>Ga0164243_10000243_pt1 | contig 119268 bp, 113 predicted proteins | sample OricompcompostOP_FD_108781 | JGI IMG/M metagenome (GOLD analysis project Ga0164243, IMG submission 108781) | Organic Plus compost microbial communities from Emeryville, California, USA - Original compost - Organic plus compost (OP) | ecosystem: Engineered > Solid waste > Mixed feedstock >...
AAAGCGCTTCTCAAAAAGCCACTCCATGCTGGAGATCACCCTCGACCTCTTTTTCAACCGGCATCTCATCGAGAGTCCAAAATAAACACTGCCCCCTTGCGGGGAGGGTTGGGGAGGGGGTGACATCGACCCGGATCGATCGATTTGGCTCCGTCAGGCAAAAGCCTAAAGCGACATCAAACTCGCATTGCCGCCGGCCGCCGCCGTGTTGATGCTGACCGACACCTCGTCGACCAGCAGTTCCGGCTGGTAGCGTGAGCGTCCGGCCCTGAGGTCTTCGCCGGCCACCGCCTGCACCGGCACGATCGGCCCCCGCCAACCGGCAACACGCTTGCCGGCGGCGATCGCCGCTTCGCCATCGCCTTCGACCAAAACCGCCGCGATCGGCTCGCCTTCCGCTAGGATGGCCTTTTTCAGATCGCCCGGCAGCCGGTCGATATGGAACGCCGCCGGCCCTTCGACAGCGACACGATTGCCGCCGCCCAAAGCGGCCGCCACCTGCAGCCACAGGCCCGCCTCGCTTTCGGCGATGGCGAGCACGGTGCCGCGCGGCCGCGTCTGGTAGCGGTTGCGCTCGCCCACCGGCCCCATCAGCTCGATGTCGACGCCGCCGAGGCCCCGCTCCAGCGTGAAGGCGGCGAGCTTGGCGATCTCGCTGTCGCCCTCGCGCGTCAGCCAGTCGATGAGCCCGCGCGCCGCTACGTTGCCGCGCGCCCCCACCATTGCCGGCGGCAGGTCGCCCGCCCGCACCAGGCGCCTGAGATAGAGCGGCCCGCCCGCCTTTGGCCCGGTGCCGGAAAGCCCGTGCCCGCCGAAGGGCTGCACGCCGACCACGGCGCCGATCTGGTTGCGGTTGACGTAGATATTGCCGGCGCCGATCCGCCCCAGCACTTCGTTGATCACCGTATCGATGCGGGTATGGAGCCCGAAGGTCAGCCCGTAGCCGAGCCCGTTGATGGCATCGACCAGTTGTCCGAGTTTTTCGCGGCGATAACGCACGACATGCAGGACCGGCCCGAACACTTCGCGCTTCAATTCGCTCACGTCGCCGATCTCGATCAGCGTCGGCGCAATGAACGTGCCGCGCTCCACCTCCGGCGGCATCGGCGCTTCGGTGACCTTATGGCCCTTGCCGCGCATGGCCTCGATATGCTTGGCGATGTTCTGTTGCGCTTCCGCCGTGATCACCGGCCCGACATCCGTCGCCAGCCGGTCCGGATTGCCGACCCGGAGATTGGCCATGGCGCCCTTGATCATGCGGATCGTCTTGTCGGCCACGTCCTCCTGCACGCAGAGCACGCGCAGAGCCGAGCAGCGCTGGCCGGCGCTGTCGAAGGCAGAAGCCAGCACGTCGCCCACCACCTGTTCGGTCAAGGCCGAGGAATCGACGATCATGGCGTTCTGCCCGCCCGTTTCGGCGATCAGCGGCACCGGCCGGCCGTCATCGAGCGTGCGCTCGGCCAGCTGTTTGGCGATCAGCCGCGCCACCTCGGTCGAGCCGGTGAACATGATGCCGCAAATGCGCTTGTCGGCAACGAGCGCCGCGCCCGTCTCGCCGGCCCCGACCAGCAGCTGCAGAGCTGCGTCAGGTACGCCCGCTTCATGCAGGATCGTGACCGCCCGCCCGGCGATGAGCGGGGTTTCCTCGGCCGGCTTGGCGACCACCGCATTGCCGGCGGCAAGCGCTGCCGCCACCTGGCCGGTAAAGATCGACAGCGGGAAATTCCACGGGCTGATGCAGCCGATCGTGCCGAGCGGTGCGGTGCCGGAACCGGCCAGACCGCGCTCGGCCTCGTCGGCATAATAGCGCAGGAAATCGACGGCCTCGCGCACTTCGGCAATGGCATTGGCCGCCGTCTTGCCGGCCTCGCGCATCATCAGGCCGAGCAGGTCCTCCATTGCCGCTTCCATCGCATCCGCCGCCTGCCGCAGGATCGCGGCGCGCTGCGCCACCGGCACGGCCGCCCAATCCGCTGCCGCCTCCGCTGCCACATCGATTGCCAGCTTTACGGCATGGGTATCCGCATCGATGACTTGCCCGACAATGTCGCGATGATCCGCCGGATTGACGATTATCCGCGCCTCTGCCGTCGGCGCTGCCACCGTCCCCACCAACCTCTCCTGCAAGTCCCGCAGCACCGGCTCGCTCGAAAGATCCAGCCCGCGCGAATTCAGCCGCCCGCCGGCGAGGATATGCCGCGGCAGGGCGATCGCCGGATGCGGCGCGCCGACCGACGTAATGCTTTGAGCCACCGCCACCGGGTCGGCCACCAATTCGTCGAGCGAGACGTTCTCGTCCCCGATGCGGTTGACGAAGGAGGAATTGGCGCCGTTCTCGAGCAGCCGCCGCACCAGATAGGCGAGCAGCGTTTCGTGGCTGCCGACCGGCGCATAGATGCGGCACGGCCGGTCGAGTTTTTCCTTGCCGACCACCTCTTCGTAGAGCCCTTCGCCCATGCCGTGCAGGCACTGGAATTCGAACTGGCCCTTCCAGTAATTGCCGGCAAGCTCGTAGATGCTCGCCATCGTCTGCGCATTGTGCGTGGCAAATTGCGGAAACACCGCATCGGTCGCCGCCAGCAGCTTGCGCGCGCAGGCGATATAGGCGACGTCCGTATGGACCTTGCGCGTATAGACCGGGAAATCGGCAACGCCGTCGAGCTGCGCGCGCTTGATCTCGCTGTCCCAATAGGCGCCCTTCACCAGCCGCACCATCAGCCGGTGGCCGCTCTGGCGCGCCAGCTCGATCAAAAAGTCGATCACTGCCGGGCAGCGCTTGGAATAGGCCTGGACGACGAAGCCGATGCCGTTCCAGCCGGCAAGCTCCGGCTCGTGGCAGAGCGCTTCCAGTATATCGAGCGAGATGTCGAGCCGGTCGGCTTCCTCGGCATCGATGTTGAGCCCGATATCGAAGCGGTGCGCCAGCAGCGCCAGTTCGCGCACACGCGGATAGAGCTCGCCCATCACCCGGTCGTATTGCGCGCGGGCATAGCGCGGATGCAGCGCCGAGAGCTTGATCGAAATGCCGGGCCCGTCCATGACGCCCTTGCCGCCCGCCGCCTTGCCGATGGCGTTGATGGCATTGCGATAGTCCTGCATGTAGCGCTGCGCGTCCTCGTCGGTTACCGCCGCTTCGCCCAGCATGTCGTAGGAATAGCGGAAGCCCTTGGCTTCCAGCCGCCTGCCGTTGCGCAGGGCCTCGCCGATCGTCTGGCCGGAAACGAACTGCTCGCCCATCATCTTCATGGCGAGGTTGACGCCGGCGCGGATCGCCGGCTCCCCCGAACGCGCCACCAGCCGATTGAGGGCCCGCGACAGGCCCGCATCGTCCACCGGCGTCACCAGCCTGCCGGTCACCACCAGGCCCCAGGTCGCCGCATTGACGAAGAGCGAACGGCTGCCGCCGAGATGAGCCTGCCAGTCGCCGGGCCCAATCTTGTCGGCGATCAGCCGGTCGCGCGTCTCGTTGTCCGGCGTCCTGAGCAGCGCTTCGGCAAGGCACATCAGGGCCACGCCTTCCTGGCTCGACAGCGCATATTCCTGCACCAGTTCGGCAACGCCGCCGCTGCCGGCCTTGGCGCGCAGCGCCTTCACCACCTTGAGCGCCAGCGCCTCGACGCGCTCGGCCATGTCCCTGGGCAGGCGCGCCGCGTCCACGAGTTTCGGCACGCATTCGGGTTCGGGCACGCGATGCGCCGCATCGATCTTCGCCCGCAGGGGATCGGTATTTTCGGGCCGGCCCAGGAAATCGGCAAACGGGGCGGCAGGGCTCTTGTCCATATCGATCAGGTCCTCGATGCGATCGGCCGGAAATTATCTGAGATTTCCGGCATATCCATTGCGATTTTACGCACTCGTCCGTAGAAACAACGGAAACTAGGCCGGATATCGTGACTATGGCGGAACTCGACAAGATCGACCGGCGCATCCTGCGCGAACTGCAACTCGACGGGCGCGTCTCCAATGTCGAGCTCGCCACCCGCATCGGTCTAGCGCCCACATCGATGAGCGATCGCGTCAAGCGCCTCACCCGCCTCGGCTACATTGCCGGCTTCGGCGCCCGCCTCGATCCGCAATTGCTGGGGCTCGATCTCCTCGTCCTCGTCGAGGTCTATCTCGACAAGACAACGCCCGACGTCTTCGACAAGTTCGCCGCCGCCGTGCGCAAGGCGCCGGAAGTCCTCGAATGCCACATGGTCTCGGGCGGCTTCGACTACCTTATCAAGGTGCGGCTGGCCGACATGCACACCTACCGCACGTTCCTCGGGGATGTTTTGCTCAATCTGCCCGGCGTGCGCGAAACCCGTTCCTATCCGGTGCTCGAAGAGGTCAAAACCGACGGCCCCCTGCCGGTTTGACCTTGACGGGGACACCAGGCTCCGGCACCTCCCTCAGCCGTTGAGGAGAATTTTGAGCACGATGAGCGAGGATCGGCCCGAACGCGAGCGCATGACCTATGACGTGGTGATCGTCGGCGGCGGCCCCGCGGGCCTGGCAACGGCCATTCGCCTCAAACGGCAGCGGCCCGACGCCGCCGTGGCGCTCCTCGAAAAAGGCGCCGAGATCGGCGCCCATATCCTTTCCGGCGCCGTCATCGATCCTTCCGGCCTCGATGCCCTCATTCCCGAATGGCGCGCCGAAAACCTCCTCGTTCCGGTCACCGACGACGCCTTCTACCTGCTCTCTTCGCGCTCGCGCCTGCGCCTGCCCGGCTTCATCATGCCGAAGCTCATGTCGAACCACGGCAATTTCGCAGGCTCCCTGGGAAAGCTCTGCCGCTGGCTGGCCGAACAGGCGACCGGGCTCGGCGTTGAAATCTATCCTGGCTTTGCCGCGACCGAACCGCTTTACGATGGCGATGGACGTCTCATCGGTGTCGCCACCGGCGACATGGGCCTTGAGAAAGACGGCACGCCCGGTCCGAACTTTGCCCCCGGCGTCGAATTGCATGCCCGCTACACGGTGCTGGCCGAAGGCGCGCGCGGCTCGGTCAGCAAGCAGGTGATCGCCCGCTACGGCCTTGCCGACAATCGGAGCCCGCAAAAATACGGGCTCGGCCTCAAGGAAATCTGGCGCATCAAGCCGGAAAACCACCGTCCCGGCCGCATCGAACATTCCTTCGGCTGGCCGCTCTGGCGCGGCGCCGGCGCCGGTTCCTTCCTCTATCATCTCGCCGACAACCAGGTCGCCGTCGGCTATGTCGTGCATCTCAACTACAGAAACCCCTATCTCTCGCCGTTCCGGGAATTCCAGCGTTTCAAGACGCATCCGCAGGTCCGCAAGGTCCTGGAGGGCGGCGAGCGCCTGACCTACGGCGCCCGCGCCATTTCCGAGGGCGGCTTCCAGTCGGTGCCGCAACTGAGCTTTCCCGGCGGCGTGCTCGTCGGCGATGCCGCCGGCTTCGTCAACCTGCCGCGCATCAAGGGCAGCCACAATGCCGTTCAGTCCGGCATCCTTGCTGCCGATGCCATTGCCGCGGCGCTCGCCGATGCCGATGCCCCGGCCCGGCTCGCAACCATCGATGCCGCCTGGCAGCAGGGTCCCATCGGCCGCGATCTCTTCCCCGTGCGCAACGTCAAGCCGCTCTGGTCGAAGCTTGGCCTCTTCGGCGTCGCGCTTGGCGGCTTCGATATGTGGTGCCAGCAACTCTTCGGCGTCTCGCCCTTCGGCACGCTTTCCCACGGCAGGCCGGACTGCGAAACGCTCGATCCCGCCTCTTCCCATCGACCGATCGATTATCCGAAACCCGATGGCGTCGTGAGCTTCGATCTCATGTCGTCGGTCTTCATCTCCAACACCAATCATGCCGAACGCCAGCCGGTGCATCTCGTCATCCGCGATCCGGCTTTGCAGGTCAAAAGCGAATACGGCGTCTATGCCGGCCCCTCGCAGTTTTACTGCCCGGCGGGCGTTTATGAATGGCTCGGCCGCGGCGCCGACTTGCGCCTGCAGGTCAACGCGCAAAACTGCGTGCACTGCAAGACCTGCGACATCAAGGATCCCAACCAGAACATCGACTGGGTTCCGCCCGAGGGCGGCGGCGGCCCCAACTACGCCGCGATGTAAAGAGCCGATTCGGCCGACCTATCCCTATCCTCTCACATCGCCGTCACGCGGGGATAAGTGGGATAAGTGGCAAACGCCGTTCATCTCTCATTCATATACCGTTCATCTTCCATTCATATATCGTTCATCTTCCGTTCATCTCCGTGGCTTTTTCGCGGCAAAAGCGCTTGCGCGCCTGCCGCTTGACAATCGCCGTCGCCGCTGCTCCTATTCTCTTATTGTAACGTATATTCTCTTATAATGAAATATACAGAGAGGGACCAAGGAGACACGTTATGAAGCGCATGCATCTGGTGCTCGCCACCGCAATCGCCCTGTTATCGGCCAACGGGCTCGCATTGGCCCAGGAAAAAGGCGGCGTCATCGACGTCGCCACCGTCGGCGAGCCGCCGACGCTCGATCCCATGGCCTCGACCGCCGACCTCGTCGGCATCATCACCCAGAACATCTTCGAAACGCTCTATACGTTCGATGCCAACTGGAACACGACGCCGCTGCTCGCCGCGGCCCTGCCCGACATCTCAAGTGACGGAATGACCTACACAATTCCGCTTCGCCAGGGCATCAAGTTCCACGACGGCGAGACCATGACCTCGGCCGATGTCGTGGCTTCCCTCGAACGCTGGGAGAAGGTCGCGACGCGCGGCAAGCAGACTGCCGAAGTCATCTCCGGCATCGAAGCCAAGGACGACAACACCGTCGTCATCACGCTGAAAAAGCCCTACGCGCCGCTGCTGCCGCTGCTCTCGCTCAACAACGCCGCCGCCATCATCATCCCGGCCAAGAATGCCGGCCAGGACCCGCTGACCGACTTCATCGGCACCGGCCCCTACAAGCTCGAAGAACGCGTTGCCGACCAGTACATCCGCCTCACGCGGTTCGACGATTACCAGTCGCTGCCGGGCGAACCGAACGGCTATGGCGGCGCCCGCAAGCAATATCTCGACGAAATCCGCTTCGTTCCCGTCCCCGATCCCAATACCCGCGTCGAGGGCGCCGTCGCCGGCCAGTTCGCCTATGCCGATTCCCTGCCCGTCGAATCCTATTCCAAGATCGAGGGCGGCAAGGACAAGCCGGTCGTTCTGAAGCCCTTCGGTTGGCCGGTCTTCGTCATGAACACCAAGGAAGGCCTCAACAGCAACCTCAAGATCCGCCAGGCCATCCAGGCGGCTCTGGCGCCGAACGACATGCTGCTCGCCGCCTTCGGCTCGGAGGATTTCTTTGCCGCCAACGCCGATTACTATCCGGAAGGCTATATCTGGCATACCGATGCCGGCACCGAGCCCTATAAGCCCGATGGCGATACGGAAGCGGCCAAGAAGCTGCTCGCCGACGCCGGCTACGACGGCTCGCCCCTGCGCATCCTCACCAGCCGCCAGTACGAGTTCCACTACAAGATGGCGCAGGTCGCCCAGGCCTATCTCGAAGCCGCCGGCTTCAAGGTCGAGATGATCGTCGTCGACTGGGCGACGCTCACCCAGCAGCGCACCGACCCGGCCAAGTGGGACATCTACATCACCCACAGCCCGTTCCTGCCCGAGCCCTCGCTCACCGGCATCATGAACGACTCCTCCCCCGGCTGGTGGGTGAGTGACGCCAAGCACAAGGCGCTCGATGCTTTCAATGCGGAATCCGATCCGCAGAAGCGCGCCAAGCTCTTCGAGGACGTCCAGAAGGTCATCTATGCCGAAGTACCGGCGATCAAGATCGGCGATTTCAATGCGCTCGCCGCGCAGGCGCCGAACCTTGAAGGCGTAACGCCGGCGCCCTGGCCCTACTTCTGGAACGCCTACCTCACGAAGTAAGCTGTAGCCTTCGTCCCGTCGCCGGCTGCGGCGGCGGGACACCAAACAGGGACCGGACATATGCTGCGTTCGATCGCAAACCGCATCCTCGGCATGCTCGTCGTCATGGCGCTGGTCCTGACCATCGTCTTCATCATCGTGCGCCTGACGCCCGGCGATCCAGCCGCCATCATGCTCGGTCCCGACGCCACCGCCGCCGATGTCGCCGAACTGCGCCACCGGCTCGGGCTCGACGCCCCCGTCCCGCAGCAATTCCTCACCTACATAATCGGCGTCCTGCACGGTGATCTCGGCCAATCGATCTTCCTCAACCAGCCGGTCGGACAAGCGCTGCTGCAGCGCGCAGAACCGACCTTCTTCCTCACCGTCTTCTCGCTGGTCATCGCCGTCGTCATCGCTTTGCCGGTCGGCGTGCTCTCTGCCTATTACCGCGACACCGCGTTCGACCAGGCGATGACGACGATCGCCATGTTCGCCGCCAGCATTCCGAGCTTCTGGCTCGGACTCGTGCTGATGCAGATCTTCGCCGTGCAGCTCGGCTGGTTCGACACATCCGGCTATGGCGGCCCAGGCGCGAGCTTTGCCGAGCGCATGCAGCATCTCGTCCTGCCGGCCGTCGCCCTCGGCCTCATCAGTTCGGCGCTGATCACGCGCTTCACCCGCGCCAGCATGCTCGATGTCCTCAACGACGATTACGTGCGCACCGCCCGCTCCAAGGGCATGGACGAATGGCGCGTCGTCGTGCGCCACGCCCTGAAGAACGCCCTCATCCCCATCCTCACCGTCATCGGCTTGACCGCGGCGCTGCTGATCTCCGGTGCCATCGTCACCGAGACGGTCTTCGGCCTGCCCGGCGTCGGCAGCCTCATCGTTTCGGCGGTGCTGCGCCGTGATTATCCCGTCATCCAGGGCGCGCTGCTCGTCGTTGCCGGCCTTTACGTCCTCGTCAACTTCATCATCGACATGGCCTACCTCGCCATCGATCCCAGGGTGCGTTACTGATGACAGCCGTTGCCGAAACCACAATGGCGCGCGAACCCAATATCGTCTTGCGCCTGGCCCGCCGCCCGACGGCGCTCATCGGCATGATCGTCCTCGTGCTGATGATCCTGCTGTCGGTGCTGGCGCCCTATATCTCGCCCTACGATCCCGCCAAGCTGATGGTGCGGGCGCGCCTTACCGCCCCCGGCGCCGAGCACTTCTTCGGCACCGACGACCTCGGCCGCGACGTCCTGACCCGCGTGCTCTATTCGGGCCGCACCTCGCTGCTCGTCGGCGTCGCCGTCGTCATCTTTTCATCGGTCATCGGCGTCATCCTCGGGCTGATGGCGGGGTTTGAACGCAAGCTCGACCCGCCCGTTTCGCGGCTCATCGACGCCATGATGGCGTTCCCCGATATCCTCCTCGCCATTGCGCTCGTCGCCGTCCTCGGCCCCTCGGCCATCAACGTCGTCATCGCCCTCGGCATCGTCTATGCGCCGCGCCTCGCCCGCGTCGTGCGCGCCTCAACCCTGGTCATCCGCGAACTGCCCTATGTCGAGGCGGCGCGCGCCCTGGCCGTGCCGACGCCGGTAATCCTCGTCCGCCACGTTTTGCGCAACGTCACTTCGCCGCTGCTCGTGCAGGCGACGTTCATCTTCGCCAATGCCATCCTCGCCGAGGCGGGCCTCTCCTTTCTCGGCGTCGGCATTTCGCCCGACATCCCGACCTGGGGCACGATGATCTCGGTCGGCCGGCAATATCTCGAACAGGCCCCCTGGATTATGTGGTTTCCGGGCGGCGCCATCATCATAACCGTGCTGTCGTTGCAGCTCGTCGGCGACGGCCTGCGCGACTTCCTCGACCCGCGTCTCGCCAAGGACATCTGATGTTCGACAATCGCTTCAAACGCCAGGACCAGAAACTCCTGGTCAGGAATGCCCGGCCCGTTGGGCTCGGCGCGAACCTGCCCGAAAGCCTCGACATCCTCATCGGCGAAGACGGCAGCATCCTCGATACCGGCGCGAGCCTGGCCGCGGACGGCGCCAGAGTGCTCGATGCCGGCGGCGCCTATGTCTCGCCCGGCTGGGCCGACCTGCATGCCCATGTCTGGTACGGCGGCACCGACATCTCGATCCGCCCGTCGCAGGCCGGCGCCGAGCATGGCGTCACCACGATCGTCGATGCCGGATCGGCGGGCGAAGGCAACTTCCAGGGTTTGCGGGAATTCATCATCGAGCCGGCGCGCGAGAACGTCTATGCCTTCCTCAATCTCGGCTCGATCGGCCTTGTCGCCTGCAACCGCGTCACCGAATTGCAGGACATGCGTTCGATCGACATCGACCGCACGATTGCGACGATCAAGGCCAATCGCGACGTCATCGTCGGCATCAAGGTGCGCGCCAGCGCCGTCATCAGCGGCGGCTGGGATCTGGTACCCCTGAAGCTCGCCAAGAAGCTGAGCCGTATCCTCGATCTGCCGGTCATGGTGCATGTCGGCGAGCCACCGCCGCTCTACGACGACGTGCTCGGGCTTCTGACCGAAGGCGACATCGTCACCCATTGCTTCAACGGCAAGCAGGGCGGCTCGATCATCGAGGACGACGACCTCTATAAGCTCGCCGAGGACGCCGCTGCCCGCGGCATCGTGCTCGATATCGGCCATGGTGGCGCCTCCTTCTCCTTTGCTGTTGGCGAAGCGGCTTTGGCGCGGGGCTTGAAGCCCAACACGATCTCGACGGACCTGCACAATCGCTCGCTCGATGGCGCCGTCTGGGACCTGGCAACGACGATGAGCAAGTTGCTCTCGGTCGGCATGCAGTTCGAGGACGTCATCGATGCCGTGACCGCCGCGCCGCGCCGCGCCATCCGGAAGCCCGCCGACAATTTCCTCGCCAAAGGCAAGCCAGCCGAATTCACCCTCTTCGATCTCGTCGAGGGTGACCTCAAGGTCCGCGACAGCCTTGGCGCCGTCAGCACGCTGAAACAGCTGTTCGAGCCGCGCCACGCCATCCTCGGCGCCGAGGCAGTCACCGCACACCGGCACGTACCCGCCGATGGCGGCACCAAGACCTGTCCGCATTGCGGATGGCCGACATGAGCGAAGCCCTTGCCGCCGACACCATCCTTTCGGTCCGCGACCTCAGGACGTGGTTCACCACGCGCCGGGCCGTGGCCAAGGCCGTCGACGGCGTGAGCTTTGATTTGAAGCGCGGCCGCACGCTCGCCGTCGTCGGCGAGAGCGGTTCTGGTAAGTCGGTCACCAGCCTTTCCATCATGGGGCTGATTTCCCGGCCCGGCGCCATCGAAGGCGGCGAGATCCTGTTCCGCGACCGCGCCGAACGCGTGCACGACCTGGCCCGGCTCGGCTCCAGGGCCTTCCGTGCCATTCGCGGGCGCGAGATCGCCATGATCTTCCAGGAGCCGATGACCTCGCTCAACCCGCTCTATACGGTCGGCGACCAGATCGGCGAGATGATCGCCCTGCACGAGCCGATCGACCGCAATGAAGCGCGCAAGCGGGCGCTGCAAATGCTGCAGCACGTCGAAATCCCCGACGCGGCGCGCCGGCTCGACGATTATCCGCACCAGATGTCGGGCGGCATGCGCCAGCGCGTCATGATCGCCATGGCGCTCGCCTGCAACCCGTCGCTCCTGATCGCGGACGAACCGACCACCGCGCTCGACGTCACCATCCAGGCGCAGATTCTCGACCTCCTCAACCGCCTGCAACAACAGTTCGGCATGTCGATCCTCTTCATCACCCACAATCTCGGCGTCGTCGCCGAGATCGCCCACGACGTCGTCGTCATGTATGCCGGACGCGTCGTCGAACAGGCGCCGGTCGACGATCTTTTCGAGCATCAGGCCCACCCCTATACGCGCGGCCTGCTCGCCTGCACGCCCGATGCCAGGCGCGACCTCGGCAGCGACGGCGCCCGGCGCCTGCTCTATTCCATTCCCGGCACAGTGCCGCCGATCACCGCTTTGCCGCCGGGCTGCTCGTTCGAGCCGCGCTGCGCCTATGCCGTACCCGCCTGCCGGGCCGCCATGCCGGCGCTGCTGCCGGCCGGAACCGAGACCCTGTCACGCTGCATCAGGAGCGCCGAAATATGAACGACGCCCTCCTCACCGTCGACAACCTCTGCAAGCACTTCACCCTGAAAAGCGGCAAGGTCGTGCATGCCGTCGAAGACGTCAGCTTTGCCGTGAGGCGCGGCACGACGACGGGCCTCGTCGGCGAATCGGGCTCCGGCAAGACCACGGCCGGCCGCGCCATCCTGCGGCTCATCGAGCCGAGCGGCGGCAAGGCCATGTTCGACGGCACCGACCTTTTCGCGCTCAACCAGGCGCAGATGCGCGCCTACCGCCAGCGCCTGCAGATCATCTTCCAGGACCCCTATTCGAGCCTCAATCCGCGCCTGCGCGTCGATGCCATCATCGGGGAAGCCTTGGATGCCCGCGGCTTTCCGCGTGGCGCCCGGCGCCGCGAACGCATTGCCGAACTGATGACGCTGGTCGGGTTGCCGCCCGAATATGCACGGCGCTTTCCGCACGAATTTTCCGGCGGCCAGCGCCAGCGCATCGGCATTGCCCGGGCGCTTGCGGTCGAGCCGGACTTCATCGTCGCCGACGAGCCAGTCTCGGCGCTCGACGTTTCCGTGCAGGCGCAGGTGCTGAACCTGATGAGCGAATTGCAGCAGCGGCTCTCGCTCACCATGCTGTTCATCGCCCACGACCTGTCCGTCGTCGAATACCTCTGCGACGACGTGGTGGTCATGTATCTCGGCCGCGTCATGGAGCGCGGGCCTTCGCGCGAGGTCTATGCCGCGCCGCGCCATCCCTATACCCGCGCGCTGCTGGCGACCGCCCCGGTGCCCGATCCCAAGCGCAAGCGCACGCACGTGCCGTTGCAAGGCGATATCCCCTCGCCCATCGATCCGCCCTCGGGCTGCGTCTTCCGCACGCGCTGCCCGCTGGCGATCGAGGCTTGCGCCCAGGTCGTGCCGCCGGTCGAGCACCTGGGCAACGACCACCACGTCGCCTGTATCCGCCACGGCGAACTAGCTGTCTGATTGGAGTTTGTTGATGACCATTTCCGAGCTCGCCGCGTCTTCTGGCGAGTCACCCTACGACCGGCTCGCGGCGCTGGGGATCGTGCTGCCGCCCCCGCCGCCGCCGATCGCCAATTTCGTGACGCACGTCGCCGAGGGCAAGCTGCTGTTCCTTTCCGGCCAGGGGCCGACCGAGACCGACGGGCGCCTCTATGCCGGCAAGGTCGGCGCCGATGTCACGATCGAGGAAGCCTATAGCCATGCGCGCCTTACCGGTATCAACCTCATCTCCGTGATGCAGGCAGCGCTCGGCGACCTCTGTCGCGTGCGCCGCATCGTCAAGCTTTTGGGCATGGTCAATGCAGCGCCCGATTTCGGCGAACATCCGGCCGTCATCAACGGCTGCTCGGACCTGATGAACGCCGTTTTCGGCGCGCGGGGCGTGCATGCCCGCTCCGCCGTCGGCTTCGGCTCGCTCCCCAACCAGATCACCGTCGAGATCGAAGCCGTGGTGGCTTTCGACTGACAAACCCTGAACCCAGCACCCTGAAGTAGACCGCAATGACCAAGGATATCCGCGCCCGGCTCGGGCTTCGCCCCGTCATCAATGTATCGGGCACAATGACATCGCTCGGCGCCTCCATTGTCGTGCCGGAAGCGGTCGATGCCGTCACCCGCGTCCTCACCGAATTCGTCGAAATAAGCGACCTGCACCGCAAGGCGAGCCAGGTCATCGCCGAACTGACCGGCGCCGAGGCCGGGTTCGTCACCGCCTCCTGCTCGGCCGGCATCAGCCTCGCCGTCGCCGCCGCCATTACCGGCGACAACCTCTGGGCCATCGAGCAATTGCCCGATACCGGCACCTTGAAGAACGAGGTGCTGATCCAGACCGGCCACATGGTCAATTACGGCGCGCCGGTTGCACAGGGCATCCGCATGGCCGGCGCCAAGGTCGTGCCGGTCGGCCAGGCGACCAGCGCCCACGCCTACCATCTCGCCGGCGCCATCAACGGAAACACGGCCGCCGCCGTCTATGTCGTTTCGCATCACGTCGTCGACTATGCGCAGATACCGCTCACGACCTTCGCCGAGGTCTGCCACGCCCACGGCGTGCCGGTGATCGTCGATGCGGCCTCCGAATACGATTTCCGGAAGTTCCTCACCGAGGGCGCCGACGTCGTTCTCTATTCCGGCCACAAGTTCCTCGGCGGGCCGACCTCCGGCATCTGCGCCGGCGGCAAGACCTTCATCCGCAACATCTACCTGCAAAACCGCGGCATCGGCCGCGGCATGAAGGTCGGCAAGGAAGGCATTGCCGGCGTCATCGCCGCGCTCGAAGCCTGGAAGGTGCGCGACAATGACGGCATCCGCGCCCGCGAACGCGCCGCCCTCGATACGTGGGTGGACGCGCTGGCCGACAAGCCCGGCGTTACCGCCACCATCGTCCCCGACCCCACCGACAATCCGCTCGACCGGCTGAAGGTCGCCGTCGATCCGGATGCGGCGCGCATCACCGCCTGGGACCTGGCGACGGCGCTCGCCAGGGGCGACCGGCCGGTTATCGTCCGCGACCACGAGGCCGAGCACGGCCACTTCTTCCTCGATCCGTGCAACCTGCATCCCAAGGAAGAGTTCGTCGTTGCAGAACGACTGGTCGAGGAGCTGGAACGCGCCCGCGCCTCCAACGAGCCGGTGGCGACCCCGATCGCCGACTGGTTCAAGGCCCGCGAGGCGGCCATATTGAACTGGCCGGATTGACGGACTAGATCGTTGCGGCCGCGGGAAAGCGGCAGGAGCCCGTTTGATGAGCGAGACTGAAACCAAGGCCGAACCCGTGCGCCGCTCGCGCACCAGCGGCATCGACCGCGCCCTGCAGGTCTTCGACTACCTGCAGCAGGCCGGCCAGGCCGCCACGGCCTACGAGATCGCCCGCGAGATCGGCGCGCCGCTCTCGACGGTCTATACGATCATCGACGACCTCGTCGAAAAGGACCTGCTCAACCGCGACGGCAACGGCCTCATCTGGCTCGGGCCGCGGCTTTATCACTATGGCCTCACCTATGCGCGCAGCCTTGACCTCCTGACCGCGGCCCAACACGAAATGCACGAACTCGCCCGCGCCTCGGGCGAGACCGTGCAGGTGTGCGGACGCGACCAGGACACGATGGTCGTCCTCGCCATGGAAGAAGGCGGCGGCCAGTTCCATGTGACCTCGCGCGTCGGCTCGCGCAGCCCCCTCAACTGGACCGCCTCGGGCCGCCTGCTGGTCGGCCATCTCGGCCGCGAGGAACTCTTGACCATCTTCAAGCGCTCGGCCCGCGTTTCTCCGACCGGCCGCGCCGAGACCGATCCGGACGTTCTTGCCGACAATGCCCACGAGGCGCTGGAGCACGGCATTTCCATCCAGGCCGGCGAATCCGACTTCGCCGTCGCCTGCATCGCCGCCCCTATCCTCGATGCATCGGGCACGTGCCGGGCGACGATGTCGATCGTCGTGCCCGAACCCAAGGTCCACCAAAAGGACCCCGACCTCATCGCTCTGGTGCGGGCCAGCGCCCGGCGCGTCGAAAGCCGGCTGGGCTGGAGCCGCCCCTAAACCTGGATATTACGGGCCCTGAGGAAGGCCCAGACGTCGTGGTTGACGGCGATCACCTCGGTAATGCAGGCACGAATACGCCCGACCTCGTCGGCATCGATCTCCTCGAGCTTGCCGTATTTGAGATCGTCGCCGAACTCGGCGATGCGCATCAGCTGGGTCGTTCCCATTTCGCCGTTTTCGTCGAACGAATAGATGCAATGGTTGTATTTGTTGCGCAGGCGCGATTCCCGCTTGAGGCGCGCCGTGATCGACAGCACCGCCTCGCGCGTCGCCGCCGGCGTTGCCGCCATTTTGGCCAGCCGCTCGATGAGATCGAGCCGCGCCCGCGTCGTGTTGAGCGTCAGGAACACGACGATGGCCGCTTCCTTGCTCGTCCCCATCAGATGGCCGATGATGTAGATCAGCAGGCTTTCCGTATTGGTCCAGGTGTAGTTGAGACGCCCGACCAGCAGCAGAACCTCATCCATGCGGGCCATAGCGCCTAACTCCCTGCCGGGCCGTGACGATGCGCCACCATCCGGTCGCGCCTTATGTAAGTCTATCCGATTACCTGCGCTCACCGATAGGCTAGCGGATAGGCTTACCGCTCTACCTCCATCAGCCGAATTCCCTCGCCTGCGCACCATCCGCACAATCGAATATCCGGCACATTGCGGCCGGAACCCCGGCGGCACGCGATCTGGCCTCGTTGGAAATGCATAGGGGTCTCGCCACGCCGCCTCCATCGTGAGGAGATGAGGTATGACTGACCGCACAAACAACGGCATCATCCAGGATGACGGCCTGGTTCTCGCCGACACCACGGCAACGTCGGATTCCTACAACAACAATTCCGATAACTCCGACAACTCGGCCGATGCCACCGACGCCTACAACAACAATTCCGACAACTCTGATAACTCGGACAATTCCGATAATTCAGACAACTCGGACAATTCCGACAATTCGGTCGATGTCGCTGTCGCCGACTCGGGCAATGACAACTCCAACAATTCGGACAATTCCGACAGCTCGATCAACGACTCGCTGAACACCGCCGTGACCGCTACGGCCACCGATTCGTTCAACGACAATTCCGACAATTCGGATAACTCCGATAACTCGGATAATTCGGATAACTCCGACAATTCGGACAATTCGATCGATGTTGCCGTCGCCGATTCCGGCAACGACAATTCCAATAATTCGGACAATTCGGATAACTCCGACAACTCGGATAACTCCGACAATTCGGATAATTCGGACAACTCCGATAATTCCGACAACTCGATCAGCGACGCCTTCAATGCCAGCGCTGCCGACTCGTTCAACGACAACTCGGATAATTCCGATAATTCCGACAACTCGACCAATGACAGCTACAACGACAATTCCGACAACTCGGATAATTCGGTCGATGTCGCCGTTGCCGACTCGGGCAATGACAGCTCGGTCAGCGATTCCTACAACGACGATTCACGCACCTGGTCGAACCAACAGGCATTCAGCCTCGATCAGTCGATGACCGATGCCTTCAACCAGGACAACGACAACACCACGACGACCAACACGACCACGAACACCACCAATACCGACAGCTCGACCAACGACAGCAACAACGACTCGTCGATCAACGTGAACGTCGCGGATTCGGGCAATGACAGCTCGAACAATTCGACCAACGATTCCAATAACGACAATTCCAACAACTCGACCAACAATTCCGGAAACGACAACTCGGATAATTCCGACAATTCGGACAATTCCGATAATTCGGACAATTCCGACAACTCGATCTCGGATTCGTTCAACGACAATTCCGATAACTCGGTGACCGATGCGATGAACGACAGTTCTCAGCATCTCAATCTGGACGTCGCCATTTCGGATGCGTTCAACTCGGCCGACGTGACGGATTCCAACAATACCTCGGATTCCAGCACGAGCTGGGGCCATATCGACGTCAACTTCAACGACGTGTTCGACGGTGCGTTCGGCGCTGGCAACGACATGGGCTTCGCCTTCAACCAGGTGGCCGATATCGTCGACAATGACAGCCTGAGCGGCGTCACCCAGAACAATGACGGGACGTTCTCGCTCTGCGCCGATGCCGGCGACAACAACTTCGGCTGGGACGACATGGGGGCCAGCGCCTTCAGCGACACCGGCGGCGCCGGGGACCACACCTCGATCGCCGATGCCCATGCCACGGTCACCGGTACGGCGTTCAACATGGATCTGGTCCTGGGTGCGAACCTGCAGCAGAACGCCGTCGATGTGAACATCGTCGGCGGCAGCATGGACGACAACCACACCGATTCCAGCACGCATCACTGATTGCCTGCATAGCGACCAGGGTTCCGCGCCCCTTTTGGGGTGCGGAACCATCCGCCGGGCGCCTGCCACGGCGGGCACGGGATAGGGAGGCTCCCGAATGTTCCTGTCGGCTCAAAGCGTGACCGACGTCATCGCCCATTTCATCGGCTATTTCGAATTGCAGGTGGAAGAGGGACGGTTGCGCTGGGACTTGCAGCCCTTCCAGCTGCCGCCGGCGCCCACGCCCGAACAGCCCGACCTGCCGGAGATCACGCCGAAATTCGCCGCTCCCCTGGAGCTTTCGGAATACGTTCCTGTCGTTCCCTATACGCCGCCGCTGCCGCCGATCGTCGATGCCGAGATGCCGCACATCGCCCCGGCCAAGGTGCTGCTGCCCAAGGTCCACGGCGATGACAGCGATGCCGGCCAGCCGCACCTTCCGCCATTTCATGCCCAAATAGGCGATACCGAGCCGCCGCCGTTCACTGCCGAACCGCCGGGCGCCATCGTCTTTCACGTCAACCAGATCGCGCTGCTCGCGGACAATGACGTCGTGAGCGTGGGCGATACGACCGGCGCGCCGGTCCTTACGCCCTTCGATGGCCAGGCCTTCGATGCCTTCGTCGGCGTCGTCCTCGACCAGGCACCAGCCCTTGAGGCGGTGGCGCCTGAGCACATCGAGGCGATCCCGGCCTTCATGACCGACACCGCCCAGGCGCTCGAAGACACCGTCGCCAATGCCACGGCGACACCTGCTGTTGCAGCCGTCAGCGAAGACGGCACCGCGCTCCATGGCGACATCGCCGCAACAACAGCACCCGATCTTGCCGGCAACTGGATCAACGGCGCCGCCGCCGAAAGCGTCCCCGAGTCGTTGCCCCTCACCCAGACCGAAACGCCGGCAGACACGACGGCAAGCCCTGCTCCCGTAATCCTCGACATCGCGCCGCCCGAGGGCGGCTCACTCACGCTCGAGGCGGGCGGCAATATCGTTGCCAATGCCGCAACCTTCGTCGACGCCCCGATTACCCCGGCGACACTGGCGGTGATGGGCGACTACCACCAGCTTGACGCCATCGTGCAGACCAATACCTGGTCCGACACCGACACGATCGCCGCTCCCGTGCAGCCACTCGTCGCCGACGAGACCGAAACGACACCGACGGCGGCCTACAATATCGCGAGCTTCAACCAGCAGACGCTCGATACCGCCGCCACTGCCGCCGCTGAAAATCCCGGCACCATGCCGCAGAACTGGGCCGTCTCGACCGTCAGCGGCGACCTGACCTTCGCTGCGTGGACAACGCAGTACAATTTCGTCCTCGACAACGACATCGCGACGCTCAACGCCACCGGGCTCAACGCCACCGTCACCAGCGGCGACAATTACGTGCTTAACGGTGTCGCCTTTGCCGATATCGGCCGGTATTTCGACATGGTGATCGTTGCCGGCAATTATTACGACGGCAATTTCATCAGCCAGACCAACGTTCTGTTCGACAACGACACGATCCTCGCCAACGGCATTTGCGGCACCGGCAGCGTTTCGACCGGCGGCAATCTCCTGTGGAACCAGGCCAGCATTACCCATGTCGGCCCGGCGGCGCTCGAAACTGGCATTCCCGGCGCCTATGCGGACGCCGCCAGCGCCATCACCGGCGACAAGTCCATGCCGGATTCGCTGCGCAACGACACGAGCTTCGAGGGCACCTCGCTCCTGAGGGTCCTCTATGTCGAAGGGAACCTTTACGATCTTTGCTACGTGCAGCAGGTCAACGTGCTCGGCGATGCCGACCAGGTGGCGCTCGTTCGCCAGCAGGTCAGCGACGCCCTGCCCGACGCGCATTGGGACATCAATACCGGCAATAACCTCCTCGCCAACACGGCATCGATCCTCGATTACGACACGATCGGCCAGCACGCCTTCGTCGGCGGCGGCACCTATGCGCAGGACATCCTCATCCAGGCCGAATTCGTTGCCGGCGACGACATGCCCGGGCTCTCGCCGGGTGACCCTGCCAGCGCACCGCTCGCCAACGAGGCCATAGCCTTTCTGGATTCCGGCGCCGACCTCACCCCGGCCGCCGACGACAATCTCACCTTTCACATTCCCCATGGCGATGCACCGTCCCTCGACGTGCTGCATTCGGTTCTGGCCTGAAGCAGTTGAGGATGCCGATGCGAGACGATGCACTTACCAGCCGGATCGACGACGGCGGCCTTGCTCCCCTACCGAAAACCGCCGCCCCGAGCGGTGCCAGGCGCTATGCGCTGTTGAGCGAGATCGATGCCGAAACGCCGGAGGAAACCCTTCCTGCCGGAGAGGTGCAGGATCTCCCCAATCCGCTGGCGCGGCCCAGCCCGGTGGAGCCGGCACCGCGCCTGCCCGCCGCGTCCGGCTCGCGCTCGGCCGTCGCCGAAGCCCTGCGTGCCAAACTGCTGCGGCACCAGCGCCCGGCCGGTGCGGAGATCATCAAGCTGACGCCTGCACCAGCTACAAAGGTCACGCCCGATGCAGGAGCTCCCCAGCTGGCTGAAGTGGCAAATCCTCCGAAGGTCAAAGCACCACCCGTAAAATCCGAGGCACCGAAGCTCGAGCCGCAACCGGAAAAGCAGCCGCCGGTGAAATCCGAGGCGCCGGCCGATCCAGCACCCAAGCTGGAAGCCGCGCCACAAATGCGCGAAACCGCCCAACCGGTGGAGGCCAAGGTTGGGCCCATCATCGATGCCGATCGCGGTCCGCTGCGCACACCCTCCGAGCCACGCCGTCCTTCGGGCGCGCCGCCCGGCGGGGGCGGCAATGGCGGCGGCAATTTCCACAAGCGGGCGGCCACGCCCAATTTCGCCGAAAGCTACCGCAACGGCGTCAGTGCCGTGCGGCGCAATCTCGCCATCGTCCTGTTCTTCACGCTGGTCCTCAACGTCCTGGTGCTGGCGATCCCGATCTACCTTTTCCAGATATCCGACCGCGTGCTCACCAGCCGTTCGCTCGATACCCTCGTCATGCTGACCATCGTCGTTCTCGGCGCCGTCGTCATGCAGGTGACGCTCGACGCCATTCGCCGCTTCATCCTCATGCGCACCGCCGTCGAGGTCGAAGCCCAGCTCGGCGCGCCGATCCTCAGCGCCGCCGCCCGTGCCTCGCTGCAAAGCAATGGCCGCGAATACCAGGTCCTGGGTGACCTGCAGCAATTGCGCGCTTTCCTCACCTCCAGCACGCTGCTCGCCTTCTTCGATGCGCCGGTGGCCCCGATCTTCGTTGTTGCCGTCTTCATGATCCACTGGCAGCTCGGCTGCATCGTTGTTGCCGCGAGCTTCGTCCTGCTCATCCTCGCCACCATCAACCAGCGGCTGACGGCCAGGCATTTCTCCGATGCCAATGGCTTTTTGAGCCGGGCCAGCCTGCACCTCGATTCCATGTCGCGCAATTCGCAGATCATCAACGCCATGGCGATGATCCCGGAAGCCGTGAAGATCTGGGGGCGCGATACCGCCAATTCGCTGAAGTCGCAGGTTCACGCGCAGGACCGCAACATCACCATGGCTTCTATCTCCAAGGGTGCGCGCCTCATCACCCAGGTGACCATGCTCGGCTGGGGCGCGTTCCTTGCCATCGAGGGTCAGATGACCGGCGGCATGGTGATCGCCGCCTCCATCATCGCCAGCCGCGCCCTGACCCCGATCGAAGGCGCCATCGAAGGCTGGCACGGCTTTACGCAGTTCCGCATGTCGTGGTCGCGCATCCGCTCGCTGCTGCAATCCTCGCCCTTCAATTTCGAGCGTCTGCTGCTGCCGCGCCCGACCGGCCGGCTCGATGTCGAGCGCATCCTCTTCGTGCCGCCGCCCAACAAGCGCGTCATCCTCAACGGCATTTCGTTCTCGCTCGAACCCGGCGAGTCGCTGGCGGTGATCGGCAATTCCGGCGCCGGCAAGACCACGCTCGGCAAGATGCTGGTCGGCTCCATCCTGCCGACTTCCGGCAGCGTGCGGCTCGACCTCATGGACTTGCGGAACTGGGACCAGCGCCAGTTCGGCGAGAATGTCGGCTACCTGCCGCAGGACGTGCAGCTCTTTCCAGGAACGATCAAGGCCAACATCGCCCGCATGCGCGACGATGCCGAGGACAAGGATATCTACGAGGCCGCCGTGCTCGCCGACTGCCACGAACTCATCGCCTCGTTCCCGCAGGGCTACGAGACCTTCGTTGCCGCCGATGGCGCTCCGCTTTCCGGCGGCCAGAAGCAGCGTATCGCGCTGGCTCGCGCCTTTTTCGGCAATCCGCGCCTCGTCATCCTCGACGAGCCCAATTCCAACCTCGACTCACTTGGCGAACGGGCGTTGGCCAAGGCCCTCGTTCATGCCCGCGAGAACAAGATCACCACCGTGACCATCACCCAACGCCCCTCGCTGCTCAACGCCGTCGACAAGATCATGGTGCTCAACAACGGCACCGTCTCCATGTTCGGCACCCGCAACCAGGTGCTGGCGGCATTGAGCAATGCCGGCGGCGCCGAGGCGGCCGGCATTGCGCCCGGCAGCAAGCCGATGCAGCCCGAGGGAGCCTGATCATGGCCGGTATCGCTATCGCGGAAAAGCCGATCGAATGGTTCGCCGAAGTGCCGCGCGGCATCGGCCGGCACACGATCATCGGTTGCGCGCTGATCGTGACCGTACTCGGCGGCTTTTCCGCCTGGGCCTTCACTGCCCCGCTCGCTGCCGCCGTCATCGCCCCCGGCACCTTCGTTGCCACCGGCGAGAACAAGGTTGTGCAGCACCTCGAAGGCGGTATCATCAAGGCTCTGTTGGTGCATGAGGGCGACGAGGTCGTCGAAGGCCAGGACCTCGTGCAGCTCGACGAGACCGCCGCCAAGGCCAATGCCCGCCAGCTGACGCTGCGCTCGCTGCGCCTCGAAGCAACGCTCGCCCGGCTCGATGCGGAATCGCGCGGCCTCGATGCCTATGCAACGCCGGCTTCCGTCGCTGCCAAGCTCGACGATGCCGAAGTCAAAGCCATCAACGACAGCCAGGTTGCCAATTTCAACTCCGCCCATGCCCGCCTCGGCACGCAGATCGATGTCCTGCAGCGCAGCATCGACGCGCTCGTTGCCCAGCGCGACGGCTATTCGGCCCAGATCGAAGCCATGCAGAGCCAGGCCGAACTCCTCAACGAAGAGTACGAATCCAAGCTGCAACTGCTCGACAAGGGCCTCATCGCCAAGCCGCTGGTTCTCGCCGTGCAACGGACGATGGTCGAAGCGCAGGGCGAGGCCGCGCGTCTCACCGCCGAAAAGACCGGCACCGAAGCCCAGATCAGCCGCTTCCAGGCGCAGATCGTGCAGGTGCAGGACGACACCCGCCAGGCCGCCTATGACGAAATGCAGGGCGTCGAGGCCGACCTCGATGCCATTCGCGAGCAGATGCGCCAGGCCGGCGACGTGCTCGGGCGCACGACCATAAAGGCTCCGGTCGCCGGCACCATCATCCGCATGTACTACCACACGTCGGGCGGCGTCATCGAAAGCGGCAAGCCGATCCTCGAAATCCTGCCCGCCGACGTGCCGCTCATCATCGAGGCGCAGGTGCCGCGCACCTCGATCGACGAAGTCCGTACCGGCGAAAGCGCCACCGTGCGCTTGACCGCCCTCAACCAGCGCATCACCCCGATGCTCGACGGCAAGGTGATCTACGTTTCGGCCGACGCCATTCGCGATGCCGCCGGCACCAACGAGGTCTATATCGCCCGCGTCAGCATGCCGGCCGACCAGGTCGACCGCGTTCCGGGCTTCAACCCGGTGCCGGGCATGCCGGCCGAGATCATGATCGAGACGCGCGAGCGGACGTTCTTCGAATACCTGACCAAGCCGATTGCCGACAGCATGGCCCGCGCCTTCCGCGAATACTGAAGCTTACGCGACAGCAAAGCGCTGCAACTCATCGAGGCGGGGCATGACGCCGAGCCCGGGCGCGTCCGGCAGCTGTATCCGGCCATTGCGCACCTCCGGCAGCGGATCGATGAGCGTGCGCAGCGGATTGGGATTGACGTCCATCTCCAAAAGCCCGTCGCCGCCGGCCGCCGCCAGCAGATGCGCCGCCGCAATGAGCCCGATGCCGCCGCCGAGCCAGTGCGGGCAAAAGCGCCTGCCCCCTTCCAGTGCCCGCTTGACCATCGGCAGGCAGCCCGAAAAGCCGCCCCATTTGCCGATGTCCGGCTGGATGATGGCAAACGCACCGCTGGCGATAGCGGCATCGAATTCGGCATCGCCGCGCAGGTTCTCCCCAGCGGCGAGCGGCGTTTTCACCTCTCGCGCCAGGGCCTGCCAATCCGCCAGCGGCGTATCGGCACGAACGGGTTCTTCCAGCCAATCGAGGCCGAACCCGTCGAGCTTTGCCGCCATCGTCCGCGCCGTTTCCAGGTCCCAGGCCTGGTTGGCATCGGCCATCAGCCGCTCGCCCGCTTCGAGCCGCGCCTTGAGGCTTTCGAGATTGGCCAGGTCCCGCTCTTCGCCGAACCCGACCTTGAGCTTGAAGGCGCGATGCCCGTCCGCGCGCGCCCCATCCATCTGCGCTTCGGCCTGGTCGGGATTGATACCGCTGGCATAGGCGGGAAGCTCGCCGGTAAAGCGCCCGCCGAGAACCTGCTGCACGCTGACGCCGCTGCGCCGTGCCACCAGGTCCCACAGCGCGATATCGATGCCGGCGACAGACTGAGCCAACGGGCCCGGCTCGCCCGTCTGGATAGCCAGGACTTCGAGCTTGCGGCTCGCCATCCCGTAGGCATCCCGCGGTGAAGCGAAGCGCTGCCCGATGAGCAGGGGCGCGACCGTTTCCTTGATCAGTCTCGCGCGGTGCTCGGCGCCGCATGAGGGGAAATTGCACCAGACTTCGCCCCAGCCTTCATTGCCCGCGGCATCGACGGCACGCACCAGCAGCATGGGGCGGCTGGTCATGATGCCGAAAGAGGTGCGCACCGGCTTTTCGATGGGCACCCGGAAGACCAGAGCCTCGATGGTCATGGGTTCGACCGAAACATCGTAGTCCATGCATTCCCCCTCGCAGCTTTGCACTTTACCGGCCCGCCTCTTGCCTATCGCGCCGATGGAGCCTTCGTCCATTATCCGATCGCAGCAACAGAATCTGCATCCTGCCTGTCGAAACCGGCAGGCGCCGTTCGTCGTGTCATCAATGCGGGCGCTCGCGCCGCACCAGACACGAGGAGAAACCGATGTTCCGCACCGTCCTGTTCCTGGGAGCTATGCTCGTTGCCGGGGGCCCTGTCCTTGCACAATCCGAACCTGTCGCCGACCGTGTCGAGGTCAATGGCATGCAGGTCTATTACGAGGTTTCGGGCACCGGCGATCCGCTGGTCGTCCTGCACGGCGCCTATATGAACATCCCGTCGATGGGCAGGATCATCCCGATGCTGGCCGAGACCCATAAGGTCTACGCATTGGAATTCCAGGGCCACGGCCGTACCACCGATATCGACCGGCCGATCACCTATCCCAACCTTGCCGACGATGTCGCCGCCTTCATGGACAAGGTCGGCATCGAGAAGGCCGACGTCTTCGGCTATTCCATGGGCTCGGCCGCCGGCCTGCAATTGGCCATCCGCCACCCCGAAAAGGTGAACAAGCTCGTCGCCGCGTCCGTCGCCTACGACCTGCAGGGCTGGCAGCCGGCTTTCCGCGATTTCATCCCGCAGATGTCGCCCGACATGTTCGTCGGCGGGCCGATGGAAGACGAATACCGCAAGCTCGCCGCTGATCCGGAGGGCTTTCCGGCACTCGTCGACAAGCTGATCGCGCTGGAAAAGGAGCCGATGGCATGGGAGGAGGACGTCAAGGCCCTCAAGACCCCCGTCCTCATCATCACCGGTGACGCGGACGTTGCCACGCTCGAACATTCCGTGTCGCTGTTGCGCCTGCTCGGTGGCGGCGGAATGGGCGACATGGGCGCACCGCTCCCCGCCTCGCGCCTCGCCGTGCTGCCGGCGACCTCGCACACCGCCGTCATCACCCAGCCCGAACTGCTGCACGCCTTCATCGAACCCTTCCTCAAGGGCGAAACCCCCAAGGGCATGTTCGAGCAATAGTGCAATCGGCCTCTCCCTCACCGGAGAGGCCTTTATTCCGTGGCGATGGTCCTCAGGAATAGCGCCGGCCTGATCGATATGGCCCTGATGATCGTCGTCGCTCCGAGAATACCGGTAATGGCGATGGCGCCGAGGTCGACGGCCAGCAGCACCGTCGGATCGAGCGTGAAGTCCACATCGAGCAGGAACCGCACCAGCACATAGGCCAGGCCGATGCCGAGCGGCGTTGCGATCACCGCGGCAAATGCCGCAAGGATCGCGAAATGCAGCACCGACACGGCCAGCACGTCGAAGCGCGTCGCCCCCAGCACCTTGTTGATGACGGCATCTGCCTGGCGCTGCCGCCGCCCCGTCGCCAGGCTGCCGATGAGGACGAGGAGGCCATTGCCGACTGCCAGCCCGCCCACCGTCGCCGCCGCCAGCGATAGCTGGCTGAGCGCGATGGCGATCTGTTCGAGCGTTTCGCCGATGGCGATGAAGCGTACGTCCGGCAAGGCATTGGCCAGCTTGATCTGCACATCGTCCTCGCGGCCCGATGCCGCGGTAACGGCAGCCAGCAGCGTCGACGGATAGGCATCGAGCACGCCCGGCGAGAAGGTCGCAAGGAAATCGATGCCGCCCTGCCAGGCATAATCCCGGAAGCTTGCGACCTTGGCCGTGACCGCATCGCCGAAAATGGTGAAGGTCAGCGTGTCGCCGATATTGATGCCGAGCCCGTCATGCAAGCTCTGGTGCAGCGATACGAGCGCCGGGCCCGAATAATCCTGCGGCCACCACTCTCCTTCGGTCACTTTCGAGGATTCCGGCAATTGCGAGCGGAAGGTCAGCGGAATCTCGCCCGAAAGCAGGAACGAGGCTTCCGGCCCTTTCGGGCGCAGCTTGTCGACCGGCGTACCGTTGACCGCGGCCAGCGCCCCGCGCAGCATCGGCGTTGCCGTGAACCGCGTAATGTCGGGATCGCTCGCCTTCATCGTTTCGAGCGTTGCCACCTCGTCGTCGAACAGATCGGAGGCAACGAAGGTCGGCGCATCGAAGACCGACGCCCCCAGGTACTGGTTCCTGAGATTCACCTGCAGTACCAGCACCACGACCAGCATGACGAGCGCCAGCCCAACCGACGCCACCACTGCCGACGCATTGGACTGCCGGCTCGGAATATCGCGCAGCGCAAACCGCAGGAGCCGGTTGCGGGCCTGCGGCAGCCGGCCGAGCAGCCAGCGAAAGCCCGCAAAGGCGAGTTGCAGCAGGATGACGGCCACCGCACTGGCCGCAGCAAAGGCCGCAACCAGCGGCGCATCGCCGGTCATGATGGTGGCAAGGCCGAAAAAGGCGATGCCGGCGATGACCAGCGGCACGATCTGCCATGAGCGAAAGAGTTTCGACCATTCGAGCGGCGGCGCAACCAGGCCCTTGGAGCGGAAGAGATCGACCGGGCTCACCGCCTGCGCTTGCTGCAGCGGCAGGTAGGAAAAGGCCAGCGCCGTCAGCAGCCCTACCGCCGCGGCGATAAGGATGGGTTGCGCGTGCAGGCCCGCTTCGAGCTCGACGCCCACGGCCGCGCCGACGATCGGCAGAGCGAGCAGCGCAATGGCGCCGCCGATCAGGATGCCGATGCCGACCCCGATAGTCGCCAGCGTCAGCACCTGCGTCAGGAAATGCACCCAGATGCGGCCGCTTTGCGCGCCGAGGCTGCGCAAGATGGCAATGACATTGCCCCTCTCGGTCACATAGGCCGAAATCGCCGACCAGACGCTGATGCCGCCGACCAGGAGCGAAGCAAGTCCGACGACGACCAGGAAGCGCATGAAGAGATCGTAATAGCGCACCATCGGGCCAAGGCCGTCGCGCGCCGTCTTTATCGTCCAGCCGGCATCGGGAAGCGCTTCGCCGAGCGCCACCTTGACCTCTTCGGCATCGCCGCCATTGAGCAACAGCTTGTAGCGGAACCACGTGCCAAGGCCGGGAAGCGGCGAGGTGCGGTCGGAAAGACTGCCCAGCCCGTCGATCGTGATCATCGCCGGCAGGCCCAGCCGGAACCCGCGCACGCTCGCATCGGGCAGGCCGCGCAACAGGCCCCGCACCGAAAACTCGGTTCCTCCGATCGTGACCGTATCGCCCACCTTGGCGCCCAACTGGTCGAGCATCAGCGGGTCGACCAGCGCGCCACGCACCCCGTCCCGTTCGGCGAGGAGATCTGCGGGCTTGGCCCCTGCCGGCAATTGCGGGCTGTCGACACTGCCGACGAGCGGATAGTCGCTGCCGACGGAAACGAGGTCGACGAAAGCGTCCTTGTCGGTCGATTGCGCCCGCACATTGGTGTCGATGACCGCGGCCACCTGGCCGTATTGCCGCATCAGCGCCAGTTCGTCCGGATTGGCGGCACGGTCGGCCCGCGACAATTCGATATTGCCACCCATGAGCTCAGCGGCATTGTGGTCGACCGCTTGCTTGATGCTGGCGCCGACCGAGCTGACCCCGGCAATGAGAGCCGTGCCGACCGCCAGGCACGCGATCAGCAGCACGAAACGCCGCATGTCGGCGCGCATGTCGATAAGGGCGATGCGCAACGCCGAAAAAAGACCGGTCATCGTGCCGAATCGGGTTTGCCTTCGACCAGTTCGCCCTGCGTCATGGTGAAGACGCAGTCTGCACGGGCGGCAAGGCCGGAATCGTGGGTGATGAGGACGACGGCGGTCTCGTTCTGCCGCGCCAGGTTGAACATGAGTTCGATGACCTTGCCGCCGGTTTCCTGGTCGAGGTTACCGGTCGGCTCGTCCGCCAAGAGCAGACGCGGCCGGGTGATCAGCGCACGGGCAAGGCCCACCCGCTGCTGCTCGCCGCCGGAAAGCGTGGCCGGGCGGTGGTCCAGCCTGTCCTTGAGCCCGACATCGGCGAGCGCCGCCGCCGCGGCTTGCCGCGTCTCCGAACGCGGCAATTCCGGCGAGGCGATCTCGAGCGCCAGGGCGACGTTATCGAGCGCTGTAAGCGAGGGAATCAGGTGAAAGCTCTGGAAGACGATGCTGAGCGTATGGCGCCGGAACACGGCAAGTTGATCTTCGCTCATGCCGGCAAGCGTGCGTCCGGCCACCGTGATCGTGCCGGAGGTTGCCCTTTCGAGTCCGGCGAGCAGCATCAGCAGCGATGTCTTGCCACTGCCCGAAGGCCCCACGATTGCGGCGACTTCCGCCGCCTCGACGCGCAGCGCGACATCCTTGAGGATGTGCAGCGGCCGGCGTCCGACTTCGACGATGTAGTTTACGCCCGAGACATCAACTATCGGCGCGCCGTCTGGGGCTGCCGCCTTAATTCCCCTATCCTGCCTGCGCTCGCGGCTGGAAAAATCTTTCGCCCGGCGTGTCGTGGCCTTGGCACCTGGCATGTCGTTCACGATATCTCCTCGGGTCTTAAAGCCCGACAATGGTGGCACAATGCCAACTCTATGCAAAATACAGCCGAGACCCTAAGAAAGCTCTGGCAAATTTTGGAGTTGTTTGAGAAACGTCAAGCTGATTGGGGAGCAAAAGTCTTGATGAAACGTCGAATTCCGGCCGCTTTGGCCCTTGCCGCGATGCTTGCCGCTTCGCTGAATTCACCGGCAAAAGCAGGGCCGGAGGAAATCGCTCTGCTCAGCTCTTATCTCGGCAGCTGGAGCGGGGCGGGCCGCCTCGTCGGCGGCGAGAAACCCGAAGATTTCCGGTGCCGGCTGATCATCGCGCAAGGCGCGCCCAACAAGATCAACTATTCGGGACGCTGCGCGCTCATCAACATGAACCTCTCGGTGGCCGGCACGATCGCCTTCAGCGACGAGAACCAACGCTACGAAGCGATCATGAGCTCGAATGCCGGCTTTACCGGCCAGGCCGTCGGCAAGAAGAGCGGCAACCAGATCAGCTTCGATCTGGCCGAGCGCCAGAAGGATCGCGGCGGCAACGACGTGCGGATCGGCTCACGCATTCGCCTCGCCAATGGCGCCATCGCGCTCGATTTCGAAGTGGAATTCAACGATTCCGGCAAGATCCTGACGGCTTCGGTGCCGTTCCAGCGCTAGGGCCAATCGCTGCTCATCGGCGCGGCGGCGGCGAAACGAAAAGCTCCACCGCGCCGAGCGGCGAGGTCGCAACGTACCGGCTGCCGGGCTTTATCCCGATCGGGCCGAGCCGCGCTCCGGTGAGGATCACCGTCCCGGCGGCAAGCGGCGCCCCGTGTTTCGCGGCATGCTTTGCGAGCCAGGCGATATTGGTTTTCGTTTCATCAAGCGACATGCCGGTGGCGGTCCTGGCAATCTCGACGCCATCCTCGGTGAGCACGACTTCGAGCGTTTCCAGGGGAACTTCCGCGGTCGCGGCCGGGCCGACGACGATGCCGGCATTGTTGAGGTGATCGGCCAAAACGCTCGCAAAACCCACCTGCGTACGATCGGCATAGCGCGACTGGAAGAGTTCGTAGCTCATGTGCAGGCTGGCAATGGCATTGTCCGCACCGAGCGTTACGGTGACTTCGACCTCGATCCCCAAACCTTCGGAAAACGGCACGTCTGCCGGCGAGGCCAGCGCTGCAATGCCGAGGAGCGGCGCCGCGCAAAGTCCGTCCGGCGTCGCGCCGGGGCCGACCTTCCAGCCATAGATCGGCGCCTTGCGCGGCCAGGCATGCTGGACGGCATAGGCCTCCTCGATACTGGCCGGCTGCAATTCCGGCGGCAGGGCCGGCAGTTTCCGGCCGCTCGCATTGGCCTCGGACAACAGCCGGGCCGCTTCATTCGCTTTGCTGGTCATCGTTTCTAACTCGCTGCTGCAGTGAACCGACCGGCCGCCGCGGCCGTCGACATCGGCGATACGCTCGGCAGCGATTCCTGCCAAGCGTTGTTTTTCCGGACCTTCCGGCGCCTGCAGCTTTTAGTGCGAAACCGGCCGGCGGAAATGCCAGCCGAACCGTTCGACCGGCAGCTTGCCGCTCGCCAGCATGATGCCGAAGAGGGCGACGGCGACGCCGGCAACCTGCATCACGTCCGGCGCCCGGCCGAAAATGGCCGCAACGACGAGCGCCGAAACCGGCACCAGGTTGAACAGGACCGACGTTGCGCTCGGCCCGCGCCGGGCAATCCCCACCTGCCAGAAGATCAGGGCAAGGGCCGAACCGACCACCGCCATCCAGATCGTGGCGGTCCAGGCGGCAATGGATGCGTGGGCGAAGGCGGCGAGCGGCGCTTCCAGCCGGAAGGCCACGAGGCCGAGCACCAGCATGCCGGCAAGCATCGTCCAGGCCGATGTCTCGATCGGTGTCGCATCGACGACCCAGCGGCGGCAACCGATCGTATAGAGCGCCCACAGCACGCTGCCGGTGAGGATCAGCAGGTCGCCCGAGGCGAAATGCGTGCCGGAAAAGGCCCCGACGGTCAGCGCCACGCCGATGAGGCTGACGAGCATGCCGACAACCGCGAGCGGCGACGGCAGGCGCCTCAACAGGATCGAATCGAGCAGGTTCGTCGTCAGCGGGCTCGTTCCCATGATGAGCGCCGCCGTCACCGGGCTCGACGTCTTCATGCCGAGAAACAGCGTGGCGGTGAAGCCACCAACGCCAATGATCCCGAGCACGGTAAAGGCAAAAAGATTGCGCCGCAGCACCGACCACGAAATGCCTTTCGTGAATGCAAGCCACAGCAACGAGGCTATCACCGCCACAACGACGCGGCCGGCGGCCGCGCTCCACGGCGGCAGGTCGAGCAGGGCGATCCGCGTCGCCTCGAAATTGGTTCCCCAGAACACCGCCGCCAGGGCGCTGATGACGAGCGCCCCGGTATCGCCTTGAACGGTATGGGCCTTGGATAAGTTGGAAACGGACATGACGACCTCGCTGGACCATTTGCAGTCCGGCGCAGGTTGCCTTATCGAAATCAGGCTAGATACGGAGAATATCCGCAATCTGTTTTCCAAAAATGGAAAGACCCATGGGCGATCTGAACTGGGACGACTGCCGCATCTTCCTGGCGCTGGCACGGGAAGGAACGCTCTCGGGCGCGGCGCGCCAGCTCGGCACCGGCATCGCCACGGTCTCGCGCCGGATCGAGCGGATGGAGCATGGGCTCGGCCTGCCGCTGTTCTTGCGGACGCAGGCCGGCTACGTGCTGACCGACCAGGGCGAGACGCTGCAGCCGCACGCCGAAGCGGTCGAACTGGCCATGCTGGAAATGCGCAAGGAGGCCTCCGATAATGCCGAGATCCGCGGCATGGTGCGGCTCGCGAGCATCGAAAGCCTGGTCGTGCCGTTCATCGTTCCGGCCCTGGCCCCGCTCCTGAGCGCCAATCCTGGCCTCGATGTCGAAATCCTGTTCTCAAGCTCGACGGTGAACATGCACCGCCATGAGGCCGACCTGGCGCTGCGCATGGTGCGCCCCGAGCGCGGGCACCTGCGCGTAAGGCAACTGGCGAGCATGGGCTTCGGCCTTTACGGCCCGCCGGATGGGAGCCGGCCGGACCGCATCGTCACCTGGCCGGAGGCCGCAAACCTCGGCGCGCTGGTGAAATGGACCGAAGCCTTTGCCCAATTGCAGGCGCCGCGGCTCACGGTCAACACCTTGCCCGGACAGGTCGAGGCGGTACGGAGCGGCATCGGCATCTCGGTGCTGCCGCATCTCGTCGCGCGCGATGCCGGCCTGCACCTGCTGGCGGACCGGCTGCCCAGGGGTGAGCCCATGCAAAGGCCGATCCTGCTCGTCACCCATGCCGATCTCGCCGCGTCCCGTCGCGTGGTGAGCGTGGCGGAGGCCGTGAGCGCGGCCATCCTGCACCACCGGCGGGCCCTGGCGGAGCCTTAGGCCGGAACCATGCTAATGCACCGTATCGTCCGGCCCGGCCAGATCGTCGCCGCCATCGAAATGCACGTTCCGCCCGGCGGCGGTGGCAAGAGCGCCGATCAGCGAAGCGAGTTCCCGGTCGCCGGTCGTGCATCCGGGCACCAGGTGCCTGATCTGCCGGATCGTCTCTTTCACCGATATCGGCGTGCTGACCTTGGATCGCTGCATATGGTCCCAGATCGCCGCGCGAACCTGGTTCGACAACACCGCTGATTTGTTGGGCATGGTGACGTTCCGCCTGCGTCTATTACCCCTGCAATTTCGCTATCTAAGCACCGATCCGGTGGCATCGCAAATATACTGAGGTTAGGGCACGCTGTGTTAGCCTGGCACCCGCCTGCCCGCATCGAGCAGTCGGAAGATAGGAGAAGATCAAAGCGCCGATAAGCCGCTATAATCTGCATGAACTTGGTACGAGCCGAACAGCGGCCATAAGATAGAGCGATGAGCGACCCACCGCCGATCCCCCGCCCGCCGCGCCTCCGCTTGGCTGCCATCACCGCGATTGCAGGTGTCGGCGTTATCGGCTTGGCTATCGGGGCCTACGCGCTGGGTTGGCTGGGCGTCGATCGAAACCCGCCACCTCGCGCCGAGCCGGTTCCGCCGGCGGCGGGCGTCGGGCAGCCGGCTGAACCCGTCGCGGCTTATATCCCGGCGGCCGATTTCATCTTCCGGGATACGCCGGCACCGGTCCCCGACCTGGCTTTCCTCGACAGTTCGGGCAAAACCCACAAGCTTTCGGACTTCCGTGGACGCGCCATCGTCCTCAACCTCTGGGCGATCTGGTGCGTGCCGTGCCGCTGGGAACTGCCCTCGCTCGACCGGCTGCAGGCCGAGTTCGATCCCGACACGTTGCTGGTGCTGCCGCTCTCGGGCGACGATGCCGCCGCGGTGCAAAGTTTTTACGACAAAACCGGGGTAACCGCGCTGGGCACCTATACGGCCACCACCAGCGGCACCATCATCAAGCTCGGCTTTACCGGTTTTCCGGGGACGGTGCTCATTAATGCCGACGGCAACGAGATCGGCCGCAAGATCGGCCCTCTCGAATGGGACGACAAAGCGGTCGTCGCGACCTTAAGGCAGCACTTCGGACTGCCCGCTCCCAATCCTGGCATGCCTCCTCGCAACTCCAGGCCGGCGCCCGAGTTGATCCCCTGAAAGGGGCGATCGCCATGACCGACGAAAAGCACAAGGGCACCTATCACCTGCCGACGAATGTCGGCGATGAAGGCTGGCCGCCTTCGGAAGAGCATGTCGAAAACGGCCCGCCCGGCGGCGCCTACCAGACCGGTCCGGGCACCGCGCCACCCGAGCGCGACGTGGCCGATCCGCATCCGCCCAACGAGGAACCGAATTCGGAAGTACCCCACCCCGGTGGGGCAAATCCTCCGGAAGACGACATCGGGCCGAACGATGCGATCCATAACGGCACCGCGCCTCCCCGCCCGCACAATGCCGGCAGCGGGCCCGAGTGACGGGAAGGGCGCGCCGCACTCCCCGGCAAAGGCCGTTAGTTCGATTCGGAGAGGCGCGCCGCCATGGCATCGAGCGACGGCCACGGCGGGCCTGCGCGCAGGATGCGGATGAGCTCTTCGCCCCAGTGCCGGCCGTTGGGAAACTGGTCGCCCGCATCCCACCGCCACGCAGCGACCATAACGAGAACGAGGCCGCGGCACGCGCTCAGCAGCGTCTGGTCGACGCCCGGATAATGCGCAACGACCGCCTCGGGCACATGCGCCAGGTCGAACTCCACCGGCCCACGGCAACATGTCTCGAGGTCGATGAAGAGCGGCCCCAACCTGGTGCTCAGCACATTGCCCGGGTGCGGTTCGCCGTGCAGCAACTGCTCTGCGGGGCCGTGATCGAGGATCGTTCGCGTGAAGCGCTTCAACATGCCGCCAAGAAACGTCCGGTCCATATCGTCAAGGTCCGGCGTCAAGTGACGGCTCGCCACGAGCCGCTCTGCTTGTGCGACCCGGTCCATGAACCGCGGCGCACTAATTTCGATCTTTCGCATGCCGATATGCAGGTCTCGTAGCGCGTTCGCATAATCGGCGGACGCGAGGTCCGGCGTGACGGCTGTGTAATAGGTCCAAAGCGTAACCGCAAAACCATCGCACTCGTAAACGCGCGGCGCAACGCGAGCTTCGAGCGCCGCTGCCGGGCTGCCGGTTTCCGCAAGCAGCCCCGCCAGTTCGACCTCGAACTGCGCCACGTGCTGTGCCAGGGGAGCGACCCGGGCCAGCGTGTCGCAGGGCAGCAGGCGCAAGCTGAGCTTGTTCGAATTCTGCAGGACGACGGCATCGTCGACGGCCAGGCCCAATGTCGAGGCAACCGACTTGGCCGCAGCCACGGCACGCGAAACGTCGCTGGCTTGCATGACGCGGCTCCGTCTTCGTTCAGCCTGTCAGGAAAAAGATGAGTGGCGGAGAGAGAGGGATTCGAACCCCCGGTAGAGTTGCCCCTACGCCGCATTTCGAGTGCGGTGCTTTCAACCACTCAGCCATCTCTCCGCGAAACGCTTTAATACCGCGCGAGCGCGGGTGGTCGACAAGTCGGGGCTTATGGCATAGCCCGCAAAAGCCTGCAACACCCCTTGTGTCGGCTGGCTGCGACAAGCTGACCGGACAGCCCTGTGTCCTCCGGCCACGGAACCAAGCGACCATGGCGCTCGTTGGGCACCGGCATCTGTTGCCGGCGGGCCGGCCGATGATGGCTGGGCTCGTGGGACCGGCAGATGTTCAAACTAACGTGTCCCGATTGATCGGCTCCTGCCGATGCAACAGGCTGCGACCAGCAAAGAGTGAGAGGAGACCTGCCGTGCCGACCCGTCGTCAAGTCGTTGGCGGTTTTGCCGCCCTGCCCGTTCTCGCCGCCCTGCCGCCCTTCATCGCCACCGCCAAAGCCGCCGATGCCCTTGCCGGCGACACGGTTTCGACCAGCGGCGGCGACGTCGTGATCCATCCGGTCCACCATGCCAGCCTCCTGCTCGGTTTCGGCGACGCCGTGATCTATGTCGATCCCGTCGATGCCACCCTTTTCACCGATCTCCCCGCCCCCACGGCCATTCTCATCACCCATGCCCATGGCGATCATTTCGACGTGCCGACCCTCACCGCGATCGGCGCGGGCGTGCCGCTCATCGCCCCGCAGGTCGTCCTCGACGGCCTGCCCGAGGAAATGAAGCAGAATGCCCAATTGATGGCCAATGGTGACAAGGGCGAGGTCGCCGGCATCACGCTCGAGGCCGTGCCCGCCTACAACACCACCGAGGATCGGCTGAAATACCACCCCAAAGGGGTCGGCAACGGCTATCTGCTGACCTTCGGCGACAAGGTCGTCTACGTCGCCGGCGACACCGAGGACATACCCGAAATGCGCGCCCTCACCGGCATCGAGGTCGCGTTCCTGCCCATGAACCTGCCCTATACGATGACCGAGGAGCAGGCGGCCGACGCCGTCAAGGCCTTCAAGCCGAAGATCGTCTATCCCTACCATTACCAGGGGAGCGACCCCAAGAAGTTCGCCACCCTCGTCGGCGACGCCGCCGAAGTCCGGCTGGTGGACTGGTACGCCTGACCCTTATAGAGCGTTTTGCATTGAACGGGCCGCCTCTGGGCGGCCTCTTTTAGCGGGAGCCTCATGCAATGATCAAAAGCGATACTTTCGATACCCCGGCCGGCACTATCACCGTGCAGCCCGTCCGCCATGCCAGCCTGGCGCTGCGGCTTGGCGACTACACGATCTATTCCGATCCGGTCTGGGGCGCCCAGCGCTACCAGGATCTGCCGAAGCCCGACCTGATCCTTTTGACCCACGAGCATTCCGACCATCTCGACGCCGAAACCCTTAACGGCATCGTCGGCCCGGGAACCCGCATCATCGGCGCCAAGGTCGCGATCGACAAGCTCGAGGGCGATCTGGCGGCGCGCGCCGAAGTCATCGCCCAGGGCCAGACCAAGGCGGTGCACGGCATTTCAATCACCGCCATTCCCGCCCACAACCTCACGCCCGACCGGCTGAAATACCACCCGCAGGGCAATGGCAACGGCTACATCCTCGCCTTCGGCGGCAAGCGCATCTACATTTCCGGCGATACCGAAGACACCGAGGAGATGCGCGGCCTCACCGATATCGACATCGCCTTCCTGCCGATGAACCTGCCCTACACGATGACCGGCCAGCAGGCGGCCGATGCGGCGCGCGCTTTCCATCCGCGCATCGTCTATCCGTTCCACTACATCAACGGCGAGGAGAACACGATCTTCGCCAACGAACTCGCCGGCGAAGACATCGACGTGCGCCTGCGCGACTGGTACGAGGGCGACTAGGCCCTCCACTCCGCCAAATGGCTTGACTCACCGGCCGTTTGCCAGCATAAGCACGCCGGATTGCGTGCCGGCTTGCCGGCGCGCTCATCTTTGTCGATCAATTGCTGCTCGAGGCTGCCCGGAACGAAAGCGTTCCGACTGACCGAAAGTCCGCGGGGGTTCAGGGCAATACCGCGGCGCCACAGGGCGCGTACAAGGGACCGAAAAGGCACGTGCCTTTCGGCGTAGAAATGACATTTGCAATCATCAAGACCGGCGGCAAGCAGTACAAGGTCGCCGCCAATGACGTTCTCAAGGTCGAAAAGCTCGTCGGCGAAACCGGCGACATCGTCACTTTCGAAGAGGTGCTGATGGTCGGCGACACTATCGGTGCGCCGCTCGTCGATGGCGCCCTGGTGGCCGCCGAGCTCATTGAGACGAAAAAGCAGAAGACGGTCATCGTCTTCAAGAAGAACCGCCGCCACAATTACCGGCGCCGCAACGGCCACCGCCAGCTGCTGTCGACGGTTCGTATCACCGAGATCCTGACCGGCGGCGCCAAGCCGTCTGTCGCCGCCAAGGTGGCCAAGCCCGTCAAGGCCGAAGCCAAGACCGCGGCCAAGCCCGCCGCCGAAAAGGCGGAAGCCAAGACCGCCGCCAAGCCGGCTGCCGAAAAGGCCGAGGACAAGGCGGCAGCACCGGCCAAGAAGGCCGAGAGCAAGCCGGCCGCCAAGGCCAAGCCCGCCGCCGATTTCACCGATGACATCAAGCTCATCGGCGGTGTCGGCCCGGCGCTGGAAAAGAAGCTGAATGCCGCCGGCATCACCAGCCTCACGCAGATCGCCGCCTGGAAGAAGGCCGACGTCGCCAGGATCGACGAAGAGCTGGAGTTCCACGGCCGCATCGAGCGCGACGAGTGGGTGGCGCAGGCCAAGGACCTGATTGCCGGCAAGCCCCCGCGCGCCAAGGTCGATCAGGACGCCGCCGCTGCCGACAAGGCCGCGGACAAGGCCAAGAAGTAAGGAGCTGGGAATATGGCACACAAGAAAGCAGGCGGCTCGTCCCGCAATGGTCGCGATACCGCTGGCCGCCGTCTCGGCGTCAAGAAGTTCGGCGGCGAGAGCGTGATCGCCGGCAACATCATCGTCCGCCAACGCGGCACCAAATGGCACCCGGGCACCGGCGTGGGCCTGGGCAAGGATCACACGATCTTTGCCCTCGTCGATGGCAAAGTCGCCTTCCGAACCCGCGCCAACGCCAAGGTCTTCGTGTCGGTCGAACCGGCAGAGGCCGCTGAATAGCCCGGTGAGGTTGTGCTTGATCCTGCCGGAGATTGCTTCCCCGGCAGCGTCGCACCAAGGCGCCAGCATTATATCCCAAGGGGAATCGGTCGTCCGGTTCCCCTTTTGCTTTGGACGCTTTGGAAAATGCCTGCCCATGAACACAAGACCGATTGCAAGAGCCTCTTGCCCTTGAAGATCGAGACCGAACGGCTCGTCCTGCGCCCGCCCATGCGGGCCGACGTGCCCGACCTCGTCTCGCAGGCCGACAATCCCCGCATCGCGCGCCTCGTCAGCCTGCCGAGCCCCTATACGCGCGCCGATGCCGTCGGCTTCGTCAAGATCACCGCCCAGCGCGATACCGAGCGCGCCTATTGCGTGACCCTCAGGCACGGCGGAACCTTCATCGGCGTTTCGAGCGTTATGTTCGCCGACGGGTTTCCCCCCGAGATCGGCTACTGGTTCGGCGAAGCCTATTGGGGGCGCGGCTTTGCCAGCGAAGCGGTCACCGCCATGATCGCCGCCGCCTGGGCGCATGGGGCCTTTCCGGTCATCGGGGCCCAGGTGCTCGCCCACAATTACGGCTCGGCGCGCGTCCTGGAAAAGTGCGGCTTTTCCTTCAGTCACGATGGCCTCGCCGCCAGCGGCCCGCACAAGGGCAAGACCATGAAACACTATCGCCTGGAAAGACGGCCATGATCCCGACATTGCACAGCGAGCGCCTCGTCTTGCGCCTGCCCCGGCCCGACGACGCCGAAGCCATCGCGCTTTATCTCGACAATTTCGCCGTTTCGGGAAACCTGGCGCGCGTGCCTCATCCGTACTATCTCGACGACGCCCGCGCCTGGCTCCGCTCGCGCCGGCCCGACCTGCCGCCGCAAGAGACCAATTTCGCCATCGAGCTCGCAGGTGAAGGCCTCGTCGGTCATGTCGGCTATCACGTCGATGGCAACGGCACCGCCGTCATCGGCTACTGGCTGGGCGAGCCGTTCTGGAATCGCGGCATCATGACCGAGGCCGCCGCCATGGCGCTCGACTGGTATTTCGGCGAAACCGATGCCCCAACCATCGATTCCGGCGTCTTTGCCTTCAACAAGGCCTCGCTCGCCGTGCAAAAGAAGCTCGGATTTACCGAGATCGGCACTTCGCGCCTGCATTGCCTTGCGCGCGCTGCCGAGCTGGAGCATATCGACACAAGGCTCACGCGTGACGCGTGGATGGAACGCAAAAGATGAAATTTCTCGACCAGGCCAAGGTCTATATCCGCTCTGGCGACGGCGGCGCCGGGTGCGTTTCGTTCCTGCGCGAAAAATTCCTCGAATTCGGCGGCCCCAATGGCGGCAATGGCGGGCGCGGCGGCGATGTCGTGGCGCTGTGCGTCGATGGCCTCAACACGCTCATCGATTACCGCTACCAGCAGCATTTCAAGGCCAAGACCGGCACGCACGGCATGGGCAAGAACCGCACCGGCGCCAATGGCGAGGACGTGGTGCTGCGCGTTCCCGTCGGCACGCAGATCTTCGAGGACGACAACGAAACGCTCATCGCCGACATGACCGAGATCGGCCAGCGCGTCGTGCTGCTTTCGGGCGGCAATGGCGGCTTCGGCAATGCCCATTTCAAGACCTCCGCCAACCAGGCGCCGCGCCGCGCCAATCCTGGCCTCCCCGGTACCGAAAAAGCCATCTGGCTCAGGCTGAAGCTCATCGCCGATGCCGGCCTCGTCGGCATGCCCAATGCCGGCAAGTCGACGTTCCTCGCCGCCGTTTCCGCCGCCAAGCCGAAGATCGCCGATTATCCCTTCACGACGCTCCATCCCAATCTCGGGGTCGTGCGCGCCGGCGAGCGCGATTTCGTGCTTGCCGATATTCCCGGCCTCATCGAGGGCGCCCATGAAGGCGCCGGCATCGGCGATCGCTTCCTCGGCCATGTCGAGCGCTGCGCCGTGCTCGTGCACCTGATCGATGGCACCGAAGCGGACGTGAAAACCGTCTACAAGACCATCCGCGGCGAGCTCGCCGCCTATAGTCCCGAACTTGCCGAAAAGCCCGAGATCGTCGTCCTCAACAAGATCGATGCGCTCGAGGAACAGGACGCCAAGGACAAGCTCAAGGCCCTGAAGCGGCTGAGCCACGGCGCCGAAGTGCTGGCCGCTTCGGGCGCCACCGGCCAAGGCGTCGACAAGGTTCTCTATGCCATCATTCGCCTCATCGATGCCGAAAAGGCCGAACGCGCCGAAGCCGAGCGCCGGCGCCTGCAACCCGATTGGGCGCCCTGATGCAGAAGACCACGGCCCCCTCACCCGCCCTTCGGGCACCCTCTCCCACCAGGGGAGAGGGGCGATGTGGCGCGATACTGCCCCAACTTTCCTTCTCCCCTTGTGGGAGAAGGTGGCGCGCAGCGCCGGATGAGGGGTATTGCCAAGGCCTTCGCCATGTCCGCTGACGCCCTCGCCCCCTATCGCCGCCTCGTCGTCAAGATCGGCTCCGCTTTGCTCGTCGATCGCGCCTCCGGGCGCGTGCGGGCCGACTGGCTGGCTTCGCTCGCCCAGGACCTTGCCGCCCTCAAGGCCGAGGGACGTGACATCGTCATCGTCTCGTCGGGTGCCATCGCCCTCGGCCGGCGCATCCTCAACCTCGATGCGCTGACGCTCTCGCTCGAGGAAAGCCAGGCCGCCGCCAGCGCCGGCCAGATCGCGCTCTCGCAGGCCTGGGCCGAAACGCTCGGACGCCACGCCATCGTCACCGGCCAGATCCTCATCACGCCCAACATCACCGAGGAGCGGCGCTACTATCTCAACGCCCGCACCACGATCACGACGCTGCTGGCGCTCGGCGCCGTGCCGATCATCAACGAGAACGACAGCGTCGCCACCGCCGAGATCCGCTATGGCGACAATGACCGGCTCTCGGCGCGCGTCGCCACCATGATCGAGGCCGACGGCCTCGTCCTCCTCTCCGATATCGACGGGCTCTATACCGCCCCGCCGCACAAGGACCCTGCGGCGACGCACCTCCCCGAGGTCGCCGCCATCACCCCCATGATCGAAGCCATGGCTGGCGGCGCCGCCAGCCACCTGTCGCGCGGCGGCATGACCACCAAGATCGAGGCCGGCAAGATCGCAACCCTTGCCGGCACCGCCATGCTGATCGCCAAGGGGCACGATCTCAACCCACTCGGCGCCCTGCGCCGGGGCGGCAAGCACACTTTGTTCCATCCCACGCAAAGCCGGGCCCAGGCCCGCAAGCGCTGGATCATGGGAACGCTGGAAGTCGCCGGCGCCCTCACCCTCGATGCCGGCGCCGTCAAGGCCTTGCGCTCGGGCAGGAGCCTGTTGCCCGTCGGCGTCACCGCCATTGCCGGCAGCTTTGCCCGCGGCGATACGGTCGCCATCCTCGATCCCGACGGTCACGAGATCGCGCGCGGCTTGGCCGGGCTCGGCAGCGCCGAGGCCAACCTCGTCAAGGGCAAGCACGGCGCCGCCATTCACGAATTGCTCGGGCCCGATACGCGTATCGAGTTGGTGCACCGCGACAATATGGTATTGCTGTCCGGATTGGAGGCCGTGGGTTCATGAACGCCATCGCACAGACCGACATTCCCGCCCTCATGGCCGATATCGGCCGTAGGGCCGGCGCCGCTGCCGCCGTGCTGGCGACGGCCAGCGCCGAGCGCAAGCATGCCGCCCTCATTGGCGCGGCTGAGGCGGTCAACAAACATCGCGCCGAAATCCTCGCCGAAAACGCCCGCGACATCGAGGCGGGCAAGGCCAACGGCATGAGCAAGGCCTTCCTCGATCGCCTCCTGCTCACCGACACGCGCATCGATGCCATTATCGATGCCCTGCGCGCCATTGCCGAACTGCCCGATCCGGTCGGCGCCGTCATCGCCGAATGGGAGCGGCCCAACGGCCTCAAGATCCAGCGCGTGCGCACGCCGCTCGGCGTCATCGGCGTCATCTTCGAGAGCCGGCCGAACGTTACCGCCGATGCCGGCGCGCTGACGCTCAAGTCCGGCAATGCCGTGATCCTGCGCGGAGGCTCGGATTCCGTCCATTCGGCGCGCGCCATCCATGCCTGCCTCGTCGAGGGGCTCAAATCGGCCAACCTGCCGGCCGACGCCATCCAGTACGTGCCGACCACCGACCGCGCCGCCGTCGGCGAAATGCTGAAAGGGCTCGACGGCAATATCGACGTCATCGTGCCGCGCGGCGGCAAGACGCTGGTCAAGCGCGTGCAGGACGAGGCGCGCGTGCCGGTCTTCGCCCATCTCGAAGGGCTCTGCCACACCTATATCGACAGAAGCGCCGACCGCGACATGGCGGTTGCCGTCACCGTCAACGCCAAGATGCGCCGCACCGGCATTTGCGGAGCCACCGAAACCCTGCTCGTCCACAAGGACGTGGTGGCGACCCACCTTGTGCCTATCCTCGATGCGCTTGCCGCAAAGGGCTGCGAGATCAGGGGCGACGAGGCCGTGCGCCAGGCCTGGCCCGGCGCCAAGCCGGCGACCGACGAGGATTGGCGCACCGAATACGAAGACGCCATCATTGCCGTAAAAGTCGTCGACAGCGTCGAGGGCGCCATCGCTCACATCAACACCTGGTCGAGCCATCATACCGAGGCGATCATCGCCGAGGATGCCGGTGCCGTTGAAAAATTCTTCGCCAATATCGACAGCGCCATTCTCCTCCACAACGCCTCGACGCAGTTCGCCGATGGCGGCGAGTTCGGCTTTGGCGGCGAGATCGGCATCGCCACCGGCCGCATGCATGCGCGCGGTCCCGTCGGTGTCGAGCAATTGACCAGCTTCAAGTACCTGGTGCACGGGAACGGACAGGTGCGACCCTGATCCGGCCGCACCACCTCCGTCAGCAGCTCGTCGGCATCACCAGCCTGCCGCTCTCGGCGCCGGGCATGCGCATCGGCCTGTTCGGCGGCAGCTTCAACCCGATCCATGAGGGCCATCTGCTCGTTGCCGAGCAATGCCTCAGGCGCCTGCGGCTCGATGCCGTCTGGCTCCTGGTGTCGCCGGGCAACCCGCTGAAGGACCATGGCGATCTCGCCCCGCTGACCGAACGCGTCGCGGCCGCCCGGGCGCTGGCCCGCGATCCGCGCCTTGCCGTTACCGGCTATGAAGCCGTGCACGGCTTTTCCTATACCTACGATACGCTCTCGCACCTGCGGACCACGCTGCCCGGCCGACGCTTCGTCTGGATCATGGGCGCCGACAGCATGGCGAGCTTTGCCCGCTGGGAGCGCTGGCGCGATATCGCGAACATGATGCCGATGGCGATCTACGTGCGGCCCGGTTCGGGCCGCTCTGCCTTTGCCTCGCGCGCGGCCGTGGCCTTGGCGCGCTGGCGGCGCGACGAGAGCGATGCGCCCATCCTTGCCGGCCTCGAACCGCCCGCCTGGATTTACCTGCACGGCCTGATGTCGCCGCTCTCCTCGACCGTCCTGCGGCGCGATCGCAAATTGCCGGGAGCCCGTGCCCTTGCACATGACCCCGCCTGAGCGCATATTACCAAGGTGTGACGAAAGCGTCGCCTGTGAACCCGGATGCAGCTTTAGTCTTGCAACGAAGCGAACCATTCCCGAGGCCCAACCAAGGATCGATCGATTCCGCATGACCCATGCTCATGAAGCAGGGGCGAAGGTCATTTGCTGATGACCCCGTCCATTCAGAGACCATCCTTTGATACCGCTCCCGTTCCGGAACGCCCGATGATCGACGTCATCCTCGACTCACTGGCCGATGCCAAGGCCGAAGACACCGTCGCCATCGACATTACCGGCAAGTCCTCGCTCACCGACCATATGGTCGTGACATCCGGCCGCTCGCACCGCCATGTCGGCGCCGTGGCCGACCAGGTGGAAAAGGCCCTGCGCGACGCCGGCTTCGGCAAGCCGCGCATCGAAGGCCTGCCGCACTGCGACTGGGTCCTGGTCGATGCCGGCGACGTCATCGTCCATATCTTCCGGCCGGAAGTGCGCGAGTTCTACAATATCGAGAAGATGTGGCAGGCCGAATTCGCCGATAACGCGAATTAGGCCGGTATGCGTCTTGTCGTTGTCGCCGTCGGCCGTATGAAGGCCGGGCCCGAGCGCGAGCTGGTCTCGCGCTACCTTGAGCGCGCCGCCGCCGGCGGCAAAGCGCTCGGCCTTTCCGGCTTCACCACGACCGAAATCAGCGAATCCCGCGCTTCCAGCAGCGCCGCCCGCAAAGCCGAGGAAGCCAGGGCGATCGCGGCAGCGCTGCCTGACAACGCCCTCGTCATTGCCCTCGACGAGCGCGGCAAATCCCTGGACTCGCAAGGCCTTACCCGGCGCATCGAGACGTGGCGCGATGCCGGCAAGCCGGCTCTGGCCTTCATTATCGGCGGTGCCGACGGGCTCGATCCGGCCTTCTCTGCCCGCGCCGACCTGGTGCTGAGCTTTTCGCCCCTCACCTGGCCGCATCAATTGGTGCGCATCATGCTGGCCGAGCAGCTCTATCGCGTAACGACCATCCTTGCGGGCCACCCGTACCATCGTGGCGATTGAGCCCGTCGCCCCACAAAGGCCGCACCCATATCGTTACCAGATCGTAAGCGGTGCGTTTACCCTTCGTTTGCTATGGTGCGGCGCTGATTCGGGATTGAAGCGGGAGCCGCGATGACGAAGCCGTTCGGCTTCTGGGGAAAATGCATGGCCGGAGGCGCAGTCGTCGCCCTGGCCGTGGCCTTTGCCCTGCCATTGCGCGCGCAAGATCAAAACTCCAGCGAGCCTCCCGCCCCGCAGCCGGTGACACCCGATGCCGGCCTGCCGGCAAGCGTCGATCCGCTCGCCATCGCCCCGTTCAAGCCCGTCGCGCCGCAGACCCCGCAGACCGGGCAGGCGGCGCTCGATGAGATCGAGAAGTCCATCGGCGTTTCCAAGGATCGCGCCGACGAATTGCGCCGCGAGATCGAGGAGATGAACGGCGACCGCTCCAAGCAGAACGCCGCCCTCATCGCCGCCGGCCAGCGCGTCAAGATGGCCGAAATCGAAGTCGCCGCCATGGAAGAGCGCCTGGGCGACCTCATCGCCTCCGAGCTCGACGTGCGCGGCCGGCTCGACGGCGCCGATGCCGATATCGCCAATGTGCTGGCGGCGCTCGAGCGCATTTCGCGCAACCCGCCGCCCGCTTTGCTGGTCGATCCAAACAATGCGCTCGGCTCGGCCCGCGGCGCCATCCTGATTTCGGCCATCCTGCCGCAATTGCGGACCAAGGCCGACGCCGTGACCGCCGATCTCAAGAAATTGACCGAGATCAAGGCCGAGGCCATGGCCGAAGAAGAAAAGCTCAAGGCCAATTTCGCCGTGCTCGAGGAAGAGCAATTGCGCATCGCCACCCTCATCGAGGCGCGCAAGCAGGGCGTCGAGCGCATGACCGCCGATCTCGCCAAGCAGGAGGCCGAAGCCGTGGCCCTCGCCGCCCGCGCGACGACGCTCAAGGACCTGGTCGCCAGCCTCAAGGACAAGGCCGAGGACGTCGCCAAGGCCGCCCCGCAACCGACGACGCCGGCCGGTGCCCCGGCGCTCTCGGCTGCTGCCATCAAGACCGCTCTTGCCAACACCGCCCGCACCGAGCCGGCCGTGCCGTTTCCCTCGGCCCACGGCTACCTGACGCTGCCTGCCGGCGGCGTCAACGTCGTCGATTTCGGTGGCAGCGACGGCTTTGGCGGCATCGCCCATGGCCTTTCCATGGTGACGCGCGCCGATGCCGATGTCGTCGCCCCGGCCGATGGCTGGGTCATGTACAAGGGGCCCTACCTCAATTATGGCCAAATCGTCATCATCAATCCGGGTGACGACTACACGATCCTGCTCGCCGGGCTCGATACGACCAACGTCAATATCGGCCAGTTCGTGCTGATGGGCGAGCCGGTGGGCAAGATGGGATCACGCACAATTGGTCAGGCCGTTGCGACCGGTGCTGGCAACACAAGGCCCACCCTTTATATTGAGCTCAGGAAAAACAACGAGCCCATCGATCCCACCGGCTGGTGGGCTCAACCCGATAACCCGACGCAAAGTGGATAACCCGCCGATGACCCTTACGCTTCGCGCCACCGCGCTTTCCCTGGCGCTGCTGGCCCTGCTCCCCCTGCCCGGCTACGCGCAGGAACAGCCGGCGGCGCCCGACAATCCGCCCGCCGTCACCGATGGCGATGCCCCGGCAGAAGCTGCCGACAAGGCGACCGACCCGGAAGACCTCTATTCCGACCTCAACCTCTTCGGTGAAGTGCTCGACCGCATCCGCGCCGAATATGTCGACCAGCCGAACGAGAAGGAGCTGATCCGCGCCGCCATCAACGGCATGCTGACCTCGCTCGATCCGCATTCCGGCTATCTCGCCCCCAAGGACTATTCCGACATGCAGGAGGATACGTCCGGCACGTTCGGGGGCCTCGGCATCGAGGTGACGATGGAGGACAACGTCCTCAAGGTCGTCTCGCCCATCGACGACACCCCGGCCGCCAAGGCCGGCGTTCTGCCCAACGACTTCATCGTGCAGATCGACGGCAAGGACATTTCCGGCCTGTCGCTCGATGACGCCGTCGCCAAGATGCGCGGCCCCATCGGCACCAAGATCAAGATCACGGTGATGCGCGAGGGCGCCGACAAGCCCATCGACTTCGAATTGACCCGCGACACCATCGCCATGCAGGCGGCGCGCCTCTCGATGGAAGGCGACGTCGCCGTGATCCGCCTCTCGCGCTTTTCCGAGCAGGCCTTCGTCGGCGTCAAGAAAGCTATCGACGACGCCTATAAGCAACGCGACGGCAAGGCGCCCAAGGGCATCATCCTCGACCTCAGGAACAATCCCGGCGGCCTCGTCGATCAGTCCGTCTATGTCGCCGATGCCTTCTTGAAGCAAGGTGCGGTCGTGCTGACGCGCGGCCGCATCGAGCAGGAAAGCTCGCGCTACGACGCCAAGCCCGACGATCTCGACAAGAAGATCGCCGACGTGCCGCTGGTCGTGCTCATCAATGGCGGCTCGGCCTCGGCGGCCGAGATCGTCGCCGGCGCCCTGCAGGACCACAAGCGCGCCACCCTGATCGGCACGCGCTCGTTCGGCAAGGGTACGGTGCAATCGATCATCTCGCTCGGCGAGAACGGCGCCATGCGGCTGACCACGGCGCGCTACTACACGCCGAACAACCGCTCCATCCAGGCCGCCGGCATCCAGCCCGACATCGTCGTCACCGAGAACGTGCCCGACGAGTTCAAGGGCCATGACGAGATCCTGGGCGAGGCGGCCCTGCCCGGCCAGATCGGCGGCGGCACCGAGGAGGAGGCAACCAAGGGCTCCTCGGTCTATGTGCCGGTCGACAAGAAGGACGACACCCAGCTGCAATACGCGATCCGCCTGATCAACGGCGAGGAGACCAACCCGGCCTACCCGCCCAAATCCGATCAGGCGCAGTGATTTGTGTTAGAAACTTGCGGCGGCGCTGATTCGGCGCCGCCGCAACGAACAGGAATGGGGGTCGCTGTTTCGATTATCCATCGAAGCCGGACGCCCTGACGGATGGGGCTCATGGCCGACGAGCTCAGCGCGCCGCTGATGCGCAAGACCGAGAGAGGCCGGCGCGCCCGGGCGCAGCGCCTCGGCAAGTGGCGCTGGCCGGTGGCGCGCTTCGCGCTCGGCGCCATCGTCCTCATCGTCGGCGGCCTTGCTTTGCGCATCCTGCTGGTCGACGACCCCGATGGCGGCCAGCCGCAGGCGGTGACCGCCATCAATTCCGCCCACAATGCCAATCCGCTGGCCAGCGCCGTCACCGCACCGGCCGAGCAGGCGACCATCACCGCCGATCCCGAACAGTTCCCGGCAACGCCTGACGGTGTTCCGGGCGGCGCCCAGGTCACCAGGGTCGATCCTAACCTGCCGACTGGCCTCGCCGACGATCCCGAGCACCCGCAGGCCAATGCCTTCGGCGTCCTGCCGGACCTCGCCGAGGAAACGCAGAACGGGCCGATCCCGCGCATCAGCGCCACCGGCGTAACGCCCTTTGCCGCCTATTCGCGCCCCTCGCTGACCCCGGCCACCGCCGGCGGCCGGCCGCTCATCGCCATCATCGTCACCGGCCTCGGGCTCGACCAGGCCGGCACGCTCGAAGCCGTCGACAAGCTGCCGAGCGATATAACGCTCGCCTTTGCCCCCTACGGCAAGACGCTCGACATCACCGCCGCCGCCGCGCGCAATGCCGGCCACGAATTGCTGCTGCAGGTGCCGCTGGAGCCGTTCGACTATCCCGACAACGATCCCGGCCCGCAGACCCTGCTCGCCGCGCAAAGCCCGCGCGCCAATATCGAAAAGCTCTACTGGCTGATGGCGCGCATGGGCGGCTATGTCGGCCTCATCAACTATATGGGCGCGCGCTTCACCGCCTCAGGCGCCGATTTCGCCCCGGTGATGGAAGAGCTCGGCACGCGCGGCCTCGGCTATGTCGACGACGGCTCGTCCAACCGCTCGCTCGCCCCGCAACTGGCCGGCGCCAACAAGGTGCCGTTCGCCCGCGCCGACATGGTGCTCGACGACAATCCCTCGCGCCCCGCCATCATGGCCGCGCTCGCGACCCTCAAGGCCAAGGCGGTAGCCGACGGCTCGGCCGTCGGCGTCATTTCGGCCCTGCCGGTTTCCATCGCCACCGTCGCCGAATGGGCGCAGAGCATCGAAGACCAGGGCGCCGTCCTCGTTCCCGCCAGCGCCCTCATGCACTAAAAGCAGTACCCATGTCCAAGCGAGTTATCCCCGACCGGCAGTCCATGCCCTATCGCGATTGCGCCGGCATCGCGCTGTTCAACCGCCGCGGCCAGGTTTTCATTGGCCGCCGCCGCCCCGAAGACGATCCGGAAGACAATGCCGAGCGCGGCGCCCCCTGGCAGATGCCGCAGGGCGGCATCGACATGGGCGAAAACCCGCTGGCCGCCGCCAGGCGCGAACTCTTCGAGGAGACCAGCGTCAAGTCGGCCCGCCTCATCGCCGAGGCGCCGAACTGGATCTATTACGACCTGCCCGACGATGCGCTCGGCATCGCCCTCAAGGGGCGCTTCCGCGGCCAGCGCCAGCGCTGGTTCGCGTTCCTGTTCGAAGGCGACGAGAGCGAGATCGACGTGATCGAACCCGGCGACGGCTCCATGCCTTCCGAATTCGACGCCTGGCGCTGGGAGGAACTCTCGCGCACGCCCGAACTCATCGTCGCCTTCAAGCGCGACGCCTATAAGGAAATCGTCGCCGCCTTCGGCCACCTGCCGCACCAGATCGCCGAGCCGGAAAAATGAAGACGATCGGCCTCATCGGCGGCATGAGCTGGGAATCGAGCGCCCATTATTACGCCGTGCTCAATCGCGAGACGGCGCAGCGCCTCGGGGGCCTGCATTCGGCGCCGGTGATCCTCCATTCCGTCGATTTCGTGCCCATCGAGCAATTGCAGCGCGCCGGCGACTGGGACGAAGCCGGACGGCAACTGGCCGCCATCGCCGCCGGGCTGGAAGCTCAGGGCGCGGGCGTCATCGGGCTCGCCACCAATACGATGCACATCGTTGCCGATGCCATCACGGCGCGGCTTTCCGTGCCCTTCATCCATATCGCCGATCCCACCGCCGCGGCGCTCACCGCCGACGGCTATTCGACCGTGGGCCTCCTGGGTACGCGCTTCACCATGGAAATGCCGTTCTATCGCGAACGGCTGGAAGCGGCGGGCTTTTCGGTGCTCGTCCCCGAGGTCGGTCGTACCAATCTCAACGGCATCATCTACGAAGAGCTGGTGAAGGGCATCGTCCGCGAGGAGAGCCGGCGCATTTATGTCGATGCCATCGCGGCCCTCGCCGCCCGCGGCGCCGAGGCGGTGATCCTCGGCTGTACCGAGATTTCGATGCTGATCGACGATTCCACCTCGCCGCTGCCGACCTACGATACGACGGACCTGCACGCCAAGGCGCTGGTCACCGCGGCTTTGGCGTAGGATACCGTCACTTACATCCTGCTCTCCTCACCCCCCTCCCAACCTCCCCCGCAAGGGGGGAGGTGCCTCTCAGAGTATGAGGAAACAATCGAGCACCAGCCTCGATGAACACCCTCCCCCTTGCGGGGAGGGTTGGGGAGGGGGTGAAATCAACCCGGATCTATAGACGTCCCTAAAACGCCTCCCAGTCCTGCCCCACCGCCGTCCTGGCCGGCGCCTTCTGCATCCCCGCGCGCACCCGCTCCTGCAGTGCCCTCGCGCCGCTCGTCGCGGGTTCGGCCTCGCCCGTGCGGAACACATCGACGAGATCGTCCAGTTCCTTGGCCTGCGCCTCGGTCTGCTCGATCGCGGCATTGGTTTCTTCCACCAGCGCCGCATTGTGCTGGGTCATCTCGTCCATCGTGCGCACCGCCGACGACACCTCGTCGATCGCTGAAGCCTGCTCGCGGCTCGCTTTGGCGATACCGTCGATCAGCGCGGAATTCTCCTCGACTGCGCCCAGCATCGAGACCAGCTTGCCCGACGCATCGGCAACGAGGCGCGAGCCGGCCGAAACCTCGCCGGCGCTCTTTTCGATCAGCGCCTTGACCTCGCCCGAAGCTTCCGCCGCCGATTGCGCCAGGCGCCGCACTTCCACCGCGACCACGGCAAAACCCTTGCCGGCTTCGCCGGCCCGCGCCGCTTCGACCGAGGCGTTGAGCGCCAAAAGATTGGTCTGGAAGGCGATATCGTCGATCATGCCGATAATGTTGGAGATCTTGGCCGACGATGCCGTGATCCGCTCCATCGCGGCGTTGGCCTCGTGCATCACCTCGCCGCCTTCGGTCGCCGTCCTGCTCACCGCATGCGCCTTGACGCTGGCCGCCTCGGCGCGCTTGGCGTTCTCGGCGACGGTCGAAGCCAGTTGCTCCATCGCCGCCGCCGTCTCCTCGATCGTTGCGGCCTGCTTGGTCGTGCGCTCGGAAAGATCATTGGCGCCGGCGAGGATTTCGCCCGTCGCCACTTTCAGCGCCCGCGACGTCTCGCGCAGGCGCGTGACGATCCCGTCCATGCGCATGAGCGACTGGTTGAAGGCCTGCCGCAAATCCTCGTATTGGCCGGTGAACTGCGTATCGATCCGGCCCGTCAGGTCGCCCTCCGCCATCGCCATCAGGCTCGCCTTCAGCTGCTCGATGATCGCTTCGGAACGCTTGCGCTCGGTGATGTCGGTCGCAAACTTCACGACCTTCACCGGCCTGCCATTGGCATCGAGCACGGGATTGTAGGACGCCTGGATCCACACCTCCCTGCCGCCCTTGCCGAGGCGCCGGAATTCGGCGGCGATGAAGTCGCCACCCCTGAGCTTTTGCCAGAAGGCCGCATAGTCGCCGCTCGCCGCATAGCTGGGCTCGACGAACATGCGGTGATGCCGGCCCTGCACCTCGTCGAGCCGGTAGCCCAAAGCGGCGAGGAAATTGTCGTTGGCATCAAGGATGGTGCCGTCGAGCCCGAATTCGATCACCGCCTGCGAGCGCGAAATCGCCGCCACCTGCCCGGCATGGTCGGCGGCGCGGTTCTTTTGCGCCGTGATGTCGGTTGCGAACTTGATGACCTTCACCGGCTTGCCGTGTTTGTCGAGCACCGGGTTGTAGCTCGCCTGCAGCCAGACTTCGCGCCCGCCCTTGCCGATGCGGCGGAATTCGCCGGACTGGAACTCGCCGCGCCCGAGCTTTTGCCAGAAGGCGGCATAATCGGGCGAGGCCGCCGCCTCGGCATCCATGAAGAGCCTGTGGTTCTGGCCGGCGATTTCCGCTTCGCTGTAGCCGACCGTTTTAAGGAAATTGTCGTTCGCCCGAAGGATAGCGCCGTCCAGCGTGAATTCGATCACCGCCTGCGACCGCTCGATGGCCGCGATCTTGCTGCGTTCCTCGGAATGCGCCGCGCGCGGCGAAAAGTTGAGAGCCATCCTGCCCGTCCCCTCAATAAAGCATCCTGCTTGCAGCCATGCTGCCGCAATCAGGGTTAGCGGAGGATGAAGAAAGGGCGGTTGTCGGCGGGGTCGCGGGAACTACTGAGATAGGGCAAAGCCCAGCAAAGCGGGCTCTCTGCCGCTGCCCGCGCTGTTTTGCCGCAAACGAAAAGGGCGCCCGCCTGGACGCCCTTTCAAAAGGATCCGGAAATCCCGGCCGGTCAGTGCACGTGCGCCTGGTTGAGCTGGGTTGCTTCCATCATCAGGTTCATCCAGCCGCTGACCAGGTCCTGCGCGAAGGACTTTTCCTCGTGCGTTTCGGCCTTGGCCAGCTTTTCCTGCGCCTCTGTCAGCCGCCGCTCGATATCGGCGCGGTCGAACTCGGCAAAGCTCGCCGCTTCGTCGGCAAGGATCGTCAGGCCTTCCGGCGACACGTCGGCAAAGCCGCCGCGCACATAGAAGGTGCGCGCCTCGCCGCTCGTCGCCGTGATGGTAACGAAGCCGGGCTTCAGGGTCGTCATCAGCGGCGCGTGGTCGCCCATGACGGTGAAATAACCCTCGCTGCCCGGGATGGTCACCGAGCGCACGGTCTCGGAAACCACGAGCTTTTCGGGCGAAACGATCTCGATGCTGAGCCCTTCGGCCATGCGATCAATTAGCGAATAGCAAATAGCGAACAGCGAATGGTCTCGCCCCGCGTCTTCCCTATCCCTATTCGCTACTCCCTATTTCACTATTCGCTTTTGTCAGGCGGCCTGTGCTGCCAGCTTCTGGGCCTTCTTGACGGCATCCTCGATGGTGCCGACCATGTAGAAGGCCGCTTCCGGCAAGTGATCGTACTCGCCGTCGACCAGGCCCTTGAAGCCCTTGATCGTGTCGGCCAAATCGACGAACACGCCCGGCGTGCCCGTGAACACTTCGGCCACGAAGAACGGCTGGCTCATGAAGCGCTCGACCTTGCGGGCGCGCGCCACGGTGAGCTTGTCTTCTTCCGAGAGCTCGTCCATGCCGAGAATGGCGATGATGTCCTGCAGGGCCTTGTAGCGCTGCAGCACTTCCTGCACGCGCCGGGCGACCATGTAGTGCTCTTCGCCCACGACCTGCGGGTCGAGGATGCGCGAGGTCGAATCCAGCGGATCGACGGCCGGATAGATGCCCTTTTCCGAGATGGCGCGGTTGAGCGTCGTCGTCGCATCGAGGTGGGCGAACGAGGTCGCCGGCGCCGGGTCGGTCAGGTCGTCGGCCGGCACGTAGATGGCCTGCACCGAGGTGATCGAGCCCTTGGTCGTCGTCGTGATGCGCTCCTGCAGGGCGCCCATGTCGGTGGCGAGCGTCGGCTGGTAGCCCACGGCCGACGGGATACGGCCGAGCAGCGCCGACACTTCCGAACCCGCCTGGGTGAAGCGGAAGATGTTGTCGACGAAGAACAGCACGTCCTGGCCCTGGTCGCGGAAATGCTCGGCAACGGTGAGGCCGGTGAGGGCCACGCGCGCACGGGCTCCCGGCGGCTCGTTCATCTGGCCGAAGACGAGGGCGCACTTGGACCCTTCGGCCGAGCCGTTGTTCTCGTGCGGGTCCTTGTTCACGCCCGACTCGATCATTTCGTGATAGAGGTCGTTGCCCTCGCGGGTGCGCTCGCCGACGCCGGCGAACACCGAGTAACCGCCGTGGGCCTTGGCGACGTTGTTGATGAGTTCCTGGATCAGCACGGTCTTGCCGACGCCGGCGCCACCGAAGAGGCCGATCTTGCCGCCGCGGGCATAGGGGGCGATGAGGTCGACGACCTTGATGCCGGTGACGAGCACCTGGGCTTCCGTCGCCTGCTCGACGAAGGCCGGGGCGTCCTGGTGGATGCCGCGCCGTTCCTTGGTCTTGACCGGGCCGGCTTCGTCGATCGGCTCGCCGATGACGTTCATGATGCGGCCGAGCGTCTCGTCGCCCACCGGCACCGAAATACCTTCGCCGGTATCGGTGACTTCGGCGCCGCGAACCAGGCCCTCCGTCGTGTCCATGGCGATGGTGCGGACGGTGTTCTCGCCCAGGTGCTGGGCGACTTCCAGCACCAGCCGGTTGCCGTTATTGGTGGTTTCCAGCGCATTGAGGATCGCCGGCAGATGATCGTCGAACGTCACGTCGACGACGGCACCGATGACCTGCGATACGCGACCGGCTTTCTTCTTGTCAGCCATCTTCTTACCTCTGTCTCTTATTCTAGAGCGCCTCGGCGCCCGAAATGATTTCGATCAGTTCCTTGGTGATCTGCGCCTGGCGCTGCCGGTTGTACGAGAGCGTCAATTTGTTGATCATCTCGCCGGCATTGCGCGTCGCATTGTCCATGGCGCTCATCTGCGCGCCGTAGAAGCTTGCGCCGTTCTCGAGCAGGGCCCTGAAGATCTGCACCGCGATATTGCGCGGCAGCAGGTCCTCGAGGATGGCTTCCTCGCTCGGCTCGTAATCGTAGTTGACCGCAGCGCCCTCGCCTTCGGCCGTGTTGCCGTCGGCCTCGACCTTGGCCGGGATCAGCTGCAGCGCCGTCGGCACCTGGCTCACCACCGACTGGAAGCGCGAGAAGAACAGGGTCGCGACGTCGAACTCGCCGGCCGCGAACATGTCGAGCACCTTGTTGGCGATGGCCTCGGCATTGGCAAAGCCCACCTGCTTGACGTCGCGCAGCGTGATGTATTCGACGATATTGCTGGCGAACTGGCGCTTCAGGATGTCGTTGCCCTTGCGGCCGACGGTCAGGATCTTGACCGTCTTGCCCTGCGCCAGCAATTCGTTGGCGCGATCACGCGCGAGGCGCGCGATCGAGGAGTTGAAGCCGCCGGCCAGCCCGCGCTCGCCGGTCGCAACGACCAGCAGGTGCACCTGGTCCTTGCCGGTGCCGCCGAGCAGGATCGGGGCGCCTTCGCGGCCCTCATAGGCGGCGCCGAGCCCCGCCAGCACCGTGTCCATGCGCTCGGCATAGGGACGGGCCGCCTCGGCCGCTTCCTGGGCGCGGCGCAGCTTTGCCGCCGCCACCATCTGCATGGCCTTGGTGATCTTCTGGGTCGACTTGACCGAGGTGATCCGGTTCTTGAGGTCCTTCAGCGACGGCATAAGCCCCGCACTCCGTTGCTTATGTTAGGCCGAGAAGGTCTTCTTGATGGCGTCGAGCGCCGCCTTCAGCTCGTTGCGCAAGTCATCAGAGAGCGCCTTTTCCTTGGCGATCTTGCCGAGCAGTTCGGCATGGTTGCCGCGCAGCGCCGACAGGATGGTCTTTTCGAAGGCGCCGACCTTGTTGACCGGCAGGTCGTCGAAATAGCCGTTGACGCCGGCAAAGATCACCGCCACCTGCTCCTCGGTCTTGAGGGGCGAGAATTGCGGCTGCTTCAGCAGTTCGGTGAGGCGCGCGCCGCGGTTGAGCAGGCGCTGCGTTGCCGCATCGAGGTCCGAGCCGAACTGGGCGAAGGCCGCCATTTCGCGGTACTGCGCCAGTTCGCCCTTGATCGAGCCGGCGACCTGCTTCATCGCCTTGACCTGGGCGGACGAGCCCACGCGGGAAACCGACAGGCCGACGTTCACGGCCGGACGGATGCCCTGGAAGAAGAGGTTGGTCTCGAGGAAGATCTGGCCATCGGTGATCGAGATCACGTTGGTCGGGATATAGGCCGAAACGTCGTTGGCCTGCGTTTCGATGACCGGCAGCGCGGTGAGCGAGCCGAGCCCATGGTCTTCGTTGAGCTTGGCGGCGCGTTCGAGGAGGCGCGAGTGCAGGTAGAAGACGTCGCCCGGATAGGCTTCGCGGCCAGGCGGACGGCGCAGCAAGAGCGAGAGCTGGCGATAGGCCACGGCCTGCTTGGTCAGATCGTCATAGGCGATCACGGCATGCATGCCGTTGTCGCGGAAATATTCGCCGATGGCGCAGCCGGTGAACGGCGCCAGGTACTGCAGGGGCGCCGCTTCCGAAGCGGTCGCCGCGATGACGATCGAGTACTGCAGGGCGCCGGCCTCTTCGAGGACCTTGACGAACTGCGCCACGGTCGAGCGCTTCTGGCCGACGGCGACGTAGATGCAATAGAGCTTGTCGGTCTCGGAGGCGTTGGCGGCGTGCGCCGGCTTCTGGTTGAGGAAGGTGTCGAGGATGATGGCGGTCTTGCCGGTCTGGCGGTCGCCGATGATCAGCTCGCGCTGGCCGCGGCCGATCGGGATCATCGCATCGATGGCCTTGAGGCCGGTCGACATCGGCTCGTGCACCGACTTGCGCGGCAGGATGCCCGGCGCCTTGACGTCGACGCGGCGGCGCTCAGTCGCCTCGATCGGGCCCTTGCCGTCGATCGGATTGCCCAAGGCGTCGATGACGCGGCCGAGCAGGCCCTTGCCGACGGGCGTATCGACGATGGCGCCGGTCCGCTTGACGGTGTCGCCTTCCTTGATGTCGCGGTCGGCGCCGAAGATCACGATACCGACATTGTCGGTTTCGAGGTTGAGGGCCATGCCCTTGGTGCCGCCGGGAAACTCGACGAGCTCGCCGGCCTGCACGTTGTCGAGGCCGTAGACGCGGGCGATGCCGTCACCGACGGAGAGCACCTGACCGACCTCGGAAACCTCGGCTTCCTGGCCGAAATTCTTGATCTGGTCCTTGAGGATCGCAGAAATTTCCGCGGCTTTGATATCCATTACCCGACCTCTTTCATGGCGATCTTCATCGCCGTCAGCTTTGTTTTAAGGGAAGAGTCGATCATCTGCGAGCCGACCTTGACGACAAGGCCGCCGATGAGGCTGGGATCGACGTGTTCAGTGAGCGTCACGGTCTTGCCGAGCTTGGCCTTGAGCGTGTCCGCGAGCGTTTTCAATTGCGACTTGCTGAGCGGGGCCGCCGAGGTCACCTCGGCGGCGGTCTCGCCGCGCTCCAGCGCTGCCAGCTGCTTATATTCGGTGATGATGGTTTCGAGCGCGAACAGCCGCCCGTTGCGGGCAACGACGCGGATGAGGTTGGCCACCGTCTCGTTGGGCTTGGCCTTCTTGAGGATCGCTTCCATCGCCTCGGCCTTGTCCTCGGCGGCGATCACCGGCGAGCGCAGGAAGCGCGAAAAATCGGCATTTTCGACGGCAAGGCGCTTGACCGCGTCGAGGCCTGCCTCGACGGTTTCGAGAATGCCCTCGCTGCGCGCGAGGTCGAATAGTGCCGAGGCATATGGCCTGGCGATCTGCACAAGCACTGAATTCTGCGCGCTCAAACCCGCATCACCCTCTTGTTTGCACCCCAAAGAACCGCGGAAAATCGAGCAATCCCGGGCGGTCCGTGACGGATTATCGTTGTCGTTGGGCGAGGGGCTGCCGGCCAGCCCCATCAAGTCGCGCCCCCTCTATCACAGGCTTTGCGAAGGGCGCAAGGCTCGGATTTCGGATTCCGGCGCCCGCATTGTCGCAGGCTTCGTGAGGGGCCGGGTTTGCTGAAGCGATGATGCGCCGGTGGCGCTTTACCTCCAACAACCTCGATGAGCACCTCCCCCCTTGCGGGGGAGGTTGGAGGGGGGTGAAATCAACCCGGATTTATCGGCGAGGAACCCCCACCGATCACGCCGACAGCGCTTTCCTGCGCCGTCTCCCCACCGTCCTGCGATTATTCATGAGGAATGCGGCAAGATCGCGCGCCGGCGCCGGCCGGCCGTAAAGATAGCCCTGGAACTGGTCGCAGGCGAGTTCCGAAAGCACCGAGGCGTGGTAGTCGGTCTCGATTCCCTCGGCCGTCACCGTCATGTCGAGCTTGTGGCCAAGCATGATGATCGTATCGACGATCTCCAGCGCCCGCTTGTCCCTGGCATCGAGCGCGGCAACGAACGACCGGTCGATCTTCAACTTGTCGAAGCCGAACTGCCAGAGATAGCCGAGGCTCGAATAGCCGGTGCCGAAATCGTCCATGGCGATGGAAATCCCGAGCGCCCGCAAGTCCTTCAATTGGCTGCCGACGCCTTCGGGATTGTCGATCAGCATGGATTCGGTGACTTCGAGTTCCAGCTGGCGCGGATCGAGCCCGCTTTGCGCCAAAGCCTCCTGCACGTGCCCGATCAGCCTTCCGTCGGCGAACTGCTTGACCGAGAGGTTGACGGCAACGAAGAGATGTTTTGGCCAGCTCGCGGCCACACGCGTCGCTTCGTCCAGAACCCAGGCGCCGATCTCGTTGATGAGGCCGATCTGCTCGGCCACCGGGATGAAATCGCCCGGCGCCACCAGCCCGCCGTTGCCGTCGGGCAGGCGCAGCAGCGCCTCGAACCCGGCGCATTCGCGCGTATCGGCGCGCAATAGCGGCTGGAAGTGCAGTTCGAAGCTTTGGGTCGCGGTCGCCTCGCGCACCAATTGCTCCAGCGCCCGCCGCGCCGTCATGCTGGCTTCCATCTCCGCCGAGAACAGCCGGTAGGTGTTCCGGCCCTCGATCTTGGCCTGGTAGAGTGCCAGATCCGCCTTGTGCATGGCATCGGCGAGGCTCGCATCGGGCTCGACCCGGTAGAGCCCGCCGCTCAGCCGTCCGGTGATCGCCTTGCCGCGAATGACGATCGGTTCGCGCACCGCCTGCATGGCGGCCTCGACATAGCGCACCGCCTCCTCGGCGCTGCGGCCGACCAGAACGACGGTGAATTCGTCGCCGCCCGGCCGCGCCACGAGGTCATTGGGCCCCGCCAGCGCCATCAGGCACCGCGCCACGTGTTTCAGGAACTCGTCGCCCGCTTCGTGCCCGTAAGTATCGTTGATCGCCTTGAAATCGTCGACGTCGAGGAAGGCGACGGCGGGCGGCGCATCACCAGCGCCGCGCATGGCGAGCAGCGCTTCCAGCCGGTCGTTGAAGGTCGACCGGTTGAGCAGGCCCGTCATCGGGTCGTGATGGGCCAGGAATTCGACGCGCCTCTTGGCTTCGCTCGCCTGCCGCGTGCGGAACAGGAAGGCCAGCGTCGGCAGGCCGAAGGCGAGCGCGGCGACGATCGCCAGCCCGATCGCCAGCACGGCGAAGGTCGACCGGAAAATCTCAGCCGTCTCGGTCTGGTCGATATAGACCTCGACGACGCCGTGCAGCGTGCCGCTGGCCTCGCGTATCGGCACATAGGCCTCGACATAGAGCGGCGGCCGGTTCTGCTGGCCGCGCCCGTCATTGACCTCGATGCGGCTCGTGCCGGTCCTGATCACCTCTTCGGCATGGTCGGAATGGCTGCGCGTTGCCGCCGGCTCCTGCTCGTAGCGCGCCTCGTCCGAGGTCAGAACCACGCCGCCCTGCATGTCGTAGAGCTTAAAGCGGAAGACGTCGCCGAGCTTTTCGGCGGCCTTGATCACCTCGATCTGCTGCTCGTCGAGCCGGCCCGTTGCGAGCAGCCCGTCGAGATCGGGCATGTTGGCGAGGAAATAATCGGCCCAGTGGTCGGCCTTGTCGTCGCCGTCGCGGATCACGGCCTGTTCGGCGGCGTAGTTGACGCCGAAATAGATCGAACCGCCCAGAACCACCATGCCGACCACGGCGATGAGGACGAGAATGGACGGGGTGAGCTTCTGGCGCTGCAGGGGCATCGGGCATTCCTTCTGGAACCGGCCGCAAACCCTGCCATAGCGCCGGTTAAACCGGCCTCAAGCGCCGTGGTTAGCGCTTTCTTGCCTGCCTCAACTTGCCGTGAAGGCGACGCTAGATAGCGTTCAGGATGTTCATCGTGTCCTGCATCCGCTTCAGCGCGTTTGCTATGTGTTCGCGCCAGCGAGGACCGACGTCCATTGCGGCGGCATAGGCTCGGCGTAGATCGTCGGGCCGGTCTTCGGCCAGCGCCGCAATCAGGAAGGCCGCCTGCTCGCGGTCTTTCGACGCTTTCAGGCTGCCCGCGCCATCGCGCCGCCGATCAGCGACGATCAGCTTGTGGATCGCATACCTTTCCGGGCGAGGGACCTGCACGAGAACGCCGGATCTATAGATCGCCGCAGCGTGGATCGGTTCGGCGATCAGGAAATTGAGGTAGTTCAATGCCTGCGCTTTGACGCCTAGTGCGGGCAGATCGCGGATGGTTTCCTCACCGAAGGCGGGGGTGAGGAACTCCACCAACTGGCCGCTGCCGCCCTGCGTCCAGCGCCACGTGCGGCCCGAGCCAGGCCCCGGTAGGGGGTCGAACTTCAGCGCCGTGAACGTTTCGGCCAGGCCCGGGTCGACCTGATCCTCCAGGGCGACGCTGAGCTTTTCGAACTGGGCGATGTCGATGTCGCCGGTGCTGGCCATTCCTCCCAAGGGCAGGCGGATGCCCAGCTCACCTTCGTAGAGGCGAAATGCGTTCGTGCCGACGATGGTGCCGCCCAGCCGAAACGTCCCGGCAGCCGCCATGGCAGACAGGATGGAACCGGTCGCCCGGTCGGTCGGGGTCATGCCCTCCGCCCGCAGCAGACGGACCAGCCGCGCCCGCTCAGCCTGCCGTTCCTTCGCTGTCGCGTGCAACGCCTCGATCCGGTCGATGCGTGCGCGCGTTTCGTCGCTGTCTTCGCCGATATAAAAGAAACGCATCTGCGATCCGACGCGACGTGCAGCGTACCAGTATGCCTTGTCGCCGCGCTGTTTCAGGATCGGTTTGCCCTGGACGCCGGATACCGCATCGTCCTTCAACAGCCGCACCAGATCGGTATACGCGCTCATCGCAATGCTGCTGAGTGCAACCATGCCTATCACTTTCAGTTTTTGCTTGGCACAAATATGCCTATCAAAAATTCAAATTGCTAGGCACAACTGAAAGTGACCGTCCATTTCTGAAGAAACCGGCAAGTCCCTCCTTCAGAAAAAGCTCTGCGGGTCGATATCCACCTGCACGCGGATATTTCCCGTCGGCCGTTCGGCATTGGTGAGCCAGAACCGTACATAACCGGAAAGATCGAAATCCTTGGGGCTTTGCGCCAGGAGCCGGATGCGATGGCGGCCGCGCACCATGGCGAGCGGCGCATCGGCCGGCCCGAAGAGCCGCAAGCCTTCCGCCATCGGCGCAACGCTCAGGAGCTTCTTGGCAAAGCCCATGGCGTCCCCGTGCTCGTTGGCCGAAACGATCAGCGCCGCCAGCCGGCCGAAGGGCGGCAATTGCCCCTCTTCGCGCACTTTCAGTTCATGGGCATAGAACGCCTCGCGGTCGCCCCTGACCATCGCCTCCATCACCGGATGGTGCGGGTGATAGGTCTGGAGGAACGCCTTGCCGGCCCGCGCCGCCCGCCCGGCCCGGCCCGTCACCTGCGTTAAAATCTGAAAGGTCTTTTCGGCGGCGCGCGGATCGCCATGCGCCAGCCCCAGATCGGCATCGAGCACGCCGACCAGCGTCAGCTTTTCGAAATGGTGGCCCTTGGCGACCAGTTGCGTGCCGATGATGAGGTCGTATTCGCCCTTCTCGATCTCGGCGAAACGGTCGCGCAACTGCGCATGGCTCCCCATGTCGGAGGAAAGGATCACCTGCCGGGCATCGGGAAACCGCGCGGCGGCCTCCTCGGCCACGCGCTCGATGCCAGGGCCGACGGCAACCAGGCTATCGACGGCCCCGCATGCCCCGCACGCCTTCGGCACGCGCTGCTCGTGGCCGCAATGATGGCACATCAAAACGCCGCGGAATCGGTGTTCGACGAGCCAGGCCGAGCAATCCGGGCACTGGTATTGATGCCCGCAGGCCCGGCAGAGCGTCAGCGGCGCATAGCCGCGCCGGTTGAGGAACAGCAGCGCCTGCTCGCCGCGATCGAGCGTTGCGAACACTTCCCGCGCCAGGCTCGGGGCGATCCACTGCCCCTTGTCGGGGCCCTCCTCGCGCATGTCGAGCGCCGTGATGTCGGGCAATTGCGCCTCGGCATAGCGGCTTTCGAGCCGTACATGCAGGTAGCGCCCGGTTTCGGCATTGTTACGCGATTCCACCGATGGCGTTGCCGACGACAGGATCACCCGCGCATCGGCGAGGCTCCCGCGCACCACCGCCATGTCGCGGGCATGGTAGTTGACGCCGTCCGACTGCTTGAAGGCGCCGTCGTGCTCCTCGTCGAGCACGATCATGCCGAGCTCGTGGAACGGCAGGAACAAGGCCGAGCGGGCGCCGACCACCGCCCGCACCGTGCCGTTCATGACGCCGCGCCAGGTGCGGGCGCGCTGCACCGGCGTCATGTCGGAATGCCATTCGCCCGGCCGCGTGCCGAAACGCCGGGTGAAGCGCTCGAGGAACGTATGCGTCAGCGCGATTTCCGGCAGCAGGATCAAAACCTGCCGGCCGGCGGTCAGCGTATCGGCGACGGCTTCGAAGAACACTTCCGTCTTGCCGCCCCCGGTTACGCCGTCGAGCAGTGCGACGCCGAATTTTTCGGGGGGAAGCGTGCGGATTTCGTCGAGCGCCTGCTGCTGCGCTTCGCTGAGTTTCGGTCGCGCCGCATCCGGATCTGGCGGCAGCACGATCGGCGGGGGCGGCATCACCAGGCGCTCGACGGCGCCGGCGCGCTCCAGCCCGTCGATCACCGAGGGCGAAACCCCGGACGCCCCGACCAAAGCCGCCTTGGCCCAGCTCATGCCGTCGGCGAGGCAATCCATCACCCGCAACCGCGCATCGGTCATGCGTTCGGGCTCGAACCCCGTCGCCCGGAACGCCGTGATCGGGCGTTCCGCCTCCAGCGCCTCGGTCGAGCGCAGCACCGAGCGCAGCACTAGTCCCGGCGGCGCCAGCGTGTAACGCGAAACCCATTCCACCAGCCGCAGCAATTCGTCTGAAAGCGGCGGCACGTCGTAGGCGTGCGCGATGTCCTTGAGCCGGTTGTGCGCGATGAGGTCCTTCGGCGGCCCCCAAACGACGCCGAGCGTCAGCCGCGGCCCGAGCGGGACGGCAACGATCGAGCCGCGCGTCACCGTCATTCCATCCGGCACGCGGTAGGAATAGGGTCCGTCGACGGCGACGGAAACCATGATGGCGACGATATCGGGAAAGTCCTGCATTGGTGCCCGTTTTGTTCACGGTCACGCTAGCGATTGCAAGCTGATTCTGCGACGGCGTTCATATACCGTTCAGACACCGTTCATATGTCGTTCATCTGCCGTTCATCCGCCCGGCAATTTTGTGGCAAAGTGCTCAAAATCACGCTTTTCTAACCCTCGTCGGGTCAGAATGCCGGCATGACGGACACGGCATTTTCCACCGACGAAGCGGTAAAGACACAGGTTGCGCGCTGGCAGCGCGACCTCGCCGCCGTCCGGCGTCTCGCCGACAAGACGGTCGAGGCCTATCACAGCGATCTTGCGCAATTTCTGCTGTTTTTATCGGGACATAGCGGCGGCGCTGTTTCTTTGGCAGTGCTCGAGGATCTGCGCCCCGCCGATATTCGCGCCTTCATGGCCAGGCGCCGCAACGAGGGTGTCGGCCCGCGCTCGCTTGCCCGTAACCTCTCGGCTTTAAAGAGTTTTTTCTCTTTCCTCGAACGCGAGGGCGTCATCTCGACGGAAGCCTTCACCGCCATCCGCACGCCGAAACAGCCGCGCAGCCTGCCCAAGGCGCTGACCGTCGCCGAAGCCCGCGGCAGCATCGCTTCGGTTGCGGAAATGGAGGAAAATCAATGGATTGCGGCACGCGATGCCGCCGTCCTCGCGCTCTGCTACGGCGCCGGCCTGCGCATTTCCGAGGCTCTGGCGGTCACCAAAGCCGATCTCGACAGCGATGCCCTGCGCATCACCGGCAAGGGCGGCAAGACCCGGCTCGTGCCGCTCCTCGCCCCGGTCCGCGCCGCGATCACCGAGTATCTGCGGCTTTGCCCGTTCCACATCGAGCCCGCTGAACCGATGTTCCGCGGCGCCAAGGGGGGCGTACTGTCGCCGCGCCTCATCCAGTTGCGTGTCGTGCAATTGCGCTCGGCTCTCGGCCTGCCGCCCTCGGCGACACCGCACGCGCTAAGGCATTCATTTGCCACGCATTTGCTCGGCCGCGGCGGCGATCTGCGTGCCATCCAGGAATTGCTCGGCCACGCTTCGCTCTCGACGACGCAGATCTATACGGCCATCGACAGCGAGCGCCTGCTCGATGCCTATCACAAGGCGCATCCGCGGGCTTGATGCTGGCGCGGCGCCCGTGTAAGTCGTTGTTTTATGTGCTCGTCCGCCCGCATCCTTATTATTGCGATTTGGCTTTCTGGCCCCTCCAGGGTGCCGGAACGAGCGCTGACGTAACCAGCATCGTTCACCGGCGCCGCCTCAGGCGATCCGGTGCACTGCAGGCGGCGTAATGCGAAAAAGGTCCGCTATGCCAGCCGCTTCCAGTGCCAGCCCCACAGCCGCGATCGACTACTGGGGCTACGGCCTCGCCGTTTCCGGCGCCATCCTGTTTTCCACCAAGGGCATTTTCATCAAGCTCGCCTACCAGCATGGCGTTGCGACCGAAACCGTGCTCGCCCTCAGGATGCTGGTGGCGCTGCCCGTCTACCTCGTCATCCTGGCAACGCTGTTGCGGCGCAATCCCGACCTTGCCGAAAAGCTCAAGCCCCGCCTCATCCTGCCGGCCATGGCCGTGGGCCTGCTCGGCTATTACGTTTCGAGCTTCCTCGATTTTGCCGGCCTCAATTACCTCACCGCGCAGTTCGAACGGCTGGTGCTCTTCACCTACCCGTTCTTCACGCTGCTTTTCGGCGTCTGGTTCTTCTCGGATCGCATGGCCTGGTCGGTCGTGCCCGGCATGGTCACGTCCTATCTCGGCCTGCTGGTCATTTTCGGCTGGAACCTTTCCACCAATCCGGATGGATTGTGGATCGGCACCGGCCTCGTCCTTGCCTCCGCCGTGACCTTTGCCTTTTACCAGCACCTGGCCAAGCGGCAGATGAACGTCATCGGCACCGGGCTTTTCACCTGCATCGGCATGTCGACGGCAGGCATTGCCGCCATCGCCCAGAACACCGTGCTGCACGGGCTTTCGAGCTATGGCCAACTGGTGCCGGAGGTCTGGATCTACGGGCTGGCGCTCGGCATTTTCGGCACCGTCGTGCCGTCATTCCTGATGAATGCCGGCATCGCCCGCATCGGAGCGCGTGCTACGTCGTCGACCGGTGCCTTCGGGCCGCTCTTCACCATCGCCATCGCCGTCGTCGTGCTCAACGAGCCGTTCACCATCTACCATGCCATCGGCACGGCCATGGTGATCGCCGGTGCGGTCTGGTTCGGACACGCCGACAGCCGCGCCAAGCTCAAATGGATGGCGCGGACAGCCTGAGCGCGAAAGGGGCGATCAGATGTGGATCGCCCCGTCGCCGCACATGAGGGCGGCTTCGCGGATGGCTTCGGAAAGCGTCGGATGGGCGTGCGTGGTGCGCGCGATGTCCTCGGCGGCGCCGGAGAATTCCATCACCGAAACCAGTTCGTGGATCATCTCGCCGGCATTCTTGCCGACGATATGGGCGCCGAGCACGCGGTCGGTCTCGACATCGGCGAGGATCTTCACGAAGCCTTGCGTCGCCAGCATGGCCTTGGCGCGGCCATTGGCGGTGAAGGGGAACTTGCCGACCTTGTAGTCGATGCCGTCGGCCTTGAGTTCGTCCTCGGTCTTGCCGACGCTGGCGACTTCCGGATTGGTATAGACCACCGACGGAATGGCGCCGTAATTCACATGGCCTGCCTGGCCGGCGATGATCTCGGCCACCGCAATGCCCTCGTCCTCGGCCTTGTGCGCCAGCATCGGGCCGGCAATGACGTCGCCGATGGCATAGATGCCGTCAACGCTGGTCTTGTAGCCGCGATCGACGCGCACGCGGCCGCGTTCGTCGAGCGCCACGCCGACGATCTCCAGCCCCAGCCCCTCGGTATAGGGCTTGCGGCCGATGGCGACGAGCGCCACGTCGATATCGAGGAATTCGACGTCACCACCCTTGGCCGGTTCGATCCGCGCCTTGAGCGAGCCGTCGTCGTTGCGATCGATGCCCGAGACCTTGGAGCCGAGCTTGAATTCGAAGCCTTGCTTTTGCAGCATGCGCTGGAACTGCCGGGCCACTTCGCTGTCCATGCCGGGCAGGATGCGGTCGAGGAATTCGACCACCGTCACCTTGGAGCCGAGCCGCTGCCAGACCGAGCCGAGTTCGAGCCCGATGACGCCGGCGCCGACGACCAGCAGGCGCTCGGGTACCTTGTCGAGGGCAATGGCGCCCGTCGAGGTGACGATCTGCTTTTCGTCGATATCGATGCCCGGCAGATTGGCCGAAACCGAACCGCTGGCGATGATGATGTTCTTGGTCTCGACCGTGGTCGTTGGCCCGCTCTGCGGCGTCACCAGTACCTTGCCGGGCGCCGCGATCGAGCCGATGCCGCGGAAGGTCGTGATCTTGTTCTTCTTGAACAGGTAATCGACGCCGTTGACGTTGGAGGCAACCGTATCGGTCTTGTGCTGCATGAGGTTGGCATGGTTGAGGACCGGCGCCGGGATATCGATGCCGAGCTTGCCGAAATTATGCGTCGCTTCCTCGAACTGCTCCGTCGCATAGAGCAGCGCCTTGGAGGGAATGCAGCCGATATTGAGGCAGGTGCCACCGAACGTCGCCCATTTCTCGACCACGGCGACCTTCATGCCGAGCTGCGCCGCCCGGATCGCCGCGACATAGCCGCCTGGGCCGCTGCCGATGACCGTGAAATCGAATTGTTCCGCCATTATGGAGCCCCGAAGTGCTGCGGCCGCTGAACCGGCCCGTTCCTATGTAGTGCCGCATCGCCCGCAAGGCCACCGCCAAACGGGTTCGGCATAGCTCGTCTACCCTATGCGAATATGAGTCTGTACGTGGCGGGATGCCCGGCCGCCGGTAACGACGAAAAGCGTGCCGGGCATAACCATGGCCCTAAAGGTCGAGGACCAGCCGTTCCGGCGCTTCCAGGCTTTCCTTGACGCGCACGAGGAAGGTTACCGCCTCCTTGCCGTCGACGATGCGGTGATCGTAGGAGAGCGCCAGATACATCATCGGCCGGATTTCGACCTTGCCGTCGACGGCCATCGGCCGCTCCTGGATCTTGTGCATGCCGAGAATGCCCGATTGCGGGGCATTGAGGATCGGCGTCGACATCAACGAGCCATAGACGCCACCATTGGTGATGGTGAAGGTGCCGCCCTGCATGTCGGCCATGGTGAGCTGGCCGTCGCGGGCGAGCTTGCCCAGGCGTCCGATCTCCTTTTCGATCTCGGCGATCGATTTCTGGTCGGCATCGCGCACGACCGGTACGACGAGGCCGCGATCGGTGCCCACGGCAATGCCGATATGGGCATAGTTCTTATAGATCAGCGAATCGCCGTCGATCTCGGCATTGACCGACGGGATTTCCTTGAGGGCATGGGTCACGGCCTTGGTGAAAAAGCCCATGAAGCCGAGCTTCACGCCGTGCTTCTTTTCAAAGAGTTCCTTGTACTGGGCCCTGAGGTCCATCACCGGCTTCATGTCCACCTCGTTGAACGTGGTGAGCATGGCAGCGGTATTCTGCGCGTCCTTGAGGCGTCGCGCGATCGTCTGTCGGAGGCGGGTCATCTTCACCCGCTCCTCGCGCGCTTCGTCGTCGACATTGACCGGACCGCGGGCCGCTGGGGCCGGGGCGGGCGCCGGCGCTTCGGCAGGCTTGGCTTCTTCGGCCTTGGGTGCAGGCGCTGCCGCAGGCGCGGCGGGCTTGCTGGCGAGCACGTCTTCCTTGAGGATCTGTCCGCGCTTGCCAGAACCCTGGACGGCGCCGGCATCGATCCCCTGCTCGGCCATCAGCTTTTGTGCCGAAGGGCTGGCCGTCACGCCGGACGGGCTGGCGGCGGCCGCGGCAGGTGCCGCCTCTGCTACCGTCGCGGCGGGCTTGGCGGCTTCCGCCTTGGGGGCCTCGGCCTTGGCCGGTGCGGGCTTGGTCGCGCCATCACCAGCGCCGATAGCGCCGATCAGCGCCCCGACATTGACCGTTTCCCCGGCATTGGCGGAGATGGCTTCCAAAACGCCGGCCGAAGGGGCCGGCACTTCGATCGTGACCTTGTCGGTTTCAAGCTCCACTACCGGCTCGTCGGCGGCGACGGCTTCGCCCACCTTCTTGAACCATTGCCCGATCGTTGCTTCGGTGACGCTTTCGCCCAAAGCGGGCACGCGGATTTCTACCGACATGTTGCGGTCCTTTAGTTGGCGAAAGCTTCGTCGAGGAAGCTTTGCAATTGCTGGAGATGCACGCGCATCAGGCCAGTTGCGGTCGAGGCGGAAGCCGGCCGGCCGACGTAACGCAACCGTTCGCCGCCGCGGCCCATCTGCTCCATGACCCAGTCGACATAGGGCTGGACGAAGGCCCAGGCCCCCATGTTGCGGGGTTCTTCCTGGCACCAGACGATCTCGGCATTGGCAAAGCGGTTGAGCAGGTCGAGCAGCGCCTTGGCCGGGAACGGATAGAGCTGTTCGACGCGCAGCAGGTAGACATCGTCGATGCCGCGCTTCTCGCGGTCTTCGAGCAGGTCATAGTAGACACGGCCCGAGCACAAAACGACACGCCTGATCTTGTCGTCGGCGGCGAGCTTGATCGTCGTCTTCGGAACGCCCGGCGTTTCGGCATCATCCCAGAGCAGGCGGTGGAAACAGCTGTCCTTTCCCATCTCGCTCAAGGCCGAAACAGCGCGCTTGTGCCGCAACAGCGACTTCGGCGTCATCAGGATCAGCGGCTTGCGGAATTCGCGCGTCATCTGGCGGCGTAGGATGTGGAAGTAGTTCGCCGGCGTCGTGCAGTTGGCGACCTGCAGGTTGTCCTCGGCGCAAAGCTGCAGGTAGCGTTCGAGGCGGGCCGAGGAATGCTCGGGACCCTGGCCCTCATAGCCGTGCGGCAGCAGCATGACGAGGCCCGACATGCGGAACCACTTGCGCTCGCCCGAGGAGATGAACTGGTCGACCACGACCTGGGCACCGTTGGCGAAATCGCCGAACTGGGCTTCCCAGAGCGTCAGCGTGTTCGGCTCGGCGAGCGAATAGCCGTATTCGAAACCGAGCACCGCTTCTTCCGAGAGCATCGAGTTGATGACCTCGTAGCGCGCCTGATCCTTGGAGAGGTTGTTGAGCGGCGTATAGGTCTCGTCGGTTTCCTGGTCGTAGAGAACCGAGTGGCGCTGCGTGAAGGTGCCGCGCTCGACGTCCTGGCCGGAAAGGCGCACCGGATAACCCTCATCGACCAGCGTACCGAAGGCCAGAGCCTCGGCGGTCGCCCAGTCGAGGCCTTCGCCCGACTGGATGGCGGCAAGGCGGTGGTCCATGAAACGCCGGACCGTGCGGTGGGCGTTGAACCCTTCCGGAACCTGCGCAAGCTTGGTGCCGACCTCGACCAGCTTGTCGATGGCAACGCCGCTATGACCGCGGCGCGGACCCTCATCGTCGGCGGCCTTGAGGTTCTTCCACTGCCCGTCCAGCCAGTCGGCCTTGTTGGGCTTGTAGTTCTGGCCCGTCTCGAATTCGCTTTCGAGATGCGCGCGCCAGGCCGACTTCATCGTCTCGACTTCATCGGCGGTGACGAGGCCCTCGCCGACCAGCTTTTCGGCATAGAGTTCGAGCGTCGTCTTGTGCGCGCGGATCTTGGAATACATCAGCGGCTGCGTGAAGCTCGGCTCGTCGCCTTCGTTGTGCCCGAAGCGGCGATAGCAGAACATGTCGATGACGACCGGGCGCCCGAAGCGCTGCCGGTATTCGATGGCGACCTTGGCCGCGAACACCACCGCTTCCGGATCGTCGCCGTTGACGTGGAAGACCGGCGCCTCGATCATCTTGGCGACGTCGGTCGGATAGGGCGAGGAACGCGAATAGATCGGCGAGGTGGTGAAGCCGATCTGGTTGTTGACGACGAAATGGATGGAGCCGCCCGTGCGGTGGCCCTTGAGGCCCGATAGGCCCAGGCTTTCGGCAACGACACCCTGGCCGGCAAAGGCGGCATCGCCGTGCATCAAGAGCGGCAGCACCATGGTGCGGTCGATCTTGGAGCCCTGCGGCGGCAGGTGCAGCAGCTTGCCGTCGGGGGACAGGTGCTGGTCCTGCTTGGCCCGCGCCTTGCCGAGCACGACCGGATCGACGATTTCGAGGTGGCTGGGATTGGCCGTGAGCGACAGGTGCACCTTGTTGCCGTCGAACTCGCGGTCCGATGAGGCGCCAAGGTGATACTTGACGTCGCCCGACCCCTCGACGTCGTCGGGATAGAAGGCGCCGCCCTTGAATTCGTGGAAGAGCGCGCGGTGCGGCTTGTGCATCACCTGCGTCAGCACGTTGAGGCGGCCGCGGTGCGGCATGCCGAGCACGATGTCCTCGACGCCCAGGGCGCCGCCGCGCTTGATGATCTGCTCGAGCGCCGGGATCAGCGATTCCGAACCATCGAGGCCGAAACGCTTGGTGCCGGTATACTTGACGTCGAGGAACTTCTCGAACCCCTCGGCCTCGACCAGCTTGTTGAGGATGGCCTTCTTGCCCTCGGGCGTGAAGGTGATCTCCTTGTCCGGCCCCTCGATGCGCTCCTGGATCCAGCTCTTGGCCTCGGGATCCGAGATATGCATGAACTCGACGCCCACCGTGCCGCAATAGGTGCGCTTGAGGATGGCGAGCATTTCCGGGACCGTCGCGAATTCGAGGCCCAGATAATTGTCGATGAAGATCTTGCGGTCGTAGTCGGCAGGCGTGAAACCGTAGGTGGCCGGTTCGAGCTCGGGGGCCGGCTCGGGCGCCTTGAGCTTTAAGGGATCGAGGTCGGCATGCAGGTGACCGCGCATGCGGTAGGCGCGGATCATCATCAGGGCATGGATGGAATCGCGCGTCGCCTGCATGACGTCGGCAGGCGAGGCGGCCGGGGCGCCGGCTTCGGCAGCCTTGCGGTTCAGCGCCTTTTCAGCCTTGACCGCGATCTGCGACGGGCTCCAGTTGCCGTCGAGCGCCGAAACCAGCTCGCCATTGGCCGTCTGCGGCCAGTCGCTGCGCTGCCAGGTCGGGCCCTTGGCATTCGAAAGGGCCTCGGCCTCGCTGTCACCGAGCCGGCTGAAATAGCTGGCCCACGTCGCATCGACGCTGTCGGGATTTTCCTTGTAACGGGCGTAAAGGTCCTCGATGTAGTCGGCATTGCCGCCATAGAGGAAAGAGGAAAGCAGGAACTGTTCGTTCTTTTCCTGTCGGGTCATTTTCTGTCGCGGGGCTGCCCCCGCCATCCTTTTCCTTTGCCGGGCGCCCCCGGCGGTTGCGGCCCAATTTGACCGCTTTGGTTTAGCATCTTGTAAACGATGGAAGTATGGCTGGCTCCCACCGTCCGGTCACTTCTTGTTGCGAAAAGCCTCAGCCCTTCAGCACGTCGGCCAGCGTCACCCCGATGCGCGCCGGCGATTTCGAAACCCGGATGCCGGCTGCTTCCATCGCCGCGATCTTGTCTTCGGCGCCGCCCTTGCCGCCCGAGATCACCGCGCCGGCATGGCCCATGGTGCGGCCCTTGGGAGCGGTAAGGCCGGCAATGAACCCCGCCATCGGCTTCTTGCGGCCACGCTTGGCCTCATCGATGAGGAACTGCGCTGCATCCTCTTCGGCCGAGCCGCCGATCTCGCCGATCATGATGATGGATTTGGTCGCTTCGTCTGCCAGGAACATTTCGAGCACATCGATGAACTCGGTGCCCTTGACCGGATCGCCGCCGATGCCCACGGCCGTGGTCTGGCCGAGGCCGGCATTGGTGGTCTGGAACACCGCCTCATAGGTAAGCGTGCCGGAGCGCGATACAATGCCGACCGAGCCCTTGGAAAAGATCGAGCCCGGCATGATGCCGATCTTGCACTCTTCCGGCGTCAAAACGCCCGGGCAATTGGGGCCGATGAGGCGCGACTTCGACTTTTCGAGCTTCGCCTTGACCTTCACCATGTCGAGGACCGGCACGCCCTCGGTGATGCAGACGATGAGCGGGATTTCGGCGTCGATCGCCTCGATGATGGCAGCGGCGGCGCCCGCCGGCGGCACATAGATGACCGAGGCGTTGGCGCCGGTCTTTTGCTTGCCCTCGGCAACGGTCGCAAAGATCGGCAGTTCAGTGCCGTCGACGCCCGACGACCACGTTTCGCCACCCTTCTTTGGGTGCGTGCCGCCGACCATCTTGGTGCCGAAATAGGCAAGCGCCTGCTCGGTGTGGAAGGTACCGGTCTTGCCGGTGAGACCCTGGACCAGGACCTTGGTGTCCTTGTTGACGAGAATGGACATGGCTACCTCGGTTAACTGGCCTTGACGGCCTTGACGATCTTCTGGGCGGCATCGTCGAGATCGTCGGCGGAAATGACGTTGAGGCCGCTCTTGTCGAGGATCTCCTTGCCTTCCTTGACCCGCGTGCCCTCGAGGCGCACGACCAGCGGCACTTTGAGCCCAACCTCCTTCACCGCGGCGATGACGCCCTCGGCGATGACGTCGCAGCGCATGATGCCGCCGAAGATGTTGACAAGGATGCCTTTGACGTTGGGGTCGGCGGTGATAATCTTGAACGCCGCCGTCACCTTCTCCTTGCTGGCGCCGCCGCCGACATCGAGGAAGTTGGCGGGTTCGGCGCCGTAGAGCTTGATGATGTCCATGGTCGCCATGGCGAGGCCCGCGCCGTTGACCATGCAGCCGATATTGCCGTCGAGCGCCACATAGGCGAGGTCATACTTGGAGGCCTCGATCTCCTTGGCGTCTTCCTCGGTCGTATCGCGCAATTCGACGACGTCCGGATGGCGGAAGAGCGCATTGTTATCGAACGACACCTTTGCATCGAGGACGCGCAGATGACCGTCTTCCATGACGATCAGCGGATTGACCTCGAGGAGGCTCATGTCCTTTTCGATGAACGCCTGGTACAGCGCCGGAAACAGCTTTTCGCCGTCCGCCGCGGCAGCCGCATCGAGCTTTAGGGCCGCGGCGAGCTTTTGCGCATCGGCGGCGGTGACGCCCGTATCGGGATCGATCGGGAGCGTCACGATCTTTTCCGGCGTATCGTGCGCAACCGTCTCGATGTCCATGCCGCCTTCGGTCGAAACGACGAAGGCGACGCGCCCGACGGTACGATCGACGAGGATCGAGAGATAGAGTTCGCGCGCAATATCGGCGCCGTCCTCGATATAGAGACGATTGACCTGCTTGCCGCTGGCGCCGGTCTGCTTGGTGACCAGCGTATTGCCCAGCATCTCGCGGACATTGGCGACGACGTCCTCGATGCTCTTTGCGAGCCGGACGCCGCCCTTGGCATCGGCGGGAAGTTCCTTGAACTTGCCCTTGCCGCGACCGCCGGCATGGATCTGGCTCTTGACCACATAGAGCGGTCCGGGAAGCGAACGCGCCGCCTTTTCGGCCTCGTCGGCGGAAAAAATAGCGACGCCTGCGGCCACCGGCACGCCATATTGCTTGAGCAGTGCCTTGGCCTGGTGTTCGTGGATATTCATGAATACCTCTTTTGCGAGGGAAGGCCCGCCGAAGCGGGCCTTGAAAACTTACGCCAGCTTCGGCGCGATCTTCTTGCAGGCATCGGTCAGGCCTTGCACGGCGGCAACCGACTTCTCGAAAGCCTTCTGCTCGGACGAATTGAGCGCGATTTCGATGACCTTTTCGGCGCCACCGGCGCCGATCACCACCGGCACGCCGACATAGGTGCCCTTGACGCCATATTCGCCGGAAAGGAAGGCCGCGGCAGGCAGCACGCGCTTCTTGTCCTTGAGATAGCTCTCGGCCATGGCGATGGCGGAAGCCGCCGGCGCATAGAAGGCCGAGCCCGTCTTGAGGAGGCCGACGATTTCGGCGCCGCCGTCGCGCGTGCGCTGGATGATGGAATCGAGCTTTTCCTTGCTCATCCAGCCCATCTTGACGATGTCGGTGAGCGGAATGCCGGCAACCGTCGAATAACGCGGCAGCGGCACCATGGAATCGCCGTGGCCACCGAGAACGAAGGCGGTGACGTCCTCGACCGAAACCTTGAGTTCGTCGGCGATGAAGTGCCGGAACCGCGCCGAGTCGAGCACGCCCGCCATGCCGATGATCTTGTTGGGCGCAAGGCCGGAGAACTTCTGCAGCGCCCAGACCATGGCGTCGAGCGGATTGGTGATGCAGATGACGAAGGCGTCCTTGGCATATTTGGCAATGCCCGCGCCCACCTGCTCCATCACCTTGAGGTTGATTTCCAGCAGGTCGTCGCGGCTCATGCCCGGCTTGCGCGGCACGCCTGCCGTGACGATCACCACGTCGGCGCCGGCGAGATCCTTGTATTCGGACGTACCCTTGAGGTTCGCATCGAACCCTTCCACCGGACCTGATTGAGCGAGATCGAGAGCCTTGCCCTGCGGCACGCCATCGACGATGTCGAACAACACCACGTCGCCCAGATCCTTGAGCGCGGCCAGATGCGCCAGCGTTCCGCCAATCTGCCCCGCCCCGATGAGAGCGATCTTCTTGCGCGCCATAGGTTCATCCCTGTCTGTCAGTGAGTTTTAATGTTTGGTTCGATCGAGCCGGGCTCCTCTTAATCCCTGCGCTATTTTGGCGCAAGTCAGCCCTTGGTCTCGATTGGTTCAGGCAGCCGCATCGGCCCGTCGCGGCGCTGCAAGATAATCGTCCGACTGCATTTCGGTGAGGCGCGAGACAGTGCGTGCGAACTCGAAAGCCGTGCGCTTGTCGGCGCCCAGCGCATCGAGCGGCACGGCAAAGCTCGCCGCCAGTTTGACGCCGCGATCGTAAAGCGTATCGATCAAAAGGATCAGGCGCTTGGCGGCATCCGAACGCGTCCGGTCGAGTTGCGGTACGCCGGCCAGGAACACCGTATCGTATTCATGGGCAAGCCGCAGGTAATCGCTCGCCCCCAAGGGTTTTTCGCAAAGCTCCGAAAAGCTGAACCAGGCCGCCCCCATGGCGGCACGCGGCACGGTGAGCGTACGGCCGAGAAGCTGGATTTCCGCCGGCGCCCCGTCGCCTCCCGTCACGTGCTGCCAGAGCCGTTCGAGCCCGGCCTCGCCTTCGGGTCCGAAGAAATACACCTGCCGGCCGGCAAACTTGAGGCGGCGATAGTCGGTCGGGCCGTTGAGCGAGACGATATCGACCTCGCGATGCAACAGGTCGATGAAGGGCAGGAAGAGCTGGCGATTGAGGCCGTTTTCGTAGAGCCGCTCAGGCATGACGTTCGACGTCGCAACCAGCGTCACGCCGCCGGCGAACAATTGTTCGAACAGCCGCTGCAGCAGCATGGCATTGGTGATGTCGTGCACGTGGAACTCGTCGAGGCAGAGCAGCCGGATCGACTTGACGATGGGCTTTACCACCGCCGCGATGGGATCGGCGCTCTCCTTGCGTCCCTTGGCCTTGCGCCTGAAGGCAGTGATCGCTGCGTGCACTTCCGCCATGAACTCATGGTAATGCACGCGGCGCTTGCCCTGGGGCGCCGCCGCATAAAAGAGATCCATGAGCATGGTCTTGCCGCGCCCGACGTCACCGACGAGATAGGCGCCCCTGACCGGTTCGCGCCGGCCGAGCAGGGTCAGCAGTCCGGGTTTGGCTTCCGCGGCGAGGTCAGCAACGATTCGGTCGAGCACCGTCAGCGCCTGCAGCTGCGCGGCATCGCGCGTCAGCACGCCCCGGGCAACACAAAGCTCATAGGCGCGGCTGACCGCGCCGCTCGAGGCTCGCGGTACGGGCAAGGCCGGCTCAGCCGGCCATGGTGATGGCGGTGCCGCCGGCGACGGTGCCGATGAACTGGTTGCCCGACAGCACGAGAGCGGCGATCAGCGAACCGGATTCATCGAAGAGCTGCACCTGGCTGCCCTGCAGGGCCCAGGCCGCGGTATTGGCGAGGGTGCCGATCTGGCAGCCCGGCGCCGAGGCTCGGTAATGCGCCGTGCCTTCCTTGGCGGTATAGGTGAGATTAAGCCGGCACTGGGTCGGGCCCGACGTCACCGTCCAGCCGCCGAGGAGCTTGTCGACGGTAAGCCCGCCCGAAAGGTCGCGGCTGCCCGGCATGCCGGTCGTTCCCGGAATGGCCAGCGGATCGAGCGAGGCGGTATCGCCCATCGTCGTCGAAGATTGCTGCGAAGCGCCGCCGAGGACCGGCGTGCCGGTGAGGTTCGGGTTGACCTGGCCGGGCGTTGCCACCGTGCTGCCCGAGAGCGGTGGCAGGCTGCTCGAGGAAACCGCCCCCGATTGCTGTACTGGCGGCAATTGCTGCGGCTGGCCCAGCATGTTGGGCGGGCCGCTATAAGTGGTGCCGCAGGCGGCAACGCTGAGCATCAGCATGCCGCCGGCTACGATCGAGAGGGATCCACGCATCCGGTTCATGATTGTTCGTCCCCTGGCCGGGTGAAAATGTACTTTCGTTCAATGCGCGATATACGGGATCGGTTCATCGCCCGCAACCGCGCTGCCCTCCGCAATCCATTCACATGGGGCAGCCATTGTGGCCATTTTGCGAAAGCATGGCCCGGCGCCCCGGTAAACCTTATCCTTCCATGTCACGCAACAGTGACCGCGCCAGCAGGCCCGCATCGCCCGCCTCGCGTTCCGGCACGCGGATGGCGATACCTTGCGGCGAAAACACTCCGGGCATGCCAGGCAGGCCGTCATCGCCGCCTTCGAGCGGATGAAAGCCATGCGCCTTCAGCGCCGCGACCAGCACACGGGCAATGGCAGGATCGCTGACTTCGGCGATGGTTTCGAACATCGCCGAACTCCCTTACGCTGCCACTTGCCGCTCGACCATCATCTTCTTGATCTGGGCGATGGCCTTGGCCGGATTGAGCCCCTTCGGGCAGGTCTTGGCGCAATTCATGATCGTGTGGCAGCGATAGAGCTTGAACGGGTCTTCCAGACCGTCGAGCCGCTCGTTGCGGCTCTCGTCACGGGAATCGATGAGCCAGCGATAGGCCTGCAGCAGCGCGGCAGGCCCCAGATATTTCTCGCCGTTCCACCAATAGGACGGGCACGAGGTCGAGCAGCACGCGCACAGGATGCACTCGTAGAGCCCGTCGAGCTTTTCGCGGTCGGGCTTGGATTGCAGCCATTCCGTTGCCGGGGCGGGCGTCGTCGTCTTCAGCCAGGGTTCGATGGCGCGGTGCTGGGCATAAAAGGTCGTGAGGTCCGGCACCAGGTCCTTGACCACCGGCATGTGTGGCAAGGGATAGATGCGGATCGTGCCCTTGATCTCGTCCATGCCCTTGGTGCAGGCGAGCGTATTGAACCCGTCGATATTCATGGCGCACGAACCGCAGATGCCCTCGCGGCACGAGCGCCTGAGCGTCAGCGTCGGATCGACCTTGTTCTTGATCCACAACAGCGCATCGAGCACCATCGGGCCGCAATCCTTGGTATCGACGAAATAGGTATCGATGCGCGGATTTTCGCCGCTGTCCGGATCATAGCGATAGATGCGGAATTCGCGGACTGCCGCGCTGTCGGGGCGCGGCCAGGTCTTGCCGGGTCTGGGCTGCGAATTCTTTGGAAGGGTCAGTTGGACCATTTCGGTCTCCGGTCGGTCTTTCTAAAACTAGCGGCTGCGGGCGTCGCGCTGTTCCAGCCCGTAGATCATGTCGTTGACGTCATCGAGCGACTTGGCGAACACCGCCTGCGCATCGGCAAGGCCCTGATTGTAGTAGAAACCACCGATCGTTTCGGTGAAGAAGTTCAACAGCATCTCCGCCGGGATCGGCCCGATGTCCTGGTCGAGCTCGTCGTTGAAATAGCGCTGGATGCGGGTAACGATCTCGTTGCGCGTTTCCTTGTCGAAGCTGATCGGTTTCATGTCCTGCCCCGCTCAATAATCCGGCTTGCAGATGGCGTTCGACTTGGCGATGTAGGTGTTATAGGCGACGTTCTGGCTTGTCGGTGGCGCCTTGCCCTTCATCGCCGAAATCACCATGCTGAAGAATTGACCGTCGACCAGTTTCCCAGCCGCATCGGCCTTGCACTGGCAAAGCGTGTCGTTCCCGGCGATCGCCATGCAGGTCTTGTAGAAATCGGCTTTCTGGTCGGCCGAAACCGGCGCGGCGAAGCTGGGAGCGGTGAAAAGCCCCAGGACCGCGAGCCCGGCTATTGCGCGTTTCATCCTCGCCCCCGCCTTCTCACCATCAGTAGACACGCGCCTTCGGCGCGATGCGCTTCAGCGGAATGCCACCCTCGGATTCCGGGGTCAGCGGATCGACATGCACCGGCCGGTAGGAGAGCGCCACCCTGCCGTCATTGTCGAGGCGCGCCAGCGTATGCTTGCGCCAGTCGGTATCGTTGCGGTCGGGGAAATCCTCGCGGGCATGGGCGCCGCGGCTTTCCGTGCGCGCCTCGGCGGAAACCACCGTCGTCAGCGCATTGGCCATGAGGTTTTCGAGCTCGAGCGTTTCGACAAGGTCGGTATTCCAGATCATCGAGCGATCGGTGACCTTGATGTCCTGCAGCGCACCATAGACGTCCTGCATGCGTGAAACGCCCTGCTTCAGCGTCTCGCCGGTACGGAACACGGCGGCATCTTCCTGCATCGTGCGCTGCATGCGCTCGCGCAATTCGGCGGTCGGCGCCGCGCCATCGGCATAGCGCAGCCGGTCGAAGCGCGAGAGGATACGCTCGTCCTCGAGGGCGTTGATCGCGGGGATGGGCGCGGCCCGATCCATGACCTTGCCGGCGCGAAGCGCCGCGGCCCGGCCGAAGACGACGAGGTCGGTGAGCGAGTTGGAGCCGAGCCGGTTGGCGCCGTGCACCGAGGCGCAGGCGGCTTCGCCCGCCGCCATCAGACCCGGCACGACGCGGTCGAACGCACCCTCAACCGGGTTCAGCACTTCGCCGTGATAATTGGTCGGAATGCCCCCCATATTGTAGTGCACCGTCGGTTGTACCGGGATCGGCTCGCGCGTCAGGTCGACGCCGGCAAAGATGCGCGCCGATTCGGTGATGCCCGGCAGCCGCTCGTGCAGCACTTTCGGATCGAGATGGTCGAGGTGGAGATAGATGTGGTCCTTCTTGGGCCCGACGCCCCGTCCCTCGCGGATTTCCAGCGTCATGCAGCGCGAAACCACGTCGCGGCTGGCGAGGTCCTTGGCGTTCGGAGCATAGCGCTCCATGAAGCGCTCGCCCTCTGAATTGACGAGATAGCCGCCCTCGCCACGCGCCCCCTCCGTGATGAGCACGCCGGCGCCATAGACGCCCGTCGGATGGAACTGCACGAATTCCATGTCCTGCAGCGGCAGGCCGGCGCGCGCCACCATGCCGTTGCCGTCGCCGGTGCAGGTATGGGCGGAGGTCGCCGAGAAATAGGCTCGGCCATAGCCGCCGGTCGCCAGCACCACCATCTTGGCACGGAAGCGATGCAGCGTGCCGTCATCGAGCTTCCAGGCGATGATGCCCTGGCAGGCGCCATCCGCACCCATGATCAGGTCGATGGCGAAATATTCGACGAAGAATTGCGCATTGTGCCGCAGCGACTGGCCGTAGAGCGTGTGCAGGATCGCATGGCCCGTACGGTCGGCGGCGGCGCAGGTGCGCTGCACCGGCGGGCCCTCGCCGAATTCGGTCATGTGGCCGCCGAACGGCCGCTGGTAGATCTTGCCGGCATCCGTGCGCGAAAACGGCACGCCGTAATGTTCGAGCTCATAGACCGCCGCCGGCGCCTCGCGCGCCAGGTATTCCATGGCGTCGTTGTCGCCGAGCCAGTCCGACCCCTTGACGGTGTCGTACATGTGCCATTGCCAGCTGTCGGGTCCCATATTCTGCAGCGAGGCTGCGATGCCGCCTTGCGCGGCGACCGTGTGGCTGCGTGTCGGGAAGACCTTGGTGACGCACGCCGTATTGAATCCCTGCTCGGCCATGCCGAGCGTTGCCCTGAGACCGGCCCCGCCGGCGCCGACCACGACGACGTCGAATTCGTGGTCGATGATTTCATAAGCGGTCATCAGGCACTAACCCCAGAATACGATTTTGGCGAGGGCGATCCAGGCGAGCACGGTGACCGCCAGCGCAAAGAAGGTGTTGAGCGAAAGGCACAGCGAATGGAGGCGCGGATCCTGCACGTAATCCTCGATCACCTCCCGCATGCCGATGCGCATATGGGTCGCAACGTTGGCGATGAGCAGAGCGATGATGATGGCGATGATCGGATTGCCGACCACGCCAACCATTTCGGTGCGACCGCTGCCGGCCAGCCGGACCACCAGCCAGACGAAGAAGATGAGAAAGAGAATGTTGAGGGCGCCAGTCAGGCGCTGAATGATGAAATGCCGGGTCGAACCCTTGGGATTGCCGTAATGGATATGCGGCTCGGCTATTCTGCTCTCGTCGACCACGTTCACCCCCTGAACCAGACGAATACGGCCCAGACGACGAGCGTCAGGACGATGGAACCGATGAGATTGGCCCAGGCAAGCGCCTCACGCTGGCCCGGCTCGAGCCCATGGATGCTGTCCCAGATGAAATGCCGGACGCCTCCCAGCATGTGATGGAAAAGCGCCCAGGTGGCGAGGAACAGCACGATCTGTCCGAACCAGCTGCCGAAAACCAGGTTGACGATATCCAGCGGGCCATCGCCGAGCGCCGCCGCTCCCAGCCAGATCACCAGCAGCAACGTGCCGAGATAAAGCGCCATGCCGGTGCCGCGATGCACGATGGACATCGCCATGGTGATGGTGAAGCGGTAGATTTGCAGGTGCGGGGAGAGTGGTCGGGGACGGCTCGTGGTCATGAAGCCTCGCGTGTCGGCGGAACGGGCGCCCCGCCACAGTCTGGAATGGTTCGAGACTTCTAGCCCCCGAAGGCCGCTTCGTCAAAGCCCCGTCTTTTGCGTCTTAAGTCTCAGCGCCAGAGAGGATTTGCATTGCCTCGTCCAGGCGTCTCATTTACCTGCCCCACGGCAGAGGAGCGGAGATGATGCAAAAGCCCGAAATCAAGGTCCTGGATCGCAAGATCCTGGCGCATGGCTGGCATCTTGTGAGCCAGGTGAAGCTTTCCGTTCCGCAGCGCGACGGCGGGCGTCAGACCATCGTTCGCGAAATCTGCGACCACGGCAATGCCGCTGCCATCCTGCTTTGCGATCCGTCCCGCAATTCGGTCGTGTTCGTCCGGCAGTTCCGCTATCCGCCGCATGTCAACGGCGATATCGCCTGGCTCATCGAGGCCTGCGCCGGCCTGCTCGATGGCGATGATCCCGAAACCTGCGCCCGGCGCGAAGCCGAGGAGGAGACCGGCTACCGGCCGAACCGGCTCGTACACGCATTCGATGCCTATATGAGCCCGGGCGCCCTGACCGAAAAGGTCCATTGCTTCATCGGTTTTTACGATGCAGGCAGCAAAGTCTCGGCCGGCGGCGGGCTGGCACACGAAGGCGAGGATATCGAGGTTCTGGAAATGCCGTTCGAGGCGGCTCTCGGTCTTGTCGCCAATGGCGGCATCGTCGATGCCAAGACGATCATGCTGCTGCAGCACGCCGCCCTGACCGGCGTTTTCGAGAATGCTAGCGGTAGTCGGTGAGCTTTTTTTCCGGGTCGTACGGCTGGTCGCGTACGGTCTTCACCACTGCCTGGCCGCACTTCATCTTCTTTTCGGCGGCGTCGTAGGCGTAGCTGGAGCCGCCGTGCAATTGCCAGCCCTCGCTCAGCGCCTTGGTTATCTTGTGGCAGAAGGTGCTGTCGTCCTCGCCCGTGAGCATCCGATAGATCAGCATTCTCGGTTTCGTTCCCCCAAATGACGGTGCAGCATGCGCTACACACCAGTTGATCTTGGCTTTGCATACCGCTAATCGAAACATCATGCATCGGTTTCCAGAGCAGCTTCTCACGGGTTATGCCAATTTCATGTCCGGCCGCTATAGCCGGGAGGAGAAGCGCTATCGTGAGTTAGCCCGGGAAGGGCAAAGTCCCACCGCCCTCGTCATCGCCTGCTCCGACAGCCGTTCGGCGCCGGAGACCATTTTCGATGCCGGGCCCGGCGAGCTCTTCGTTGTGCGCAACATTGCCAATCTCGTGCCGCCCTACCAACCGGACGCCAACCTGCACGGCACGTCCTCGGCCATGGAATTCGCCATCCGCGAACTGGAAGTCCCGCATGTCGTCGTCATGGGACATGGCCGGTGCGGCGGCATTCACGCCGCACTCAACCCCAAGAGCGCCAGGGTTGCCGAATGGGATTTTCTGGGCAATTGGCTGAAATTGCTGGCGCCGGTGGCCGCCGAAGTCGGCGGCTATACGACCATGACCGAAGGCGAAAAGCGCACCGCGCTCGAGCGCATTTCCATCCGCCATTCCATCGTCAATCTGCGGACCTTCCCCTTCATCAAGGCGGCCGAAGACGCCGGCAAGCTCACGCTGCATGGCGCCTGGTTCGACATATCGAATGGCGAATTGTGGGTAATGGACACGGATAGCGGCGATTTCGCGCGCCCCGAATACTGAAAGTTCCAGCACTTTTTCTTGAACGCCGGGTGGCAACTCCGCTCATTTTCTGCCGTTGGTCCATCACTGCTCTACGCAGACGGCACCCTTTCGTGCCGCCCCCGATGTAACAACCAAAGAGCGTTTAAAATGAATAAGATAATCATCTCCGCTGCCGCGGCTGTTCTTCTGCTTTCCGGCAGCACGACTGTCTTCGCCCAGGGCGCTTCCATGAGCAGCGACATGCCTATGGATTTTGCTTCGCTGGATACCGATGCCAATGGTTCGCTCTCGCTTGAAGAAGCGCAGGCCGCTTGGCCCGATCTGACCCAGGAGCAGTTCGAGGCCGCCGATGCAAACCACGATGGCAGCCTGTCGGAAGAGGAGGCCAACAGCCTCAAGGCCCAGGTGGGTGACAAGACCGACGATGCGACGGTCCCATCGACCGACCAGACCAACAAGACGGACGATAACTGATTTCAAGCTGCAGTCGTCGTTTGTCTGAGGAAGGCCGCCACTGGCGGCCTTCTTGTTGTATTTCCACTCACGAGAATGTGAATAAGGCGTGAGCGTGCAGCTTCCGCGGCAGGGGCAGCGGGATCGGGCCACAAAGCGGTCGCAGTCTGGCGCCGCTGGCGCTGCGAACCCTCCCTGTCACGGCGATGTCGCGCCGATCGAGGCGCCCAAGGCACCGTCCCCGAATGGCCGCGAAGTTTCCTTTCCAGCGCCCTTATTGCAGCGGCCCGCGACCACATTCGGCAGCCAGCCTGCTTCTCACGGCTTCACCGCACGGAGCCGTCGGCAGCAGCCACTGCCGTTTCCTGACCAACCTGAAAGTGAAAACCCATGAAGACGATCACCCTTGCCATCGCCGCCCTGGGGCTGAGCACTGCCGCTGCCTTCGCGCAGGGCGCCACTATCGACATCTCCGCCATCGATACCGACGGCAACGGCACGGTGTCGCTCGCCGAGGCCCAGGTGGTCTGGCCCGACCTCACGCAGGAACAGTTCACCACTGCCGATGCCGATGCCAGCGGCGAACTGTCGGTCGAAGAACTCACGACGCTTCCCGCTCCGGCGGCTCCTGCCCCGGCCGCCCAATAGCGATCAGCCCGCAGCACAATGGAAAAAGGCCGCTCGCAAGCGGCCTTTTTCTTGGACGTCGGCATCAGATCTTAGAGCGCAATATCCTCGAAGCCCGGCGCCGTACCCCAGGCGAGCAGCCTGTAGGACGCACGCAGGCCGTTGATGAAAAACGGGTCCTGCCGCACGATCGCATCCGCCTCGTCGCGGGTTTCGACATCGAAGACCCAGACACCGCCGACCGCGGGACCACCGACGATTTCGCGCACGGCACCGGCAAGGCGAAGCTTGCCCTTGTGCTGGCGGAGAAACGCCTGGTGGGCTTCGGTATGGACCGCGCGGATGGCGGAGCCGTCCGCGATGTCCTCGAACATGGCCAGGAAGCGCATCAGGCCGCCTTGCGCGCCGTCAGCCCGCGCTCGATCAGCGCTTCGGCGATCTGGATGGCATTGAGCGCCGCGCCCTTGCGCAGATTGTCCGAGACCACCCACAGGACCAGGCCGTTCTCCACGGTCACATCCTCGCGGATGCGGCTGACATAGGTGTCGTATTCGCCCACGGATTCGATCGGCGTCGTGTAGCCGCCGGGTTCACGCTTGTCGACGACGACGATGCCGGGTGCCTCGCGCAGCACATCGCGCGCCTCGTCGACGGTGATCGGGTTCTCGAATTCGATGTTGACCGCCTCGGAATGGCCGACGAAGACCGGCACGCGCACGCAGGTGGCGGTGAGCTTGATCTTGGAGTCGAGGATCTTCTTGGTCTCGGCCACCATCTTCCACTCTTCCTTCGTGTAGCCGTCCTCCATGAACACATCGATGTGCGGAATGACGTTGAAGGCGATCTGCTTGGAAAACTTGGCCGGCGTCGGCGTATCGTTGACGAAGATGCCCTTGGTCTGGGCCCAGAGCTCGTCCATGCCTTCCTTGCCGGCGCCGGAAACCGACTGGTAGGTCGAAACGACGACGCGCGTGATCCTGGCGAAATCGTGCAGGGGCTTCAGCGCTACGACGAGCTGGGCTGTCGAACAGTTCGGATTGGCGATGATGTTCTTGCGCTTGGGATCGGCAAGGAAGGCGTCGACCGCCTGCCCGTTGACCTCGGGCACGATCAGCGGCACGTCGGAATGGTAACGCCAATAGCTGGAATTATCGATGACGATGGCGCCCGTGGCGGCAATCCTGGGCCCCCACTCCTTGGCGACCGAAGAGCCGGCCGACATGAAGGCGAAATCGACGCCGGAAAAATCGAAGTTCTCGAGATCGCGGCACTTGAGCACGCGATCGCCGTAACTCACTTCGCGCCCGATCGAACGTGACGAGGCCAGAGCCACCACGTCATCGGCGGGGAACTTGCGCTCGGCGAGGATATTGAGCATTTCGCGGCCGACATTGCCCGTGGCCCCGACGACTGCAACACGATAACCCATGAATCAGGTCCTTTGCCTGCTTCCCCCGCACGACACCTGTCGTGGCCAAAGCACTTCGCCTCTCCCCGGCGGGAGCGGCCCGGGGAAAGGTCTAGGCGGTTTTGGTGGTTTTCCGTTTGCGGGACACAGGGCAACCGGCGCTGGCGCTCACGCGCCCGCTCGCAACGTCACCCTCAAACTTCCTGCCGTGCATCACGACTGGCCATCCGTCAAATCGATCGCTGTTCATTACGCGCAAATGCCAAAGAGTCAATGAATTTGGCGTTCCAACTGCCATGCGAGCGGGACAGCTTGCCAGGCGGCGACAAATCCCCGATGGAAGCACCATGACCCAATACGATGTCGTCGTTCTCGGCGCCGGCGCTGCCGGCATGATGGCCGCAATCGAAGCCGGCAGGCGCGGCCGCCGCGTGCTGGTCGTCGACCATGCCGAAAGCCCCGGCGAAAAGATCCGCATTTCCGGCGGCGGTCGCTGCAACTTCACCAATGTCAACGCCACCTCGGCTCTGGCCCGCGAGCGCTTTTTGAGCCGCAATCCGCGCTTCGCGCTTTCGGCCCTGTCGCGCTATCAGCCGCAGGCGATCATCGATCTCGTCAGGCGGCACGGCATCACCTTCCACGAAAAGACGCTCGGGCAATTGTTCTGCGACGGCTCGGCCGTACAGGTCATCACCATGCTCACGAGCGAAATGCAGAAGGCCGGCGCCAGCCTCAAGCTCAAGACGCATGTCGAGCGGGTGGAAAAAACCGAAACCGGCTTTACCGTCACCCTCTCGGACGGCCCGGTGACCGCCAAAAGCCTCATCGTTGCCACCGGCGGCAAGTCGATTCCGAAAATGGGCGCCACCGGCTTCGGCTACGACCTCGCCCGCCAGTTCGGCCTCGCCATTACCGAAACGCGGCCGGCTTTGGTGCCGCTGACCTTTGCCACGCAGGAGCTCGAACGCCTGAAGCCGCTCTCCGGCGTTTCGACCGATGCCACCGTCTCGCATGCCAAGACGCGCTTCACCGAAGCGCTGCTCTTCACCCATCGCGGCCTTTCCGGCCCCTCCATCCTGCAGATTTCGAGCTATTGGCGCGAAGGCGATGCCATTACTGTCGACCTCTTGCCCGCGGCGGACCTCATGGCCATCCTGCAGAAGGCGCGCGCGGCGACGCCCAAGCTGGCGCTGCAAACGGTTCTCAGCCAGCACCTGCCCAAGCGCCTCGCCCAGATGCTGGCCGAAGAGATCGGCCTTGCCGGCATGATCGGCGATTTCTCGGACAAGAAGTTCCAGGCCGTCGTCACCGCCGTCAAAAACTGGACACTGAAGCCGGTCGGCTCGGAAGGCTACCGCACCGCTGAGGTGACCCTCGGCGGCATCGATACCGATGGACTCGACGCCCGGACCATGCAAGCAAAGGCCGTGCCCGGGCTCTATTTCGTCGGAGAAGTCGTCGACGTCACCGGCTGGCTCGGCGGCTACAATTTCCAGTGGGCCTGGGCCTCGGGCTGGGCTGCCGGTCAGGCGGCCTGATCGAGCGGCATTCAGAACTTGAAGCCGACGCGCACGCCGAGATTGGTGATGCCGCGATTGTCCTCGCCGCAGAGCCCGGCATGGGAGGCATGTTCCAGCGTCAGCATGATGCTGGAACTTTCGGTGAGATTGGCGCCGACGCTCGCCGATTCGCGGAACAGCACCGAGCAGCCGAGATTGCGGTCGGGCTCGACCGCACCATGCAGCGGACCATTATGGATGGCGCCGCCGAACGAGCCTTCCACGAAGAAGTTGCTGGTGACCGGCACCGTCCAGGAAAGGCCGGCATAGGCCATGGATTCATGGCCATCGAGATTGACGGTGGCACCGACATGCGGGCGCACCTTGCCGAGCCAGATGAAGGAATCGACCATCGGCGCCGTGAACAGGGCTTCGAAATTGATGTCTTCGATATGGCTGACGTCGATCTGGCCGTCCCGGTCGACGCCGCGTGCAAACACGCCGCCGCGCAGTTCGACGCCGCCCAGCACCTGCGCCGAGGCCGGCATCGCGGTCAGGACAAGAGCCGTCAGGGCGAAAAGACCGAGAAGAACGCGACGCATCGAACCAACCCTCAACAAATTGCGCTAAAAAGCGCACGCGACGCCCTTGGAGTCAATCACTAGCGGCCGTTGCCGCCGCAAAGCGTCGCCGATCATGGCAAGTATGCCACGCGGGGTTAAGGTTTTACGGCGCGACGTCTGGAGATCCATCGGCATTTGACGATATATCAGGGAGACGAAAGGATCGCCATGGCCTCCCCTATTCCGCTTTCCCTGCAGGATCTCGCCCCGGTCGCCGACGGTACCAGCCCCGCCGCGGCTTTTGCCGAAACCGTCAAGCTCGCCAAACTGGCCGAGGAACTGGGCTATACGCGCCTCTGGTATGCCGAACATCACGGCATGACGGCCATTGCCTCGTCGGCGCCCGATATCCTTATTGCCAGCGCTGCCGCCCATACCAGCCACATCCGGGTCGGCGCCGGCGGCGTCATGCTGCCCAACCACGTGCCGCTGCGCGTCGCCGAGGATTACCGTACGCTGGAAGGGCTTTATCCCGGCCGCATCGATCTCGGCATCGGCCGGGCCGGCGGCAGCGACGGGCTGACGCTGCAAGCCCTGCGCTCGTTCGGCGGCGAGCATTTCTCCCAGGAACTGGCCGAGCTCCTGGCTTTCGACAAGGGCGAATTTCCCGCCGAACACCCCTTCTCGCGCGTCAGGGTCGTGCCCGGCGACGTCGGCCTGCCGCCGATCTGGCTGCTGGGCTCGTCCGGCGCCAGCGCCAGTGCCGCGGGGCAACTTGGCGCCGGCTATGCCTTTGCCGCCCATTTCAGCCCGACCCCGCCCGCGCCGGCCTTTGCCGCCTACCGCTCAGCCTTCGTGGCCACGCCGCAATTCGAAAAGCCGCATGCCATCCTCTGCCTGTCGGTCCTGTGCGCACCGACCGACGAGGAAGCGCGCTTCCTTTCCGGTTCGCAGGAATTGAGCTGGGCGCTGTTCCATTCCGGCCAGGAACGCCGGCTGGTTTCGCCCGAAGAAGCGGCGAAGCATACCTATAGCGAGCACGAAACGCAGATCATCACGAGGCAACGCCCGCTCTGGATCACCGGCTCGCCGGAAACGGTAAAAGGAATCATCCTCGACCGCGTCGCCGAAACCGGCGCCGACGAGGTGATGATCACGACGACCATGCACAGCTACGACCTGCGCCGTCGCTCCTACCAGCTGATTGCCGACGCCTTCGGTCTCGAGCGGCGGCATTGACGAAAGCGTTGCTCACTCCGATTGTGCCACTATCGGCGTGGCTTTGGGGGAAGCAGGATGCCGGAAGCGGAACCTCGACTTTTTCGCAACAGCCGGCAGATCATGCGCAAGCTGCAACAATCCGGCTTCGTGCTCGTTTCGGTGCGCGGTTCGCATCACAAGTTCCGCCATTCCGAAACCGGCAAGCTTGTGATCCTGCCGCATCCGCGCGATGATATCCCGCTCGGAACCGTCCGTTCGATATATCGACAGGCCGGTTGGCTGGAAGGCAGCGATGACTGATACGCACTACATCGCCTTGATCCACAAGGACACCGACAGCGGCTACGGCGTATCCTTTCCGGATGTGCCCGGTGTGATTGCCGTCGGCGACACGATCGACATCGCCATTGCCGAGGCGAGCGCCGCCCTGGCTTTCGCCTTCGAGGATTGGGTTGGACCGCTCCCGAAAGCACGGTCCTTGGAAGAATTACGCACCGATCCCGGTTTTTCGGAAAGCGCCAGGGATGCGGTGGTTGCCGCGATCAGACCGACACGCGACCTGATCGCGGCGGAATAATCAGGCCGCGAGCTTCTTCAGCACTGCGGCGCCCATTGCCTCGGTGCCGACCGACTTGCCGCCTTGGGCGATGTCGCCGGTCCGAAGGCCGTCGTCGAGCACGGCGGCGATCGCGGCTTCCAGTTTGCCTGCCAATTCGATCATGTTGAACGAATAGCGCAACGCCATGGCAAAGCTCGCGAGCATGGCGATCGGGTTGGCGATGCCCTTGCCGGCAATGTCCGGCGCCGAGCCGTGCACGGGCTCGTAGAGCGCCTTGCGCTTGCCCGTTGCCGCATCCGGTGCGCCGAGCGAGGCCGAGGGCAGCATGCCGAGCGAACCGGTGAGCATGGCCGCGGCATCCGACAGGATGTCGCCGAAAAGGTTGTCAGTGACCATCACGTCGAACTGCTTGGGATTGCGCACGAGCTGCATCGCCGCATTGTCGGCAAGGATGTGCTGGAACTCGATATCGGCGTAATCCTTGGCAACGGACTGCGCCACCTCGTCCCACAACACGCCCGACTTCATGACGTTCTTCTTGTCGGCCGAATGCACCTTCTTCGAGCGGGTACGCGCCAGATCGAAGGCGACGCGGCAGATGCGGTCGATCTCGTAGGTCTCGTAGACCTGCGTATCGACGGCACGCTTTTGGCCGTTGCCGAGCTCGGTGATCTCTTTGGGTTCGCCGAAATAGACGCCGCCCGTCAATTCGCGCACGATCAGGATATCGAGCCCTTCGACCAGTTCGCGCTTCAGCGACGAGGCATCGGCGAGCGCCGGATAGCAGATGGCGGGGCGAAGGTTGGCGAAAAGCCCCAGGTCCTTGCGCAGGCGCAAGAGCCCGGCTTCCGGCCGCACGTCATAGGGAACGGCGTCCCATTTCGGCCCGCCGACGGCGCCGAAGATCACGGCATCGGCGCTGAGGGCCTTTTTCATGTCGTCTTCGGAAATGGCAACGCCGTGCTTATCGTAGGCGCAGCCGCCGACGAGGCCGGTATCCGTCGTGAAATCCGTGAGCCCCTGGCCATTGGTCCAGGCGATCAGCTTTTCGACCTCCGCCATGATTTCAGTACCGATGCCGTCGCCGGGCAGGAGGAAAAGCGTCTGGGTCGCCATGGACGTAACTATCCTTGAGGAGAATTCAGGTGCGGCTAGTTACCGCCACCATGGCCCGGTGGGCAAGTCCGCCGGGCCATGGTTTTTTCAAAGGGTTTCAGCTCGTAAAGAACGGCTGCGTGCCATGCGCCTCGATGGCGGTCGAAAGGCGCGACAGCGCGTGGATATAGGCGGCGGTGCGCGCCGTCACCTTGCGGTCCCGCGCGATGGACCACACGGCGGCGCCCTCGCGTTCCATCATCTTCTTGAGCCGGCTGTGGATCTCTTCGAGTTCCCAGTACCAGCCCTGACGGTTCTGCACCCATTCGAAATAGGACACGGTAACGCCGCCGGCATTGGCGAGGATATCGGGCAGAACGACGACGCCGCGCTCGTCGAGGATGCGGTCGGCATCCGGGGTCACCGGACCATTGGCGAGTTCGAGCACCACCTTGGCGCGGATCGAGGCGGCATTGTCCTTGGTGATCATGTCCTCGAGCGCTGCCGGCACCAGCAGTTCGCAATCCACCGCGATGAGCTCCTCGGCCGGAATGACGCTCGCCCCCAATTCGTTGGCCAGTGCCGTCACCGACCGGCCCGCTTCCTTGCCGGCGATCAGCTTTTCGACGTCGAGCCCGGCTTCGGAATGGATGGCGCCCGAGGAATCCGACACCGCCACGATGCGCTGGCCGTCACCGGCGGCAAAGCGCGCATAGAACTGGCCGGCATTGCCGAAACCCTGGATGGCCACGCGCATATTGCCGTTCAACCCGAGCTCGCCGGCAAGGTGCCGCACGAGATAATAGCCGCCGCGCGCCGTGGCGTCGTTGCGGCCGAGCGAACCGCCGAGCGCGATCGGCTTGCCGGTAATGACCGCCGGCAGCACCTCGCCCTTGATCTGGTTGTACTCGTCGGCCATCCAGCCCATGATCATGGCATTGGTGTAGACGTCCGGCGCCGGGATATCGCGGGTCGGGCCGACGACGCGCGAGAATGCCTGGATATAGGCGCGCGACAGCCGTTCCAGTTCCGATTTCGACAATGCGCGCGGATCGACCCGCACGGCGCCCTTGCCGCCGCCATAGGGCAGGTCCATCACCGCGCATTTGAACGTCATCCAGAAAGCGAGCGTTTCGACTTCCTCGACCGAGGAATCAGGATGAAAGCGAATGCCGCCCTTGGTCGGTCCGCGCGTATCGTCATAGCGGCAGCGCCAGGCCAGGAACGACTTGCGCGAGCCGTCATCCATGCGGATCATCAGCCGCATCTTCGTGGTTTCGCGGGGATATTTGAGCTTCTCGATGACGCCCGGATCGATCTGCAAATGGCTCGCAGCCGCCTCCAGGCGGACGAGAGCTCTGTCGAGCAAGCTGTCTTCGGTCATGTGGACCACCCCATTTTTTGATTATGCCATAGGCACCGTGCGCAATTTTGCGGCGAATACCTGACACATCTCGCGGACTAGGGCAATAAAGCTGACGCAATTTGCTCAACATGTGAGCAATCGGCCTATTGACGGGGCAGCATCGTTTCCTAAAATTCAAAGAACCTGACCAACCCCCAAGAAAGACAGTGCTCGCCGCCGCCCCCCTTCCGGACATCGTCATCAATTCGGACGACTACAATCGCGTCATGCTGCTGGCCAAGCGCGCCACCGTCAGCATGCCTTATGTCGCGTCCTATCTGGTGCGCGAGCTCAACCGCGCCGAAATCTGCCATCCCTGGGATCCGGCGGGCGTTTCCATGGGCCAACGCGTGCGTTTCCGGCTCGATGACGAGGCGGTGCAGCGCCTCGGCCGCCTCACCTATCCGCGCGGCATGGTGCCGGCGCGTGGCGACGTGCCCATCCTCGGCCCCATCGGGGCGGCACTGATCGGCATGGAACGCAATGCCAGCATCGAATGGCTGGACGGCGGGCGCCTGCGCACGCTGACCGTGCTCGATTACGGCTGGTAGCCTTTAGGAATTCTGGGCGCCGATGCGCGCCGTGACCTCGATCTCGACCTTCATGGCCTCTTCGATCAGCTGCGCCAGGACCATGGTCGCGGCCGGCCTGATCTCGGCAAAGACCGGACCGACGGCGGCAACGATCTTTTCGATGTCGGCGCGGTTCGCGACGTAATAGGTGACGCGCACCACGTCCTTGATATCGGACCCGAGCTGGTGCAGCGCCTCGCCGATCGTCTTGAGCGCATTGGCGGCCTGCACGCCGGCATCTTCCGGCATGGTCATGGCCTTGTAGTCATAACCGGTCGTTCCCGACACGTAGATCGTGTCGCGATGGCGGACGGCGCGCGCATAGCCGAACTTCGCTTCGAACGGCGAGCCGGTCGAGACCCGCGTGACCATCAGATCCAGGGGCGCTCGGCCGCGAGCTTGCTCTCGAAGCCGCCGATCTGGCTGTCGTGCTTCAGCGTCGAGGCGATGTCGTCGAGACCTTCCAGCAGCACGTGCTTGCGCGCCGGATCGATGTCGAAATGGATCGTGCCGCCATCCGGGCCCGAAATCGTCTGCTCGGCGAGATCGACGGTCAGCGTCGCATTGGCGCCGCGCTCGGCATCGTCGAGCAGCAAGGCCAGCTCTTCTGGCTTCACGACGATGGGCAGGATGCCGTTCTTGAAGCAGTTATTGTAGAAGATGTCGGCAAAGCTGGTCGAAATCACGCACCGCACGCCAAAATCGAGCAGCGCCCACGGCGCGTGCTCGCGACTCGAACCGCAGCCGAAATTGTCGCCCGCAATGATGATCTTCGATTGCCGGTAGGCCGGCTTGTTGAGCACGAAATCCGGGTTTTCCGTGCCGTCTTCCTTGTAGCGCATCTCGGAGAACAGCGCGGTACCGAGCCCCGTGCGCTTGATCGTCTTCAGGTACTGCTTGGGGATGATCATGTCGGTGTCGATATTGATGATCGGCAGGGGCGCCGCGACACCGGTGAGGCTGGTGAATTTGTCCATGGGATCGTCCCTCAGGCAGCAAGGCTGGTGGCCGCATCGACCCCCAGCATCAGGTTGAGATTCTGCACGGCAGCGCCCGAGGCGCCCTTGCCGAGATTGTCGTAGACCGCAACCAGCAGCGCCTGGCCGCGATCGTCATTGGCAAAGACATGCAGGCGCATGCGGTTGGTGTCGTTGTAGAGTTCGGGATTGAGTTCGGCGCTGCGCTCGCTATCGGCGAGCGGCGCCACTTCCACGAACCCTTCGCCGATGCCGGCATAATAGTCGGCGATGGCGGCATGCAGCGTGACGCCCGACGGTACGGAATTGAGCGCCCAGAGCTGCAGCGGCACCGCCACCAGCATGCCCTGCGCGAAATTGCCGACCGCCGGCTGGAACAGCGGCGTATGCGTGAGGCCGGCATATTTCTGCATTTCCGGCAGGTGCTTGTGCTTGAAGCTCAGGCCATAGGGCATGAACTCCGACGCGTCCTCGCCCTGGCTCTCGTAGTCGGCGATCATCGTGCGGCCGCCGCCCGAATAGCCGGAAATGCCGTTGACGGTGATCGGGAAATCGGCCGGCACCAAGCCCGCTTCGATCAGCGGCCGCAGCGTTGCGATCGCCCCTTGCGGCCAGCAGCCGGGATTGGCGACGTATCTGGCATCGGCAATGGCCGCGGCCTGGTCCTTGGCCATTTCGGCAAAGCCATAGGCCCAGCCATCGGCCGTGCGGTGTGCGGTCGAAGCATCGATGACGCGCGTCGTGTCGTTCTCGATCATGGCGACGCTTTCGCGCGCCGCATCGTCGGGCAGGCACAGGATCGCCACGTCGGCGGCGTTGAGCAGGCGCTTGCGTTCGCCGGCATCCTTGCGCTTTTCCGTCGCGATGGTCAGCAGTTCGATATCGCGCCGGCCAGAAAGGCGTTCCCGGATCTGCAGACCCGTCGTTCCTGCCTCGCCGTCGATGAAGACCTTTGCCGTCATGTTCCTGGCTCCCGCACTCCTGGCCGTTGATATGGGGGCCTGGGTGCGCGCGTTTCAATGGACCAGTGCCGGGCCGAGGTCAAGAACTCCCTTGGCCGTATGGCGCCTCTTGCGGTCGCACGACCGAGCGGGCAGTTTGGCGCCAAACATTTATGGGAGGCTCGAACATGACCCCGCACAACCACGCCAAAGAGGGCGATTACGCGCAAGCCGTGCTGCTGCCGGGCGATCCCCTGCGCGCCAAATGGATCGCCGAGACCTTTTTCGACGACGCACGGCAGGTCAATTCCGTGCGCAATTGCCTGGGGTTCACCGGCACCTGGAAGGGCAAGCCGGTTTCCGTGCAGGCGACCGGCATGGGCCAGCCCTCGCTTTCCATCTATGTCCACGAACTCATCAACTTCTATGGGGTCAAGAAACTGCTGCGCGTCGGCACCTGCGGCGGACTCAGCACCAGGGTGAAGGTACGCGACCTCATCATCGCCCAGGGCGCCACCACCGATTCCGCCATCGTCCGCGATGCCTTTGCCGGCTATTCCTTTGCGCCCATCGCCGATTACGGCCTGTTGAGCGATGCCGTCGCCCGTGCCCAACAGGCCGGGCTCAAGGCCCATGTCGGCAACATGCTGTCGTCCGATATCTTCTACCAGGATCTCAAGGCCTATGAGCCGCTGATGGCGCACGGCGTCATCGGCGTCGAAATGGAAGCCGCCGCGCTCTATACGCTGGCGGCGCGCTTTTCCGTTGCCGCCGTCGCCATCTGCACCATGACCGATTGCCTCATTACCCATGCCGAGCTTTCGGCGGAAGAACGGCAATCCTCGCTCAGGGACATGGTGACATTGGCGCTGGACGTTGCGGTGGAGGCGTAGGGAGACAAGCTGAGATATCCTGCTTGGCCTCACCCCCTCCCATCCTCCCCCGCAAGGGGGGAGGTGCCGTTCCGTGTTTAGGGAAAGAAAAGAGAACAGCCTCGACGAGCACCCTCCCCCTTGCGGGGCTTCGCAGCCGGTCAGCGCTCGCGCTGACGGATGGCGCCAGTGGCGCCATCCGAGGCAAGAAGGCCATGAGAGCTATGCTCGAATGGCTGGCAAGGGGAGGGGGTGACACGCGCAGGGTCTCTCGGCCGTTTCGCCGAATGCCCCCAATTTTTGCCCTCATCTCGCCGCGTTCGCCGTGTTAACGTCCCCTTAATCTCCCGAGGGGGCACCCAGCGATGCTGAGCAAATCCAATGCCGCCCGGCTCGATCAGACCGTCAAGGGCGTCGAGACCATGACGCGCTTTGCCCTGGCGGTGCTGGCGCTGGCCAGCGGCGTTTACACCTATCTCGGCGTGCGCGGCATTCTCGACGGCAGCGCCGGTTTCGTCTTCTTTGCCGCCATCATCTATTCGGCCGCCGTCTCGGTCGCCATCTACGCCTTCTGGACCTTCATGATGCGCTTCGTGCCGCTGGTCACCAATTGGGGCCAGCGCGGCATCCTGTTCCTGGTGATGGCGGCCGGCTGCTTCATGATCATGGCGATGTCGTCCTGGCTCAATGCCGCAGCGCTCGCCGGCTCCGCCGCGCTCGAACAGCACATGGCGGTAACGCTCGAAGGCTATGCCGCCGATCTCGATGCCGCCCATGCCAATGCGCTTTCCGCGCAAAGCCTGTTGCCCGACGTGCAGCGCGCCTCTGAGCGCTTCGCCCGGCTGGCCGAAGACGAACGCTCGAGCGGCGCTTTGACCGGCACGACAGGCTCCGGCAGCGTCGTGCAGCTGTTGAGCCAGATGTCGGCCCAGCTCGACGAATTGGGTAATACGATCACCGGCTCGCGCGACCAGGTGGAAGCGCTCTTTGCCGATGGCTCCAAGCGCCTCGCCACCATGCGCGAACTTCTCTCGGCCCCGGGGGAAGTGGCGCCGCGCGCCGACCAGTTCTCGGCCGAAACCGTGCAGCTGACGGCGCTTATAGCCGCTTTGCAGCAGACGGGCGTCGCCCCCTCCGTCAAGCGCGCCGCCGCCGATCTTTCCGCCGGTTTCATTGCGCCGGTCGCCGACGGCACGACGACCGACCTGATGAACCGGCAGGATACGGTGATGCAGACCGTGCGCGCCTCGGTTGCAACGCAATCGGCGCAGTTGAGCGAAGCGGCCGACGAAATCCTCAACCAGCCGCCGGTCGAGCCGCGCCGCTTCGTGCCTTTGTCGAGCGCAGAGGCGGTGCTGCAATACTGGAACGACTTCATCCCCTCCTGGGCCGGCGCCATTTCCATCGATCTGCTGCCCGTCGTGCTCGTTCTCGTCCTGATGGTCGTGCACGACGCCATGCGCCGCGAAAGCGAGGCGCTCGACGGGGCTGAAACCATCACTGCCGCCGAAATGGTGCGCGCCGTCGACCTCTTCCGCTCGATGACCGTTGCGGCGCAGCCCCAGCCGCAGCCGGAGGTGGAAGCGCCTGCCGAACCCGCTGAGCCGGCGGAAACGCCAGCCGTTGCCGAAAATACCGAAGCAACCGTCACCCCGCTCGACGTCAGGAAGCGCGGCGACGGCCCGGCGCGGACGTAAGGGCCATGGCAGCGGCGCGGCGCACCTTCATCGACAGGCTCGCCGCCATCGAGGACGGCACCATCCTCAAGGCAGCGTTCTTTGCCATGCTGGCCGGAACGATCGGCGTGCTGATCGTCGATTACCGCGAACTGGGCGGCGGTGAGGCTGCCGCAATTTCGCCGGCCTCCATCCTACCGCCGCCGCCGATATGGGACCCGGACCATCCGATGCAGCCGGGGCCGGCGCTGAGGACCGACCGCGCCGTGCTGGAAGCGCCATTGACCGCAACGCTCGAAAAGGGTGGTGTCCTTGCCCTGACCGGCACGATCGATCCGGGCGCCAAAGACCGCGTGGCCGCCGAGATCGAGGCCCATGGCGAATACGTGAAACTCGTGAGCCTCGATTCTCCCGGCGGCTCCGTCGAAGATGCGCTGGCGATCGGGAAAATGCTGCGCGAACACGGCTTTACGACCGAGGTCGGCGCGGGTGCGCTCTGCGCCTCGTCCTGCCCGCTGGTGCTGGCGGGCGGCGTCCATCGCACCGCCGATCCGGAGGCGGCGATCGGCCTGCACCAGGTCTATGCCGCGGTCATGCCGCAGACTGTCGGGCTTTCCGGCCGCAATGCCGATACCGCCATGGCCGAGGCGCAGACGATCACCGCGCGCATCGGCAGGTACCTGACGGATATGGGCGTCGACCCGGCACTCTGGCTGAAAGCGATGGAAACGCCGGCGCAGAGTCTCGCCTTCCTGACGCCGGCGGAAATGACGCAAACCCGGCTTGTCACAAATGTTAAGAAAGAGTGATCGGTTAGGCGGAACCAGACTGCCGGCGTGACGTTCCGCTGTTCGATGAAGGAGGGGAGCCATCATGAACACGACGCATATGCTGACACGGCATCGCGACATCCAGAACTGGGTGACCGACCGCAAGGGCCTGCCGGCGATCTCGCGGGTGCGCGACGATTTCGGCGGCATGCGGGCGCGGCTGCAGATCCGCTTCGGCAACCGGCCGATGCCCAATGCCGCGGCACCGCTCGATGATGGCATGAGCCCATGCTCGTGGACCGCCTGGCTCGCCGAACTCGACCGCCAGCACCTCGCCCTCAAGATTTCGAGCAGCGATCCGTCCGGCTTCGAGCTGGTAGATCGCAAGGAACTCAATTAGTTAGCTGGAGAATGCCACTATGGCAAAAGTGCTCGTCGACCACGAGGCGGTGAAGCTTTGGGCCGAGGCCCGCGGCGGCAATCCGATGATGGAGGATCAGCCCGACGGGCGCGGCGGGACGCGTTCGATCCTGCAGATCACCTTCGGCCAGCACGCCCTCAATGCCGATGAGAACGAAGGCCCCGACCCCATTGTCGGTTTCGAATTGGTGAGCTGGGACGACTGGTTAGCCGAATTCGACCGCCAGAAAATGGCCCTGAAAGTCAACGACGAGCAGCCCGGAATCGAGGACAACGACTTCGAATTCGTCGCCCGTTCCGGCCATGGCGAAACGACCGCGGCGGCCCAAAAACCCGCCCTTTGAGGGCCTTTGCCACATTTTCGCCGGGCGGATGAACGGAAAATAACAGAAGATGAACGGTGTCTGAACGCTCTATGAACGCCGAAACTGTCCCTTTTGGGTCTCGGCCAAGGCTTCGGCTTCCAAAGCTTCCATGTCGTCGTCGGAAAACCCGAAATGATGACCGATCTCGTGGATCAGCACATGCGTGATGACGGCGCCGAGCGTTTCCTCGTGTTCGGCCCAGTAATCGAGGATGGGACGGCGATAGAGCCAGATCTGATTGGGCAGCTGGCCGGTGAAGGGATTGCCGGCGCCCTGCGGCAGCCCGACGCCACGGAACAGCCCTAGAATATCGAACTCGGACTCGGCGCCGAGCTCTTCGAGCGTTTCCGCATCGGGAAAATCGGTGACGCTGCACGGCACGCCCGCCACCATGCCCTTGAACGGCTCGGGCAGGGTTTCGAGCGCTTCCACGGCGAGCGCCTCGAAATCGTCGAGCGAGGGGGCCGCTACCGGCCCCCAGGCCCGGCCTTTCAGCTCCGCGGCCACTCGCGGATATCGACGAAGCGGCCGGCAATGGCGGCGGCGGCGGCCATGGCCGGCGAGACCAGGTGCGTGCGGCCCTTGAAGCCCTGGCGGCCTTCGAAATTGCGGTTCGAGGTCGAGGCGCACCGCTCCTGCGGACGCAGCTTGTCGGCGTTCATGGCGAGGCACATCGAGCAGCCCGGCTCGCGCCAGTCGAAGCCCGCGGCCTTGAAGATCGCATCGAGTCCTTCGGCTTCGGCCTGTTCCTTGACGAGGCCCGAACCCGGCACGACCATGGCGGAAACGCCTTCGCGCACCTTGTGGCCGGCAATCACCTTGGCGGCGGCGCGCAGGTCCTCGATGCGGCCGTTCGTGCACGAGCCGAGGAACACGCGGTCGATTGCGATGTCGGTGATCTTCGTGCCCGGCACGAGGCCCATATATTCGAGGGCCCGCCACTTGCTGGCGCGCTTGTTGGCGTCCTCGATATCGTCGGGATTGGGCACGATGCCGGTGACCGAGATCACGTCTTCGGGGCTGGAACCCCAGGAGACGATCGGTGGGAGCTTGGCCGCATCGAGCCGCACTTCCTTGTCGAAATGCGCGCCCTCGTCGGTGAACAGCGTTTCCCAATAGCGCCGCGCCATGTCGTAGGCCGCGCCTTTCGGCGCGCGCGGGCGATCCTTGACGTATTCGAAGGTCTTTTCGTCGGGCGCCACCATGCCGGCGCGGGCGCCGCCTTCGATGGCCATGTTGCAGACCGTCATGCGGCCTTCCATGGAAAGCGAGCGGATGGCTTCGCCCGCATATTCCAGCACATGGCCGGTGCCGCCGGCCGTGCCGGTCTCGCCGATGATGGCGAGCGTGATGTCCTTGGCGGTGACGCCTTCGGGAAGTTTCCCGTCGACGACGACGCGCATGTTCTTCGCCTTCTGCTGGATCAGCGTCTGCGTCGCCAGCACGTGCTCGACCTCGGACGTGCCGATGCCGTGCGCGAGCGCGCCGAAAGCGCCGTGCGTCGAGGTGTGGCTGTCGCCGCAGACGATAGTCATGCCCGGCAGCGTGAAGCCCTGCTCGGGGCCGACGATGTGGACGATGCCCTGGCGCTTGTCGAGTTCGTTGAAATATTCGACGCCGAAATCGCTGGCATTCTTGGCCATCGTTTCGACCTGCAGCCGGCTTTCCGGATCGTCGATGCCGTGGGTCCTATCGGAGGTCGGCACGTTGTGGTCGACGACGGCGAGCGTGCGCTCGGGCGCGCGCACCTTGCGCCCGTTAATGCGAAGGCCCTCGAACGCTTGCGGGCTGGTGACTTCGTGCACCAGGTGCCGATCGATATAGAGGATGGAGGTGCCGTCCTCATTGGTTCCGACCACGTGGTCGTCCCAGATCTTGTCGTAAAGCGTCCTGCTCGTCATTTGGCGGAATTTCCCTAAAGGCTAGGCTAGGCCGGAGCGGTTCTAAGCTGCCGGCCCACGAGGGTCAAGAATATGTCACGCCCTCGTCATCCCTTGCACCCCATGGCCAGCTAGACTTTTGACCATGCCGCCCGCACTCTGGGCGGGATCGAGTCGGGGGAACGGGCGATGTCGAAACTGACGCGCAACGAGCTACTACGGCGCGCCGCCAAGCTTAGCGACAGCGAAGCGGGTTTTTCGGCCTTCCTCGCCGCCATCGTTGCCGCCACCGACCCCGAAGACCTCGCCCCCTATTCCGCCGACGAATTGGAAAAGCTGTGGCGAAAGAGCTTTGCCGTTCTCGACGGCAAGGTGCTGCAAAAGCCGCGCATCGCCATCGGCAAGCCCGAAAAGCTCGGCGGGGCGCAGGTGCAGGTGATCGACGTTACTTCGCCCGATATGCCCTTCATCGTCGATTCCGTGCTCGCCGCCATCCGCGCCGCCGGCGGGCAGGTGAAATTCATCGCCCATCCGGTGCTGAAGGGCGAGGGCAAGGGCGCCACGAGTTTCCTTGAAGTGCATGTCGAGCCCCTGGCCGATGCCGAAGCCCTGAAGCATGAGATCGCCGCAACCCTGAACGACGTCGCCGCGGCGACCGCCGACTGGCAGAAGATGCGGGCGCGGCTGCAAGAGCGGGCGAACGAATTGCCGAAGGGCGACGACGAGGCCGGGGCGTTCCTCACCTGGCTCGACGCCGACAATTTCACCTTTCTGGGCGCCCGCGACTACACGCTCGACGGCAAGGGAAAACTGGTGCCGGAGGCCGGCAGCGGCCTCGGCATCCTGCGTGACGACAGCGTCAAATTCCTGCGCCAGGGCGCCGACTACGTCGAGGTGACGCCGCAGCACCAGCAATTCATGGCGGCCAAGGCGCCGCTGCTGGTGACCAAGGCCAATATAAGAGCCCGCGTGCATCGGCGGGCCCACATGGACTATATCGGCGTCAAGCGCTACGGCGCCGGCGGCAAGACCACGGGCGAGACGCGCTTTATCGGCCTTTTCACCTCGCAGGCTCTGGCGACGCCGCATGCCGACGTGCCGCTGATCCGCGACAAGCGCGCCGCCGTCATCGCCCATTCCGGGCTCGATCCGCACGGCCATGCCGGCAAGGCTCTGCTGAGCGCGCTCGACCTTTATCCGCGCGACGAACTGTTCCAGATCGAGCCCAAACAGCTGGCGGAATTCGCCGCCGATATCGCCGCGCTCGCCGACCGGCCGCGTATCAGGGTTTTCCCGCGCATCGACCATTTCGACAATTTCGTTTCCATCCTGCTCTACATGCCGCGCGAGGCCTATGACGCCGATATCCGCGCCCGCATCGGCGCCTACCTCGCCGCAATCTATGACGGCAGGCTTTCGGCCTTCTATCCCAATTTCCTCGAAGGGGATCTGGTTCGCGTCCACTTCATCATCGGCCGCGTCGCCGGCAAGACGCCGCAGCCGCCGCGCGAAAAGCTGGAAGCCGACATCGCCGAAATGGCCAAGAGCTATGGCGACAGGCTGGCCGAGCATGCCGGGGACGTGGCCGCGATAGCGCGCTGGCGCGACGCCTTTCCGCTCGACTACCAGGCGAGCTACGAGCCACAGACAGCGCTTGCCGACATCGCGGTTTTCGAAGGCCTGGCCGACGAGGCCCATATCGCCGTGTCGCTCGGAACGAGCGTCGCCGCCGACCAGAGCCTGACGCTGAAGCTCTATCACCGCCAGAGCCCGGTGCCCCTGAGCGACCGCGTGCCGATCCTCGAAAATTTCGGCTTCCGCGTCATCGACGAGCGCACCTACCGGATCGCCACGGCCGACGGCGCCCATTACCTGCACGACATGGTGCTGGTGGCGGCCGAAGGCGTGGCGCTCGACCTCAAGGCGCAAAAGCCGCTGGTGGAAGCCGCCCTGCTGGCCGTGTGGGACGGCGAGGCGGAAAGTGACGGCTTCAACGCGCTGACCATGAAAGCCGAACTCGGCTGGACCGACGTGGCCCTGCTGCGGGCGTTGGCCCGTTACCTCAGGCAGATCGGCGCCGGCTGGTCGCAGACCTATCTCGCCCGCGTGCTTGCCGGCCAGCCGGAAGCGGCCGGACGGCTGATCGACCTCTTCCACGCCCTGCACGATCCCAGGGGCAACGGCAAACGCGACAGCCTCGCCAAGGCGGCGCGCACCGCCATCGCCGCGGCGCTCGACGCCACGACCTCGCTCGATGAGGAGCGCATCATCAAGCGCTTCCTGAACCTTATCGAAGCGAGCCTTCGCACCAACGCCTTTGCCGACGAACGCCGGCCGGCGCTCGCCATCAAGTTCGACTGCGCGAAAATCGAAGGCCTGCCCGAGCCGCACCCTTATCGCGAGATCTTCGTTTATTCGCCGCGCCTCGAAGGCCTGCACCTCAGGTTCGGCGCCATCGCCCGCGGCGGTATCCGCTGGTCGGACCGGCCGGAGGATTTCCGCACCGAGATTTTGGGCCTCGTGAAGGCGCAGCAGGTCAAGAACGCCGTCATCGTGCCCGTCGGCGCCAAGGGCGGGTTCGTTCCCAAGCGCATGCAAGCCAATCCGAGCCGCGAGACCTTCATGGCCGAAGGCACGGAATGCTATAAAATCTTCATCAATGCGCTTTTGGAGCTGACCGACAATATCGTCGACGACCATGTCGTGCCGCCCGCAAACATGATCCGGCGCGACCCGGACGATCCCTATCTCGTCGTTGCCGCCGACAAGGGCACGGCGAGCTTTTCCGACACCGCCAACGCCATCGCGCTCGACCGCCATTACTGGCTGGGCGACGCCTTCGCTTCCGGCGGCGCGACCGGCTACGATCACAAGAAGATCGGCATTACGGCGCGCGGCGCCTGGGAGGCGGTGAAGCGCCATTTCCGCGAAATGGACCGCCACGTCGAAACCGAGCCGTTCACCCTGGTCGGTGTCGGCGACATGTCGGGCGATGTCTTCGGCAACGGCTTGCTGCTCTCGAAAACGGCACGATTGATTGCGGCCTTCGACCATCGCGACATTTTCGTCGATCCAGACCCGGACCCGAAGAAGAGCTTTGCCGAACGCCAGCGCCTGTTCCGCCTGCCGCGTTCGAGCTGGCAGGATTACGACAGGAAACTGCTCTCCAAGGGCGGGTTCGTCGTTTCGCGGAGCGCCAAGGCGGTGCCGCTTTCGGCCGAGGCGCGCAAGGCCCTGGGGCTTTCCGGGCAGACGGTGACGCCCAACGAGCTGATGAGCGCGATCCTCAGGGCCGAGGTTGACCTCGTCTGGTTCGGCGGCATCGGCACCTATGTGCGGGGGCAGAGCGAAAGCAATGCCGAGGCGGGCGACCGGGCGAACGATGCCATCCGTATCGCCGGCAGCGAGATCCGCGCGAAGGTCGTCGGCGAAGGCGCCAACCTCGGCATGACGCAAAAGGGGCGTATCGACTATGCGAGGAAGGGCGGGCGGCTCAACACCGACGCCATCGACAATTCGGCGGGCGTCAATTCCTCGGACCTCGAAGTCAACATCAAGATCGCGCTCGGCAGCCTGACGCGGGCCGGCACGCTGACCTACGAGGCGCGCAACGCTTTCCTTGCCGAAATGACCGGCGAAGTGGCGGCTTTGTGCCTCAGGAACAATTACCTGCAGACTTTGGCCCTGTCGCTGACCGAGCGGCGCGGCATGGCCGAGTTCCCGGACCTGCGCGACCTGATTGCGTCGCTGGAAGCCAGGGGTGAACTCAATCGCGCCGTCGAATTCCTGCCCGACGACGCGGCTCTGACGGCGCGCGCCGCCGCCGGCGAAGCGTTCACGCGGCCGGAACTGGCGGTGCTCCTCGCCTATGCCAAGCTCGATTTGTACGACGCGCTGCTCAAATCCGACGTGCCGGACGATGCCTATCTCGGGCGCGAGCTCTTCCGCTATTTCCCGGAAACGCTGAACAGCCGGTACCCCGAGGCCGTGGAAACCCATCGCCTCAGGCGCGAAGTGATCGCGACCGTGCTCGCCAACGCCATGATCAATCGCGGCGGGCCGGCTTTCGTTACCAAACTCATCGATGCGAGCAGCGCCGATGCCGGTGCGGTCGCCGCCGCTTATGCCACGGTGCGCGACGCCTATGGCTTGACCGAGCTCAATGCGGCGGTGGATGGGCTCGACGGCAAGGTTTCGGGCGAGGTGCAACTGGCGCTTTATGCCGAAATCGAAGCGCTGCTGCGCCGCGAAACGCTGTGGTTCCTGCGCAACGAGAGCTTTGCCGACGGGCTCTCGCCGCTGGTTACGCGCTATGGCGCCGGCGTTGCGACGGTGCGCGAGACACTGCCGGCCCTGATGCCGGACCTCTTGGCCGCGACCATTGCCGAAAAGGCCAAAAGCTTTACCGGCGGCAAGGTGCCGAAGGACCTGGCCGGGCGCATCGCGCTGCTGCCGGCCCTGTCGTTCGCCAGCGACATCGTGCTGATCGCCGAGCGGGCGGAGACCGATGTCGGGGCGGCCGCCGAAGCCTTTTTCGGGGTGCTGAAACTCTTCGATCTCGGCAACCTGATATTGAGGGCCCGCGACCTCGTGCTGGCCGACCGCTTCGACCGGCTGGCGCTCGACCGCGCCGTTGCCAATCTGTGGCGGGCTTTGCGCGATCTGACCGCCGACGTGCTGGCCGAGAGGGGCAAGACGAGTGCCGAAAAGCTCGCGGCCTATGAGGCAGCGCACATGGCGGCGGTGACGCGCACCGCAACCTCGGTCGCCGACCTTACGGCGGGCGAGTTGACGGTGTCGCGCCTGTCGGTTGCGGCGGGGCTGCTGGCGGACCTGGCGCGCGCGGCGTGAGCCGACCGGCTCAGTGCCGGAAGTGGCGCATGCCGGTCATCACCATGGCGATGCCGGCTTCGTCGGCGGCATCGATCACCGCCTGGTCGTTCCTGGAGCCGCCGGGCTGGATCACCGCCGTGGCGCCTGCCTCGACCGCCGCCAGCATGCCGTCGGGGAACGGGAAGAACGCATCGGACGCGACCACCGAACCCTTGGTCAGCGCCTCCTCGAGGCCCGCGGCCTCGGCGGCATCGATCGCCTTGCGGTGCGCGATGCGGCTGGAATCGACGCGGCTCATCTGCCCGGCGCCGACGCCGACGATGGCGCCGTCCTTCGCATAGACGATGGCGTTGGACTTGACGTGCTTGGCAACTTTCATCGCGAGCTTCAAATCCTTGAGCTCGGCATCGGTCGGCGCCCGGCGCGTCACGACCTTGAGGTCGAGATCGTCGACATTGCCGTTGTCGCGGCTCTGGACCAGCAGGCCCCCGGCGACGGACTTGACCGTCAGGCCCTCGGCCGTCGGATCGGCCAAGGCGCCGGTGAGCAGCAGGCGGAGGTTCTTCTTGGCGGCGATGAGCTTTTCGGCTTCCGGTGAGGCGGAAGGCGCAGCGATCACCTCGGTGAAGGTCTTGACGATTTCTTCGGCGACTTCGGCATCGATCTCGCCGTTGAGCGCGACGATGCCGCCGAAGGCCGAGACCGGATCACAGCGCAGGGCCTTGAGATAGGCGTCCTTGAGCGAAGTGCCGGTAGCGACGCCGCAGGGATTGGCGTGCTTGATGATAGCGACAGCCGGCACGTCGGCCGGAAATTCCGAGATCAGCTCGAACGCCGCATCGGTGTCGTTGAGGTTGTTGTAGCTCAATTCCTTGCCCTGCACCTGCTGGGCCGTGGCAACGCCCGGCCGCGCCTCGCCCGTCGTATAGAAGGCCGCCCACTGGTGCGGGTTTTCGCCGTAGCGCATCACCTGGCTCAGCGTGCCGGCAAAGCTGCGCCAGGGCATGTCCTTGTAGTCGAGTTCTCGCGCGAACCAGTTCGAGATCGCCGCATCGTAGGCGGCGGTGCGGGCATAGGCCTTGGCGGCGAGGCGCTGCCGCAGGGCATAGGAAACGCCGCCTTCCTGCCGCATCTCGGCCAGCACGGCCTCGTAGTCGTTGGGATCGACGATGACGGTGACGAAAGCGTGGTTCTTGGCGGCCGAGCGGATCATTGCCGGCCCGCCGATATCGATGTTCTCGATGATCGTGTCGTAGTCGGCACCGGAGGCGACCGTTGCCTCGAACGGGTAGAGGTTGACGACGACCATGTCGATCGGCTGGATCTGGTGCTCCCGCATCGAAGCCACATGGCCCTGATCGTCGCGCCGGGCGAGCAGGCCGCCATGCACCTTGGGATGGAGGGTCTTGACCCGCCCGTCCATCATTTCGGGAAAGCCGGTGAGATCGGAGATTTCGCGCACCGCCGCGCCGGTGCCGGCGATGAGCTTATGGGTGCCGCCGGTCGACACGAGGTCGACGCCGAGCCGCGCCAACTCCTTGGCGAAATCGGCCAGCCCCGTCTTGTCGAAAACCGAGAGCAATGCCCGTTCGACCTTCACCACACCGTCCGTCGCCATATCGTCACCCATCACGTAAAGTCGTGCCGGCTCGCTAGCACAGCCGGGGCCCCAAGAAAACCGCCTCAGGCGGTCTCGCCGGTCAAAATCCACGCCACTTCATGCCCGGGCACGGCCGGCGTTTCGAGCACGATCTGCACCGTGGCGTTGAAGCCGACGGAAGCCGACTGCCGGACGCTGTCGTCGAGGCGCATTTCGGCGCCTTCCCACAGGAACGTCCATTCGCTGCCATTGGCGAGCCGGATGGTAAGGACATCACTTTCCTGGCTCGGTTCGACCGCCGCGCCCGGCGCCAGGTGGAAGCGGATGCTGACCGTGCCGGAGGCCGTGCCGCCGGAACCGACGATCCTGTCCTGCCCGACGAGAGTGCGCCCCTCCGACAGCAGCGTCAGGCTGCGTTCGAGGCTGACGCCGAAGCTCTTGGCAAAGCCGTGCGTTTGAAGGTGCAATACGCGCTCATTGCCGTCGAGGCGCATTTCGCCGTCCGGCGCGAGCGCCTGCATGCGGCCCTTCAGCGGTCCCGTTTCGACGATGCGGGCCGGCGATTGCGCATCGATGCTGACGCCGGAATGGGCGATGCCGCGCCGGAACAGCAGTTTGCCTTCGGCGAGTTCGGCCGGCGCCGGCCCGCAATTGCCGATAATGAGGTCGCCGCCATGGCTGAATTCGAAGGCGAGCGCCCCGGCCGAGGCCTCGCCCGAAAAATCGAGCGGCGGCACGGCGCCGCCATCGGCGATGAGCGTGCTGCGGCCCCATTGCAGCCGGCCATAGCCGCCGGTCACCGCCTGCACGTCGTCGTGGCGCCGCTCCTGGCTCTGCGCCTGCACGGCGACCACGATATCGTGAGGCAATTGCCCGCCGCCGTTGAAATAGACCGTTTCGCCCGACGACAGGATGAGCCGGTCGAGCGCCCGGTGCATGGCTTCGATATCGGGAACGATGAGATCGGCAAGTTCGCCGAAGCGGCGGCCCAAAGCCATGCGCAACGTTACCAGTTCGACCAGCAATTGCAACTGGATGCGGGGGCTGCGGCTCAGGTGCAGCCCGTCCTTGTCGAGCTGCTGGCCGAGCAGGCGCTGCATGCGCAGCGTGTGGTGCTCGACCGCTCCCTCGTTGTCGAGGCAGATGGAGGCGGCGCTGAGCGCAATGGCGACCAGCAGCTTTTCCACCGGCTCGCCGATGAAGCGCGCCCGCACGCGCAAGACCTGCACCTGCGTTCCGAGCGAGCGGGCGATGGTCGCCTTCTGTTCGGGGGTCGCATCCTCGACGAGCAGCGGATAGTGCCTGAGCCAGTTCATCACCCGCTGCGCCGTCTGCGCGGCGCCCCACCCCTTGCCGTCGAGCGGCCGGCTGCGGCCGATCCAGTCGAGCACCAGCGTGCGGGCGAAACGGCGCGAACCCTCATCGCGCAGGTCGCGGAAATGCCTGAGCCAGGCAAACCCTTGCAGGGCCTGCACCCAGTCCTCGTTGTCGACGGTGACGGCAAACGGCGACACGCCCTCGGTATCGACGAGCTTGCCGGAAAAGAGGTAGCGCCCCTGCATCATGTCGATGACGGATTCGACGTCGCTGGGGCGGAATTCCGGCAGCGCGCCCTCGAAGCGGTCGTCGGAAAGCCCCCGCCAGGTCCAGCGCACCAGCGGTGTCGTCACCGCGTAGTGCACCGCCCCGAGCGCGCAGCGCCGCGCGAGGAAACGCGTGATATCCAGCACTTTACGCCCTCGTAGAGCGTTTCCAGGAAAAGTGGACGCCACTTTTCTGGTTCGGAAACGCGACCAAACACACCTTGGAGCGCCTGTTCGATTTCATCGAAGCAGGACAACTCCGGACCCCGCCACGGTCAAATCGTCTCTGGCATAGAGCGGCCCCTTGCCGGAAACAACCTGAAACAAAGTTTATGCTTTACTCCCCTGGCGCTTGCGCAAGCGCATGATGAAGAACCCGTCGACCCCGCCGGGCGCGATACCGAGAGCCGGATGCGTGCGGACATGCCCCGTTTCCGTGAGCGCCGGCGCAAAGGCCTCGAGCTCGGCTGCGGCGATCGGATGAGGCTCGAATTCATCGAGATGGCCGGCGGCCCATTCCGCCTGCGCCTCACCTTCCGCCGCTTCCAGCGAACAAACGCAATAGACAAGAACTCCGCCGGCATTGAGGCAGTTGGCGGCATGGGCCAGCATGCGGCGCTGCAGCGCAACGCGGCTTGCGATATCGGCATCCCCGACATGCCACAAAACCTCGGGATGCCGGCGGAATGTGCCCGTTGCCGTGCACGGCGCATCGAGCAGCAATCCGTCGAACTTTTCCTGTGGAACAAAAGTTGCCGCATCGCCGGTAACGATTTCGGCGGCAAGCCCGAGGCGCGCGAGATTGGTCCTGAGCCGGGTGATTCGCGCCGGTTCCGCATCGAGCGCAGTAACCTCGTAGCCGAAGGCCGCGAGCTGCGCCGTCTTGCCGCCGGGCGCGGCGCAGAAATCACCCACTTTGGCGCCGGGAGCGAGCCCCAAGAGCCGTGCCGGCAGGGCGGCAGCGGCATCCTGCACCCACCAGGAACCCTCTTCGTAGTGCGGCAGCGCTTCCACCGGCCGGTCGCGCGTCATCAGCCGCACGCTGTTAAAGGCCACGGGCTCGGCGCCGAGTTCGGCGATAAGGGCGGGGTCCTGGGCCTTGAGCGTCAAATCGAGCGGGGCCCCGGCGAGCAGCATGTCGGTGAAGGTGGCAAGCGCGGCATCGCCATAGGACTTGCGCCAGGCTTTGGCGCGCGACTTGGGCAACAGGAGGTCGTTGGGCAGAGCGGTGAAGCGCGTCGCTTCCGCTTGGGCCCGCCGCAACACGGCATTGGCCAGCCCGGCAAGGTGCCGGCTGCCGGGATCGGCCTTGATGGCCTCGACGGCAAGGAACAGCGCGCTATGGGCGCCGAGATCGGGCAGGAACAGCAGTTGCGCCAGAGCCAGCCGCAGATTGGCTTCGAACGTGCCGGATTTTTTCGGCAGGCCTTTTTTCAGCAGTTCGGCGAGCACGGCATCGATCTGGCCGTGGCGCCGGAGCGCCGTGGTCACCAGCCTGTTGGCCAGCGACCGGTCGCGGGACTCGGCGATCTCGCCGGCGGCGAACGGCTGGAACGGCGCACCGCCCAGGACCTGGCGCAGGCGCGTGGCAGCGGCGCGCCGGACGGCAAGCCCGGCCGCTTCGGGTTTAGGACCGGACTTGTTCACCCCCAGGGGCCGCCGAAGGACGAGGGGCCGTCATCGCGCGACGTCCAGCCGGCCTGCTGGCTCGTTCCGCCCCACGGGCCCCCACTGCCGGCAGCGGGAGGCGAAGAAGACCCCATGGTTTCGGCGATGCGGTTGAGCTGGGCGATGCGGTTTTCGACATCCGGATGGGTGGAAAACAGGTTGTCCATGCGGGCTCCGGACAGCGGATTGATGATGTAGAGATGCGCCATTGCCGGGTTCTGTTCGGCCGCGATATTGGGAACGCGCTTTGCCATGCCGGAAATCTTGGCGAGCGCCGAAGCCAAAGCCAGCGGGTCGCCGCTGATCGCGGCGCCGTCGCGGTCGGCCTCGTATTCGCGGGTGCGCGAAATCGCCATCTGCACCAGCATCGCGGCAAGCGGGGCGACGATCACCGCGACCAGCACGCCGATGCCGCCGAGCGGATTGTTGGAATTGCGGTTGCCGCCGAAAAAGAAGCCGAACTGCGCCAGCATGGAAATGGCACCGGCCAAGGTCGCCGTGATCACCATGGTGAGCGTGTCGCGATTGCGGATATGGGCGAGTTCGTGACTAATGACGGCCGCGACCTCGCGCGGTTCCAGCCGCTGCAACAGGCCGCTGGAGACGGCGACCGCCGCATTTTCGGCATTGCGCCCGGTGGCGAACGCATTGGGCTGGTCGGTATGGATGAGATAGACTTTCGGGGTCGGCAGGCCGGCATTGGCGGCAAGCCGCGCCACCATGCGGTAGAGGTCCGGTGCGCGCGCCTCGTCGACCGGCTCGGCATTCTGCATGCGCAGCACCATCTTGTCGGCATTCCAGTAGCCGAAGAGATTGGTGGCGACGGCGACGCCGAAGGCAATCATCATGCCGCTGGTGCCGCCGATGAGATAGCCCACCGCCATGAAGATGGCGGTGAGCGCCGCGAGGAGGACTGTGGTACGAACCGCGTTGAGCATGGCTCTCGACCTGATGAACGTTTCCCCAATAGGATGGGGAGACGATAGCGTGCCTACAAGATCAAGGCGATTATCTGGACAAGCTGTAATGAGCGAGCAAGACACCGAGCGCAAGCCGCTATCGCCCGCCGCCAGGCGGGCGCTCGAGGAAGCCGAGGCGCGCCGCGCCGCAATCGATGCCAGAACGCGCGATGCGCCCAAGGAAAAAGGCGGCCGCGGCGGGCTCGATCCCAATCGCTACGGCGACTGGGAGATCAAGGGTTTGACGAGCGATTTTTGATCAGGGTTTTACGGCGATGCCGACGCTACCGCCGCCCGATGTCGCGCAACTCTTTCCAGTCGAGATCGCCCAGCCTCTTGCCCTTGCGCATGTCACGCAGCCTGGCAAAGATGGCTTCGACACTGGGATGATCGGTTCCTTCGGCCCCGACAGCGCCAATAACCATGTCTCGTCTCCTGCTGAACGCAGATGCTATCACCCGAAAAGGCCGATGACGATGCCCTGCAACAGCAGGACGCCCAGGATGTAGCCGCTGTCGATGACGGTGAGCAGCCATTTCTGGCCCTGGTAGCGATGATTGAGGATCATCGAAGTCAGAACGAAGCCGAACCAGGCGATGAAAGCCGTCATGACGCCGTTGCCGACGGTCGTCGTTTCGAACAGGCCCGGCGTCAAAACGGCGACGAAATAGGCCATGACGAACTGCACGACCACCGACCAGATATAGGGCGTGTAATCGCTGGCATTGATGTCTTCGGGCTTCTTGCCCAAAGCCGCGAGCCAGGCCTTGCTGAGGATCGTGTACCAGCCAAAGCCGAGCGCCATGCCGGCAATTGTCGCCAGCACGACCGCCAGCCAGTTGACGGAAAAACTGAGCATCGAAAAATCCCCCCGGCTTTTGCCCGAAAAGGATTATAGCAGAGCGCTCAGAGCCCGCCCATCTTGCAGACGAGCTGCCATTCCGCCGCGGTCACCGGCTGCACGGACAGCCGGGAATTGTTGATGAGGATCATGTCCTTGAGCTTCGGCTCGGCCTTCACGGCTTCGAGCGTCACCGGCTTGGGCAAGGCCTTTTCGGCAACGACGTCGACGCATTCCCAGACCACTTTGCCCTTGACCGGTTCGGCCGTGGAATCGGGGTGGGCGAGCGCCACCACTTTCATGATGCCGACGATCTTCTTGCCGATATTGGAATGATAGAAGAACGCCTGATCGCCGATCTGCATCGCCTTCATGTTGTTGCGCGCCGCGTAATTGCGCACGCCGTGCCATTCCTCGACCGGCTTGTTGGTGAGATCGGTGTAGGAGAACACATCCGGCTCGGACTTCATCAGCCAATAGGCCATGTTCAGGCTCCCGCGCTCTTGTTGATGGTCATGGCCCAGCGGCTGACCTCGTAGCTCTCGAAGACGCCTTCGGCCACGAACGGATCCTGGGCGAAGAGATCGTGCGCCGCTTCCAGGTCCGGCGCCTCGATGACGACGAAGCTGCCGGTGGAACGGCCCTCCTCGTCCTGGAACGGGCCGGCAAAGATCAGTTTTTCACCAAGGCTGTCGAGATGGGCGAGATGGGCCGGACGCACCGCCTGGCGATGGGCCTGCCCGTTCTGCTTGTCGCGGGCGATGATGGAATAAAGCGGCATAGGGTCAATCCTCCCGTTTGAGTGGGCGGGCCATGAGCCCGCCGACGATCTCGGCAATGCCGGCCCGGCCGGCCAGCAGCTGTTCGACGGCGCCGAGCAATGGCGCATCGATCGTAAGTTTTTCGGCAAGATGCAACGCAGCCGGCGCCGTGGCAACGCCTTCGGCCAGACCGAGGCCCGAGGCGAGGATGGCGTCGCGGCTTTCGCCGGCCCCGAGGCGCACCCCGAACCGGTAGTTGCGCGATTGCGTCGAGGTGCAGGAGAGCGTCAGATCGCCGAGCCCGGCAAGCCCGGTGAGCGTTGCTGCTTCTCCACCCAGGGCGGCAACGATGCGCGCCATTTCGGCATAGGCGCGGGCGAGCAGCGCCGAACGCGCCGAGGCGCCGAGCCCCGCGCCCTCGACGGCGCCGCAGGCGAGCGCATAGACGTTCTTGAGCCCGCCGGCGAGTTCGACACCGACGAGATCGCCCGTCGCATAGGGCCGAAACGAGGGGCCGGCGAGGGCTGCCGCCAGCGCATCGGTCGCGGCAGGATCGCGGCCGGCGAGGGTCACGGCCGTCGGCCGGCCGGCGGCGACGTCGGCGGCAAAGCTCGGGCCGGAGAGCACATAAGGGATGGCGCCGGGCGCCGCCTCGGCGAGGATTTCGCTCTGGCGCTTCAGCGTGCCGGTTTCGAACCCCTTGGCCGAGAGTACGACCGGCCTGCCGGCGAGGTCGAGGCCGGCAAGCGCCATGCGCGTCGCCTGCGCCGGCACCGCCATGATGACGAAATCGGCGCCGGAAACATCGTTGTTACGGCTGGCGGTGAGGTTCGGATGCAGCGCGATATCGCCGAGAGAACGGGAATTGCGGTGGTTTTCGGCAATGTCGGCAACGACCTGCGGATCGCGCCCGATGACCAATGCCTCGCGCCCGGCCATGGCGGCGGCCTGGGCGAGCGCCGTGCCCCAGGCGCCGGCACCGATGACGGCGACGCGCTCAAGCGCCATCGGTAATCCTCATGTCGGGCGAAGCCAAAGGCCAGCGCGGCCTGGCGGCGAAATCGAAGGTATTGCTGGTTTGAAGGGCGAGGCGTTCGGCCCCGGCCCAGGCCACCATGGCGCCGTTGTCGGTGCAGAGGTTAAGCGGCGGCACGACGAGCGAGAACCCCTTCTCTCCCGCGACCCTTTCGAGCGCGGCGGCGATGGCGCGGTTGGCCGCAACGCCGCCCGCCACGACGATATTGCCCCCTTGCGGCAGGCCGAGCGAGCTCGCCTTTGCGAGCGCCTGGCCGGTGCGCGTCGCAACGACGTCGACGACCGCCGCCTGGAAGCTCGCCGCAATGTCGTTGACGTCCTTATCGGTGAGCGGCGCGATCGCTTCGGCGGCGAGCCGCACTGCGGTCTTGAGGCCCGAAAACGAAAAATCGAGGCGCTCTTCGCGCAGCAGCGGCCGCGGCAAGGCAAAGCGCTTCGGATCGCCCTTGCGCGCCGCCGCTTCGACCGCCGGCCCGCCGGGATGGCCGAGATCGAGAAGCTTGGCGACCTTGTCGAAGGCCTCGCCCAGCGCATCGTCGATCGTCGTGCCCATGAGTTCGTAGTCGCCGATTGCCCGAACCAGGACGAACTGGCTATGGCCGCCAGAAACAAGCAGCAACAAATAGGGAAAGGCCAGGCCATGCGTCAGCCGCGCCGTCAGCGCATGCGCTTCCAGGTGATTGACGGCGACCAGCGGCTTGCCGGCAGCGGCGGCAATGGCCTTGGCCGTGGTGAGGCCGACGAGGACGCCGCCGATGAGCCCCGGTCCCGCCGTTGCCGCAACGCCGTCGAGATCGGCAAAGGAAAGCCCGGCTTCCTGCATTGCCGCCTTGACGATGTGATCGAGATGGGCGACGTGGGAGCGCGCCGCCAGTTCTGGAACGACGCCGCCATAGGCCTTGTGCTCGTCGATCTGCGACCGCACGACATTGGCGAGGATTTCCCCCCTGCCGCTGCCGGAACGCGTCACGACGGAAGCGGCGGTCTCGTCGCAGCTCGTTTCGATTCCTAAAATGGTGACGCCTGCTTGCCCGGTCATGCTTATGGGTCTATGGCCGTTCCGACTGGCAATGGCCTATAGAGGACGACATCAAATTGCAATCGCCAGCCCCCTTCCTCACCATCGGCACGCGCGGCTCGCCCCTGGCGCTGGCGCAGGCCCATCTCGTGCAGCGCCTTTTGGCCGAGGCGCATGGCGTTGACGCCGAAGCCATCGCCATCCGCACCATCACGACGAGCGGCGATCGCATGACCGACCGGCCGCTGAGCGAGATCGGCGGCAAGGGCCTGTTCAGCAAGGAGATCGAGGCGGCGCTCGAGGCCGGCGAGATCGACATTGCCGTGCATTCGAGCAAGGACATGGCGACCGAACTGCCCGCTGGTCTCGTGCTTGCCGCCTTCCTCGAGCGCGAGGACGTGCGCGACGCTTTCGTGTCGCTGACCGCGACCAGCCTCGATGACCTGCCGCAGGGCGCGCGCTTCGGCACCTCCTCGATCCGCCGCGCCGCGCAGATGCGCCGCAACCGGCCGGACCTCGACGTCGTGCCGTTCCGCGGCAATGTCGACACCCGCCTCAAAAAGCTCGCCGACGGCGTTGCCGATGCAACGCTGCTGGCCATTGCCGGGCTCAACCGGCTCGGCCGACAGGGCGTCGCCAGGAGCCTGATCGACCCCAAGAAATTCCCGCCGGCTCCGGCGCAGGGCGCCATCGGCATCGAGATCCGCGAAAACGACATGCGCAGCGCCAGCCTCATCGCCCCGCTCGACCATGCCGCAACCCATACCGCGCTGCTCGCCGAGCGCGCCATGCTGGCCGAACTCGACGGCTCGTGCCGCACCCCGATCGGAGCGCTGACGGCGATCGACGGCGACAAACTGACGCTCTTCGGGCAGATCCTCACCCCCGACGGCAGCGAGGCCTATGAGGCAGACGTCTCGGGCAGCCTCGCCGAGGCAGCCGCCATCGGCAGAAAACTCGGACGCGAACTGGCGGAGGCGGCGGGACCGGAATTCCTGATCCGCATGCAGCAGCCATGACCACGATCCTCGTCACCCGCCCGCAGCCCGACATCGCCATCACCAGCGGCAAGCTTTTGGCGATGGGGATCGACCCCTTGACCATGCCGCTGCTGCGCCGCGTTATCCTCGCGACCGACCTGCCCGAGGCCGCGAACTTTGCCGCCATGGCGGCAACCAGTGCCAATGCGCTCAGGGCCCTAAAGCAACGCGGCGTGCTCAACGGCTTTCGCACCCTGCCGCTCTACGCGGTCGGCGACGGCACGGCGGCGGAGGCCGAAATCCTCGGCTTTTCGCGCGTCTTTTCCGCCGACGGCGATTTCGACGACCTCGTTGCCCTGATCGCGAAGAGCCGGCCGCCGGGCCCCGTGTTCTATCCCGCGGCGAAAAAGCGCAGCGGCGAACTCGATGCGGCGCTTGCCGAGCATTCGATCGCCGTCACCACGGTCGCCGTCTACGACATGGCGCCGCCACCCAGCATCAGCGATGCCCAGATCGAAACGATCGCCGCCGATGCCGATGCGGTGCTGATCTATTCGCGCCGCACCGCCGAAACCTTCCGCGATCTCGTCGCCCCGCGCCTTTCCGCCGCGGCTTTGGCACGCATGACGGTGCTGGCGATCAGCGCCAAGGCGGCAGAACCCCTCGCCCAATCGGGGTTCCGCGAGCTTCGCGTCGCCACCCATACCGACGACGAAGCGATGATGTCCCTCGCCTTGGCTTTTGCCCGCGGCCAAAACACGGCATGATGGTTCCATTCCACTAAGGGACCACTGCTTATGCCAGAGCGCAAATCCGGGCCGGTGAAACCGCCGGTGATCGAGGCAAGTGCCAATGCCGGCACGGCGCAGGCGAAGGTGCCGCCGAAGAGCGACGATGCCGCCGGCGCCACGAGCCCGAAAGCGGCAGCGCCGGCGCGTTCCGGGGCGGGTTGGCCGCGGTCATCGCTCTGGACCATAGTAGGTGCCGTTATTGCGGGGGCGCTGCTCGGCACGGCGCTGACCGGCAGCCTTATTGCCGGCGGCTGGCTGCAACCGCCGGCCGGCGATGATTCGCGGCTTGCCGGTTTGCAGCAAAAGCTCGCTGCCGAAGCCGAGCGGTCGGCAGGCCTCGAGCAGAAGCTGGCAACACTCACCAACGCGGTGGATGAGAAGGCCGCGGCGAGCGATGTCGCCGCGTTGCAGCAGCAGCTGGCTGCCACCCCCGCCGGCGAGAGTGCCGATACCACGAAGCTCAACGACGAGATCACCGCCCTGTCGCAGCGCATCGACCAGCTTTCGACCACAACGGCCGCAGGCGGCAGCGACAACAGCGCCGAAATCCTGACGCTGACGCAGCGGCTCGATGCCATCAACAGCACGCTCGACCAGCAAAAGCTTGAGACCGACGCCGCCTTGGCGGACCTGCGCAAAACCCTGGACGAAGCGAGCGCCAGTGCCGGCGATGCGGCGCAATTGCCGCTGCTGCTGGTGAGCCTTGGCGATGCCTTTGCGGCCGGCACGCCCTATGACACGCCACTCGCCGGCATCGAGGCGCTGGTGCCCGGCCTCGTCGTGCCCGAAACCCTCAAGGCCAAGGCCCAAGAGGGCCTGGCGCCGGAAGCGCAGCTGGCCCGGCAGTTCAACACCGCCCTGCCCGCCATGCTGGCAGCGGCGCCCTCTGCCCCCGATGCCGGCTGGCAGGGCACGGCCATGGATTGGCTGAAGGGGCAATTGGCCCTGCGGCCCGCAACCGATCCCGGCGGCGACAGTCCCGAGGCACAGGTAGCGCGGCTGGAAGCGGCGATGGCGGAACGCAATTATGGGGAAGCGGCAACGCTCTTTGCCGCCCTGCCGCAGCCGATGCGCGCGGCGGCCGGCAGCGTGCCCGAAGCGGTTGCCGCCCATGCCGAAGCCAATGACTTCATCAAAAACCTGCGCCGGCAGGCGCTCGCCCCGCAGGCGGGAGGAACGCCGTGATCCGGCTCGCTTCCTGGATCGTTGGCAGCCTTATCGTTGCGGCCGTCATCGCCTGGACGGCGAGCCTGCCCGGCACGCTGACGCTGGAAGCGGCGGGCTATCGCATGCAGCCGCGCCTCGGCACGGCGGTGCTGATCCTCATCGTGCTGGCGCTTATCGTGCTTGCCATCTGGGCGCTGGTGCGGCGGCTGCTGGCGGCCCCGAAACTCCTGGCCCGGCAAGCGCGCGAACGCCGCCGCCGGCAGGGCGCCGAACACCTGGCCGACGGCTTCATTGCGCTGGAAGCGGGCGATGCCGCGCGCGCCCGGCTGCTGGCGCGCAGCGCCCAGGCACGGATGAGCGACGATGCGGCGGCGCGGCTCCTGGAAGCGCGCGCCGACCTGATGGCCGGCGACATGCCGGCGGCGCGCGAGCATTACCGCGCCCTCATCGCCAACGAGCGCACGGCTCTGGCGGCGCTCAGCGGGCTTTACCAGCAGGCGCGCACGCAACGGCGCGACCAGGCGGCCCTGACCTTTGCCCGCAAGGCCCTGACCGTGGCCCCGGCGACCGACTGGGCCCGCGGCGCCGTTTTCGACGATCTGACGAAAAAGGGCGATTGGCAGCGGGCGCTCGACATGGTCGCCGCCGAACCGGCCAAGAGCCGCGAGGCGCGGGCCCGCCAGCGCCGGCGCCAGGCCGTGCTGGAAACGGCGATGGCGCGCGACATGGAGGAGAGCCGCCCGCTCGAAGCCCTCAACCACGCGCTGATGGCTTTGAAACTCCTGCCCGATTTCGTGCCGGCGGCGCTGATCGCGGCGCGCATCCACGCCCATCGGGGCGAAGCGCGCAAGGCGATGAGCCTGTTGCGCCGCGTCTGGCGGGCCACCGGCCACCCGGACGTTGCGAGCCTTTACGCCAATGCCGTGCCCGGCGCCTCGGCGCTCGAACGGCTGAAGCGGGTGCGCGAACTGGTCGACGTGCCGCCGCAAAGCCGCGCCGCGGCCCTGGTGCTGGCGCGCGCCGCCATCGATGCCTTCGAATGGAGCCTGGCCCGCAATGCGCTGGCCGGAGCCATTGCCGGCGAGGCGAGCCAGGCCGCCTGCCTGATGATGGCCGAGATCGAGGAAGGCCAGAACGCCGACCAAGGCAAGGCGCGCGAATGGCTGGCCCGGGCAGTGAAGGCGCCGCGCGACCCCGTGTGGACGGCCGACGGCATCACCGCCGACGAATGGGAACCGGTCTCGCCGGTTTCCGGCCGGCTCGACGCCTTCGAATGGAAGCAGCCGGTGAGCGCGCTGGCGGTGAAGACGGAAGCGGTGGAGCAACGCGAGCGTGGTGAGGGAGCAAAGCCGCCGGCCCTGCCGGGGAGCTGAGTTCTCGGTTTCACACCAGCGTCGAACGATATTGGCCCTTGCACATGCGCCGCCGCGACTCTAAAAGACGCGGCGCGCCGCAGTAGCTCAGTTGGTAGAGCACGTCATTCGTAATTACCGGGTCCGCTCGGGAATGATGTTCGAAGCCAATGGTTTGGCGGATGAAGGAATAAAATAGTAGGGCGATAGTAGGTAGCCCTGCGCTTGGTGAGCCGCCTTAGCTCAGTCGGTAGAGCACATCATTCGTAATGATGGGGTCACGTGTTCGAGTCACGTAGGCGGCACCACTTCCCAAGCAGGCACGATTATTTCGCCTGACCCCTATTCGGCGCTTTTGATTGTCCGAACTTCTTTGATCAGGCGTCTGAACTCGCCGTCGTCACTGGCACCTTTCCAAAAATTGACAAAGCGACAGACGATTTGAAGATTGCCCGGCTCGTAGTGGCCAGAGCTGTCGATGCGGTCGAGAGAGCAGAAAAACTGCTTGTCTCCCCCGCGCTCGTCATAGTCCAGACGCAGATCTGTGAGCGCACACCTATGCTCTTGGCGCTCCAAGAGTTCGAGAATGTGCCGCTCCAGGCTGGCTTGGTCGTTGAACAAAAACCTCTTGTCCTTAAGCGTCCTGACAACCTCTTGACCGTTCGCTGTTTTCACAGTTTTGAGCACGGTAAGTGCCATTCGTTCGGAAGCTTCCCGATAGGCAGCAATTCGCTTTTCGTCATAGCTGGTGACGGGATTATGCTGCGCTTTGGCGTTGTCGTTTTTTCGTCGC
>Ga0164243_10000244_pt1 | contig 118699 bp, 115 predicted proteins | sample OricompcompostOP_FD_108781 | JGI IMG/M metagenome (GOLD analysis project Ga0164243, IMG submission 108781) | Organic Plus compost microbial communities from Emeryville, California, USA - Original compost - Organic plus compost (OP) | ecosystem: Engineered > Solid waste > Mixed feedstock >...
GTCTCGGACAATCGGCTGTCTCGCAGCATCTGGCGAAACTGCGCGACGATGGTCTCGTCACAACGCGCCGGGATGCGCAGAGCATCTACTACCGCATCGCCGACAAGAACGTCGCCCGCATCATCGCAATATTGAAGGACATCTATTGTCGCGAGGCGTGATGTCACGCCGGTTAATTCATCTCACGAGGAACGAACCATGACCCAGAACACCGCAATGACACCGATTACACCCGAACGCGCCGCGGACCTGATGCGCTCCGGCGCCATTCTCGTCGATATCCGCGAACGCGACGAACATGCACGCGAACGGATCGCTGGCGCCCGCCACCATGCCGTTTCGATGCTGGACCGTGACCATCCGGCACGTCCCGGCGATTCCGTCCTTGTCTTCCATTGCAGGTCCGGCGCCCGCACCCGGCAACATGCCGTACGCATCGCCGCGACCTGCCCGGCAGGCGTCGAAACCTACATTCTCGATGGCGGCATCGATGCCTGGAAGAAAGCGGGGTTGCCGGTCGTGTTGGACCGCAGTCAACCGATCCCGGTGATGCGGCAAGTGCAGATCGCGGCCGGCAGCCTTGTCCTGCTGGGCGCCATCCTCGGCGCAACGATTGCGCCCGGCTTTTATGCCCTCTCCGCTTTTGTCGGCGCCGGACTTGTGTTTGCCGGCATCACCGGATTCTGCGGCATGGCCCGGCTGCTCGACGTGATGCCGTGGAACCGCAATGCTCAAGCGTAAGGTCCAGCAATGTTGATGGCGCTACAGACCTGGGCGGCGATCGCCTCGGGCAGCATCGTTGGCCTGTCGCTGGGTCTGATCGGTGGTGGCGGTTCGATCCTCGCCGTTCCGCTGTTGCTTTATGTCGTTGGCGTTCCGTCCGTGCATGCCGCCATCGGCACGAGCGCCGTGGCCGTTGCTGCCAGCGCCGCCATCAGCCTGTACGGACACGCCCGCACCGGCCATGTCCGTTGGCCCTGCGCCATCACATTCGCGCTTTCGGGCGTTCTCGGTGCCGCCGCTGGCGCCCAGCTCGGCAAGATGATGGATGGCGGGAGGCTGCTCGCGCTGTTCGGGCTACTGATGATCGTTGTCGGCGGACTGATGTTGCGTCCGCGATCAAGCACCTCCCATCCGGGGCTCCGGCTTGATCGCTCCACCATGCGACGCCTGTTGCCGTTGCTGATTGCGGCTGGCTTCGGCGTCGGCCTGCTCTCAGGCTTTTTCGGGATCGGCGGAGGCTTTCTGATCGTGCCGGGCCTGATCGGCACCACCGCGATGCCGCTGATCGATGCCATTGGCTCGTCACTGGTGTCCGTCAGCGCCTTCGGCATCACCACTGCCGCAAGCTATGCCACGTCCGGCCTTGTCGACTGGCGACTGGCCGGACTGTTCATTCTTGGCGGCGCCATCGGCGGCTTCGCCGGGATGAAGGCGGCGCATCACCTCGCCGCGCAGAAGCGGACGCTTACCTATATCTTCGCGGCGGTTGTCATCCTCACCGGCCTTTACGTCACCGCCACGGCCTTGATGCACTGACCCGGCTTGCATGACCAAGCTTAGTGCCCTTCAAGGAAACAGCGCGATCTGGTCGATACCCATGGTCTCAGGATAGCCGAGCATCAGGTTCATGTTCTGGATCGCCTGTCCCGACGCGCCCTTCACCAGATTGTCGAGCACCGACACGATGATCGCGCGACCGGGCACGCGGTCCTTGGCGACGCCGATAAAGGTCCAGTTCGAGCCGCGCACATGCCGCGTATGCGGCGTCTCGCCGAACGGCAGGACGTGGACGAAATCGGCCTTGTCATAGAACTTCAAAAGAATGTCATGAAGTTCTTCAGGTGATTTCCCGCGCCGGCCCTGCACATAGATCGTGGAAAGGATGCCGCGATTCATCGGCAGCAGATGCGGCGTGAAGGTGACCACCACCTCCTTGCCGGCCGCGGCGGAAAATTCCTGATCGAGCTCGGCCATGTGCCGGTGGCCGCCGACGCCGTAGGCGTTGAATCCTTCCGACACTTCGGAGAACAGCATCGCCTCCTTGGCCGAGCGCCCTGCTCCTGTCATGCCGGACTTGGCATCAATGATGATGCCGTCGGTCTCGATCGCCTTGTTCTTCAGAAGCGGGATCAACGGCAGATGCGCGCAGGTGGTGTAGCAGCCCGGATTGGCGACCAGCCGCGCCTTCTTGATGTCCCGCCGATGAATTTCGACGAGGCCATAGACGGCTTCCTTTTGCAGCTCCACCGCCTGATGCTCGTGGCCATACCAGCGCGCATAGGCCGCCGTATCGCTCAGCCGGAAATCGGCCGACAAATCCACGACTTTCGTGTCCGGCGCGCGGGTCAGCACATCCTTCAGCACCTTCTGCGTCGTCGCATGCGGCAGCGCGCAGAAGACGAGATCCAGTCCGGCCTTGCTCCAGTTCTGATCCTCGATGGAAACGAGCGTCGGCAGATCGAAGGGCGAGAATTGCGGAAACACCGCCCGCATCTCCTGCCCAGCCCGGCGATCGGCGGTGAGCATGGCGATCTCGACGCGCGGATGACGCAGCAGCATCCGCACGAGTTCAGAGCCGGTATAGCCGGAGGCGCCGAGGACGCCGATCTTCGCTTTTGTCGCCATGTCTTCAAACTCCGCGCTGCAGCCGGAAGGGCTGCGTTATCTAGGAACAGCTAGCGAATTTGGAAAGCGCGGATATGAAAAAGCCGCGGCTCCCAAGGGATCGCGGCTTCGGACGACGGACCGTCAGGCGACGTCCGGACCGGCCGCGATGATGCGGCGGCGACGGCGGTTGCTGGTGATCAGGTCGGTCATGATGCCGCCGATATAGGACTGCGCCAGAGGGTGGTCAAGCAGAACGCAAAGGCCGCCCGCTCCCGCGGACGGCCTTCTTTTTTAGTGGTCGCGTTTTCTTCTTGCGAACCGGTGCCGCCTTCGCTTGAAAACGCTCCTTTTGATCGGCGCGGTTTAAAGCGTCGGGCTCCACTGGATCATGTGCTCGCGATAGCCGGTCGGCGTCTTCTCGATATAGGCGGCCGACGGGAACGGATAGTGGAAGGCCTGCACCAGCATCTTCTCCGCCGCCAGCATGTCATAGACCTTGCGGCGTGTGGCTTCCGCCATTTGCGGGTCCTGATCGAAGGTCAGGTGCCAGCCCGGATTGCGCACGAACAGATACGGCACATGGGTGACGTCGCCCTGCACGAACAGGCTTTTGCCGCCGGACGAGACGATCTGCGAGTGGTGACCGGCGGAATGGCCGTTGGTCGCGACCGACGTGATGCCGGCAACGATATCCTTGCCGGCTTCATAAGGCTCGACGCGCTTGGCGACTTCGGCATTGGTGAAGATGCGCCGATTGTTCTTGAACAGACCGGTCATGCGCTCCGAGGTCTGCTTGTTCATCTCGGCATCGTCCATCCAGTATTTGTGCTCCTGTCCGGGCACGCGGATGACGGCATTCGGGAAGGCCAGCGTGTTGTCGGCCTTGAGCAGGCCGTTCACGTGGTCGCCGTGGAAATGCGAGATGATGACGGTGTCGATCTGTTTGGGATCGTAGCCCGATGCGATGATGTTATTGACCAGCTGGCCGTTCGAACCCTTGCTCTGGTTGAAGCCGTTCTCGCCAAGGCCGGTATCGATCAGCACCAGATTCTTGCCGGTATTGATGAGGACCGGCGTGTAATTGTTGCTGAAAATTTCGGTGTCGTAGAACTCACCAGCCAGCGCCTTCTTCACCTCAGCAGTGTCGACATTGCTGACGAAGCCCGCCGGCAGCGGAAAGCGTGAAACGCCATCGGCCACGACCGTCACTTCGATATCGCCGACCTTGTAGCGGTAGAAGCTCGGAGCCTGCTTGCCGGCCATCGCCGCTTGAGTTCCAGCCTGCGGCGCTTGCGCCTTGGCCTGGCTGGACCAGGAGAATTCACCCATCATGGTCGCTGTCGCTCCGATTGCCGTTCCGGCCATCAGACCGCGCCGCGTGACATTTTTCATGTATCCTCCCCATAGTCCTGGCCGCAGGTCTCGCGAGCAAACACCGCGAGCCGCGTCGTTATTCCAACACCGCGAGCGTCCACGCTCCGCCGGCGGTCAGATCCATTGCTTGAAAAACGAAACTCCGAGATCACCGAAGGCCAGCACCACATAGGCCCACAGCATCGCCGACAGCACATTGGCCAGCTGGAACTTCCAGTATTCCATCTCCAGAATGCCGGCGATCAGCGGCACCGCCGCCCGCAGCGGCCCGAAGAAGCGGCCGACGAACACGCCGGCAATGCCCCATTTCTCGATAAAGGCGTGGCCGCGCGGCAAGAGATCGGGATATTTCCTCAGCGGCCACATATGGCCGATCCGGTCCTTGAAGTGGAACCCGAGCCAGTAGGACACCCAGTCGCCGAGCGCGGCGCCGGTGGCCGCCGCCAGCCAGATCGGCCAAAAATTCAGCCCGGACATATTGATGAGCGCGCCGATGGCCACCAGAATCCCCCAGGCCGGCACGAAAATCGACACGAAAGCCAGGGATTCCGCGAAAGCGAGGCCAAAAACGATCGGCAAAGTCCACCAGTGATGGTCGCGAACGAAATCGATGATGAACTGGTACTTTTCTTGAATCATCTGGCACCGGGTAGCGGCGGGCTTGTGGTGTAGCCCGCGCCACCCCATTATTCCAGCGCCGCCGAGCGGTAACGGGATGCCCCGCCCCGGCTTGATCCGCCGTTCAAGGATTTGCCATCCACGTGGCATAGTCACGCCAATCCGATTCGGACCTCTCCTCTTTCGAAGATCACTCATGGCCAAGAAGACCTCGAAAACCGCCGATATGTTCGGCGCTGCCAAATCTGGCGCGAAAGCAGCCAGCAAGGGCGCCGCGAAAGTGTCCGCGTCGCGCGGCGGCAGCAATGCCGAAAGCAGCTACACCGCTCACGATATCGAGGTGCTGGAGGGGCTGGAGCCGGTCCGCCGGCGGCCGGGCATGTATATCGGCGGCACCGACGAAAAAGCGCTGCATCACCTGTTCGCCGAAGTGATCGACAATGCGATGGACGAAGCGGTGGCCGGCCATGCCACCTTCATCGAGGTGCATCTGAGCGCAGACGGCTATGTGAGCGTGAGCGACAATGGTCGCGGCATGCCGGTCGATCCGCATCCGAAATTTCCGAAAAAGTCGGCGCTCGAAATTATCATGTGCACCCTGCACGCCGGCGGCAAATTCGACTCCAAAGTCTACGAGACGTCAGGCGGCTTGCACGGCGTCGGCGTGTCAGTCGTCAACGCCCTGTCTGAACATGTCGTCGTCGAGGTTGCGCGCGGACAACAACTCTATCGCATGAGTTTCTCGCGCGGCCATCCCAAGGGCGGGCTGGAGAAGCTTGGCCGCATTGCCAACAAACGCGGTACCACCGTGCGCTTCAAGCCCGATCCCCAGATCTTCCGGGAAAAGGCGAAATTCGATCCCGCACGCCTGTTCAAGATGACGCGCGCCAAGGCCTATCTGTTCGGCGGCGTCGAGATCCGCTGGTCCTGCGATCCATCCCTGATCAAGGACGATACGCCGGCTGAAGCGGTGCTGCATTTTCCGGGCGGCCTGCAGGATTATCTCGCCGCCTCGATCGAAGGTGCGACCCGCGTGCATCCGGATATCTTTGCCGGCGGCTCCGACAAGAAGAGCGGCCATGGTTCGGCGGAATGGGCAATCGCTTTCGTCGCCGATGCCGATCCGTTCGTCTCGTCCTATTGCAACACCATCCCCACCCATGACGGCGGCACCCACGAAAACGGCTTGCGCACAGCCCTGTTCAAGGGCCTGCGCGATCACGCCGCCCGCACCGGCCAGGAAAAGCGCGCTTCCGCCGTCACCGCCGATGACGTGATGGCCGGCACCTGCGCGATGATCTCGGTGTTCATCCGCGAGCCGGAATTCCAGGGCCAGACCAAGGACCGGCTGGCGACGCCGGAAGCGGCGCGCGTCGTCGAGCAGCAGATGCGCGATCCGTTCGACCATTGGCTCGCCGGCAATCCGCTACAGGCCAACAAGCTCCTTGATTTTGTGGTCGAGCGCGCCGAGGAGCGTCTGCGCCGCAAGCAGGAGAAAGAAGTGTCGCGCAAGAGCGCGGTGCGCAAACTGCGCCTGCCCGGCAAGCTTGCCGATTGCACCAACACCGCCGCGCAAGGCTCGGAAATCTTCATCGTCGAGGGCGACAGCGCCGGCGGCTCCGCCAAGCAGGCCCGCGATCGCGCGTCACAGGCGGTGCTGCCGCTGCGCGGCAAGATACTCAACGTCGCCTCCGCCGGCAAGGACAAGCTGGCGCAGAACCAGCAGCTGGCCGATCTCATCCAGGCGCTGGGCTGCGGCTATGGCAACCATTATCGCGAACAGGACCTGCGCTACGACAAGGTCATCGTGATGACCGACGCCGATGTCGACGGCGCCCATATCGCTTCGCTCCTGATCACCTTCTTCTACCGGCAGATGCCCAAGCTGATCGACGACGGCCATCTGTTTCTCGCCGTGCCGCCGCTCTATCGCCTCTCGCATGGCGGCAAAACTTTCTATGCCCGCGACGAGCGGCACAGAGACGAACTGCTGAAGAAGGAATTCCACGCCAATGCCAAGGTCGAGATCGGCCGCTTCAAAGGCCTTGGCGAGATGATGGCGAACCAGCTCAAGGAAACGACGATGGACCCGCGGAAGCGCACGCTTCTGAAGGTGACATTGGCCGAAGCTGAAAAGATCGACACCGCAAAGTCGGTCGATCAGCTGATGGGCACCAAGCCCGAGGCGCGTTTTGCCTTCATCCAGCAAAAAGCCGAATTTGCCAGCGACGAGTTGCTGGACGTGTAATCGTTCTGTCATGCGCCGGCGAGCCCTGCGCATGACAAGACAAAGCTATTTCAGCCCGAACAGATGCGGCACGAATAGCGTGATCTGCGGGAACGCGATCAGGATCAACAGCACGATCGCCAGCGGCGCGCAGAATTGCCAGATCTCGCGATTGATCTCGCGCATCGGCACCTTTGTCAGCGATGACATGATGAACAGGATCAGCCCGTAAGGCGGCGAGATGATCGCGATCATGAAATTGACGATCACGACGATGCCGAAGTGAACGAGGTCGATGCCGAGCGCGTTCACCGTTGGCAACAGCACCGGCACGAACACCAGCAGCATCACCGCGCTGTCGAGCACCGTGCCGAGCACCAGGAACATCACATTGACGAGCAGCAGGAAGTCGAAGGGCGAAAGATTGAGCCCGGCGATCCAGCGCGACAGGCTTTCGCCGATGCCTTCGTTGGTGATGGCGTAGTTGATGATGAAGGAGCTGATCAGCAGCAGCATCACGATCGCCGACTGCCGCGACGATTCCTGAAAGGCGTGCAGCAGCGACTTGAACGTCAGCGTGCGATACCAGATCGCGCCGATCAGGATCGCCCATAACGCCGACACGGCGGCGGCTTCCGTCGGCGTGAACACCCCGCCCCAGATGCCGCCCAGCAGCACCGCCGGCAAGGTCAGCGGCACAAAGGCCTGGCCGAACGCCGCCGGCCATTGCCGCAGCGGCACCGGTTCCGCGCGCGGCAGGTTTCGGCGCTTGGCGATGATCAGGATCAGCGCTGAGATCGACAGCGCCATCAGAAGGCCCGGCACGATGCCGGCGAGAAACAGCGCGCCGATCGAGGCGCCGGAGATCAGCGCATACAGCACCATCGGGATCGATGGCGGGATCAGCGGGCCCAAAAGCGAGGACGCCGACGCCACCGCGACGGCAAGACCGCCGGGATAGCCGCCCTGTTTGCGCATCATCCGCACCGCCACCATGCCGGCGCCGGCGGCATCCGACGCCGCGCTCCCGGTCATCGACGACATGATCAGGTTGGTCACCACGGTGACATGGCCATGGCCGCCCGGCAGACGGCCGACAATGGTGTTGGCGAAGGTCCATAACCGCTCGGAAATGGTCGAGGCATTCATGATATTGGCGGTGAGAATGAACAGCGGTACCGCCAGCAGCACATTCAGCGCCAGCGTGGTGTTCAGCGTCTGATCGACGAGAAGACCGATGTCCTGCTTGCTCACCCACAGATAGACGATGCCGGCGGCGAACATCGACAGCACGATCGAGAGACGCAAGGCAGCGGCGACCACGAAGACAACAAGCAGCGAAATAAACGGCGTCGACATGTCAGCCTACCACATTCGGCGCTGCGGGTTCGGCATCGTCGGCAACATGAAGGCGCCAATGCGGGCCGGCATAATCAACAAAACGCGCCGCCAGCCTGACAATCACCATCGCGAAATAGATGACGAAACAGGCATAGACGAGGTCTAGCCGCCATTCGAGCGCGGAGGTCTGCTCGCGCCACAGGAACATGACGTAATCGACGATGACCGGGAATGCGACCGCGAACAGCGTTCCGAACAACGCCGTCTGCAACAGGCCGACGACACGGCGGCCGCCCGGCGGCAATTTCGACCACAGGATGTCAAAGGCGACATGATCGCTTTCGCGGGAAACGAACGCGTCCGTCAGGAACATGCACCAGAGAAACACGATCATCGCCAGTTCGTCTGACCAGGCGATGGGCGCGGAAAACACATAACGCGCGGCGACACCGATGATGTAGATCGCGAAGATCGCAAAGAACATCGCGGTCGTCACCCACTCCGCAACAACGCGGAAGCGGGTGATGAAGTGATTGATCGCCGCGCGCAAGACCGGATGCCTTACTTCGTCTCAGCGATGCGCTTGACCATATCGGCGTTCCACTTCTGCGACAGGCCGGAGTCTTTGTACTGCTTGTCGACGGAGGCCCTGAAGGCGGCAAGATCAGGCTCGGTGATGGTGATGCCAGCCTTGCGGAAGGATTCCACAAGGTCCTTCTCATCCTGCAGGCGGCTCTTGTCGTTATATTCGACGGCAGTGCGCGCGTGTTTCAGGATCACCTCTTTCTGCGCCGGCGTGAACTTGTCCCACACCGGCTTGGCGACAGCAAAGGCCACCGGCTGCACCAGGTGATTGGTCATCACGAATTGCTGCGACACTTCATTGAGATTGTTGAAGCGTGCGATGGCGAGCGGATTTTCCTGGCCGTCAATCGCCCCGCTTTTCATCGCGAGATATACTTCCGGCATCGCCATCGGAGTCGGCGTGACACCGAGCCCGCGGCCAAGCGCATTCCAGCCCGGTCCCGGCGGCATCCGCAATTTCACGCCGGCAAGATCGGCCGGCGTCTTCACGTCGCGCTTCTGCCGCAGATTGACCTGCCGCGTGCCGAGATAGAAGAAGTCGATCAGTTCGACACCCATCTTTGCGGCAGCGGCGGCGGCATATTCCTTGCCGATCGGGCCATCCATCACCTTGCGCATGTGATCGTAATCGCGAAACACATAACCGGCCGAGAACAGACCAAATTCGGGAATCTGCTGCTCGATCTCGAAGGTTGTCATCGTCGACATTTCGAGATTACCGCGCTGGATCGCCGGCAATTCGGTGCCCTGGCGGAACAGCGAGGATGCCGGATGCACCGAGATGGCAATCTGCCCCGGCAGATCGCGCTCGACATTTTCCTTGAATTGCTGAAGCGCGCGGGTCGACCAGTCCTGATCGGCCGCCGCGGTGGAAATACGAAACTGGATCGGCGTGCCCTGCGCGAAAGCAGCGCCTGGCAGAGAGGCCGCAAGCGCCAGCGCGCCTGCAAAAACGGTCCGTCTGGTGATCATCTCGACACTCCTTTTGCGCCGTTCACCTGAAACAATAATCAGAACAGTCGCCCTTTACGGACGCTGCAAAAATCAAGCCGCGTTCGTCAGCGGTTCGCGGATGGTCACCGAAAGCGTGCCGATGCCGTCAATGCTGGCATCGACGCGATCGCCCACCGACAAAAATGTCTGCTTGGGCGCGCCGACGCCGGCCGGCGTGCCGGTCAGAACAACATCGCCCGGATCAAGCGTCATGATGTTGGAGAGAATTTCAATCTGCTCGGCAATCGAGAAGATCATATCGGTCGTGCTGCCGTCCTGCTTGACCTCGCCATTCACCGACAGCTTCAGCGCGATATTCTGCGGATCGGCGATCGCCGACGCCGGTACGATGCGCGGGCCGAGCGGACAGCAGGTGTCATGCGCTTTGCCGGCGACCCAGTCGAGCTTGTAGAAGGTTTCCGGCGCGCGGTTGTGGTCGCGCGCGGAGAAATCGATGCCGATGGTGTAGGCCGCAACATGCGACAGCGCATCCTTGGCCTTCACCGCCCGCGCCCGCTTGCCGATCACCGCTGCCAGCTCGATCTCCCAATCGAACGCCTTGGTGTCGATCGGCATATGGACGGTCGCGCCTTCGCCGACCACGGCATTGCGTGACGGCTTGAAGAAGAAGAACAGCCGCTGCGCTTCCTTGCGCGTATCCGGCACGCCCATCTCTTTCAGGTGGTCATAGTAATTGGCGCCCGCGCACAGCACCTTGCCGGGATAAAGGATCGGCGAAAGACGCGGCGTATCAGAAGGCACTTTGTCATCGGCGCTGACGCTGGCCGCGGCCTTGTCGAGCGCGGCTTTGGCGTTGTCCCAATCGGCGAACAGGCCCGCGACATCGCTCGCCCCGGTCCACCCTGCCCGCGCCAGCGATGGCTGCAGACGATAAAGATCGCCATTCACTTCAAGACAGGCCGTCCGCCCATCCAGCTTCACGGTCGCAAGCGCCCAATTTGCAGCAGTCATTGATCCCCATCCCTCTTGTCATGAATTAGAACGAAATTTATAAATTCTGTCAAACCGGAGTTTTGCTTTGTCCCATGAATGATCCACTGGCGCCGTTTGATCTTGAGCCGCGTTCGGATGCCGAGCGTGCTTATCAGGTGCTTCGCCGCGAAATCCTGAGTGGCGAATGGCTGCCGAATGAGCGCCTGCGGCCGTCGAGTCTGCAGCAGCGTTTCGAACTGGGCCTCACGCCGATCCGCGAAGCGTTGATGCGTCTTGCCGCCGATGGTCTCTTGCTCGGCGAAGCGCAGCGCGGCTATCGCGCCTGCGGTGTGTCGGCATCGGAATGGAAAGATCTGATGTCGACACGGCGCGAGCTGGAGCGCTCGTGTCTCACGCAGGCGATGACATCAGGCGACGCCACCTGGGAAGCGCGCATCGTCGCCGCCATGCATCTCCTCGCGCGCACGCCGCTGCCGAAGACCGCGAATGACCGCAAGACTGCGGAGCTGTGGGAGGTCCGCCACCGCAATTTCCATTATGCGCTGGTGTCGGCCTGCGGTTCGGCCTGGCGCTTAAGGTTCTGGAGCACGCTGACCGACCATTCCGAGCGCTATCGCAAGCTGCGACTTCTGCGCCGCAAGGAAGCAGCCGCCCATGTCAGCAATGCCGTTGGCGATCATCAGGCGATCATGGAGGCGGTGCTCGCACGTGACATTCCGTATGCAACGCAGCTGATGGACGATCACCTCGGCACGACGGAACGTGCAATTTCCGAATTGCTGCGCCATGCCGATGAGGCGACCGGCAGCGCGAGCAAGCGCTCTGAGCCCAAGATGATTGAAGCCAAGGCTGCCAAAGCCAAGACGATCAAGGCAAGAGTCACCGCGAGCAAAGCACGACAGAAGCGGACGTAAAAAAAACGGGGCAATGCCTCGCCCCGTTTCAGGTCACAGCGGTGACTGTTGGTTTTTTTATCCCGGCACCGCCCTTTCCGCTTTTCCTATCGTTTAAATCAGACGCGCATTTGTGAACGCGCGTCGCAAAATTCAGTTTTCGAATTTCAGATTGCCGGCCTTGATCACGTCGGACCACATCTTCTGTTCGTCGGCGATGATCTTGGTGAACTCTTCCGTGCCGGTGCCCGTCGGCCGCACCGCCATGGCTTCCAGCTTGCCCTTCACCTCGGTCTGCGTCAGCACCGCATTCAGCTCCTTGTGCAGCTTCTCGACGATGGCTTTCGGCGTTCCGGCCGGCACGAAGAAGCCGCTCCACAGACTGACATTGACGTCCGGAAAGCCGGCTTCGGTCATCGTCGGCACATCCGGCAGATCGGGGAAGCGAACTTTCGACGCCACCGCCAGCGCCCGCAACTTGCCGCCCTGCACCTGCGGCACCATCGGCGGCGGATCGACCATTGTCATGGCTGCGTTGCCGGAAATCACCGCGAGGATGGATTCACCGGAGCTCTTGTAGGGAATGGCCGTTCCCATGGCGCCCGATTTCATCTTGAACAATTCCGACGGCAACGTGAAAGCCGGCGACGAGGTCGCGTAATTCGCCTTGCCGGTATTCGCCTTGGTCCATTCGACAAGCTCTTTGGCATTTTTCGCCGGATGATCGCTTGCCACAGCAAGGAAGAGCGGGAAGTCGCCGATCATCGTCAGCGGAATGAAATTCTTCAGCGTCTGATAATCGGTTTTGTAGATGAGAGGGCCGATCGTCATCGCGCCGCTGGCGCCGACCAGGATGGTATAGCCGTCAGCCGGCTCGCGCGCGACATATTCGGCCGCGAGGCGTCCGCCGGCGCCGGCCTTGTTCTCCACCACCACGGTCCAGCCGGTGCGCTTGGCCAATTCGTTCTGGATCAGCCGCGCGAAAATGTCGTTGCCGCCGCCGGCGGCAAAGCCCACCACCATGCGGATCGGCTTGTTGGGAAAGGATGCGGCCGCATCCTGCGCATGTGTCCGCTGGCTGGACGCGATTGCGCCGGCGCTCATGCAGACCGCAGCAAGTGACAGATTCAGGGCGCAGCGGCGAAGCCACCGAGAGATCATACTTTCCTCCATCCGTAGGGCTTTTCTTAGCCTTTTTAGCCGGCGCTTGTTGGTCGCGCCGGTCGTGATTTGGATCGCACCATAAGGGTTCGATCGTGGTCCGGATAGTCCAATTTTTGAAGGCGCGTACCCGCTTTGGACAAGCGGCGCGCGTCACTCAGTCGATCGGCAAGCCGGTGTAGTTTTCCGCCAGCGAGGTGGCCGCGGCGCGCGAGCTGACGACATAATCAAGCTCGGCCAATTGCCGCCGCCGATCGAACGGCACTTCATTCGGGAAGACGTGGAAGATTTGCGTCATCCACCATGAGAAGCGCTGTGCTTTCCATACCCGCTCGAGACAGGCGCGCGAATAGCCTTCCAGCAGCGCGCCATCATTCTTCTTGTAATAAGCCGAGATCGCACGCGACAGCATCCGCACATCGGCGAGCGCGAGATTCATGCCTTTGGCGCCGGTCGGCGGCACGATATGCGCGGCGTCGCCGGCGAGGAACAGACGGCCGGTCTGCATCGGCTCGCAGACGAAGCTGCGCATTGGCGTCACGCCCTTTTGCAGGATCTTGCCATGCGGCAAGGTGCGCGTGCCCTGCAGGCGGACATTGAGTTCATCCCAGATGCGATCGTCCGACCAATTGTCGATATTCTCGTCCGGCTCGACCTGCAGATAGAGCCGCGAGATGGTCGGCGAGCGCATGGTGTAAAGCGCAAAGCCATTGTCGTGATAGCTGTAGATCAGTTCCTCATCCGGCGGCGGCGCATCGGCGAGAATGCCGAGCCAGCCGAACGGATAGTCGCGATCATAGAAGCTCAGCATCCCGTCCGGGAAACTCGGCCGGCAAATGCCATGGAAACCGTCGCAGCCGGCGATGAAATCGCAATCGATGCGCTGCTGCTGGCCATCCTTGGTGAAGGTGATCGACGGCTTGTCGCTGCCGATGTCATGGACCGCGGTATCCTCGACTTCAAAGATGATCTGGCCGCCATCCTTCAGGCGCTGCGCGACGAGATCCTTCACCACCTCCTGCTGGCCATAGATGGTGATGCCCTTGCCGACCAGCTCCTTGAAATTCAGATGATGGGTGGCGCCGTTGAAGCACAGATAATTGCCGTCATGGAACATGGCCTCGCGCTGCATGCGCTCGCCGACGCCGGTCTCCACCAGCATGTCGGTCGCCCATTGCTCGATCAGGCCGGCGCGAATGCGCTGCTCGATATATTCGCGGCTGCGGTTCTCGATGATGATGGATTCGATGCCGGCGAGGTGCAGAAGATGCGACAGCATCAGCCCGGCCGGGCCCGCACCGATAATTCCAACCTGCGTTTTCATTGAACGCGCGCCTCCCTGAATTGCGACGGACCGGGGTGGTACTGCCCTGCGCCGCCAAGGCAAAGGTCATTTTCCCGGAACGGCTGGCACGAATTCAAGCCGGACTGATCACGGGCTGCCGTCTTTCGCAGTGCAGTATCGAGCGCGGCGGACGGGCCGGCTGCGATCGCGTCGCATTGATAGCCGGATGGAATCGCGGCTATCAATCCATGACAGGCGCCGTGAGAGCGCCAGGGGCGATCAGCCCGACCTGGAGGAGATGGACGAATGACTGCAGTGCGCGTGACGCGTCGGGTTTGGGCGTTGGGAATGGCGACAGCCGGATTGATGGCGGCTCTCCCCGCCGCCGCGCAGACCCAGGCCTGGCCGCAGCGCCCGGTGCGGCTGGTTCTGCCCTTTGGCGCCGGCAGCGCCACCGACGTCGCCGCCCGGCTGATGACCGACAAGCTGCAGGGCAAATGGGGCCAGCCGGTCGTGATCGAGAACAAGCCCGGCGCTGACGGCCTTCTTGCCATCAACGCCTTCCTGCAGGCCAAGGACGATCATGTGCTGCTGTATTCGTCGAGCGCCTCCTTCATGGCCCATCCCTATACGCTCGATAAACTCTCCTATGATTTCGAGCGCGACATGGCGCCGATCGCCCGCGTCACCGACACGGTGTTGTGCGTCAACGTCCCGGCTTCCTCGCCCTACAAGACGCTGGGCGAATTCGTCGCCGCCGTGAAGGCCTCCCCCGGCAAGATGAACGTCACCGGCGCGCCCGGCGTACCGGACTTCACCCTCGATTACTTCCTGAAGACGCAGGGGCTGCAGGCCACCAAGATCCCGTTCAAGAATATCGTCGAGGCCGCCACCGCCCTCGCCGGCAACCAGATCGACTTTCTCCTGACCTCGGTCGCCATCGTCCAGCCGCTGGTCAGCGCCGGTAAAATCCGCATTCTCGCCGTGACCAGCCGCGAGCGCGCGTCCTTCGCGCCGGACATCCCGACCGTGCACGAACTTGGCTTCGGCGATCTCGGCGTGGAGACCACGGCCGGCCTCTATGGCCCACGCAACATGGCACGCGACTTGCGAGAAAGGATTGCCCGCGACGTGTCAGAAGTGGTGTCCGACAAGACCGTCACCGAGCGCCTCTTGGCCACCGGCCAGGTGGTGCGGCCCGGCGGCCCGGATGAACTGGAAAAGACCATCAAGGAGCAATCGGACCTGACCGCCCGGATCGCCAAAACGCTCGATCTGAAACAGAAAAACTAGGAGCCCGCGCCGGACATGCAGCGCAGATTCAAATGGGCCTCGCTGCCGGACGACAAGCTGCTGAAACTGCGGCTCAAGGATTTGCATGTCCGCCTCGAAGGCACCTGGCTTGAAGACTGCCTGGAGGATCTCTACGCCGAACTCGACGAGCGCGACCTGCGCATTCGTCCGCATGCCTGGCTGTCGGACGAATGGTTCAGTCCGAACACCACGCCCGGCATCGCCATTCCGTTCTATCTCGCGCATCCGCGGCTGATGCGGCTCGAACGCAAGATGATCATCGATGTCGAAGGCGGCACGCGCGTCGATTGCATGCGCATCCTGCGGCACGAAACTGGCCACGTGATCCAGAACGCCTTCAAGCTGCAACGCCGCCGCAGGTGGCAGGAATTGTTCGGCAATTCATCGGCGCATTATCCGCGCTATTACCGGCCCAATCCCGCCAGCAAGAATTACGTGCAGCATCTGCGGCTGTGGTACGCGCAAAGCCATCCCGACGAGGATTTCGCCGAAACTTTCGCGGTGTGGTTGAAGCCGCGTTCGGACTGGCGCAAGCGCTATGCCGGCTGGCCGGCCTTGCGCAAGCTGCATTATGTCGACGAGATCATGGCAGAGATCGCCGGTCAGAAATCGCAATTGCCGCGCGGCGCCAGCGTGCACCCGCTCAGCAGCATCAACACGACGCTGGCCGATCATTACGAAAAGAAACAGGCGCTCTACGCAGTCGATACGCCGCGCACCTATGACCGTGATCTGCTGCGGATCTTTTCTGACGATCCCAAACACCGCAGCACGTCCCCCACGGCAGCCGAATTCATCCGCAGCAACAGGTCTGATATAAGACAGATGGTGGCGCGCTGGACCGGCGAATATCAGTTGACACTCGATACCGTTCTCGACGACATGATCGACCGTTGCCGCGAGCTGAAGCTTCGCGCCGTCGGTTCCGAGCGGCAATTACGAACTGATTTCACCGTTTTATTAACGGCGAAGACGGTACACTCGCTGTATAGTCCGTCACGCCGACAGTGGTATGCATTATGAGAAGAACGCGCGTTCTGGTCCTTTTACACCCAGAGCAGGCGCCGCCGGATTCGATTAAAGGTTACACCGAACAGGAAACCATCGCATTCAAGACCGGCTACGACGTCGTCAACACCTTGCGCAAGGCGCGGCACGAAGTGCGCGTGCTCGGTGTGCAATATGAGCTGCGTCCGATCCGTCTTGAAATCGAGAATTTCAAGCCGGACATCGTCTTCAACCTGCTCGAAGAATTTCACGGCGAGCCAGCTTACGATCAGAATGTCGCGAGCTATCTTGAACTGCTGCGCATTCCCTATACCGGCTGCAATCCGCGCGGATTGATTTTGGCGCGCGGCAAGGACCTGTCGAAAAAGCTCGTCCATTATCATCGCATCCCGACGCCGAATTTTGCGGTGTTTCCGATGAACCGCAAAATCAAGCGGCCGGATCGTCTGCAATTTCCGCTGATCGTCAAAAGCCTGAGCGAAGATGCCTCGCTCGGCATCGCGCAAAAATCCATCGTCGATAACGACGACAAATTGCACGAGCGCGTCACCTTCGTGCATGAAAAGCTCGGCACCGCGGCGATCGCCGAGCAATATATCGATGGCCGCGAAATCTATGTCAGCGTGCTTGGCAATGACCGGCTGCGCGTGTTTCCGATATGGGAGCTGGAATTCGGCGCTTCAGCGAGCCGCATCGCAACGGCCAAGGTGAAGTTCGACGTCAAGTATCAGGAAGAAATGCGCATCCTGCAGGGACCGGCCGACGAGATGCCGTCCGACGTCGAAAAGCGCATCATCAGCATGACCAAACGTATCTGCCGCACGCTCGAACTCGACGGTTATGCGCGTATCGATTTCCGTCTCGCCGCCGATGGCACACCCTATTTCATCGAGGCCAATCCCAATCCGGAAATCGCCCGGCTCGATCTGTTCGCCTCGTCGGCCGAATATGGCGGGATGAAATATTCCGAATTGCTGCGCCGGGTGATCGCGCTCGGCATGCAGCGGGGCCGCCGGATGCAAGGGTAGCGCGGTGCGATTTGGCCGGGCGGCGGACGTGCCAACCGGCCGGAACTTGGGCCATCAGACGCCCTGCCGACGATGCTTTTTGGCGCTTTTGTCACCATTCCGTCACCGGCCTGATAACAGAAACGCCCGTATTTATTTACTTAATCGATCTGTGCAGGATTGACTTTCGGCCCCCCGGCCCTATGTTCCCGGGCAACGGTCCGACCGACAGGATTCGAGCCGCCCTTCCCCGCGCGAAATGTCGTCATCTTCATGATCCGGCGCGGATGAAATTTGCGGGCGGCGCCGTTCAGAGGTTTCATGTCTTTTTCACAGCTCGGTTTATCCGACAAAGTTCTGGCCGCAGTCCAGGCTGCCGGTTACACCAATCCTACTCCCATTCAATCCGAAGCTATTCCCCACGTGCTCGCCCGGCGCGACGTTCTCGGCATTGCCCAGACCGGCACCGGCAAGACCGCCGCTTTCACGCTGCCGATGATCACCATGCTCGAAACCGGCCGGGCCCGGGCGCGGATGCCGCGCACGCTGATCCTTGAGCCGACCCGCGAACTGGCGGCGCAGGTGCAGGAGAATTTCGAGAAATACGGCGCCGGCCAGAAGCTCAATGTGGCGCTGCTGATCGGCGGCGTGTCCTTCGATGACCAGGACGCCAAGCTGATGCGCGGCGTCGACGTGCTGATCGCGACCCCGGGCCGCCTGCTCGACCATTTCGAACGCGGCCGCCTCCTGCTCACCGGCGTCGAATTGCTGGTGATCGACGAGGCCGATCGCATGCTCGATATGGGCTTCATTCCCGATATCGAACGCATCTGCAAACTCGTTCCCTTCACCCGCCAGACGCTGTTTTTCACGGCGACGATGCCGACCGAAATCCGCCGCATCACCGAGCAGTTCCTGAGCAATCCGGTCAAGGTCGAGACCTCGCGTCCGGCCACCGCTGCGACCACGATTACTCAGCAGCTGATCAAGAGCGGCCGCGAGCCGCACGAGAAGCGCGAAACGCTGCGGCAGATGCTGCGCACCGCCGACAATTTCAAGAACGCCATCATCTTCTGCAACCGCAAGCGTGAAGTGGCTTTGCTGCATCGCTCGCTGGTAAAGCACGGCTTCAACGCCGTCGCGCTGCATGGCGATCTCGATCAGTCCACCCGTACGGCGGCGCTCGACGCCTTCCGCAAGGGCGACGCCAAGCTGCTGATCGCGTCTGACGTGGCCGCCCGTGGCCTCGACATCCCCGATGTCAGCCATGTGTTCAATTTCGACGTGCCGTTCCATGCCGATGACTATGTGCATCGCATCGGCCGCACCGGCCGCGCCGGCAAGCTGGGCGTTGCCTACACCATCGTCACCGGCGCCGATGCCAAGGCGGTTGCGGCGATCGAAAAGCTGATGGGTCAGGCGATCCCGGCCGGTCCCGATCTGAGCCCGAAGGGTGGCGATCAGGAAGTTGGTTCGGACGACGCAGCGCCGGCCAAGCCGCGCCGCAGAGAACGCTCGAGCGAGCGGTCAGGCGAACGGTCCAGCGAGCGCTCCGGTGGCCGCAATCGTGCCGCCCGCACGCCGGCGGCCGCCTCTCCGGCCGCAGCCTCACCCGCTGCCGCTGCGCCGGTGGCCCGGATCGATCAGGGCCGTCGCAAGCCGGCCCCCGCGGCCGATATGGACGCTGATCATTCCCACCTGCCGGCCTTCCTCCTGCGCCCCGTGCGCATCAAGGCATCGTAAAGCGCCTCATCGTCCTGCGCCTTCGCCCCTGCCAATAAATGTCAGGGGCGCCTCTCCCGCGCCTTAAATCTTTACCGGCCGTTCACCGCCATCTCATAACTTTCTGAAAGTTTGAGCTGTGGCTTCCGCAAGAATGCGGAAGGCAGGCCGCAAGATATTGCGCTTCGGGGATCCAAGAAATGGCGACCATTAGCGGCGGTGAGCACGAACGCACGATGGCGTTCGCGGAAATCGCGCTCGGACAGATCAGAGCCCTGCATCAGCCGGCCTCGCCGCGCAATTTCGAAGTCTGGTATTCCTACGCCACCGGCTATTTTCCAGCGCTCAACGAGATGGTGAACGACATCCTCTCGCGCACCGGCACGCTGTCGGATCGCGATGCGGAGAGCGTCTATAATCTGCATCTGTCGCCCAATCGCCTCGGCGACCGCATCGACAAGGTCGGCGAACGCGTCGTCGATGAGATCGAACAGGTGATGGCGATGGTCGATGCCGCCGTCGGCTCAGCCAACAAACATTCGGAGAGCCTGGCCGGCGCCTCGCGCAATCTGCCGACCGCCGATCGCGAAGGCGTGCGCGCCATCATCGAGAGCCTCGTCAGCATGGCCAAGGAGATGGAGCTGATCAATTACCGGCTGGAGGAGCGCCTGCTGGCGTCCAAGCAGGAGATCAACCAGCTTCAGCGCAGCCTGGAAGTGGCGCGCAACGAAAGCCTGACCGATCCCCTCACTTCATTGTCGAACCGCAAATTCTTCGATCAGGCGCTGACCAAGGCCGTGACCGCCGCCGTTGCTGACAATGAGGCGGTGTCGCTGATCATGACCGACATCGACCACTTCAAGACCTTCAACGACAATTACGGCCATCTCACCGGCGATCAGGTGCTGCGGCTGGTGGCGCTGTCGGTGAAGCAGAATGTCAAAGGCCAGGACATTGCCGCGCGCTATGGCGGCGAGGAATTTGCGGTGATCCTGCCGAACACTGTGCTGCGGTCGGCCGTCACCGTTGCCGATCACATTCGCCGCGCGGTGATGAGCAAGGAATTGATGAAGCGTTCGACCGGCGAGCATCTCGGCCGCGTCACGATTTCAATTGGCGTCGCGACGCTGCGGCGTGGCGACACCATGCAGTCGCTGATCGATCGCGCCGATGCCTGTCTGTATGCCGCCAAGAATGCCGGCCGCAATCGCGTGATTTGCGAGACCGATCCGGAAGTGTCACCGGCCGAGAAGACGGCCGCGGTGGCGTAATACAACTCCGCTCATCCCGCATATCAATATGGTCGTCCCCGCAAAGGCGGGGACCCATACGCCGTGCAGTGGTTATAGGTCCCCGCTTTCGCGGGGACGACAACTCTCTAAACAAAAAAAGGTAGAGGCCTAATGCGCCGGCGCGGCTTCGTCCTGCGCGGGCGTCAGCTGCACGGATTCACCGCAGCCGCAGGCCGATGTCTGGTTCGGATTGTTGAACACGAACTGCGCGGCCATCTTGTCGATCTTGTAATCCATCTCGGTGCCGAGCAGGAACAACACCGCCTTCGGATCGATCAGAATGCGCACGCCCTTGTCCTCGACCACTTCATCGGTCGGGCCCACGTCCTGCACATATTCCATCGTATAGGCCATGCCGGCGCAGCCGCCATTGCGCACACCGACGCGAAGGCCGGCGATCGGCTGATCGGACTTCGCCATCAATTCCTTAATGCGGTCGGCGGCGGCCTCGGTCAGCCGCATGACCTGGGGTCTTGGGCGGGCAGCTTTTGGATTGGCGGTAGCCATTCTTGCAACTCTCCTCTCACCGGATTCAAGGTCCGGCAATGGACTCGGCATGTCCTTAAGGTAACAACGAAATCGGCGCTGTGAAGCCCCGGAAATCTGGAACACCTCAAAGCCAAACCGTTTCATTTTTCTGTCGCATTTTCTTCACGCGAACCGGTGCCACTTCGCTTGAAAATGCTCTAGTAGATCTTCCACAAACCCGGCGTCGCCAGCTCCAGGAGATGGCCGTCCGGGTCGCGGAAATAGACGCTCTGGCCGCCGGCCGGCCAACTGGTGCGGCCCTCGATGGCGATCCCGCGCGCCGCCAGGCGCTGCTCCCAAGGCTCAAGATCGGCCGCATCGATGGCAAAGGCGATATGCAGCGGCCCGTGCCCGTCATGCGGCGGAATGGTGCCGCCCGGCAGAGTCACGGTCTCCAAAGTCGCGCCGCGCTGGAACAGCAGCAGCACATTGCGGCCGCCGACATCATAAGCGCGAAACCGCCCGTCCTTGGTCAGAACCCGCAGCTCGAGCGCTTCCTCATAGAAGCGCGCAGCGGCCTCAAGATCATCAACATACAACGCGGTTTCAAGCACGCCCTTGAGCGCCGGAGCAGACACCTCTTTCACCTCACCACATATTCAGAATGAGCCGCGCCTCATCGGTCATGCGGCTCGGGTCCCACGGCGGATCCCAGACGATCTGTACATTGACCGGGCCGACGCCCTGCACGCTGGCGACGGCGTTTTCGACCATCATCGGCAGCTCGGCGGCAGCCGGACAATTCGGCGTCGTCAGCGTCATGTCGACGGCGACGGAGCGATCGTCCTGGATATCGACCTTGTAGATCAGGCCGAGTTCATAAATGTCAGCCGGGATTTCCGGGTCATAGACGGTCTTGAGCGCGGACACGATGTCCTCGCTGATCCGCGACAGTTCTTCCGGCGGCAGCGCCGATTGCGGCTGCGCGGTGACCGCGGTCCCGGCGGGTGCGGCTTCAGCCGGTGCGGCCGTGTCGGGCGTTGTGCCTTCGGGCTTGGTTTCTTCAGTCATGCGAAAAATTCCTGCGCCTTGATCAGCGCGTTAGCCAACGCGTCGACCTCGTCCCGCGTATTGTAAAGACCGAATGATGCCCGGCATGTGGCGGTGACGCCGATCCGGTTCAACAGCGGCATCACGCAATGGGTGCCGGCCCGCACCGCGACGCCGGAGCGATCGATGATGGTGGCGACATCATGCGGATGCGCGCCCTTCATCTCGAACGACACCACGGCGCCCTTGTGTTTAGCCTTGCCGATAATTTTCACCGAATTGAGTTCGCCCAGCCGGTCATGCGCATAGCGGATCAGATCCTCTTCATGCGCCTGGATGCGATCCTTGCCGATGGAGTTGACGTAATCGATGGCAGCGCCCAAGCCGATCGCCTGCACGATCGGCGGCGTGCCGGCCTCGAATTTATGCGGCGGATCGCCATAGGTGACGCGATCCTCGAACACGTCGCGGATCATCTCGCCGCCGCCATTGAAGGGCGGCATCGCATTAAGATGATGCGACTTGCCCCACAATACGCCGATGCCGGACGGCCCATAAATCTTGTGGCCGGTGAACACGTAGAAGTCGCAGCCGATGTCCTGAACGTCGATCGGCATATGCACGGCCGCCTGGCTGCCATCGACCAGCACCGGAATGCCGCGCGCATGCGCTATCCGCACGACCTCCTTGACCGGAACGTAAGTGCCAAGCGCGTTCGACATATGCGTGATCGCCACCATCTTGGTGCGGGGCGTCAGCAGCTTTTCAAATTCGTCGAGCAGGAAATTGCCGTCTTCGTCGATCGGCGCCCATTTGATCACCGCGCCCTGCCGCTCACGCAGGAAATGCCAGGGCACGATGTTGGAATGGTGCTCCATGATCGAGAGCACGATCTCGTCGCCCTCTTTCAGCCGCTCGCGACCGAAGGTATAGGCGACAAGGTTGAGCGCCTCGGTCGCATTGCGCGTGAAGATCACCTCGTCCTTGCTCGGCGCATTCAGGAATTTGGCGACGGTTTCGCGCGCGCCCTCATAGCCATCGGTCGCAGCATTGGCGAGATAATGCAGGCCGCGATGCACATTGGCATATTCTTGCGTATAGGCCTGCTGGATGCGATCCAGCATCGCCTTCGGCTTCTGCGCCGAGGCGGCATTGTCGAGATAGACAAGCGGCTTGCCATAGACCTGCATCGACAAAGCGGGGAAGTCCTCGCGGATGCGGGCCACGTCATAGGCGCCATTGGCGACAGCAGGATGCATGTGGATCAGCTCCGCGACGCCAGCCACTGGCGCGTCGCAACCATCAGCGCCTCGCGCAGCGCTTCGTTATTCACCGTTTCCACCGTCTCGCCGATAAAAGCTTCAATCATCAGCGCTTCAGCTTCCTTCTGCGGAATGCCGCGCGCCTTCAGATAGAACAGCAACTCGTCATCGAGCGCCCCGGCCGTTGCGCCATGGCCGCAAACCACGTCATCGGCAAAGATTTCCAGCTCCGGCTTGTGATCGGCCTCGGCATCATCCGACAGCAGCAGCGCGTGCGAGGCCATCTTGCCGTCGGTCTTCTGCGCGTGCTGGCGCACAGTAATCTTGCCCTGAAACACCGAGCGGCTCTCATTGTCGAGCACGGACTTGAACATCTCGCGCGCCACGCAATGGCCGATGGCGTGATCGATTTCCATCGTCGTGTCGGCATGCTGGCGGCCGCGCAGCAGCGTCGCGCCCTGCAGCACCAGCTCCGACGACTTGCCCATCAGGCCGATGAAGATCTGGTGGCGCGACATCGCCCCGCCGATATTCATCGAGAAGCTGGTGACCTTGGCGTCCTGCCCCATCTGTGCGCCGAGCGTCGACAGGCCGAGTGCGGCATCGCCGGCATTGTTGCTGCGGACGTGATCGACACGCGCACCGTCGCCGGCTTCGATCTCGACAATGGTATTGGATTGGTAGGCAATGCCGCCCGGACCGTCATGGGTCTCGACCAGGGTCACCTCGGCGCCGGCGCCAACCACCAGCAGCACCCGCGCGAAGCTTGATTGCGGCGCATCGCCTGTCTGGCGGAAGATCAGATGCAGCGGCCGCGCAAGCTTGGTGCCCGGCGCGACATAGAGGACCATCATGTCCTGCATGAAGGCGGTGTTGAGCGCGACAGCCGCATTATCGGCATAGCTGCGCTCGCGATTGAGCGCCTGCGTCACCAGCGGCGGCAAGGCATCGCCATCGGCAAGCCGATAGCGCTCGACGCCGTCGGCCTGATCGGCGGCGACATTCCAGCCATTCACAAACAGGAAGCGATGCGCATCCGGCAGATCGAGCGATGTCGTCAGCCGTGCAGCCGCCGCAGCGTCCGCTTCCGATGGCTTTGGCGCCAATGGCGGCAGATCGCGCATGAAGGCGCGCAGGTCGGTATATTTCCATTGCTCGACCCGGCGGGTCGGCAGACCCCTCGCCTTCAGCGTCTCGAACGCCTGCTGCCGCTGGCGCGCGACTGCATCGCCGCCCCAGGATTGCGTGGCGTTGAAATCGTTGAAGCGCGAAAGGATCGCCTCTTCCGTTGCCGAGCGTATGACCGTCAATTCCGCCATCGCGTTCACGCGGCCTCGCCGACATACTGGGCGTAGCCCTTCTCCTCCAGCTCCAGCGCCAGCTCCTTGCCGCCGGTGCGGACGATGCGACCCTTCGACAACACATGCACGACGTCCGGCACGATGTAATCAAGCAGCCGCTGATAGTGGGTGATGACAATGAAAGAACGCTCCGGCGAACGCAGACGGTTGACGCCGTCCGAAACGATCTTCAGCGCGTCGATACCGAGGCCGGAATCGGTTTCGTCGAGCACGGCGAGGCGCGGTTCGAGCATCGCCATCTGCAGCACTTCGTTGCGCTTCTTCTCGCCGCCCGAAAAGCCGACATTGACCGCGCGACGCAGCATGTCCTGATTGATCTCAAGTTTGGCGGCGGCGTCACGCACCTTCTTCATGAATTCGGGCGTGGTGAGTTCGGCTTCGCCGCGCGCCTTGCGCTGCGCATTCACAGCGGTGCGCAGGAAGGTCATAGTGGCGACGCCGGGAATTTCGATCGGATATTGAAAGGCAAGGAACAGCCCCTTGGCCGCGCGCTCATCCGGCTCCATGCCGAGAATGCTCACGCCATCAAGCAGGATGTCGCCTTCGGTGACGTCATACTCGTCCTTGCCGGCGAGCACATAGGACAGCGTCGATTTGCCCGAACCATTCGGGCCCATGATCGCATGCACCTGCCCCTTCTCGACCGTCAGGTCGAGGCCATTGAGGATCTTCTTGCCGTCGATCTCGACATGCAGGTTTTTGACTTCAAGCAGAGACATTGAAATGGATCCAGTTACTGAGCGAGCGTAGCGATCTGGTCGACCAGCTCGTGAAGGGTCGTTTCGCGTCCGCCGCCGTCATCGACAATATTGGTCGAGGGCACAGCGACGTTCTGCGTAATCCGAAACAGATCGGGTCCGGTACGGCGCACGATCAGGAAGCGTCCACCGCCCTTGATGACGAGATCGTCATTCTCGCGAAAGACTTCAGCGTTGGGAAAATGTCGCGATACGCAATCGACCAGTTCGCCGGCTGGCTTGTCCTGACCAAGACAGGCGGCGGCTTCAGCTCGTAATTCGTCCGCGCTCATCCAACGCTCCCTTCGAGAGAGATGGAAATCAGCTTCTGCGCTTCCACCGCGAATTCCATCGGCAGCTGCTGCAGCACGTCTTTCACGAAGCCATTGACGACCAGCGCCGTCGCTTCTTCCGCCGACAGTCCGCGCTGGCGGCAATAGAACAGCATCTCCTCGGAAATCTTCGAGGTGGTGGCTTCGTGCTCGAACACGGTCGAGGAATTCTTGGCTTCCAGATACGGCACGGTATGGGCGCCGCATTTGTCGCCGACCAGCAGCGAGTCGCAGTTGGTGAAGTTGCGCGCGCCCGACGCCTTGCGATGCGCCGAAACAAGACCGCGATAGGTGTTCTGCGACTTGCCGGCCGAAATGCCTTTGGAGATGATCCGGCTGGTTGTGTTCTTGCCGAGATGAATCATCTTGGTGCCGCTATCGACCTGCTGCATGCCGTTCGAAATCGCGATCGAGTAGAACTCGCCACGCGAATTGTCGCCACGCAGCACGCAGCTTGGATATTTCCAGGTGATCGCCGAGCCGGTCTCGACCTGCGTCCAGGAAATCTTGGAATTGCGACCGCGGCAATCGCCACGCTTGGTGACGAAATTGTAGATGCCGCCACGGCCTTCCGCGTCGCCCGGATACCAGTTCTGAACCGTCGAATATTTGATCTCGGCGTCATCGAGCGCGACCAGCTCGACCACCGCGGCATGCAGCTGGTTCTCGTCGCGCATCGGCGCCGTGCAGCCTTCGAGATAGCTGACGTAAGAGCCCTTGTCGGCGATGATCAGCGTGCGCTCGAACTGGCCGGTATTCTTTTCGTTGATGCGGAAATAGGTCGACAGCTCCATCGGGCAGCGCACGCCCGGCGGCACGTAAACGAACGAGCCATCCGAGAACACCGCCGAATTCAGCGTCGCATAGAAGTTGTCGGTCACCGGCACCACCGTGCCGAGATATTTGCGCACGAGTTCAGGATGCTCGCGCAAGGCTTCGGAGATCGGCATGAAGATCACGCCGGCTTTGGCGAGCTCTGCCTTGAAGGTGGTGGCGACCGAAACCGAATCGAACACCGCATCGACCGCGACCCGACGCTCGCCCTCAGGGCGCACGACGCCCGCCAGCATCTCCTGCTCGCGCAGCGGAATGCCGAGCTTCTCGTAGGTCGCCAGAATTTCCGGATCGACCTCGTCGAGCGAGTTCAGCGCCTTACGCTGCTTGGGCGCGGCGTAATAATAATAATCCTGGAAATCGATCTTCGGATAATCGACGCGCGCCCAGGTCGGCTCGCGCATGGTCAGCCAGCGGCGATAGGCTTCAAGCCGCCAGTCCAGCATCCATTGCGGCTCATTCTTCTTCGCCGAAATGAAGCGGACGATGTCTTCGGACAGGCCTTTGGGGGCCTTGTCGGATTCGATGATGGTCTCGAATCCATACTTGTACTGATCGACGTCGATACGGCGAACCTGTTCGACGGTTTCACGGACGGCCGGCATTCTGGTCTCCCCTCGCGGTTTCAAGGACCGCAGCGGATGGGTAATGGTCTTTAGTCAGGTGATGGCCCGGCGTCGGTTGCCCTTCGCTGGACCTCGCTCAAGCGGCGATGGAGTTTCGCCCCTTAAGTAGTGATTCCGAGAGCTTTCTCCAAGCTTTCAGGCAATGTTCTATATCAGTCGGCAAGGTCGCAGGACCGGTGGAGATCCGGATCGCGCCCCGCGCGAGGTCCTCCTCCACCCCCATGGCCGCCAGCACATGCGACGGCTGCACCTTACCAGAGGAACAAGCCGATCCCGATGACACGGCAACCCCCTCAAGGTCAAAGGCGATCACCGCCGTTTCGGCCTTAAGGCGCGGATGGGTAAACAGCGTGGTGTTGGGCAGCCGCTCGGCGCCGGCACCGAAAATGACGACATCGGGCGTGATGGCACGCAGGCCCGCTTCCAGCTGATGCTGAAGGCGAACGAGCTCAAGCGCAGAACGTTCACCCGCCACAGCCTCGGCGGCGGCGCCGAAGCCGGCAATGGCGGCAACGTCCTCGGTACCGGCCCGCAGGCCGCGTTCCTGGCCACCGCCCTTTATCAATGGGTCCGACAGATGCAGGCCCGCACGACGGATCAGCGCGCCCGCGCCCTTCGGCCCGCCCAGCTTGTGGCCGGAAATGGTCAGAAGGTCTGCCTTCAAGTCATTGATATTGCAGGGAATACGGCCCGGCGCCTGCACCGCATCGACATGCAGGAGGCCGCCAGTCGCGTGAACGAGTTCAGCCGCCGCCTGCACCGGCTGGATCACGCCGGTCTCATTGTTGGCCGCCATGATCGACACCATAGCCCGGCCGCCGGCCTGCAACTGGCGCTGCAAGGCGGAAAGATCGATCACGCCTTCAGGCGTCACCGGAACGAGTTCAACCTGGCCCGCAGCAAACCGGCCGCCCTGCAAAACCGACGGATGCTCGATCGCCGACACCAGCAGCCGCTCGATCGGGGCGTCGCCAGCGGCCGCCCAGCCGGGCGACAGCGCCATCATATTGGCTTCGGTGCCGCCGGAGGTGAATGTCACGTCGCTCGCCTGCGCACCAACGAGCGCCGCGACCTGTGCCCGCGCCTTCTCGATCAGCGCCCGGGCGCGCCGGCCCTCGGCATGGACCGATGACGGATTGCCAACAAGATCAAGCACTTCCACCATGAAGGCGCGCGCCTGCGGCCGCAGCGGGGCGGTCGCATTCCAGTCGAGATAGGCGCGCGGGTTCATGTGTTTGCGGTCACCCGTTTCAAGAGTTTGCGGCGAGCCCGGCGGACCATCTGGCGTGACCCGCCCCCTAGCCCGGCATCGGGATCGTCAATGTCCTACCATAATGACGGCGGCGGCTGCTAACTTGATGAGCAAAGGCGGAAACCCAGATAAGCTTGGAATACGAGAAGCTTGCAATTTGCCCCCGGCCTCATGTTACAAAGCCGCCAATCGCGCCGGCCGGTCCCGCTTTTTCAGAGGTTGCAACCCCGGCGCGGCACCATATTAGAATGGTTCTAAGAAATACGCGCCAGCGCCCTCAGCGTCAAGCGCGGTTTGAGAACCGCGGCAGGGGCGCCCGCCTGCGCCGCTCGAACTGAGGTCTTTCATGCCTGAGGTTATTTTCACCGGTCCTGCCGGCCGCATCGAGGGTCGTTACCACCCGGCGGCGCAGAAGAATGCTCCTCTGGCGCTGATCCTTCATCCGCATCCGCAATTCGGCGGCACGATGAATCATCAGATCACCTATCAGCTGTATTACGCCTTCGTGCATCGCAATTTCTCGGTGCTGCGCTTCAACTTCCGTGGCGTCGGCCGCAGCCAGGGCTCGTTCGATCATGGCGTCGGCGAATTGTCGGATGCCGCCTCGGCGCTGGACTGGGCGCAGACCATCAATCCGGAAGCGCGCTCCTGCTGGATCGCCGGCTTCTCCTTCGGCGCCTGGATCGGCATGCAGCTTCTGATGCGCCGGCCGGAAATCGAAGGCTTCATCTCGATCGCCCCGCCCGCCAACCTTTATGACTTCTCCTTCCTCGCGCCCTGCCCGTCCTCGGGCCTGATCATTCACGGCGACAAGGACGCGGTCGTGCCGCATCGCGATGTCACGACGCTGGTCGAAAAGCTGAAGACGCAAAAGGGCATCGTCATCGATCAGAAGATTGTGCCCGGCGCCAACCACTTCTTCGATGCCAAGGTCGATACGTTGATGGAGCAGGTCAACGGCTATCTCGACAAGCGCCTCGGCACCACCGGCCGCAAGCCGACCGCGGCATAAGCCGGGCAGCAGAAGCCTCACTCTCCAGTCAACATTCCGACCTCATCCTGAGGAGCACCGCAGGTGCGTCTCGAAGGACGAGGTCGGCCCTCAAAGCCAAACACGAGCGAAAAGCCGGCCCACCACATCCTTCGAGACACGGCTCCGCCGCTCCTCAGGATGAGGTGGAACGGGGTTTGCACATTACCGCCTGCGCTTTCGCCTGCCTCTCTCCACTCCTCACCCTGACGAGCGAGCCACAATCGCGCTCACACGGGTCTCATCTGAACGGCCAACTCCGCCTCATCCTGAGGAGGCTGCGCAGCAGCCTCCTCAGGATGAGGCGGCCATCCTTCGAGACGCATTGCTTCGCAATGCTCCTCAGGATGAGGGCCTAAGTGCTCAACGATTGCCGGTTGTATTCTCGCCTGTCCCTCTCCATCCTCAACCCGAAGAGCGGGCCTTAAGCGCGTGCACGCGCTATGGCCGCGTCTCGAAGGGCGAGGATGGCCCGATGCAGGGAGCCTATCTCTACATTCTGCGATGCGCAGACGAGACCTATTATGTCGGAAGCACGCAGAAGGACCTGGCAGCGAGGGTTGCGGAGCATAACGCTGGCGCACTCGGCGGTTACACCGTTCGTAGGCGACCGGTGACGCCGGTATTTGCAGAGAAATTCGAAACGATAGCGGACGCCATTGCCGCCGAGCGACAAGTGAAGGGTTGGTCGCGGGCGAAGAAGGAGGCGTTAATCCACGGCGATTGGAAAGCCTTGCGGACGTTAGCCCGACGGCGTCACGCTTTCACGCAGCCAGAATGAGGAATGACAGGCCGCCTCGTCCTTCGAGACGGCTGCTACGCAGCCTCCTCAGGATGAGGCGGACTTCGAGATGCATTACTGCGCAATGCCTCTCAGGATGAGGCCTGCATGATTCAGGCAACCATAGGTTTGGCGGGCTTTTTACTGCGTTTGCGCGCGCCCGCCTCTCTAAAAGACTCACCGCCGGATCAGGAACCGGAACGTACTCCCCGCGTTTGACTGCGTCGTACGGTCACAGGGGACGCGAATGAGCGAAGGCCATTCACCGGAGACGGTGAAGCCGTCAGACGATCGCCAAGAGGATCGTAAAGCGGAGCCGTCAGACGCGATTGCGAACAAGGACGCAGAAGCCGACACCGACGCCCCGCCGGAAAAGGAAGCTTCGCTCGACGACGCCGCCGCCGAACCGGCGCCAGAAGACAATCAGAACAACGACGACGATCCGGAAGAAGCCGCCGCCAAAGAGCGCGCACGCAAGAGCGCGTTGCAGAGCCGATTCTGGCAATCGGCCGCCGGCTTCTGGGGCCGCAAGGGCGACCGCCTCGCCTGGCCCTTCACCATCGGCCTCCTGCTCCTCGTCTTCGCCACCGTCGCCGCGCAATACGGCATCAATGTCTGGAACAGAGCGATCTTCGACTCGCTGGAAAAGAAGGATTCCGCGCGTGTCCTGTGGCTCGGCATGGTGTTCTTTCCGCTCGCCTTCACCGCGATCGCGCTCGGCGTCACCAATGTCTATGCCCGCATGACGACGCAGCGCCGCTGGCGCGCCTGGCTCAGCGATATCCTTCTGGATGATTGGCTCAAACACGGCCGCTATTATCAGCTCAATCTCGTCAGCGGCGACCACCAGAATCCCGAAGGCCGTCTGACCGAAGACCTGCGCATCGCCACCGATGCGCCGGTCGATTTCGCGGTCGGCGTCACCACCGCATCGCTGTCGGCGGTCACCTTCATCTATGTGTTGTGGACCATCGGCGGCGCCCTCACCGTCCCGATTGGCGGCACCGAGATCACCATTCCGGGCTTTCTTGTGGTCGCTTCGGTCATCTATGCGGTGATCGCCAGCGGCACGATGATCTTTGTCGGCAAGCGCTTCGTTGAAGTCTCCGAATCCAAGAACCAGGCGGAAGCCGAATATCGCTATCAGCTCACCCGCGTGCGCGAGAATGGCGAAAGCATCGCGCTGCTTGGCGGCGAGGAAGAAGAGCGCGCTGGCCTTGATCGTTCGCTGATCGTGGTGCTGCGGCGCTGGCGCGACCTGTGCGGTCAGTACATGCGCACGACCATCGTCTCGCAGAGTTCGTCAATCGTGGCGCCGGTGCTGCCGATCATTCTTTGCGCGCCGAAATTCCTCGACGGCTCGATGTCGCTTGGCGAAGTGATGCAGGCGGCCTCCGCCTTCACCATCGTGCAGGCGGCGTTCAACTGGCTGGTCGACAATTATCCCCGCCTCGCCGAATGGAATGCCGGCGCCCGCCGCGTCGCCTCGCTGATGGTGTCGCTCGATGCGCTTGAGCAGGCCGAGACCGGCGAAGGCATCAACCGCATCAAGCACGGCGAGACGACCGATGCGGCCTTGCGGCTGAAGGACTTCAGCGTCGCGCTCGATAACGGCACCGCCGTTGTCGACGACACCGACGTGGTCATCAAGAAGGGCGAGCGCGTGCTGATTGCCGGCTCGTCCGGCAGTGGCAAGTCGACGCTGGTGCGCGCGGTGTCGGGTCTGTGGCCATGGGGCGGCGGTCAGGTCGATATCCAGAAGGACTCGCGGCTATTCCTGTTGCCGCAGCGGCCCTATGTCCCGACCGGCACCTTGCGCCGCGCGGTCGCCTATCCGGGCGCGGCGGAAGACTGGGATCTCGACCAGATCGGCGCTGCGCTCGACCGGGTTGGCCTTGGCCATCTCAAGGACCGGATCGAGGAAGACCAGCCCTGGGATCAGACTTTGTCCGGCGGCGAGAAGCAGCGCCTCACCGTCGCCCGCGTGCTGCTGCATCGGCCCGACATCATCGTGCTCGATGAAGCGACCGCCGCGCTCGATCCCAAGAGCCAGGATGCGCTGATGAAGATGCTGTCCGAGGAGATGGAAGGGCTGACCATTCTCAGCGTCGGCCATCGGCCGGAGCTTGAGCAGTTCCACTCGCGCAAACTGACGCTGGAGCGAAAGAGCGGCGGCGCCAAGCTGGTCAGCGATATCCTGCTGGTAAAAAATCCGAGAGAGCCGCGACTGATCAAGCGCTTCCTCGGCCGCAACAGGCAGGCCAAGGCGGCAGCGAAATAACAAAGGCGGGCAAGGCGGCGAGGATGATGCTCGTCACTTGCTCACCCGCGGAGCAACGGCAGTTCTACGAGTATGAAAATCGCCCTATAGGAATATTTTCATGTGAAACACGGGCGCGGAAAGCCCTGTGTTTACCGGGCTTTTTCGATGGTTCGTTTTGGCGTCGCCACGACGCCGCCAGCCATCGGCGCTGGCGCACCCGTGGTTTTCGGGAATGTTATCGGCAATCCCCGCAAGCTTCGCACAGCGAGATAGGCAAAGGCCTGCGCCTCCAAGGCATCGGCGCTCCAGCCGACAGCATCGGCGGTTTCGACTGATGCTGGCGCCAGTTGCGCCTTCAGCATTCGCATCAGCGTCGGATTGCTGGCGCCACCACCGCAAATGATCCAGGAGCGCGGCGCACGCGGCAGCTGCGCAATGACCGCCGCGATCGTTGCCGCCGTAATCTGCGTCAGCGTCGCCGCGCCGTCCTCGACGCTCATATCCGATAGACGCGCCACCTCTTCCACGAAGCCGCGAAAGGCGTTGCGGTCGAGCGATTTCGGCAAGGGCTGCGCAAAGAACGGATGCGCGAGCACCCGCTGCACCGCCGCCTGATCGACCTTCCCGCGCGCGGCCGCCGCGCCATCCTCATCGCGCGTCTGTCCGGTGCGCTCCAACATGAAATCGTCGATCAGCGCATTGCCGGAACCGGTATCCCCCGCGCAGGGTTCGCCCGTTTCATCGACACAGGTGATATTGGCAACGCCGCCGATATTGACCACGGCCACCGGCCGCAGCCGGTCGAGGCCGCGCACCAGCGCCTCATGATAGACCGGCACCAGCGGCGCGCCCTGCCCGCCGGCCGCGACATCGGCAGCGCGCAGGTCATAGACGACCGGGATGCCGACAGCATAGGCCAGCGCCTGGCCGTCGCCGATCTGCACCGTCAGCTGCCGCTCGGGCCGGTGCAGGATGGTCTGGCCATGAAAGCCGATCACGTCGATGCTGGCCGGATCGATGGCATGGGCGGCGAGAAAATCGCCGACGGCCTGCGCATGCATCGATGTGATCCGCTGCTCGGCGTCATGGATGACGCCCGGCCGCTGCCGACGGTCGGTCAGCACCGTCGCCGCCTCGAGCGCCGCGCGGAGCAGCGCCACATCCGCCGCGCCATAAGGGCGCAGCATCGACGGGCCGAAGCTGCGGACGGCCTCGCCATCCGTTTCGATCATGGCCACATCGATGCCATCCATCGACGTACCGCTCATCAGCCCGATCGCGCGCATGCTCCGCAAAAGCTGCCCCTTTGGTTTTAATCCCTGGCCGAACCTGTTACACCACCGGCCCGCTCGTGGCAGTCCAGACATCGCCGGAGCGGCAATAATACGGTTGTACCCATGAGCCAGTTCAAATCAGATTTTCTGCGCGTCCTGTCGGATCGCGGCTTCATTCATCAGGTGTCGGAGCCCGAGGCGCTCGACGCCCTCGCCACCTCGTCGCAGATCACCGCCTATATCGGCTATGACTGCACGGCGGCCTCGCTGCATATCGGCCATTTGCTGCCAATCATGATGCTGCACTGGATGCAGCAAACCGGTCACCGGCCGATCGCGCTGATGGGCGGCGGCACCACCCGCGTCGGCGATCCGTCCGGCAAGGATGAGTCGCGCCGGATTCTGACCGAAGAGGTCATCAACGAGAATCTGAAGAGCATCCGCGCGACCTTTTCGAAGTTCCTGGCCTTCGGCGACGGCCCCGGCGACGCCATCATGGCGAACAATGCCGACTGGCTGAATACGCTCAACTACATCGATTTTCTGCGCGATGTCGGCAAGCATTTCTCGATCAACCGGATGCTGTCCTTCGACTCGGTGAAGTTGCGGCTGGAGCGCCAGCAGGAATTGTCGTTCCTCGAATTCAACTACATGATCTTGCAGGCTTACGACTTCGTTGAGCTGAACAAGCGCTATGGCTGCGTGCTGCAGATGGGCGGCTCCGACCAATGGGGCAACATCATCAACGGCATCGATCTCGGCCGCCGGCTGCGCAACGCCCAGCTATTCGCGCTGACCGCACCGCTGATCACCACTTCGTCAGGCGCCAAGATGGGCAAGACCGCCGCCGGCGCGGTGTGGCTGAATGCCGACATGATGAGCCCGTATGATTACTGGCAGTTCTGGCGCAACACCGAGGATGGCGACGTCGTGCGCTTCCTCAAGCTGTTCACGACGCTGCCGCTTCCTGAGATCGCCCGGCTCGGCGCGCTGCAGGGCCAGGAGATCAACGACGCCAAGAAGACGCTGGCAACCGAAGCAACCGCCCTGCTGCATGGCCGCGCAGCGGCCGAACTCGCCGAGCAGACCGCCCGCCGCACCTTCGAGGAAGGCGCGCTGTCGCAGGACCTGCCGACCATCGAGATTGCCAGGGCCGATCTCGACAAGGGCCTCGGCATTCTCGCGGCCAATGTCGAAGCCAAGCTCGTTGCCTCGACCAGCGAAGCCCGCCGGCAGATCAAAGGCGGCGGTCTCAAGGTCAATGACGTGACGGTCACGGACGAAAAGATGGTGCTGACGGCAAAGGACCTGACGCCGGAAGGCGTGATCAAGCTGTCGCTCGGCCGCAAGAAGCATGTGCTACTGAAGCCGGTCTAAGCCCGGCTGTACCGACACTAACGCGTGGCGCCGGTCGGCGCCGCGTCCGGCATGTCGATCCGGTTCGACCCCGGAAACTCGAAGAACTTGCGCAACATGCCCGGCGCCACCGCCGAAATCGGATTGACGCGCAAGGTCGGCGAACTCGGCGGCCCCACCACTTCATAGGTGATGCCGACGAGACCCTCATTGGCGCCGCCGAGGAACATGCCGACGATCGGCAACTGGCCGAGCGCGTTGTTGAGCCCATAGAGCGGCACAAAAGTGCCGCGCATGCGCACGTCATTTTTGGCGAAATCGATGGTGCCATCCACTGTCGCGCCGATGGTCGGCCCGCGCACGACGCCCTCCTTCACCAGCAATCGCCCCGGCGTACGGGTGAAATCGACCTTCATGCGGGTGAATTGCACGCCGCGCGCATCAGCCGACGAGTTGACGACATTGTTGAGCGCCGGCTCGCCCCGCACCCAGAAATCGCGGAAATTGACGATGCCGTCCTGCGGCGCCTGATCGCCTGTCGGCGCATCCATCGCTACCCACATCTGTCCGCCATACATCCGCGGATAGGTATCGGTGAAGCGCATCAGCGCGCCGGCATCGTGGGTTTCGAAATACATCATCGTCTTGCGCTGTGCCGACGAGCGCAACTCGCCGGTCAACGTCGCATCGCGGCCGATCTTGGAATTCAGCGAGAAGGAGCGGATCTGGCCGCCGCGGCGTGACACCTTGACCTCGACACTGCGCAAAGCCTCGCCGTTATGGCCGGCGATCGCACCGAGGCGAACATCGATATCGAGATCGGAGGTATCAGGCTTCTTCTCGGTGCCGTCGCTGGTGCCGAAGAAAGCTTTGACGAAGCCACGGCCATCATAAACGTCGCCGCGCACGGACACGCGCTTGACGCCGTCAGCGTTGCGCTCCGCCTTGATGCTGGCCTTGTCGCCATCCGACAATGCAAAAACCGGGAACACCGCCGAGGTCAGATCGCCTGAGGCGTCGAGTTCGATCGTGCCGCGGACATTGGTGCCCGAACCGTCGATGGCGATGTCCTCGAACCGTGTCGACTTCTCGCGGCTGACCATCGTGAAGACGGCGCGGTTGCTCTTGCCCGGCGCCTTGACCCAACCGGGCAACAGATTCTCGATCTTGGCAGAGGTCAGATCGGCCTCGATCGCAAGACGCGCATCCTGATTGTCGGAAATCTTGCCGCTGATCTTGACCGGCACCGGTCCCGTCACCGCGCCGCCGCCCGGCATACCAAAGCGCGTGCGCGCCGCTTCATCGAGCGTCGCCTGCACGCGGATATCGGCGTCAGGCTCATCATTGGACTTGCGATAATCGATCGCCGCCTGCGTGCCGTTGATTCGCACGTCGCCCTTGATCTGATAGCCCTGATTGGTAGCGGTGACCTTCAGCGCCTGCGCCTCGACTTTCTGGCCCATCACCATCTTGTCGGCGGAGAAGCCTGCCACGTCGACATTCATCGTATATTGCGTCGAATTGGGCGGCGGATCGGCGGTGATAGGCAGTCCAACCGTCACGATGCCGCCAAAAGTGCCGCGACTGTTGGCGGCATCCATTGGAATCGCGGCCTTACCCCGCAAACGTTCGGTATTGAGCAAGTCCAGTGCCGCCGGCACCGGTCCTTCGATCCGAAACCGCGCATGAGCGGGTGGCGCCTTCGGATGGGTATCTGGCACCTCGAACACGCCGTTGCTCAGGGTGAGCTTGCGGCCGCCGCCCATATCGACAACACCCTTGCCGACGTTGATGACGACCTGACGGCCTTTGATGCTTGTCTTGATGTCTGCGTCGCTAATCGGCGGCAGTCCGACCACCGGCTGGATGGTGGCGTTACGAACGGTGACATCCACCGACAAGCCATCAGACGGGATCGGCGGCCCGCCTTCCTTCAGCGTATCGATCGGCGCGTTGGTGGCGACATCGACGCGTTCGATATCGCCGCTCTGCAGATTTTCGACGACCCAGTTGCGCACCTTGGTGGCGATGAAGATCGGCCAGACTTTCTTGGCGACATCGACGCTCATCGGCGTGATGGCGAGGCCGACCGCTAGTCGCGGCTCGGCAGCGGAGAAATCGACGCTGCCACTCAGCGATCCGGCGACGCCGCCGCCGGCGATGTCGCCCTGCAGGATGTCGATGCGGCGGCGGTTGAGATCGAGATTGGCGCGGAGCAGGACCTTGTTGAGCACCAGCGCGCGCGGATCATTGACGCCTTCGCTGAGCACGACAGTACCGTTGCCGAGCGTCGCCCGCCAAGGCTCATTCGGTCCGGCTGGCGCATCAAACCGGCTGAGCAAGGTCACGCGATTGGCGCCGGACTGAACCTGCAGCGGCATCATCAGGCTGCGCCGCGTAGCATCCCAGTCCACCGTCATTTCCGCGCGATCGATCGCAACATGCCCGCCCGCATCGGCCGGATCGCCGAGGATGCCAGCGCCGGCGGTGAACTTTCCTTCCACCACGCTCGGCAGCGAATCCGGACCGATCTCGGCGCGCAATTCGCCGCTCAAAGGAATGTCGACGGGGAAGTTGCCGTCGCCGATGCGGCTGGCGAGAAACAGATCCTTGGTCTGCACCCTGTTGAGGCTGAGGCGAACCGCGCGGCGCTGCACGCCGCTTTGCTGGATCGCCGCCACCAGCGACCACGGCCGCGTCGCATCGTCGGAGCTGAAACGCACGCTGACGCCGCCGCCCGGCCGGTTGATGCTGAAATTGATGCGGTCGAACACCCAATGCTTGTCGGTCCGCATGTCATCGACCTTGAGCGTGCCGTCCTTCAAGCCGATTTCCGCGAGACCCTGACCGTCGAGGCCCCGCTCGGACATGCGATCGAGCCAGGCGACCAAAGCGACAAACCGATCAGTGGCGGTGCCTTCGAGGCTCGGCGACTGAGCGGGCTGGCCCGCCCCCTGGCCGGATTTGACCGGGCTATCGGCGGAGGCGGGCGGCTGTGGTTTGGTGGAGACCGTCGCGTCTGCCGGCTTGATGATGGCCGGCGGCGTCGCCGCCAGCGGCCGATCGGTGCCGGCCGAAATGGTGATCTGGCCATCCTGCTCGATCCGGATCGACAATTCGGCGCCGACCAGGCTGACCCGCTGGGCGCGCACCTGCCCGATCAGGAGGCTCGGGCCGGACAGCGAGACTTCCGCCCGCTGGGCGTTGGCGACCACTGCGCCGTCAGCATCACGGACTTCCATGTCGCGAATCCGTACCGAGGCGCGGCCGGCCGAGTTCCGCTCGATCTGGGTGCCGCCGATCGCGACACGGTGGTGCTCACCGATGGCCTGCTGGATTGCTGCCGAAATCCAGGGCGAGGCGAAATTGATCTCGATCGGCCCGGCCCCAAGCCGCAGCCACAGGCCCACGAAGGCAACGAGCAGCACAGCGCCCACTGCACCCAGACCGATGACGATTCGTCTCACGAGCGGGCGGCGCCAAGCGCGGCCGACCCGGGCGCGGAATGCCCGGCCTTTCGGACTATCGCCGCACGTGCCCTGTCGATGCGCCCGGAGGGTCTCCTCCAGGTCGCGAAAACATTGGTTGCGTGAAGCCTGATCTGGCCTGGTCATGCCCGGTCAGACATCCCCTTGTCCGTGCGAGCGGCGATCCTCTCACCGATCGGGTTGACCTCGATTTGGTTTTGGCCGGACATACCCGCAGAATGCCCCTCCGCCTTCGCCCAAAAGCGGGACCGATTGGGCAGGTTGACCCGCTGAAAGCGACGAAAGGAAGGCGCATGACGAAGGCTACGACCAAGGTTGGGACCACCGTTCTGACGACGGGCGGCAAGGCCCCCGACTTCACCCTGCCCGATGACAAGGGCGGCGAGGTTTCCCTTGCCGATTTCCGCGGCCGCAAGCTCGTCCTCTACTTCTATCCGAAGGCCAACACGCCTGGCTGCACCCAGCAGGCCATCGACTTTTCGGGGCTGAAGGGCGCTTTCGAAAAAGCCGGCACCGCCGTCCTCGGGGTTTCCGCCGACCCGGTGCGGATGCTTGGCAAGTTCCGCTCCAAACATGACCTTAGCGTCGCCCTCGCCTCCGACGAAAGCCACGCCATGCTGGAGGCCTACGGTGTCTGGGGGCAGAAATCGATGTTCGGCAAACCCTATATGGGAGTGATCAGAACCACTGTCCTGATTGATGCGGCAGGCCGCATCGCCAAGGTCTGGCCGAAGGTCAAAGTGCCCGGTCATGCGCAAGAGGTCCTCGAAGCAGCCAAGGCAATATAGACACATTAGCTTTCAATCATTTGCGGAATATTAACCATGCATGGCTGAAAACGACGCTGTTATCAGTGTCGGTCCGTCCGACAAGCTTTGGCGGGAAAAGTCATGTCGTACCGGCCCACGCACCAGGCACCGCGTCACCCACCGGCCCAGTCCCAGGCGAATTGGGCTTACGAATATCCCCCGGCGACGCTGCAGCATTCTCATTCTCACCACTCCCACGCGCATCACAATGCTGCGTCGGCTCATCACACAACGCCCCGCCACCCCAAACTGCCGGTGCAGAACCAGCCCGCGCGCCGCAAACATGCCGGCGGTGATTACACGCTGGCGCATGGCCGCCGGCAGCTGAGACTTGGTCCTGTCGCATTCTGGTTCGTGGTCGGCGGCATCGTCACGATGGCAGGCTGGTCGATCGTCACCGGTACTTATTTCGCGTTCCACGACGACGTGCTGAAGCGCCTGATTGCGCGCCAGGCCGAGATGCAATTTGCCTATGAAGACCGGATCGCCGAGTTGCGTGCGCAGGTCGACCGCATCACCAGCCGCCAGTTGCTGGATCAGGAGCAATTCGAGCAGAAGCTCGAACAGGCGATCCGCAAACAGGCGATCCTTGAGCAGCGCGCCGCCGCGCTCTCCGCCCTGCCCGACATGACGCCGACGGGATCAATCCCGAAGTCCGCCAAGAACAGCGATTATCAGCGCGATTCCTTCCTCAAGTCGTCGGACGACACCGGGCGGTCGATCCTGCCCTGGCGGAACAAGCCGCGCGGGGGTCTGGAAGCCACGCTGGCGCGCATGCAGGATTCGCTCGACCGGCTGGCTGCCAAACAGGCGCACGCTCTGAATGCCGTCGAGGAAAATGTCGAGACCAAGTCGAAGCGGATCCGCGGTGTCCTCGCCGATATCGGCATCAAAACCAGCAAGCCGCCGGTCACGCCGACCGGCGTCGGCGGCCCCTATATTCCGGCCAATTTGACGACCGACAACAAGTGGTTTGAACGACAGGTCGCGCGCATCAATATCTCGCGGTCGCAGCTCGACAAGCTGACTCGCACGCTCAATGACATTCCGGTGCGCAAGCCGGTGACGGGCGAGATCGACATGTCATCGGGCTTCGGCACCCGCATGGACCCGTTCCTGCGCTCGCCGGCGATGCATACGGGGCTCGATATGCGCGGCGATACCGGTGATCCGGTGCGCGTGACGGCAAACGGCACGGTGACGATTGCCAGCTACAATGGTGGATATGGCAATCTGGTCGAAGTCGAGCACGGCAATGGGCTCGCGACCCGCTATGGCCATCTGTCGTCGATCGGCGTCAAGGTCGGCCAGAGCGTCAAGATCGGTCAGGTGATTGGCAAGCTGGGATCCACCGGACGTTCGACCGGTCCGCACCTGCATTACGAGACCCGGGTGAACGGCGATCCGGTCGATCCGCAGAAATATCTTCAGGCCGGCGTTCGCCTGGGCCTGCACTAGAGCGGAAGCTTGTAGAGCAAACCCCATCCGGATTGCTCGCTCGCGGCTATTTCTGGGCCGTACAAGTGATGTTCTGGTCCGTACTAATCGACGTCTTCGACGCTTTCCGGACCGCCGCCGAAGGCCTTTTGCGCCAATGCCGCAGCCATGAACGGATCGAGGTCGCCGTTCAAAACCCCCGCCGTATCCGACGTGGAAACGCCGGTGCGCAGGTCCTTAACCATTTGATATGGTTGAAGAACATACGAGCGGATCTGGTGGCCCCAACCGATATCGGTCTTCGCGGCATTATCGGCCGCGGCCTTTTCTTCCCGCCTCTTGAGCTCCTGCTCATAGAGCCGGGCCCGCAGCATATCCCAGGCTTGGGCCTTGTTGCGATGTTGCGACCGGTCGTTCTGACAATAAACGACGATGCCGGTCGGGATATGGGTCAACCGGACCGCCGATTCTGTCTTGTTAACGTGCTGACCACCAGCTCCGCTTGCGCGCATGGTGTCCACGCGCACCTGCGATTCATCGATGTCAATCTGGATGCGGTCGTCAATGACTGGATACACATTGACGCTTGCAAACGAGGTGTGTCGACGCGCATTGGAATCAAATGGTGAAATCCGCACGAGCCGGTGTACGCCGTTTTCTGACTTTAACCAGCCATAGGCATTTCGACCAGATATCTTGACGGTCGCCGACTTCAGTCCAGCTTCTTCACCGGGAGACTCTTCGAGAAACTCGACCTTGTATTTATGCTGTTCGGCCCAGCGCACGAACATGCGCATCAGCATGCTCGCCCAGTCCTGGCTCTCGGTGCCACCAGCGCCAGCATGGACTTCCAAAAACGTGTCGTTGGAATCAGCTTCGCCCGACAACAGCGCTTCCAATTCGCGGCGTGCCGCCTCGGCCTTTAAGGCCTGTAGGGCTTGTTCCGCATCATTGACGACAGACTGATCCTTCTCGGCCTCGCCGAGCTCAATTAGCTCGATATTATCATCTAAATCCTGCTGAATACGGCCAATCGCGCTCAGCTGATCCTCAAGCGCGGTACGCTCCTGCATCACTTTGGATGCGCGTTGCGGATCGTCCCAAAGCGTCGGATCTTCGGAAAGAGCGTTTAGTTCTGCAAGCCGGGCGTTGGATGCATCGAAGTCAAAGATGCCTCCTCAGCAGCCCGACCGACCGCTTGATATCTTCTACGAGTGATTCAGTTTCAGCGCGCATGCACGGCATTTAACGGCTGACTGCGGTGGGCGCAACCCGGTAGCGAAAAAGGCAGTGGCCAAGCCGACAACTGACTTGGCCACCTAATGTGATTGACTAGTAAAGCCCACCGGTACCCGACCGGATGAAGCGATCATTATTGCCTCCACCGGAATAGCCGCCGTAGCTATCGTTGCCGTCATAGCCAACGACCGAATAGGAGTCCGGCGGCGCTGTCCCCGGCTTGAAGGCTTCAAGAATAACCTTTTCGGATCCCGGGCCGGCGCGCATGCCGCTCTTGGCATCGATCCGGATCAGCTTGATGCCCGCCGGCACACGGAACGGCACAGCCGGCTTATCCGCCAACGCAACCTTTAGGAAGTCGCGCACCAATGGCGCAGCCAATTGGCCACCCGTTGCACCGCGGCCCATAGGTTTGGGTTTGTCATAGCCAAGATAGACGCCCACCGCGAGATCAGGTGAAAAGGCAACGAACCAGGCGTCCTTCTCATCATTGGTCGTGCCGGTCTTGCCCGCCACCGGCTTACCGACTTCGCGCACAACAGTCGCCGTGCCGCGCTGGACGACGCCTTCCATCATCGACGTGATTTGGTAGGCCGTCATCGGATCGATTACCTGCTCGCGTTTGTCCACGAGAGTGGGCTCGGGCTGGTTGGCCCAGCGATCAGCCTCGCAGCCGCGGCATTCACGCTGATCATGCTTGTAGATCGTATGGCCGTACCGATCTTGGATACGATCAATCAGAGTGGGCTTGATGCGTCGGCCGCCATTGGCAAACATCGAATAGGCGGCTGTCATTCGCAGCGTTGTCGTTTCGCCAGCGCCCAATGCGAAAGACAGATAGGGCGGCAGGTCATCATAGACGCCGAACCGCTTGGCATACTCGGCGATCAACGGCATGCCAACATCCTGCGCAAGGCGGACGGTCATGACGTTACGCGAATGTTCGATGCCGAAACGAAGGGTTTGGGGGCCGTAATATTTACCGGCCGAGTAATTTTCCGGCCGCCATACGCCCAGTCCCCCGCCCTGATCGATCTCGATCGGAGAATCCATCACCACGGTTGAAGGGGTGTAGCCGTTGTCGAGTGCGGCCGCATAGACGAAGGGCTTGAATGAGGAGCCCGGCTGACGCAACGCCTGCGTCGCGCGGTTAAACTGGCTTTGGTCGAACGAGAAGCCGCCAACAAGCGCCAGAACACGGCCGGTCCACGGGTCCATTACCGTGATCGCACCGCTGATCTCCGGTATTTGACGTAGACGATATTGCGCGTTCTGCTCCTGATGCGCATCTTTTTCGGCCAGCGGCTCGACATAAATCACGTCGCCCGGCTCGAGAACCTGGCTGACCTTGGCCGGTTGCTTTCCGCGCGCCGGACCAGCGGATGCCCGCGCCCATTTCACACCATCCATCGGCACGATGCCGACGCGGCGTTCACGCACAATCGCGCCACCCGGCTCTCGCGCGGGCTGAAAGCCGATCCGCGCTGACTGGTCCGACGTTTCGAGGACAACAGCCAGTTTCCAGCCGATATCTGACAGTGCTTTGACCTCGGCGAGTTTCACGCCCCAGTCACCGCTGATATCGAGCTTCTGCACCGGACCGCGATAACCCTGCCGCTCGTCATACTTCGTAAGTCCATCTGCCAGCACTTTGCGAGCAAGCGCCTGCAGCTTTGGATCAAGCGTCGTACGAACAGAGAGGCCACCCTCGTAGAGCTTCTTCTCGCCGTAACGGTCATAAATCTCGCGGCGCACTTCCTCGGCAAAATATTCGGCGGCGAAAATGTGCGAACCGGTCGGCCGTGCTGTCACGGCGAGCGGCTCTTTCTTTGCTTTGTCGCCGTCTTCAGCTTTGACGTAACCATTCTCGACCATGCGATCGATAACGTAGTTACGCCGTTCGGTTGCACGCTCCCGCTGACGGAATGGATGCAGCGAAGACGGCGCTTTCGGCAAAGCTGCCAGATACGCAGCTTCGGCGACTGTGAGTTCGTGGACGGACTTGTCGAAATATAACAGCGAGGCCGCGGCGATGCCGTAAGCCGAGAAACCGAGGTAAATCTCGTTCAGATACAGCTCGAGAATCTTGTCCTTGGTATAGGCGCGCTCGATCTTCATGGCGAGCAGCGCTTCCTTGATCTTGCGGGTGAACGAGACCTCGTTGGTCAGCAGGAAGTTCTTCGCTACCTGTTGTGTGATGGTCGAGGCGCCCTGCGGACGGCGGCCGGTTCCGTAATTCTGCACCAGCAACAGGCCGGCTCTGGCCATGCCGTTGAAATCCAGCCCGCCATGCTCGCAGAAGTTCTTGTCTTCGGCCGAGAGGAAGGCCTGAATAACCCTCTTCGGCACCGCCTGGATCGGAAGATAAAGCCGGCGCTCGCGCGCATATTCGGCGACCAGCGACCCATCGGTCGCATGCACGCGGGTCATCACCGGCGGCTCGTAATCCTGCAGCTGGGAATAATCCGGCAGGTCCTTCGAGTAATGCCACATCAAACCGGCGACGCCGGCCACCCCGACCAGGAACAGAATCGTCCCGACCGCGAACAGGAAGCCGAAAAACCGCAGCATCAATCTCATGATCGTTCAACCGCTGGGAACATTATCCATCGCAAGCCGGCGCCCGTCGCAGGCCGGCGGGCACATCGCGCCCTCGCCGCCTTCAACCTCAGCGCCGTGTCGGCATCATACCGCGATTTTCGCAAACCGTCTAAAGGTCCACCCTCAAGTTTTCCTCGTCGCGCGGTTTTATGGTCAAACTGAGGCTTGTTTGACTTACCGCCGGCTTTCCAGCTTCCCGTTCATTGTCGCGAACACCGCCCCGAGGCGCGGGTCAGCGCCTGCGATTCGACGCCGCCCTACCGCCGCGCCATCGGCTCGGTCGCGGTGCCGGCGATTCGGGTGCGGAAGAAATGGTCCACCGCCTGTGACATGGTGGCGGCGGCCTTGGCCCGCCAGGCGTCCGAGGTCAGCAGCTTCAGATCCTGCTTGTTGGTCATGTAGCCGAGTTCGATCAGCACCGACGGCACGTCCGGCGCCTTCAAGACCATAAATCCCGCAGACTTCAGCGGCTTCTTGTGCAGGCGGACGGCGTTGCGCATCTCGCCGATCAGCAGCCGGGCAAAGGCGTGCGAGAAGGTCTTGGTCTCGCGATGGGCGAGATCGAGCAGGATGTCGGCAACCTCGTTCGGCTCGTTGGTCAGGTCGATGCCGGCAATGGCGTCGGACCGGTTTTCGTCCTCGGCCAGCTTGGCCGCCTCGGCGTCGGAGGCGGTATCGGAAAGCGTGTAGATGGTCGCGCCCTGCACTTCGTTGGCCGCTTTCGGCACGGAGTCGGCATGGACCGAGATGAACAGGTCGGCCTGCCGGTGGCGGGCGAATTTCACCCGGTCGGCCAGCGGAATGAAGGTATCGTCGCTGCGGGTCATCACCACGCGATAGCGCCCGCTCTTTTCCAATTGCTCGCGCAGCACATTGGAAAAATCGAGCACCACGTCCTTTTCCAGAATGTCGCCGCCGAGCGCCTTGGTGCCGGTATCGAGGCCGCCATGGCCGGGATCGAGCACGATCAGCGGCCGCGTGTCGGTGGACGGGCCTTCAGCCGCGGCGCCCTCCGCGCTCTTGCGGATAGCGTCATTGGCGCGTGAGCCGGTCCGGTCGAGCGCCATATGCCGCAGGAAGGACTCGCGGTCGGTCGCCGACAGGTCCAGCACCAGCCGCGCCGGCTGGCCGCCCTTCGCCTCCAGCACCTCGGCCTTTTCGATCCGCACCGGTTTGGTGAGGTCGATGACGATGCGGGAACCGCCGGCCATGACGAGGCCGAAGCGATAGGCCTTGATCAGACCGCGCCCGCCATCGCCGGTTTTCGCCGGCAGCTGGAAGATGGTCTGCGGAATGTCGATGACGACGCGATAAGGATCAGCCAGCGTGAAAGCCCGCACGCCGAGCGTCTGGGTCAGGTCCATCACCAGCCGGGTGGACTGGTCATCGCCGGCGAGGCGGATGTCGGTGGCGATCGGCAGACTATGGGCGGTGGTGGCGCCCTGCGCATGCGCCGGCGCGACCGCAAGAACAGACCAAAGCGCGAGCCCCGGCCCCAAGGCCGTCAGCAACGCGGCAACAAGACTGCTCAAGTGCCAGCGGCTGGTCACGCTCTGCCCCTCCCGCTTCATCCATAACGCTTACGGAGCGGACGGTTAATGTCTTCTTAGCGAACGGCGCGCATCGGCCAAAAGGTGTGGCGGCGGGGAGACTAAAGGGGTGCCATTTCACCCTTCGAGACGCCTCGCTGCGCGAGGCTCCTCAGGGTGAGGATCGAAAGCCTGGCATGCAGCTTGCTCCGTCATCCTGAGAGCCTAACCGAAATGCAGCCAATCAAAGCAGCGTTTTCTGTAGCCTCGTCATGCCCGCGCTTGTCGCGGGCATCCACGTCTTAATTAGTATCACCAAGAAAGACGTGGATGGCCGGGACAGGCCCAGCCATGACGGTGTTTGGGGGTTCCGAAGAGGCAAAAGCAGACAATTTCTTTTTGAGTCAGGCACTGAGGAGCGGGCAAAGCCCGCGTCTCGAAGGATGAGCTTCCATGCGTCATTCACTCGATGCCGAGCCCTGCATGCGACGCGTCAGCCGTTCGGCCTTGGCAAGATATTCGCGGCCCATTGCCCGAAACAAATCGGCGGTCGCGATGTTTTCCGGCCGCATGGCTTCGAGAAAAGCCTGACGGGCCAGCCGGCGCAACTCCTCGGCATAAGCGGTCGCTGCGTCTTTTCGCTTCATGTCCGATGAACATCTGAGCCGGCGTCAGCACTCTAGCTGCGATGCAGCGAATAACGGTGGTGCTATGTGCGCTTACCATCGGATCATCGAAACATTTTCGGTGAAGGTATCTGCTGGATCATCTCCTCATCGCGTGATGGTCATCTGGTTGTCGCGTAGTGTTATCTCTCGGTCGTCCCTGCGAAGGCAGGGACCCATAATCACAAAAAGATGCGGACGACATGCGATGTCCGCCGCAACGTCTTCGCAATGAAACATCGTCACTGCGTATGGCTTCCGCCTTGCGGGGACGCCAGAAAGAGAATTGCGCGGGACGACGAATTAGAATGGCCGCGCGAGCCGTCGGTTATTGCTGGTATCCGGCCCCCACCCGCTCATTCCCGCGAAAGCGGATTCCTGGGCGACACCACGCCGTTATGCTTGTGACTTTCGATCCCCGCTTTCGCGGTGATGAGCGGAGGTTGGATTACCCCCGCACAATCCCCGGAATATCAACCACTGCCTCCGACAGATACGTCACCAGCAACCGCACGCGGGCGATGCTCGCCCGCTCCGGCACGATCAGCATGTTCAGCGGCACCGGAGGCGGTGTGTGTTCCGGCAAGATGATCTCAAGCCGGCCATCGGCAAGGCAATCATCGACCAGCCACAGATGCGCGGGACCGATGCCCTGACCGGCGAGATAAGCTTCGCGCGCGGCAAGGCCGTGATCGACGGAGAGCCGTCCGCGCATCGCGATGCTGAGTGTGTCGCCGTCACGCGATTGCAAGATCAGAACATCGCTGCCGGCAATGTTCGACATGCGGATGACATCGAGTGTTGCAAGATCATCCGGCGTCGCCGGCCGTCCGTGTTGCTTAAGATAGTCAGGCGAAGCGACCAGCACACGCCGGCTCATGCCGAGCGCGCGCAACTTCATTGAACTGTCGGTCAGCGGACCAAGCCGCAACGCGATGTCGACGCCCTCGCGCACGAGATCGATACGTTCGTCCGTCAGACTGAGATCGAGCGCGATCCCCGGATGCCGCTGCTGGAACGCGAAGATCAACCGACTGACATGGCGCACGCCGAGCGCCGCCGTGCAGGACACGCGGATGGTGCCGGTCAGCGCATCATGGCCGCTGCGCGCTTCATCGCCCGCCTGCTCCACCATGCGCAGGATCTGGATAGCCTGCGCATAATAGCGGCTGCCTTCGTCGGTGAGCGCAACCCGGCGCGTGGTGCGGCTGAGCAGCGCGACGCCCAGCGCCTCCTCCAGCTCGCGCAAATGCCGGGTGACGCTGGACTGGCCGATCTTCATCTCGCGCGCCACCGCCGACAGGTTGCCACGTTCGGCCACGCGCACGAAGGTGCGCATCCGTTCGAGGGTAACGTCTAGTCTATCCATTTTTCGGCATGATCCTATCCATACTCGATATATATCGGATGGATGGCGACTGGCCTAGCTTGGGGGGACGCTTCTCAAGCCAAGGTCTCTCTCACCATGAATGTGCTGATCGTTCTTGCTCATCCCGATCCCCGATCGCTCAATGCCGCGCTGTGCCGCGTGGCCGTTGATGAACTGACGGCGCAGGGCCATCAGGTGCGGGTCTCGGACCTCTACGCCATGAACTGGAAGGCCGCGGTCGATCGCGCCGACTTTCTCAACCTCGAAGCCGATGCGCGGCTGAAGGTGGCCGCCGCCTCCAGCGCCGCCTTGGCCGCCGACGCGCTGACCGACGACGTGAAGGCCGAGCAGGAGAAGCTTCTGTGGGCCGATACGCTGATCCTGCAATTTCCGCTCTGGTGGTTCAGTATGCCGGCAATTCTCAAGGGCTGGGTCGATCGCGTCTATGCCTATGGCTTTGCCTATGGCGTCGGCGAGCATAGCGACCGGCGCTGGGGCGACCGCTATGGCGAAGGCCGGCTGGCCGGCAAGCGGGCGATGCTGAGCGTCACAACCGGCGGCTGGGCGGAGCATTACGCGCCGCGCGGCATCAACGGGCCGATCGACGATCTGCTGTTTCCGATCAACCACGGCATTCTGCATTATCCAGGCTACGACGTGCTGCCCGCTTTCGTCAGCTATCGCGTCGATCGCTTGGATGATGAAGGCTTTGTGCGCACAGCCGACGCCTTGCGCGCGCGGATGCGGACGCTCGAGACGACCGCGCCGATCCCGTTCCGGCGGCAGAATGGCGGTGACTATACGATCCCGGCGCTGGAGCTGCGCGACGGTCTCGGCGCTGATGGCGCCGCAGGCTTCGCCCTCCATCTCAAAGGTGAGAGCGAGCGCTAGGCGCCGTCGTTGATTGTTAAAACTGTCCCTATCTGAAACCGCGAGCGTGCTGTCGGTGTTCAGGGATCATGTTTTCCTTCGGGCGCAAAACGCGGGTGTCGCGAAAGCGGGTCGACAAGCCGGCCTGGCTGGTTTTCGACGGCGATTTCGCGCTGCGTCCCGTCGTTGTCGTCGATCTGTCCGATACCGGCGCCCTGCTGAAGCTGGATCAGCTGCCCGAGCGTATGCCGAAACGGTTCACGCTGACCTTCACGCGCGGCAGCCGGGCCGGCCGCCAGTGCGAGGTCCGCTGGAAACACGGCCGGTCGGTTGGGGTGAAGTTTGTCTAGGCGGTTGCGGGATTGGCCAGCACGGCTTGGGGCACGGCCTGGGGCATAACTTGCGGCAGGACGCCGGCATTATAGGTCGGCGGCGATGGCCGCAGAAAATAAACCATCACGAAAAAGCCGATCACCGCGCCGATGGCGATGCCGAGAATGACGTAGAGCGCGGTTTTGCCCATTGGATGTCGCCATGAGTAACGTGAGGAAACGGCCCCCGGCGCCGTGACGCCGGAGGCCGTCGTTGATCGCGGGGCGATCAGGCCTTCAGGTCGGCCGGCACCTTGCCGCCATTTTCGGCCAGCTTGGTCATCACCTGCTTGTGCAGCCAGATATTCATCTTGGCCGAGTCATTCATGTCGCCGGTGTAATGCAGCTCCTTGGCCAGTTCCTGCCGCGCCTTGAGGCTGGAATCGAGATCGAGCACCTTCATCAGGTCGACGATCGACTTGCGCCAGTCGAGCTTCTCTTTCTTCTTGGCGGCCATCTCCGAGACCACCTTCTCGACATCGACCTGCCCGCCGGACGTTGCGCCACCCGCCCCCGTCGTGCCGCCGCCAGTGGAGCCGGCCTGCGTGCTGGTGCCACCCGGCCCGCTGGGGGCACCTGCCGTGCCGGCGCTTGCCGGGGTCGCCGATGCGCTGCCCGAGCCGAAGATGGTCGACATGATCTTTCCGAAAATGCTCATAGCCTCACTCTCCTTGGTTATGGCCGCCGCTAAACCGTTCGGCCGTCCGACCGATCCAAAGTCCCGTCAACAATGTGTGCAAAGTCTGGCGGAACTCTGCGTCGCACCTTTCATCTTTTGCTCAAAATGATCGCGTTGCCCTGTAACGAAGCCGTGACAGCTTGCTTTCGGCACCCGCGGTTAATTCGGTTCCGGGCGAAAAGTTCAAAGAAAATAAAGCCTTGAGCCGAAAACATGGCTAAACCGGCCGGACGGCTGGCTTGCTATCCGGGGCGACGCGTCTTAATAAGAGTGTGCTTTTGGTTTGCACTGTTCCGGTTTGCACCGCGTTCAGGCACCCGGCACGTCCGTCTCGAAGAAGGCTCCGGCATGAGGTCCGGACGCAGAGGCGGCGGACGTAAGGGTCTTTTGTCGACCCCCTGCCACGTTGCAGGCGGCGACGACCCGGTCAGCCGGTGTCAGGAAAATTTGGACTTGGGATTCAGCGTCGAATCGCAAGAATGACGGAACGGGCGCCACAATCAGGCGCCCTGCAGGGACCTCAAGCAAAAGAACGAAACCGCGACCGCGCCGATGCGCGGGTCGCCCCGCCACGGGTTTTGAAGTGATGGCGCAGGTGGAAGCCAAGGTCGGTTCTCTTGCAAGCGGACAAGTCCGCGAGACCGGCCCGCGCACGACTTCAGCATCCCTAATTTCAGTCACACCATTGTCCCCTCGCCCGCGCCACGTTCCGATTCGTCAGGCTGGCCTGCTGCATGACAGCAGGCCGCGTTCCTGGACGTTGACGCACGCGGCGCCGCCCGGGATGAAGAGAACATTCGATGTCCAACAAAATGCTGATCGACGCTACCCATCCGGAAGAGACCCGGGTGGTCGTCCTGCGTGGCAATCGCGTCGAGGAATTCGACTTTGAGAGTGCCAGCCGCAAGCAGCTGCGCGGCAATATCTATCTCGCCAAGGTCACCCGCGTAGAGCCTTCGCTGCAGGCCGCCTTCGTTGATTACGGCGGCAACCGCCACGGCTTTCTCGCCTTTTCCGAAATCCACCCAGATTATTACCAGATCCCGGTCGCCGATCGTCAGGCGCTGCTTGACGATGAGGCGCGCGCTCATAGCAACAGCGACGACGAGGACGACAATGGCGGCGAGAGCCGGCAAGGTCGTGGTGAGGGTCGTGGCGAACGCCGCGGCCGCCGCCGTCACAATCGCCGGGGTGCCAACCGCAATCGCAATCGCGACGTGGTGCGCAGCGACGTGGTCGATGGCGAGACCGAAAATGGCGTCGCCGAAAACAACGTGGCCGATGCCGCGCTGACCGCTCTCTCGGTCGGCGAGAACGATCAGGCCCAGCCGCAGAACACCGAACACACCGAGACCACGACCCCGGTCACCGACAATGGCGATCCGGTACTGCGCGCCGAATATGAACGCGATGCCGAGGAGATCGTCGCCGGCGAGGCCACCTCGCGCGATGTCACCCCGTCTTCCATCCATGCCGAACCTGCCAGCGCCGAACCCGTCGCGGTCGCCGCCGAGCCGGGCGTGCAACTGTTCGATGCGCCTTCGACACCGAAGCCGGCGGAAGCGCAGGACACCATCATTGCGCAGTCCGATGCCGAACAGGAAGGCGCCGGCGTGCTGACGGAATCGATGTCGGTCACGTCTGACGCGGCTGAGCCAACGCCGCAGGCGCCCGAAGCCACAGCCGACGAGACCAAGACGGAAGACGCGGTCGCTGCGGCCGTGACGCAGGACAATGCCGACGTCGCTCATGCGGACCATGCCAATGGCGAGGACGCGCAAAGCGAAGACAGTCACAGTGACGACCTCACCGCCCGCGCGCCCGACGGCGACGATCATAACGGCGATGAGGATCAAGACGACGACGAGGATGATTCCGAGGACGGCGAAGAGGAGCACGTCGAGTCCGTCGGTGGCGATGCCATCGAAGAAGTGCGGGACCGCACGCCGCGCTATCGCCGCCACTACAAGATCCAGGAAGTCATCAAGCGCCGCCAGGTGATGCTGGTGCAGGTGGTGAAGGAAGAGCGCGGCACCAAGGGCGCCGCGCTGACAACCTATCTCTCGCTCGCCGGCCGCTATTCGGTGCTGATGCCCAACACCGCGCGTGGTGGCGGCATCTCCCGCAAGGTCACCAATTCCGAAGACCGCAAGCATATGAAGGAGATCGCCGAGGCGCTCGAAGTCCCGGAGGGCATGGGCGTGATCCTGCGCACCGCCGGCGCCTCGCGCACCAAGATCGAGATCAAGCGCGACTTCGAATATCTGCTGCGGCTGTGGGAAACGGTCCGAGACCTGACGCTGAAATCAACCGCCCCTACCCTCGTCTATGAGGAAGGCTCGCTGATCAAGCGCGCGATCCGCGACCTCTACAGCAAGGATATCGAAGAGATCATTGTCGAGGGCGAAAGCGCCTATCGCGAGGCCAAGGACTTCATGCGCATGCTCATGCCGAGCGCCGTGAAGACCGTCGTGCGCTACAACGACACCCAGCCGATCTTTACGCGCTACGGCATCGAGTCCCAGCTCGACGCCATGTTCCAGCCGACCGTGCAGCTGAAATCAGGCGGCTATATCGTCATCAACCAGACCGAAGCTCTGGTGGCGATCGACGTCAACTCCGGCAGAGCCACGCGCGAGCATTCGATCGAGGACACGGCGACCAAGACCAACAGCGAAGCCGCGGTGGAAATCGCCCGCCAGCTGCGCTTGCGCGATCTTGCCGGCCTGATCGTCATCGACTTCATCGACATGGATGAAGGCCGCAACAATCGTGCAGTCGAACGCAAGCTCAAGGACGCGCTGAAGAATGATCGCGCCCGCATCCAGGTCGGCCGCATCTCGCATTTCGGCCTGATGGAAATGTCGCGCCAGCGCATCCGCTCGTCGGTGCTGGAAAGCTCGACCGAGACCTGCCCGCATTGCGGCGGCACCGGCCATGTGCGGTCGGTCTCGTCGGTGGCCTTGCAGGTGGTGCGCGCCGTCGAGGAAATGCTGCTCAAGGGCGCGACGCATAATCTCATCGTTCGCTCGCGCTCCGATGTTGCGATCTATGTGCTCAACCACAAGCGCGCGCATCTGCGCATGCTGGAAGAACGCTTCAAGATTTCGATCGCCGTCACCGTCGATCCGAGCCTGACTACGCATCCCTCCTTCGCCATCGATCGCGGCGAGCAGGTGATGTCCGTCGATCAGGCCAAGGCAATTGCCGCGACCATCAAGCCCGATTCCATCCCGGTCTATGCCGGCGACGAGGATATCGAGGTGGTCGAGGACGAGGTGCTCGACGAGATCCAATCGGAAGGCGAAGACACCGCCGAGGCACAGGAGCAGGACGAAAGCGAGCCGTCGGGTGGCCGCCGCCGCCGTCGCCGGGGACGCCGCAGCCGCGGCCGTGACGGTGAAGGTCGTGATGGCGAGGGCCGCGATCAGACGGACGCGCCGCTCGCCGCCGAAGGCGAGGATGGCGAAGCCACCGAGGCCGCGGATGCCGATGGCGAACAGCCGGCAGGTGTGACGGCCGAAGGTGCAGCCGAAGGCGAACAGGATGGCGAGAAGCGCCGCCGGCGTCGTGGCCGCCGGGGCGGTCGCCGCAGCCGCGGCGGTCGCGAAGGTCACGCCGAGGGCGCTGACGACAATGGTGCCGATGAGACGCAGGCCCTGTCCCTGGAGGGCGAGGACCTCGATCAGGCCGCCGTCCGGAAAGAAAGTGAAAGTGAGGCCGTGTTGGCCGCGCATGGCGATAGCGCCATCGTTCATGGCACCCAGCCAGACAGCGGATTGGGCGCTGCGGCCGATAGCGTGACGCCGGCCGCTGACAGCGCCGGCTTCATCCCCTTCCCGGCGAGCGGACCTGCTGCGAGTGAGCAACCGGCGCCGGCGGAAGCGGCATCGCGTCCGGCTGAACAGCCGGCTGCTGCTGAGAGCGAGCCGGTGCGCCGCCGTTCGACGGTGCGCGAAGCGCCGCCGGTCTATGGGACATCCGAACACGCTCCGGCCTCGCCGGCCCCGGTCGTTTCGCCCGTGCCTGCCGCGCCTGCGGAACCGGAAGCAGCGAATGATACGGCTGATGCCGCGACAGCGGCCCAGGAAAAGCCCCGCCGCTTCGGCTGGTGGTCACGCAAGTAAGCTTGCTGCGGACTCAGAATAAAAAAAACGCGCGGAGTGATCCGCGCGTTTTTTGTTTTGAGTGATCTCTCAGTCTTTCAACCCACTCCGCTCATCCCGGCGAAAGCCGGGATCCAGAGTCAAACAACACGCTCTCTCCATTGTCGCTCTGGATTCCGGCCTTCGCCCGAATGAGCGGGCGGAGCTGACACTGCCTGCCCTGGAAAAATCTTCAGTTGCTGCAAAGAAGCCGTCGTCCCCGCGCAGGCGGGGACCCATACGCCGTGAGCGCACTGTGTTGCGACGACGTTAAGGCAGAAAGCTCAGCCTATCGCATGAGCGTGGTTATGGGCCCCCGCCTGCGCGGGGACGACCAGGACGGTTCAATTGCGCAAAAGAAAACACGCAACCGAATGCAGACCGAAAGCTAAACTAAGCGACGCACCTCAATTGACATGCGTCAGCGGCTTGCCGTCGATCGTCACAGCCGGCGCATCGATCAGCACGAAGGCGATCACGCAGGGCTTGTCGCCCTTGTTGATCCAGTCATGGATCGTGCCACGCTGAACCAGCACGTCGCCGGCCTTCAGATGCACGACCTCGTCATCGAGCGTCATGTCGATCTCGCCCGACATCACCACCGCATAGTCGATGGAATCGGTGCGGTGATTGCGCGGCGCGACGCCCGGCGCATATTCGATCACCCGGAACACCGCCTTGTCCTTCATCGCCGTGCCGATGATCTTTTTGGCGCCGTCGCTGTCATCGTTGTTATCGACCGGCAGCGGCGTCGACCAGATGTTGAAGAAGGTGCAGCCCTGACGCGGGTTGACGACATCGGTAGACAATTCATCGATCAGAACCGTGGCCTTGCCATCCTTCTTGTGACCGGTCACGACGCGACGCACTTGCATAGATCATCCCCTGGAGTGAAACACGACGACGGAGCGCAAATGCCGCGCCGTCGTCGATACGATCGAAACGCTGATGACGTTACTTCAATTATTTGGCTTCGAGACCAATGCTGCGGATGATGTCGCCCCAACGCTTGGTCTCAGCCTGCACATAATCCTCGGCGCTTTTCACGGAGCCGCCGACCGCCATGAAGCCGATGCGCTCAAGCTGCTCCTGCGTAGACGGCTCCTTGAGGATGGCATCGACATCGGCGTTGATCTTGTCGATCACAGCCTGCGGCGTTTTCGATGGCACGAAGAACACCACCCAGGTGGTGTCGTCTTCCTCGCCGAGCCCGAGTTCACGCGCGGTCGGCACATTCGGCAGCGACTTGACGCGCTCCTTGCTGGTGACGGCGAGACCCTTCACCTGCCCGGCCTTGACGTTCTCGACCGCGGTCGACATCGCAACGCTGGCCAGCGGAATGTGTCCGCCGGCCACGGCCTGCATCGCCGGGCCCGCGCCCGTGAACGGGGCATGCGGGATATCGACTTTGGACTGCAGCTTGAAGATGCGTTCGGCGGACAGATGCGGCGTCGTGCCGACGCCGGCGGTGCCATAGGTCATCTTCTCGGTCTTGGCCGCCTCGATGACCTCTTTCAGATTGTTGCCCTTGAGGCTAGGCGCGCCGATGATCAGGTTCGGGGTCGAGGCCACCACCACGACCGCCTTGAAATCGTCAGCCGTATAGCCGGGATTTTTCGTCAGCGTCTGGTTGACGGCGAAAGCCGATGTGGTGACGAGAATGTTGTAGCCATCGGGATCGGTCTTGGCGACCGCAGCCGCTGCGATATTGCCGCCGGCGCCGCCGCGATTTTCAACCACCACGCTCTGCTTCCAGACTTCGGACAGTTTCTGGCCGATGATGCGGGCGATAAGATCGGCCGGACCGCTGGGCGCGAAGGCCACCTGCAGCTTGACCGGACGGTCAGGATAGGCCTGCGCGGAGGCGGGAGCTGACTGCGAGGCCATGGCAGCCGACAGCGCGGTACAGAATGTTGCGGCAATGGCGATCTTTTTCAAAGCGCGTCTCCTCGGGTGGTTTCTGGTTGCGGGCTTTGTCGCGCCCCGGACTTCACATGGGGCCGCTCTTGGCAAAGCTGGCGCGGTATTGCAAGGCCACCCATGGGCGCAGTGTCACGGCCGGATATGCTGAAACAGGTGGCTGAAGAAATACGGGCCAAGGCAATAGACGCTGGTCCACAGCAAGGCGCCGGCCGCCTGGGCGATGAAGAAGATGTGCCACGGCATCGAAAGCGAGCCGGCGACGAGGCCGTTGACCTGGCGGATGAAGGGCAGAAAGCGCGCCACCAGCACGAGCCACATGCCGCTCTTCCGAAAACGCTCCTCGATCGGCTCCAAGCGCTCCGGCGTCAGTCCGATATAGGGACCATAATTCTGCAGTAGCGCACGCCCGCCAATGCGGCCAACGACGTAGCCGGTGGCGTCGCCGAGAATGGCGCCGGCCAGCACCGCACCATACAGCGCGACGATCGACAATTCGCCGCGGCTCGCCAGCAGGGATGCCGCAATCACGCCGGTCTCGCCGGGCAACGGCCAGCCGAAGCTTTCCAGATAGATCATCAGGAAAACGGCGAGCGCGCCGTAGGCAAGGATATACGGCTGCACCAGAGCCCAGCCGTCATGCAGCGTACCCAGCATGTCAGCGGCCGATCACATTGGTGACGGTGTCGCCAATCTGCTTCATCACCGCATCCTTCCACTGCACCGCCTGCGGATTGTCGAGAACCTGCGGCGCTACGTCAGTCTTTTGCGCGCCGGGCGTCAGCCGCGCGATCCAGAGCTCGCCATCGGTCCAGTAGGGATCGCCTTCGCCGTTATAGGCGAGCAGCGTCGGGCCGATGCCGGTGACCGTGTAGATCGCCTCGACCACCTTCGCGGCTTTCAGATCGTTGATCAGGCCGTCGCGCTCGGCATCGATATCGGCGGCGATGTGATGCGTCACCTGCCCGGTATAGTGGCTGAGGCCGACACCGCGATCGAAGGTGACTGAGCCCAGAAATACCGGCCGCCCCTCCTGCCCGCTTTTCAGCACCTCCCAGAACCGCACATGATGGCGGCGGTCGGCGCTTTTGCCGCTCGGCTTTTCGAAAGCGAGATCCTCCGGCCGCCCGTCATAATAAAGCGGGCTGACCGGCGCATCGTTATAGGGCCGGTCGAGCAGCACGCTGCCGACAATCTCGATGCTGGATTTCAGCGTGATCGGGTCGGCCGGATACCAGCCGGCATCATGCATCGCGCGGATCACCTCGGTGCGGTCGCCGACGAGACCGACATTCAGCGCATCGCCTGGAATGCCTTGCTTGGTGCGCGTGACCATCGGCTTGTCGGCCAGGCCGGGCTGGCGCTCATGATGGGTCCAGGCCGCGGGCAGAATGATGTAGGCGAGCGCGCCATACAGCACGAGGCCCGCAAGCAGCGAGCGCAAAATCGTGCGGCGAAAGCCGCGCTTCATCGCAGCCATTTGCCGATACGCTCGACCGCTTCGCGCATGTCGTCCTGCGATTGCGCGTAGCAGAAGCGAAGATAGTGCCGGCCATCGATCGGATCGAAATCGACGCCGGGCGTTGCCGCCACATGCGCTTCTTGCAGCAGACGCTTGGCGAAGTCGGCGGAGTCATCGGAGAAGCGCGACACGTTGGCATAGAGATAGAAGGCGCCATCGACCGGCAGAAACTGATCGAGCCCGGCTATCGGCAATCCCTCGATCAGGATCTGCCGGTTGGCTTCATAGCCATGCTTGATCTCTTCCATCTCCGCTGCACCATCTAAGGCGGCTTCCGCCGCGATCTGCGACAGCGTCGGCGCGCTGATCGACAGATTGCCCTGCAGGCGTTCTATCGGCCGCACCAGATGCGGCGGCGCGACCATCCAGCCGATGCGCCAGCCAGTCATGCAGAAATATTTCGAGAAGGAATTGATGACGACAGCATTGCCCGACGACCGCAACGCCGTCTCCGCCGTAAAGGCATAATCAAGCCCGTGATAGATCTCGTCGGAGATGAAGCTGATGCCCTCGGCGTCGGCGAGCGCGATCAGAGCGGCCAGAGCCTCCGGCCGCATCATCGTGCCGGTCGGATTGGCGGGACTCGCCACCAGCAGTCCCGCCAGCGGCTTCTCGCGATGCGCGGCCAGCACCGCCTCCGGCGTCACCGCCCAGCGCGTGTCGGCATTGGTTTCGATCAACACCGGCTCGCAGCCGAGCGCCGTCAGGATATGCCGGTATGGCGGATAGCCTGGATTGGCGATGCCGACGCGGTCGCCCGGCGAAAACATCGACAGAAAAGCAAGGATAAATCCGGCTGATGAGCCGGTTGTGACGATGACCCGCGCCGGATCGACATCGATGTCATGCGTGTCGCGGTAGTAACGGGCGATCCTTGCCCGCAGCGAGGGAATGCCGAGCGCTTCGGTATAGCGCAGCGGCCCTTCCAGCGCCCGTTGCGCGGCGATGATGGCAGTACGGGGCGCTGGCGCCGCCGGCTGACCGACTTCCATATGGATGACGCGATGGCCGGCGGCCTCGAGTCGCGAGGCGGCGGCGATCACATCCATCACCATGAAAGGCGGGATTTCGCTTCGCCCGGACGGCGAGAACGAGGGTGAGAGAATCTGTCGCGCCTGTTCCAGCATCATCGTGCAGCTTTTCCCGTATCGGCTCGGCCCTGGAACACAGGTTTACCCAGTGCGCCCCGTTCCTGCCGCATTCGCGCGATTGCCTCCAGCCCTTCCGGATACAGCCCCCAGAACCTTGCTCCAAGGACACTGGCCCTGTTCCGGCTAATATCTCGTGGTGTGATTCCCTAAGGTTGATCACGGGCGCGGTTTGACCGGCTTTGGCCGGCTATCTAGTTTGCACCAAACCTGACTTCGGAACGTTATGAGCGCTGCCATCACTTCGCAAAGGCCTAGCAGGACGAAAGGCGCGAAGCCAGTTTCACGCTGGATCGCCGCCGCGATGGCGGTCGCGATTGCCTGCCCGCCGCTGCCAGCGAGCGCGCAAGGCCGCGGCGGCGGCCTGCCGCTGATCCGCGATGCCGAGATCGAGCAATTGCTGCGCGAATATACCCAACCGATTTTCAAGACGGCGGGATTGTCCGGCGCCAATATCCGCATCGTCCTGATCAACGATAAATCCTTCAACGCCTTCGTGGTCGATGGCCGCCGCATCTTCGTCAATACCGGCGCGCTGATGGAATCGACGACGCCAAACCAGATCATCGGCGTGCTGGCGCATGAGACCGGCCACATTGCCGGCGGACATCTCTCACGCATTCGCGATGAACTGGCGCGCCTGCAGACACAGGCGCTGATCGGCATGTTGCTCGGCGCAGCCGCAATGGCGGCCGGCGGCGGTTCGAACGGCGCCAGCCAGGCCGGCGTCGCCATGATCACCGGCAGCCAGCAATTCGCGACGCGCTCATTGCTGTCCTATCAGCGCGCGCATGAAGAGCAGGCCGACCGCGCGGCGGTGAAATTCCTCACCGCCACCGGGCAATCGGCAAAAGGCATGTACGAGACCTTCAAGCGCTTCGCCGATCAGTCGATGTTCACCGCGCGCTATGCCGACCCTTATGCGCAGTCGCATCCGATGCCGACCGAGCGCGTCGCCGCGCTGACCGAAATCGCACGCTCCAGCCCGAACTGGGAGAAGAAAGATCCGCCGGAATTGCAGGCCCGTCACGACATGATGCGGGCCAAGCTTTACGGCTTCATGGAGCCGCCGCAGACCATCGCGCGCCGGTATCCGCTGAGCGATACCTCGCTGCCAGCACGCTATGCGCGCGCGATTTCGACCTATCGCTATTCCGATCTGCGCGCCGCCATCGCCCAGATCGACGCGCTGATCGCGGCCCAGCCGAACAATCCTTACTTTTACGAATTGAAAGGCCAGGCGCTGCTGGAAGGCTCACGCGCCAACGAAGCAATCGCGCCGCTGCGTCAGGCAGTGCGGCTCGCCCCGCAACCGACGCTGATCCAGTTGATGCTCGGCCAGGCGCTGGTCGCGACCGATAACCCGGCCTATGCCGACGAAGCCATCACCATCCTGCGCAATGCGCTGGCCCGCGAGCCGGATGCGCCGCAGGCCTATCAGCAACTGGCGATGGCCTATGGCCGCAAGGGCGACGTGGCGCAGGCCGATCTCGCCTCCGCCCAGGCCGCGTTTTCGCGCGGTGACATCAAGACCGCGCGCGAACTCGCCGCGCGGGCCAAGACCCGTTTGCAGGTCGGATCACCGGGTTGGGTGCGCGCCGACGACATCGTCGCCACCAAGCTCCCCCAAGTTCCCAGCCGTCCGAACTGATCGGACAAAGGATATTTGAAATGACTCTTCTCCGCTCCATCCGAGCCGCCTTGATCGCGGTGACTGCCGGCGCAGCGATCGCTGGCGCGGCCCATGTCACCGCAGCTCAGGCGCAAAGCTTCACACCGCAGCAGCGCAGCGAAATCGAGAGCATCATCCGCGATTATTTCGTCAAACATCCGGAAATGATCGAGGAGATGCAGGCGCTCGCGCAGAGCGAGAAGATGAAGCGCGCGATCAACGAGCATAAGGACATGCTGCTCAACTCGCCGCATCAGGTGACGCTCGGCAATCCGAAGGGCGACGTCACGATGGTCGAGTTCTTTGATTACAATTGCGGCTATTGCAAACGCTCGCTCGGTGACATGCTGGCCCTGTTGAAGAGCGATCCCAAGCTGCGCGTCGTGCTGAAGGAATTGCCGGTGCTGAGCCCGGGCAGCATGGAGGCCGCGCAAGTGGCCGCGGCCCTGTCGATGCAGGACAAGGACGGCAAGCGTTATCTGGAATTCCATCAGAAGCTGCTGGGAGGCCGCGGCCAGGCCGACAAGGCGCGCGCCCTCGCCGTCGCCAAGGAGGTCGGGGCCGACATGGCGCGGCTGGAAAAGGACATGGTCAGCCCGGACGTGAAGGCGGGTCTTGCCGAGAATTTCAAGCTGGCCGAGGCGTTCAGCATTCAGGGCACCCCGTCCTATGTGATCGGCAATGACGTGCTGGTCGGCGCGGTGGGTCTTGAGGAATTGCAGAGCAAGATCAACGCCGCCCGCTGCGGCAAGGCCACCTGTTAATCCTGACGTTTTTAGCCGGCGGGCAGCCAAAGGGCCCCGCCGGCCCACCATTGAGCCCGCTTCGGTCCATCCACGCCCTTGAGCGACCGCAGGCTTTCCCTTGGCGGGCTGCCCGCCTATAAGGTGCCCGGCCGGGACGCTCGCGCCCTCTTTCCCCGTATCGATGGCGCGACACCAGCCCCACCCATGGCGATGAAATGGCGACGATCCACGTCCTGAACGGCCCGAATTTGAACTTGCTCGGCACCCGCGAGCCGGAGATTTACGGCCACGCCACGCTCGAAGACGTGGAGAAGCTCTGCCGCGAGGCCGGTAAAAAGCATGGCCTCGGCATCGAATTTCGCCAAAGCAATCACGAAGGCCAGCTGGTCGACTGGATCCAGGAGGCCCGTCGGCAAGGGGCCACGGGCATTGTCATCAATCCGGCGGCTTACACCCATACCTCAATCGCCATCCTGGACGCCCTGCTGATGGTCAATATGCCGACGATTGAGGTCCATATCAGCAATATCCACGCGCGCGACGAATTCCGCCGCCATTCCTACGTGTCCCGTGCCGCCAAGGCTGTGATCTGCGGCTTCGGCGTGCAGGGCTATGTTCTGGCGATCGATGGCATCGCCGCAATGATCGATAAAGTGAAGGGCTGACACAACGTGGCTTCCGACAAAGACAACAAGACCAGCGCCCAACCCTATGACGAGGGCATGATCCGTGACCTCGCCAAGTTGCTCGATGAAACCGGATTGACCGATATCGAGATCGAACGTGACGGCTGGCGGGTGAAGATCGGCCGCGCCGCACGGCAGGTTCAGGTGGCGGCGGCGCCCGCCGTCGTGCCGGTGGCGGCAGCCGCTGCACCCGCCACCGCCGGCGATCCCGGCAAGCATCCGGGCGCCGTGCCCTCGCCGATGGTCGGCACCGCCTATCTGGCGCCGTCGCCCGGCGCCAAGCCCTTCGTCGAAGTCGGCCAGCAGGTGAAGGCTGGCGACACGCTGCTGATCGTTGAAGCCATGAAGACCATGAACCAGATCGCAGCCCCGCGCGGCGGCACGGTCACGCAGATCCTGGTCGAAGACGGCCAGCCGGTCGAGTATGGCGAACCGCTGGCGATCATCGAGTGATGTTCGACAAAATCCTCATCGCCAATCGCGGCGAGATCGCCTTGCGGGTGCTGCGCGCCTGCAAGGAGCTTGGCATTTCTGTTGTCGCGGTTCACTCGACCGCCGATGCCGACGCGATGCATGTGCGGCTTGCCGATGAAAGCGTCTGTATCGGCCCGCCGCCGGCACGCGACAGCTATCTGAACATTCCGGCTTTGCTCGCCGCCTGCGAGATCACCGGCGCCGATGCCGTGCATCCGGGCTACGGCTTTCTGTCCGAGAATGCCCGCTTCGCCGAAATTCTCGCCGAGCATAATATCGGCTTCATCGGCCCGAAGTCCGAACATATCCGCCTGATGGGCGACAAGATCGAAGCCAAGCGCACCGCCAAGAAGCTTGGCATTCCTGTCGTGCCCGGCTCCGAAGGTGGTGTCACCACCGACGAAGAGGCGTTCAAGATCGGCCGTGAGATCGGCTATCCGGTGCTGGTGAAGGCAGCCTCCGGCGGCGGCGGCCGCGGTATGAAGGTCGCTTACACCGAACAGGATATGAGCATCGCGCTCTCCACCGCCCGCTCTGAAGCCAAGGCGGCGTTCGGCGATGACGCGGTCTACTTAGAAAAATATCTGCAGAAGCCGCGCCATATCGAAATCCAGATTCTGGGTGATGGCCGCGGCGGCGCCATCCATCTCGGCGAGCGCGACTGCTCCTTGCAGCGGCGCCATCAGAAGGTGTTCGAGGAAAGCCCCTCGCCCGCGCTCAATACCAGCCAGCGCGACAAGATCGGAGAAGTCTGCGCCAAGGCGATGCGCGAGATGCAATATCTCGGCGCCGGCACGATCGAGTTTCTGTACGAGGATGGCGAGTTCTATTTCATCGAGATGAATACGCGCATCCAGGTCGAGCATCCGGTGACCGAGATGATCACCGATATCGATCTCGTGCTCGAACAGATCCGCGTCGCCGCCGGCGGCGATCTGCCGTGCCGGCAGGACGAGCTGAATTTCTACGGCCACGCCATCGAATGCCGCGTCAATGCGGAGAACCCGTTCAACTTCCGGCCCTCGCCCGGCAAGATCCTGCATTATCACCCGCCGGGTGGCCTCGGCGTGCGCGTCGATTCGGCGGCCTATCAGGGCTACACCATCCCGCCTTATTACGACTCGATGGTCGGCAAGCTGATCGTGCACGGCAAGACGCGGCAGGAATGCCTGATGCGGCTGAAACGGGCGCTAGACGAATTTGTTATCGACGGCGTGGAAACGACACTGCCGCTGTTCCAGACACTGGTGCGCAATCCCGACATTGTCGACGGCAATTACTCCATCCACTGGCTAGAGCAATTTCTCGCCAAAGGCGGCCTTGAGACCTGATGCCCTGAGTTGCGGCCGGCCGGAACTCCACAGGCCGTTACGCGTTTTGGGGCATCGCAGAGTGCGACATCGCGACCGGGGATATTGCCGCCCCGGCCATCGCGACTGGGGACAGGGTTCTGATCAATGCCGATGACCGAAACCAAGCCGGCCGCTGCCACGCCGAAGTCCATCACCGGTCCGCAGCCGGTGCTGCTGGCAATTGCCTTCATGATCGTCGTGCTGCTCAGCGCCGCCTCGGTCTGGCTGGTCAATCGCTCCAGCGAAGACACCGACGCCGTGGTCCGCACCCTCGACGTCCAGAACAGCCTGTCGCTGATCCTGCTCAACCTGCGGCGCGCGGAATCGGCGCATCGCGGCTATATCATCACCGGCCAGGCGCCCTATCGCGAGGAGTATGAGCTGGCCGTCAAGAATACCGGCCCGGCGCTCGAAACGGCCATCGACGTGGTGAAAAGCAATCCGGAATTGCAGGACAATTTTGCAAAGGTCCCGGGTCTCGTGCGCGCCAAACTTGACGAAATGGCGCGCACCATCACGCTGTTCGACGCCGGCAAAATGGATGAAGCGCGCACCATCGTCGGCGGCGGCGAAGGCCGCAATCTGATGGAGGATGTCCGCACCACCATCGTCGGGATTTATAATCAGGAGCGCCAGCAGCTCGACAAGCGACGGGCCGATTCAGAACGGACCGGCCAATATCTCCTCCTGGCGACCATGCTCGGATCGGCGCTCATCATCCTGATCGGTGGCGCCTCCGTCTATCTCGTGCAGCGCACCAGCCGCCAGCGCGACCTCGCCCAGCAGGAGCTGCAGGCGACCAATGACAATCTCGAAACCATGATTGCCGAGCGGACCTCAGATCTGCGCGAAGCCAATGACGAGATCCAGCGCTTCGCCTACATTATCAGCCACGACCTGCGCTCGCCGTTGGTCAATATCATGGGATTTACCGCCGAGCTCGAGGCTTTAAAAAAAGACATATTCGATCGGCTTGCCGCGTACCGAAAAGACGATGGCGAAGAGGCGGAAAAGGATGTAGAAACATCGCGGGAATTCGATGAATCCTTGGCTTTCATCAAGGGCTCCATCGGCAAGATGGACCGCCTCATTAATTCGATTTTGAAGTTGTCGCGCGAAGGGCGACGCGAATTTAAGCCCGAATATCTGAGTATGGATGACCTTGTGAAATCGATCACCGATACGGTGGCCCATCGCGCCGACGAAAAGGGCGTCGAGATCACGGTCGATTCCCTGCCGGCCATCAAAAGCGACCGCCTCGCGATCGAGCAAATCTTCTCCAACCTGATCGACAACGCCCTGAAATACACCCAGCCCGGCCGTCCCGGTCAGGTTCATGTGCGCGGCCGCGCCGACCGCCATCAGGTGGTGTATGAGGTGGAAGACAACGGCCGCGGCATTGCCGACGACGACCACCAGCGCGTGTTCGAACTATTCCGCAGAGCGGGGCAACAGGATCAGCCGGGCGAAGGCATCGGTCTTGCGCATGTCCGCGCTCTTGTCCGCCGGATGGGTGGCTTCATGACCCTTAAATCCAAGCTCGGCGAAGGCACGACATTCATCATCACCCTGCCTCGCCGCATGCCCAACGAAGAAGGCCAGGCTGCATGACCGAACACGTCCAGATCATCATGGTCGAGGACGATGAGGGCCATGCGCGCCTCATCGAAAAGAATATCCGTCGAGCCGGCGTGAACAACGACATCATGCCATTCGCCAACGGCACCGATGCGGTGAAATTCCTGTTCGGTCCGGACGGTAGCGGCCTCAACAACAAGGGCAGGGCGATGCTGATCATGCTCGATCTCAACCTGCCGGACATGAGCGGCGTCGACATCCTCAAGCGGGTGAAGGAAAACGAACATCTCAAGCGCACGCCCGTCGTCGTTCTGACGACCACTGATGACGAACGCGAGATCAAGCGCTGCTATGATCTTGGCGCCAATGTCTACATTACCAAGCCGGTCAATTACGACAGCTTCGCCAACGCAATCCGGCAATTGGGGTTGTTCTTTTCGGTCATCCAGGTGCCGCAAACCACCTGAGCAAAGACAGCACCCACGACAATGCCGAAAAGCGTCCTTTATGCCGATGACGATCCAGGCCTCCGGCGCCTGGTCGAGCGCGGGCTTTCCGCGCATGGCATTCGCGTGGTCACCGTCGAAAATGGCCGCGCGGCGGTGGACCGACTCGCCAAAGACGAATTCGATGTCGTCGCGCTCGATCACTATATGCCGGAGATGGACGGCCTTCAGGCCCTCAAGCTGATCCAGGAGATGCCCAATCATCCCCCGGTGATCATCGTCACCGGCGCGCAGGATTCGACGATCGCGGTGACCGCGCTGAAGGCCGGCGCGTTCGACTATGTACTCAAGGATGTGTCAGGCCATTTCGTCCCGCTCCTACTCGCCGCGCTGACCAGCGCCGCCGAGCAGATGCGCCTCCGCCGTGCGCAAGCACATGCCGAAGCGGAATTGCGCGAGCAGCGCGACCGCTTTGAGCGTCTTGCCGCCGAACGCGAATTGCTGCTGCGCGAGGTCAATCACCGCGTCGGCAATTCTCTGCAACTGATCGCTGCCTTCCTGCAATTGCAAGCGGGCGGCGCCGGCAGTGCATCGGTGAAAGCGGCGCTGACCGACGCCACCCGGCGCGTGATGGCGGTCGCGCAGGTCCACAAGCGGCTTTACACCTCACACGATCTGCAATCGGTTTCGATCGATCAATATCTCATGGCACTGATCGATGATCTGTCCAAGACCGACGATTCCGATCTTTCGCCGCTGACGCTCGATGCCGAAGCGCTGGAGCTCGATCCCGATCGCGCCGTCGCCATCGGTGTCATCGTCAATGAGCTGGTGCTCAACGCGATGAAATATGCCTATCCCGAACAGAAGGGCCCGATCCGCGTCGGCCTCAAGCGCGTTAACGGCGAGCGCGCCGTGCTCACCGTCGAGGATGATGGCGTCGGCTATGATGTCAAAACCAAGCCGAAATCAACCGGACTTGGCCGTTCGATTGTCGGGGCGATGGCGACGCGCCTCGGCGCGGAAGTCGTCAACGATCCGAGCCATAGCGGCACCCGCGTGGTCATTACCTTCGAGACCGCGCCGTCGAAAGAATCGCCGCATCCGATGCCGTCGTAACGGTATCGCGGGGGGCAGTTGATGCGGTTTGCAGTACCGCGCGTTTCTCATGCACGCCTGCCATTGAAGTTCGTACTTTGCCTGCAGAACGCGTAAAGTGCGGCGATAAGCCGTATCGCCTATAATTCCGTGCTCCCATTGTCGGTAAAGGTCCCACCGCTTATGTGCCAATCATGGGTTCTCTGGCGCTAACCACTTTGCAGGTCTCCGCCGATAGCGCCGCCAGCTGGACGGGCGCCATCGCAACCCCTGACGCCGCCTTCATTCTCCTCCTCATCGGCATCTACGCATTGCTGCTGGAGGTCGTTCATCCGGGCACCATCCTGCCGGCGATTGTCGGCGTGATCTGTCTCGTGCTTGCCGCCATAGCGCTCTCCGAACTGCCGGTGGAATACGGCGCGCTGGCTCTGCTGCTGACCGGCATCGTGCTGATGGTCGCCGAGATGTTCACGCCGGGCATCGGGCTTCTTGGCCTGTTCGGCTTCGCGGCCTTCGTTGGCGGCTCATATTTCCTGTTTGATCCGGCCGCCGGCGGCGGAGACATGCGGGTGTCGTTGCCGGTGATCGCAGGCGCTGCGGTTTCAAGTGCCGCCCTCACCTTCTTTGTCGTCGGTGCCGCCATCAAGGCGCGGCAGCGGCCGCCCGTGACCGGCGCCGAGGAATTGCTGTCGGCGGAAGGCAGCGTCGTCGACTGGGCGGGCGGGAGCGGCCATGTCCGCGTGCATGGGGAAGTCTGGGCTGCTCGGGCCGAAGCGCCGCTCAAGGCCGGCGACCGCGTCCGCGTCGCCGCCCGCGAGGGTCTCACACTTATTGTCAAAGCGGTCTGATCAGGGAGGAATAGATGTTTGGCGGTCTTTCAGCGTGGTCCGTGCTGCTCATCCCGGCCATCGTGGTCCTGATCATCCTGTTCAACTCGTTCCGGATCCTGCGCGAATATGAACGCGGCGTGGTGTTCATGCTCGGCCGTCTCTGGCGTGTGAAGGGACCGGGCCTGATCCTCGTCATTCCGGCGATCCAGCAGATGGTGCGCGTCGATCTGCGCACGCGCGTGCTTGATGTCGAACCGCAGGACGTGATCTCACGCGACAACGTGTCGGTGCGGGTCAGCGCCGTCGTTTATTACCGCGTCATCGATCCGGAAAAGGCGATCGTGCAGGTGGAATTCTTCAACGAAGCCACCAGCCAATTGGCGCAGACGACATTACGCTCGGTGCTCGGCCATCACGATCTCGACGAGATGCTGTCAGAGCGCAACAAGCTCAATTCCGACATTCAGCAAATTCTCGATGAGCAGACCGTCGCCTGGGGCGTGAAGGTGGCTAATGTCGAGATCAAGCATATCGACATCAACGAGAGCATGGTGCGCGCGATCGCCAAACAGGCCGAGGCCGAACGCATCCGGCGCGCCAAGGTGATCGATGCCGAAGGCGAATTGCAGGCCGCGCAGAAGCTCGCCGATGCCGGCGCCATTTTCGCCGAACGTCCGGAAGCGATGCAGCTTCGCTATCTCGCCGCGTTGCAGAATATTGCCGGCGACCGCGCCTCCACGATCGTGCTGCCGCTGCCGATGAACCTGCTCGACAAGCTCAAGGGGTAAGCGTTTTTGGGCGAAGCGGACGCCGGTGAGGTCTGGAGCGTCAGTCGATGACTGCTTTGACGGCGGCAAAGGCCTGATCGGCAAAATTACCTAACGCACCTTTCGACTTGCGATAGTCGATCCCTTGCACGACGCTCACTGTCGTCTTCTCGACAGCGATGCATTGCACGACGAATGCGCCGCGTCCTTCAGTGCCGCCACTGACGAGAACGAGCTGCCCCGGATAGGTCTGGACGTTCGTGGTCATTCCTGCGGTGCGTGCGGCTTGCGCAACAGCCTTGCCGCAGGTCTCGATGCTCAATTGCGACGCGGGCGTGCGTTCGACATGATAGGTCAGATTGAAATCGGCATTTTGCGCCAATGCGGGACTAGCAAGGCAAAGAAAGCTGGCAGCGACGAGTGACGGGACGAAAGCTCTCATTCCAAACCTCTTGAGCGGTGCGTAAGACGTCAGCGCCGCAGGCAAAGCACCCGCGGTGCCGCCGTCTTAAAGGCAAGCACCCGGAAACGAAAGATCAGGTGTTTCGATGATCGAAAGCCGCGCGTGCTTCCTCCACCCGCTTGAGATTTTGCTCCGCCCATATCCAGACACCGCAGAAGGCAGCGCCGAGACTCTCGCCAAGATCGGTCAGACGATAATCGACGCGCGGCGGCACCACCGCATGCACCTTGCGCGCTACCATGCCGTCGCGCTCCATCTGCCGCAGCGTCTGCGTCAGCATTTTCTGGCTGATGCCGTCGACCTGGCGCGCGATCTGCGTGAAGCGTAATTCGCCGTGTTCGACCAGCACTTCGAGGATCAGCATCGTCCACTTGTCGGCGACGCGACCGATCAGATCATTGACGAGCGCCTCCACCTTGGGATCGTAGTCGGGCGGATGCGATCGCTCCGCGATCCGCCGCGCTTCGCGTATGCCAGCCTCACTGATCGGCAGTTTCGCCATGCCAATACTCTCTTTCAGGTAAGTATCAATCTTTTGGGTGCCTTCTTCCGAAAGGAAAGATAGCGGCGTAGAGGCGGGGCTCCAACCCCATGGAGATCAACTCGTGAAACAATCCGGAAATACCATTCTGATCACAGGCGGCGGCTCGGGCATCGGCGAGGCGCTGGCGCGCCGCTTCCATGATCGCGGCAACACAGTCATTGTCGCCGGCCGTCGGCAGGAGGCACTCGACAACGCGATCAAGGGGCGGCCGAATATGCATGCGATGACCTTCGATGCCGACAGCGCCGAGGGTATCGCGGATTTCGCCAGGCGGGTGATCGCGGCTTATCCCGCGCTCAACGTGCTGATCAACAATGCCGGCATCATGCGCTATGAGGCGCTCGATAAGGCGCGTGATCTCAGCGACGCCGAAGCCACCATCACCACCAACCTGCTGGGACCGATCCGCCTCTCCAATGCGCTGGTCGAGCATCTGTCAGCCCAGCCGGATGCTGTGATCGTCAATGTCACCTCAGGACTGGCCTTCGTGCCGCTGGTGATCGCGCCGACCTACAACGCCACCAAGGCGGCGCTGCATTCCTACACCATCTCGATGCGCGAAGCGTTGCGCGGCAAGGTCGAAGTGATCGAGCTGGTGCCGCCGGCGGTGCGGACCGGCCTGACGCCGCGACAGCGCGATAACCCGATGTATCTGCCGCTCGATGCATTCGCTGATGAAGTGATGGAGCTATTTTCGCGGCAACCGACGCCGCCGGAAATTTTGGTGCAGCGCGTCAGCTTGCAGCGTTTTGCGGAGGCCGAAAATCGCTTCGATGCGACGCTCGCCAAGGTCAACGCGCCAGTGCCTTGAGCGAAGAGAAGCAGGGATCGGTGCCGCCGGTCCCTGTTCGCTTGTTACGACGCCATCGCCCGCTGCGACGCGGCGGCACGCTGCAGCATCGCCATGCGGTCAGACATCAGTCCTTCCACGGCGGCGCAGGCTCTGGCGGTGCTGTAAGGCTTCTGCAGCGTTTTGGAGAGTGGCAGCCGGCGCAGCTCTTCAAGAAGGCCCCAGCGGCCGGAGGCGTAAATCACCGGCAGATCGGGCTTCAGGCCGCGGGCTTTTTCGGCCAGCGCCGCGCCGTCGAGTTCGCCAGGTAAATTGATGTCGGTGAACAACACATCCACCTCACCGCCCCCGCACAGATGGTCGAGCGCGTCAGCGGCATTCGATACCGAATGAACACAGAAACCATGTTCCTCGAAGGCTTCGCAAATCAGTTCGGCAATCAGGGATTCGTCTTCGACCAGCAGCACACGGGTCGGGGCGCTGACATCGCCCTGCGGATTCTGAGTGTCCTGCTTTTCGTCAGCAGACCTTGCGTTATCGGTCTTTCCGTTCCAGGTGTCCTGATCCATGATCGGCCCTCTTTACGCAATACATCCGGTGAAGCAAACCCAGCCCGGGATATTCGTTCGCAAAGTGTCTAAAGTTTTACAAGCTCAAGGATAACGGCACGTTAAGTCCTATGGCCAGTCGAGATACCGCCCGCGACACAGGACTTGTGGAGATCACCCCCGAGGTGCTCCTGAAAGCCTATGCCTGTGGCATTTTTCCGATGGCGGAGAATGCCGATGACCCTTCGATTTACTGGATCGAGCCGGAACAGCGCGGCATCATGCCACTGGACGGGTTCCATATCTCCCGCCGGCTGGCCCGCACTGTGCGCAGCGACAAATTCGAAATCTATATTGACCGCGATTTCGAAGGCACGATCGACGCTTGTGCCGAGCCGCAGACCGGGCGCGCGCGGACCTGGATCAATGCCCGCATCCGCGCGCTATATCTAAAACTGCATGAGATCGGTCATTGCCATTCGGTCGAGGCCTGGCGCGACGGCCAGCTGGTCGGCGGGCTGTATGGCGTGCGGCTCGGCCGCGCCTTTTTTGGCGAGAGCATGTTCCACCGCGAGCGCGACGCCTCGAAGATCGCGCTGGTGCATCTGGTGGCGCGGCTGCGGGCCGGCGGCTTCACCCTGCTCGACACCCAATTCGTGACCTCGCACCTGGCGAGTTTCGGCGCCATCGAAGTCAGCAAGCAGCTCTACAATCGGATGCTGGAACGGGCGCTCGAGGACGAGGCCGATTTCTTCGCGCTGGACAACGATCCCGTGCCGGGCGCGGCCGCCCTGGCGGCACTGGCTGCGCCGTCGCAGCATCTGGGCTAGCGGATCGGCGCCGGGAAAGCCGGATTATCCTGCCGCTGCTGACGCTGGCGTGGCGCCTGCTGCTGGCGCGTGGCCGGCGGCTGCTGGCTGGCGGCAGGCTTTGGCGCGTCGGATCCAGCCTTTGGCGTGGGCGCGGGGTCCTCTGCGATCTTCACGGTCGGCTGCTTACAATCGGTCAGCCAGACGTCGTAAATGGGGTGTTCCACGGCATTGAGGCCGGGGCTGGCCGCAAACATCCAGCCGGAGAAAATGCGGCGCACCTCGCCCTGCAAGGTCACCTCGCTCACCTCGACAAAAGCGTCGGTGGCGGCGGCTTCCGTCGGCGGACGCGTATAGCAGACGCGTGGCACCACCTGCAGCGCGCCGAATTGCACCGTTTCGCCAATCGCCACGTCGAAGGAGATGATGCGGCCGGTAATCTTGTCGAGCCCGGCAAACACAGCAGTCTGGTTGGGAATCTTCTGGGTCGGCGGCGCGGTCACCACCTCGTCGCCCGGCTGCGGACCGGTATCGGCCGGCTGCGGCGTGCCCCGCGGCTGGCGCTGGCCGGGCGGCAGACCGCCCTGCTGATTGGGTGACGGCTGCTGCGCTGACGGCTGCTGGGGCATCCCCTCAGCCGGCGGCAACGGCTCAGACTGGATCGGCGCCGGCGAACGGCGCGCCGCAGGCGGCGGCCCCGGCGGCAGCTGTTCGGGGTAGCCGTCCGGTCCCTGTTGCTGCGGATAAGGCTGGCGGCGCGGCGGCGGCTCGCCATAAGGCTGCGGGAACGGGCTCGACTCACGACCGTATTGTTCGCGACCAATAGGCTCACGGCCGCCCGGCACGCTGGCCGGCGGACGCGGCGGCTGTGGATCGCCGAAGATCGTGCCGAATTGCGCCATCGCCTCCGCAGAGACCAGACAGAGCATGGCTGCGGTTGCCGCCGTCGCGACAAGCCCGGCGTGTTTATGGTGTCGCGTCGAAACGACGGTCATCAAGGCCCCGACAAGAATCGCAACCCATCCGCCCCGTGGATCGCACGGGCCCGGTTAACATGTTGAATACGGCGGCGGAAGGGCGATTGGCGTCTGAGTGCCCCTCTCATTCGGCTTGCCGGGCTGCTGGCACTCCGGCAAGCTTAACGTATCGAGAGCGCCGCAAAGGCGCCGGACTTACAGGGAGACACGCTCATGCCGACGGCCCTTGGTCGCCGGGCGCTCATGGCGCTTGCCATGCTCGCCCTCTTCTGCCCCACGCTCGTCTCAGCACAGACCTATCCGAACCGCCCCATCACCATTGTCGTGCCACTCGCGGCCGGCAGCGGAATGGACGCGCTGGTGCGGATCTATGCCGAGAAATTGCAGGCCAGCCTCGGCCAGCCTGTTGTGGTGGAAAACCGGCCTGGCGCAGCGCTGATGCTGGCCGCCGCCACCGTCGCCAAGGCCGAGCCGGATGGTTACACGCTGCTCGTGTCGACTTCGTCGGCGATGGCGATCAATCCGGTGCTGTACAAAAAGGTCAGCTACGATCCCATCAAGGATTTCGTGCCGATCTCGTTCTACGTGAAGTCGCCGATGATCCTGGTGGTTCATCCGGACCTGCCCGCGAAGACCGTTCCCGAACTGATCACGCTTCTGAAAAATGCGAAGACGCCCCTGACCTATTCATCGCCGGGTGCAGGCGTCGCTCAGCATCTGTCGATGGAATATATGAAGCAGCGGTTCGGCCTCGACATCACGCATGTCCCCTACAAAAACACGCCGCAATCGATCGCCGACATCGTTGCGGGGCATGTCAATCTCGGCTTTGCCGAAGCCGGCGCATCATTGCCGCTCATTCGTGAAGGCAAGCTGCGCTCGCTGGCCGTCTCTGCCACGACGCGCATCCCGTCCCTGCCCGACACACCGCCTTTCGCGGAAGCCGCCAATACACCGGATTTCGAAGCGGTCTCGTGGCATATGCTGTTCGCGCCGGCGGCCACGCCAAAGCCGATCGTCGAGCGGCTGCATGGCGAGATGAAAAAGATCATGGCCGATCCAGAGATGGTGAAGCTCACCGAAAAGATCGGTCTTCTTCCGGTGGATACACCGTCGATCGACGGCATCCAGAGCTACATCGCCTCCGAGCGCGACAAATGGGGCTCGCTGGTCAAGCAGCTTGGCCTCGACGGCACGATGTAGGCGTGCGTAGCGACGCGTCATTCGCTAACCTCTCGCCGCAGCGATCAGGCTGCGGCGACTGATGCAGGTTGCGGAATGCGAATGCCGCGCGCTTCGAGCAGCGGCAGCACATTGTCGCGGAAATACGGGAATTCCTCGACATAATCGACGAAGGACAACGTCGTGCCGCGGAAGCCTGCTGCATGCAGCGCCGCGATGCCATCCGCCACCTGCTCGGGCGTTCCCGTCAGCGGGAAGCCGCCATGGCCGGCCGCCATCCGGTCGCGGATCAGCGCCAGGAGATCGTGCGGGAAGGATTGCGCATGCGCAAATTGCAGCCGCACGAGATTATCGACCGCCTCCCAGTCCGCATTGGTCTTGCCCGAATGCTCCAGATAGGCTTTCGCCTCGGCCTCGGTCGGACGGCAAACGACATGCGAGAATGTCAGCACATCGACGTCGCGACCGGCTTGTTTCGCCTGCCCCTTCAGCGCGGCAATTTCTTCCGTCGAGCGTGCCAGATCGATCGCCGGCGTGAACAGGAAATTGGCGTTGCGGAGCGCGAATTCGCGACCCTGATTTGAGCCGGCCGCGTTGATGATCGGCAGCGGCGCGCTGGGACGCGGATCACCCAGCACATTTTTCAGCTTGAAGAATTGTCCGTCCCAATCGAAGGCGTCTTCGCGCGTCCACAAGGCGCGCACGACATCGAACCATTCCTGCGCATAGGCATAACGGGTCTCGTGATCATCCGGCAGCGTCAGGCCAAGCGCGTCATATTCCGGCTTATTCCAGCCGGCGACGATGTTCAGGCCGACACGTCCGCCGCTGATCTGGTCGATGGTCGCAAGTTGCTTGGCGACGACAACAGGATGATTGGCGGCGGTATGGATGGTCGCAAAGACGGTGATATCGCGCGTCCGCGCCAGTAACCCGGCGGCCCAGGTCATCGTTTCAAGAACGCTGCCGTGGAAATTGGTTTCGCCGCCATAACCGATCCAGCGCGCGATCGGCAGCATGAAATCAATGCCGGCGTCATCGAGCAGCGTCGCCAGCTTGAGGTTATTGTCCCACGAGCTTTTCCAGCGCTCGGGAAGCTTTGTCACCGTCATGCCACCCGAACAATTGGTGGCGAAGGTGCCAAGGAGAAACTGATTGCGGTCGAACATCCGGTTCTGTGACGGCGCCATAACGCTCTCTCCCCTGCGGATACGGAATAAATCGATTTTATGATAGAAAGTCTATTCAAACGCCAATGTGGACGCAAGCCCAAGTCCGGTGCAATCCCATGCGCTGAAGTTGTGCAGGAAAGGCAGAGACATGCCGAAGAACAGCCGCACGGCCGGCGAACGGTCAAAGCCGGGCACCCGCTCGAAACCGATTGATCGTTCGTGGCATCTGGCGCGTACGGCGCAGGAAATGGACGTGGCGGAATTGGAATATGCCTTGATCCGCTGCTGGGAAGGCTTTGGGCATTGGCAGGCCGAGTGCCTTGCATCGGTTGCGGAATTTTCCGCCAGCGGTCCGGACAATGCCCTGCTGCACATGATCCGGATGCATGATCGGCCGAAGAGTTTGCGGGATCTCGCTCACATGGCCAATCGGGACGACATCCCCAACCTGCAATACAGTCTGCGCAAACTCATCAAAGGCGGCCTCGTCGCCCGCAGCGGTAGCGGCCGATCCGGCGTGACCTACGAAACGACAAGCCTGGGAAAGACCGTCACCGATCGTTATGCCGATGTCCGCGCCGATCTCCTGATCGAAGCGGTTGCGCGGGTGCCCGATCTTGCCAAGCGCCTGCAGGACGCTGTGCACACCCTCGACCTCATGACCGGAATTTACGAGCAGGCCGCGCGCGCAGCGACGACGCACCGGCACCGCGCCGGACGGCTCGGCCCGAAGACATAAGGGCGGGGCCGCGAAGGCGGAATCGTCAGCGGCCCGGACGCCAGGCTTTGTAATCGCCGGTGGCCTTGGGCCGGCGGCCCTCTGCGAGCATCGAGCCGCTCGGCCGATAGGCCGCCGGGGTGCCGGTCATGTTGGGGCGATGCGGCTTCTGCCAGGCACGCGGGGCGTAATTCTCTTCGGTTGGCGGAATGTCGACGATGTGGTGCATCCAGCCGTGCCATGCCGGCGGAATGGTCGTCGCCTCGGCATAGCCATTGTAGATCACCCAGCGCCGCTCAAAGCCGAGCACCGGATCAATCTTTCCGCCTGCGGTTCTATAGTACCGGTTGCCGAACTCGTCCTGCCCCACCGCCTCGCCGTAAAGCCAGGTCCAGAGCTGGGTGTTCAGGGTCTGGCCGTTCCACCAGGTAAAAAACCGAAGCAGGAAACTCTTCATGGTGCGCCGCATTAAGTCAGAGACCAGATTCTCATGCCACCGCCGGACGCCGAAGTCCAGACATCCGCCCCGCTGAGAAAGTCGTACTTGCCGATATGTCTTATCTGCTTTCGGACCTTTGGTATCAGCTCGCCTCTATTCTCGCCGCCATCCCAGCTCCCATTACCGCGCTTTTGATGCTTGTTGTCGCGATCGCGGTGGCACTGCTGGTGTTTTCCGCGGTTGTCTATCTCACACGTCGCATGCTGGCGAACCGCCACGCGCATCTTTTATCCTTCCTGCGACGGACCAAGGGGGTTCTGCGCTTCGCGCTGATCTTGCTGGCGATGTCGATCGCTGCGCGTAATGCGCCCCTCAATTACGAGCTGGCTGGCGCGCTCGGCCGAATCTTTCAGGTCGGCTTCATCGTGATGATCGGATGGCTGGCGATTGTCGGCGCCAATATGGTCGCCGATCTCTATCTGCTGCGATTCCGGCTCGACACCGAGGACAATCTGCTCGCGCGCAAGCATATTACCCAGGTGCGCATCCTGCGCGGCGCGATCCAGACGCTGATCATCGTCATCACCGCAGCATCCAGCCTGATGACATTCGAAGTGGTGCGGCAGTTCGGCGTGTCGCTGTTTGCCTCGGCCGGTATTGCCGGCATCGTGGTCGGCTTCGCGGCGCGTCCGCTTCTTTCCAGCCTGATCGCCGGCATGCAGATCGCGATGACGCAACCGATCCGCATCGATGACGCTGTCGTAGTCGAGAATGAATGGGGCTGGATCGAGGAGATCAAAGCCACCTATGTCGTGATCAAGCTGTGGGACTGGCGGCGGATGATCGTGCCGCTCTCCTATTTCATGGAGAAGCCATTCCAGAACTGGACCCGAGAAACGTCCTCGCTCATCGGCACCGTGTATCTCTATGTCGATTACACGATCCCGGTTTCGGCCATACGGCAGGAGGTCAATCGCATCGTCGCCGCATCCAAGTTGTGGGACGGCAATGTCGTCAATGTGCAGGTGACGGATTCTAAAAGCGATACCGTCGAGCTGCGCATCCTGGCGAGCGGCCGCAACTCGCCGCAGGTGTTCGATCTGCGCTGCGAGATTCGCGAAAAGATCATCGACTATCTGCAACGCGAGTATCCCGGCGCCCTGCCCCGCGCGCGTCACGAGCAATTCTGGCACAATACGCCCGCCTTTATGCCGCGTGAACGCAGCGAAGAACGCACGCATCATGCGAAGCACAGCGCGCATGATGACGGCGGCGGCCGCCAGGCTATCGCCCGCCACCGCTGACGCAGTCGCGTTTGCGAATGAGTTGCAGAATAAACTGTTGCGGATTCGACGGTTGATTTGACCGGACGTGCGGCCTATTCCCCTGCCTCATCCACGCGAGTTCGTCATGAGGCGTTTAAAATTCATCGCAACCGGCAGCATTGCTGTCGGTCTGATCGTTCTGGCGCTGAAATACGCGGCCTATCATCTGACAGGCAGCGTCGCGCTGCTCTCGGACGCGATCGAAAGCATCGTCAATGTCGCGACCGCTGTTGCGGCACTGTTCGCGATCACTTTCGCAGCGCAGCCGGCTGACGCCAATCATCCATACGGTCATCACAAGGCCGAATATATCTCCGCCGTTATTGAAGGCGTGCTGATCCTCATCGCCGCTATCGCCATCCTGCGCGAAGCATGGCTGGCCTATCAATCGCCGCGCGTTCTCGATGCACCGTGGCTCGGCCTCGCGGTCAATGGCCTCGCCTGCTTCATCAACGCCATCTGGTGTTATGTTCTGGTGACCCAAGGGCGTACGGCGAAATCGCCGGCGCTGATGGCCGATGGCCGCCATCTGTTTACCGATGTGATGTCCTCCGTCGGCGTGCTGGGTGGTGTTGCGTTATCGGCCGTCACCGGACTGGCCATCCTCGACCCGCTGCTGGCGGCGCTGGTGGCACTCAATATCCTATGGTCGGGATGGCGGCTGATGAAGGAATCTGTCGGTGGCCTGCTCGACGAAGCGCTGCCGGAAAGCGGCCTGTCGCGCATCCGCGCGATCATTGCTGCGAATGCCGATGGCGCGATCGAGGCGCATGACATCCGGACGCGCCAGGCCGGTCGCATGACCTTCGTCGATTTTCACCTGGTGGTAAGCGGCCAGATGACAGTCACCGAAGCGCACGATATTTGCGACCGGCTTGAGCGCGCGATCAAGGCAGAAGTTCAGGACGCCTTGATCTCAATCCATGTCGAGCCCGACGACAAGGCCAAGCATTCCGGCATTGTCGTCCTGTAGCTTTACAGTTCGGTATCCGCGGCAAATGGATTAAGGGGCGCTAGGAACAGACAACCGCGCCGCCAGCGATGCGAACTTGTCGAGATAGCCCCGCAGAAAGGCCGCCGTCTGTTCGTCAGCGACGTTGCCTTCGTCATCGATCAGGTCGGGCTTGAAGGCGAGATAGACTTCCGGCTGCCCCATCACGAGCGCGCCAACCGCCGTCAGCATGGTGCGCATCTGATGCTGGGCGACAGCCGTGCCGATCACGCCGGGCGATGTGCCGGTGACGGTGGCAAGCTTGCCGTCCCACACATTGGTGCCCCAGGGCCTTGTGCCCCAATCGATGACATTTTTCAGGACCGCCGGCACGCCGCGATTATATTCCGGCGTCACAAACAGCACGGCATCGGAGGCAGCGATGGCATCCTTCACCCGCTGCACCGAGGCCGGCAGATTATTCTCGCGCTGCGGATCGAAGAACGGCAGGTCGTCGATCTCGACCACCTGCAGATCGAGCTTGTCGGCGCCGAGCCGGGCCAGCGCCTTGGCGAGTTTGCGATTGAGCGAGCCCGGGCGCGAACTGCCGACAAAGACCGCGACTTTGGATTTCTGAGCGTGAGACATGGAAAGACCTCGATTTCGGACGTGCAAGACGTAAGTATTGTTTTGTAACCGAGGATGATTAGATTACTGCTCGGGGAGCGCACAAGGAGGCACAAACTTGTCACACGGTTACACCCATGTGCCCGGCGAATGCGGGGCGATCAGCGAGATCCTGTCGCGCATCGGCGACAAATGGACCGTGCTGGTGGTGTCGATTCTGGGTGGCGGGCCTAAACGCTTCAATGAATTGCGACGAGAGGTCGGCAGCATTTCGCAGCGCATGCTGACGCTGACGCTGCGGGGGCTCGAACGCGACGGCCTCGTCACCCGCACGGTCTATGCAACGGTGCCACCACGTGTGACCTATGAACTCACCCCGCTCGGCCGCACCTTGCTGGAGCCGATCGTCGCGGTCGCCGCCTGGGCGAGACAGCATCGCAGCGAAGTCGTCAAAGCGCGCGTGATCTATGACACATCAGCAGCAGTCGAACCGCAGCCCGGCGTGATCGCGCGCACGGCGCCATCGGAAGACCACCCATCCTGACTGTGATCGCAGGTGCGCTCTGGCGCGTCTGATGTGAATTTTCCTGCCCGACCGATCGAACCTTCTCGGACGAGCCTACGTTGTCGAGCAACGCGGCTTCGCCGCGGTATGTGGTGTTGCTGAAGCATCACATGAGGCTCCGGATGAAGGCATTCTCATGAAGGCATTGGCCTGGCACGGCAAAGGCGACATTCGCTGCGAGGAAGTCCCCGATCCAAAGATCGAACATCCGCGCGATGCCATCATCAAAGTGACGGCGTGTGCGATCTGCGGTTCCGATCTGCACATCTACGGCGGCATCATTCCGCAGATGAAGCATGGCGATGTGCTCGGCCACGAGAATATGGGTGAAGTTGTTGAAGTTGGACCTGAGAACAAATCTCTGAAGGTGGGTGACCGTGTGGTCGTACCGTTCACCGTCTCCTGCGGCGAATGCTTCTTCTGCCGCAACGGCTTTTTCTCCGGCTGCGAACGCACCAATCCCGACCACGACAAGGCATCCAAACTGTGGGGCAATGCGCCCGGCGGTTTGCTTGGCTATTCGCATCTCCTCGGCGGCTATGCCGGTGGACAAGCCGAATATCTGCGCGTGCCCTATGCCGATGTTGGGCCGATCAAGGTGCCCGATCATCTGAGCGATGAGCAGGTGCTGTTCCTGTCGGATATTTTCCCCACCGGCTATATGGGCGCGGAATTTTGCGACCTGAAAGGCGGCGAGACGGTTGCGATCTGGGGCTGCGGTCCGGTCGGGCAATTCGCTATTCGCAGCGCCTTCATGCTGGGTGCCGAGCGTGTGATCGCTGTTGATACCGTGCCGGAACGTCTGGCATTGGCGCGGCAGACTGGCGCCGAGACCATCGATTTCATGGCTGAGGATGTCTACGACCGCATCATGGAGATGACCAAGGGTCGCGGTGCCGACGCCTGCATCGATGCGGTCGGGACCGAAGCCGAGCCGGCGGCTAGCCTCGATTCACGATGGGACCGCATCAAGGTCGCGACTTTCATGGGCACCGATCGTCCGCATGTGCTGCGGCAGGCCATTCACTGCTGCCGCAATTTTGGTGTGGTGTCGGTGGTCGGCGTCTATGGCGGCTTTCTTGACAAGATCCCGATGGGATCAGCGATCAATCGCGGCCTCACCTTCCGAATGGCGCAGACGCCGGTGCAACGCTATCTGCCGAAGCTGTTGCAGCTCGTTGAGGAGGGCAAGATCCATCCGTCTTTTGTGATCACCCATACCGCGCCGCTGGAGCAAGGCCCCGATCTCTACAAGACGTTCCGCGATAAGGAAGACGGCTGCATCAAGGTGGTGCTGAAGCCCGGCATGACGCAAGCCAAACCCACACAAGGACTGGAAGCCGTTCATGCCTGACACCCGAAAAGCCAATGGCGCGAAGCCCCTCGCGATCGTCACCGGCGCCTCGACCGGCATCGGCCTCGAACTCGCGCGCGAATGCGCGAAAAATAACTTTGATCTGATCATCGCCGCCAACGAGCCGGAGATCGAACAGGCGGCTGATCTTCTGCGCGGCGATGGCGCCAATGTTGAGGCTGTGCAAGCCGATCTCGCAACGATCGAGGGCGTCGATCGGTTGTACAAGGCAATCGGTGGGCGCGATGTCCACGCCCTGCTCGCCAATGCCGGGCGCGGTCTCGGCAAAGGGTTTCTCGATCAGGATTTCGACGACATCCGCTTTGTCATCGACACCAACGTCACCGGGACGGTCTATCTGATCCACAAGATCGGCCGCGACATGCGGGCGCGCGGCGACGGCCGCATCCTGATTGTTGGTTCAATTGCCGGCTTTATCCCCGGCACCTATCAGGCGGTCTACAACGCCACTAAGGCGTTCCTCGATTCATTCTCTTATGCCCTGCGCGAGGAGCTGAAGGACACGGGCATCACCGTCACCTGCCTGATGCCGGGACCGACCGAAACCCAATTCTTCCGCCGAGCCGACCTGATGGACACCAAGGTCGGCACGGGTAGCAAGGACGATCCGGTCGATGTGGCCAAGGACGGCTTCAAGGCAATGATGGATGGTAGCGGCGGGGTCGTCAGCGGCCTGCAAAACAAGATGCAGGTGGCCGCCGCGCATGTTGCACCGGCCGAACTGCTGGCCAAACAGCATGCGGCACAGGCGGCACCCGGTACCGGCAAGAGCTGACAAGAGCCGATTTGGCGGCCGCTGTCCCGGATCGGGACAGCGAACCGGCCCTATCGCCTTGAGTGAGTTGCGAGAATCGGTGAGCGCCGGGCGGACCTGATGGTGCCGCAGCGGTACCTTGGCACTGCTAACGAGCGACTCGCTGTCCCCCTCGTCTGGGCCGAAACCTTTAGAGTTATGCCCGTCCCAAGCGGCTTTCCGAGCCCCCTCCTCGCCGGCTAGCGGGCCAGCAAAATCGGGCTTCATTGGCCCTTGGCAAATCCTCTAGTGGACCGCAAACTCTCATTGGTGTTTCCCCATAATTCACAATGGAACACTATCGGTAGGGGCTTATTCACAAATGGCCACTATTTCTTGACGGGCCAGTGAAGTCTGCCTAGGTACAAGGATCAGCCGGCGCGAGTGAAGTTTTGAAGTCTCCCGCCGGCCCTCCGACAGCCATGTGAAGTCGCGTCACCCGCCATTTTATAACCCGTGGCGGGCTTGGGCATCGCGTCGCTTCGGAGACCATAAGGCGCCGATCAACGGCGTCACGCGTTGAACAGGCGTCGAACAAGAATGGGGCCAATCGGCACGGGCTGGGGGACAGCGGCTGTGCCATAGGCTCGCCGGCGTAAAGGCCGGGCAAGCAGGACACGGGGCAAGACGAATGCGAATTGAGCGGCGCTACACCAAGCAAGGCCAGTCTCCCTATGCGGAGATGGGCTTCCGGCTGACCACCAGCGAGATCAAGAATCCCGACGGCTCGGTGGTGTTCCGGCTCGACAATGTCGAGGTGCCGGATTTCTGGTCGCAGGTGGCGTCCGACGTTCTCGCCCAGAAATATTTCCGCAAAGCCGGCGTTCCGTCGCGGTTAAAGCGGGTTGAGGAAAATTCTGTCCCCTCCTTCCTGTGGCGCTCGGTGGCGGACGAGGACGCGCTCGCAACGCTCGTAGAAACCGAGAAGTACGTGGGCGAGCATTCCTCGAAACAGGTATTCGACCGACTTGCCGGCACCTGGACCTATTGGGGCTGGAAGGGCGGCTATTTCGACACCGAAGACGACGCCCAGGCCTACTTTGACGAGCTGCGCTACATGCTGGCCGCGCAGATGTGCGCGCCGAACTCGCCGCAATGGTTCAACACCGGCCTGCACTGGGCCTATGGCATCGATGGTCCGTCGCAGGGCCACTATTACGTCGATTACCGCACCGGCCAGCTGACCAAGTCGGAAACCGCCTACGAGCATCCGCAGCCGCATGCCTGCTTCATCCAGTCGATCTCCGACGACCTGGTGAATGAAGGCGGCATCATGGACCTGTGGGTGCGTGAAGCACGCCTGTTCAAATATGGCTCGGGCACCGGCTCGAACTTCTCTTCACTGCGCGGCGAAGGCGAGAAGCTGTCGGGCGGCGGCAAGTCGTCCGGCCTGATGTCCTTCCTGAAGATCGGCGACCGCGCCGCGGGCGCGATCAAGTCGGGCGGCACCACGCGCCGGGCCGCCAAGATGGTGGTGGTCGATGCCGACCATCCCGATATCGAGCAATATATCGACTGGAAGGTGAAGGAGGAGCAGAAGGTCGCTGCCCTCGTCACCGGCTCGAAGGTCAACCAGAAGCATCTGCGCGCGGTGCTGAAGGCCTGCGTCAACTGCGAAGGCTCCGGCGACGACTGCTTCTCGCCCGACAAGAACCCGGCGCTGAAGCGCGAGATCAAGCTCGCCCGCAAGGCCTTCGTGCCGGACAGCATGATCAAGCGCGTGATCCAGTTCGCGCGTCAGGGCTATACCGATATCGAATTCCCGATCTACGACACCGACTGGGACTCGGAGGCCTATCTCACCGTCTCCGGCCAGAACTCCAACAACTCGGTGCGCGTCACCGACGCCTTCCTGAAAGCGGTCGAAAACGACGGCGACTGGAATCTGAACTGGCGCAACAAGAAGGGCGCGGCCAAGACGCTGAAGGCGCGCGAGCTGTGGGACAAGATCGGCTATGCCGCCTGGGCCTGCGCCGATCCCGGCCTGCAATTCCACACCACCGTCAATGACTGGCACACCTGCCCGGCCTCCGGCGAAATCCGCGCGTCCAATCCGTGCTCGGAATACATGTTCCTGGACGACACGGCGTGCAATCTCGCTTCGCTGAACCTCCTCACCTTCCGCGACAAGACGACGAAGGAATTCGACGTCGCCTCGTATGAACATGCGGTGCGGCTGTGGACCATCGTGCTGGAAATCTCGGTGATGATGGCGCAATTCCCGTCCAAGGAAATTGCCCAGCTCTCCTACGAATACCGCACGCTCGGCCTCGGCTATGCCAATATCGGCGGCCTCCTGATGTCATCGGGCATTCCCTATGACTCCGACGAAGGCCGCGCCATCGGCGCGACGCTGACCGCGATCATGACCGGCATTTCCTACGCCACCTCGGCGGAGATGGCGGCTGAACTCGGCACCTTCCCGGGCTTTGAGAAAAACCGCGAGCACATGCTGCGCGTCATTCGCAACCATCGCCGGGCCGCCTATGGCGAAAGCGTTGGTTACGAGCAGCTCGGCGTCAATCCGGTGGCGATCGACGCCGCCCATTGCCCCGACCCCAAGCTCGTCAGCCATGCCAAGCTCGCCTGGGACAAGGCCCTCGCGCTCGGCGAACAGCACGGCTATCGCAACGCGCAGGCGACCGTGATCGCGCCGACCGGCACGATCGGCCTCGTCATGGATTGCGACACCACCGGCATCGAGCCGGACTTCGCGCTGGTGAAATTCAAGAAGCTGGCCGGCGGCGGCTACTTCAAGATCATCAACCGCGCGGTGCCGGAAGCCTTGCGGGCGCTCGGCTATTCGGAAAGCGACATCGCCGAGATCGAGGCCTATGCCGTGGGTCACGGCAGCCTCGGTCAGGCGCCGGGCATCAACCATGCGACGCTGAAGGCCAAGGGCTTCACCAACGAGGCGATCGAGCTTGTCGAAAAGGCGCTGCCGACCGCTTTCGACATCAAGTTCGCCTTCAACAAGTGGACGCTCGGCGAACAATTCTGCCGCGATGCGCTCGGCGTCTCGCCGGCTGATCTTGCCTCGCCGACCTTCGACCTCCTGTCGCATCTTGGCTTCACCAAGCGCGAGATCGAAGCCGCCAACATTCACGTCTGCGGCGCGATGACGGTCGAAGGCGCTCCGCATCTGAAGCCCGCGCACTACGCCGTGTTCGACTGCGCCAATCCGTGCGGCCGCACCGGCAAGCGCTATCTCTCGGTCGAAAGCCACATCCGCATGATGGCGGCGGCGCAGCCGTTCATCTCCGGCGCCATCTCCAAGACGATCAACATGCCGAATGAGGCTTCGGTCGAGGATTGCAAGAACGCCTATCTCCTCTCCTGGAAACTGGCGCTGAAAGCCAACGCGCTCTATCGCGATGGATCCAAGCTCAGCCAGCCGCTGAATTCGCAGCTGATCGCCGACGAGGAGGACGAGGACGACGAGATCGAAGCCTTTATCGACAAGCCGCAGGCTGCGCGCACCACGCAACTGGCCGAACGCGTGATCGAAAAGGTTGTCGAGCGCATCACCGTCATCCGCGAGCGCGAGAAGCTGCCGTCACGCCGCAAGGGCTACACGCAGAAAGCCGTGGTCGGTGGCCACAAGGTCTATCTGCGCACCGGCGAATATGACGACGGCCGCATCGGCGAGATCTTCATCGACATGCACAAGGAAGGCGCGGCGCTCCGCTCCTTCATCAATAACTTCGCGATCGCGGTGTCGCTCGGCCTGCAATATGGCGTGCCGCTCGAGGAATATGTCGACGCCTTCACCTTCACGCGGTTCGAGCCGTCGGGCCCGGTGCAGGGCAACGACACCATCAAGTTCGCGACCTCGATCCTCGATTATGTGTTCCGCGAACTCGCGGTGTCCTATCTCGAGCGTTTCGATCTCGGTCATGTCGATCCGTCGGAAGGCGCGTTCGATGCGCTCGGCAAGGGCGAGGATGAAGGCAAGGCACAGGGCGCGCCCTCGCCGGCTGCCAAATATCTGTCGCGCGGCCTCACCCGTTCGCGCACCGACAAGCTCGGCGTGATTGCCGGTGGTTCGTCGGCTTCGGCGGAATCGTCGGGGCATACCGGCGCGGCCAATGTCACGGCCTTTCATGCCGCCGGCGCCACCGCGCTGAAATCGGACGCCAAGCCCGCCGTTGACCGGCTGGAATGGCAGCAGGTGGAAGAACGCATGCGGGCGATGGTCAGCGAGACCAAGCCGCAGCCGCAAGCACAGGCGAAGGCGGCGGTGTCGGAACGGCGCGCGGAAGCACGAGCCCGCGGCTATGAAGGCGAAGCCTGCGGCGAATGCCAGAACTTCACGCTGGTGCGCAACGGCACCTGCATGAAGTGCGATACGTGTGGAAGCACGACGGGGTGTTCGTAATTTAATCCGAAAAACAAAAGGCCGGGCATTGCCCGGCCTTTCCGAAATGACGAATCCGGGAGCTAAAAAATTTGCCCTGGACGCTGTGAAAACGAACCTGTGGGGAGAACTAGAACTTCGGCCTAGCGAATCAAATTACAATTCGTTTTGATTCGTCGCTAGATACCAACCCCGAGATGTTATCTCGGGGTTGGTCCCGTGAAGTACCAGTCAAGGGACTTACGGGGATCTCGGAAAGCGTAGTCGCCTTCCTCAGTTGCATGGGAAAATTAGCGATTCCGTAGTCTGACGTCCAGCGGCACCTTGACGTTTTCCAACGCCCACAAGGGCAGGAGTACGCAAATGCCTAAGTATACCCGGAACTCTGGAAACGAATGGAAACCCTCCGAAGTTAAGCAACTTCGGCAGGAGGCGCGCCAAAACACGCCAACGCGCGTAATCGGCCTGCATCTTGGCCGCAGCGAAAATGCCATTCGTAATAAGGCATCCGAGGTTGGGGTTTCGCTGAAACCAACCAATCAATCTCCCTACAATCGTAGCAAGTAACGGGTGACCTTGGGTGGACCGTGTTGTTGTATGGTCCACCCTTGGACATGCGCGAAGGCCAAGCTTTCGAATACAATACGGGCGGAATCCCGATGGGTGTAGCTGATCTGATAATCGGATAAAGGACCATGACTATGCGGGACGCAGAGAACATTGAAAGAGCTGCGCGCGATTTAAGGCGCAAGTTGAAAATAGACGATCAACTGCGTCCCGACATGATCACTGTAATCTTTAAATTGAAGAATCTACGGTACATTAATGACTACCGCCGCGTTCCGGACGATAAAATGTCTGGTAGTGAAGCCTATTTCGATCCTGAGACGGGGTTACTTCATATTAGCGAAAGCACTTTCTGCTCTGCCAACGACCACGCGACATGCTCAGATGCAGACCGGCGGCGTGCAAGATATACAATCGCGCACGAGATAGGTCATATCGCCTTAGGCCATACCGCTCTGCGGCATCGGGGCGTATCAAATCGATTGAGAAAGTCTGCTCCTGGTCACCAACGAGACGAGAGAGAAGCAGATATGTTTTCCGCAGCGTTTCTTGCGCCAGCCCACCTTGCGATCTGAGGCCCGTATGACCCCGGAAGAACTCGCAGAACGATTTGATATCAGCATCAGTGCGGCCCGCATCAGACTTGAAGAGCTGGAGAAAATGAACCGGCGACGCCTAGGTACTAAGAGAGAGCTACCACAGGGCATTTTGGATTTTCTTCGCGACGCTAAAAAAAGCGGTCACACTATTACTAGCATCGATGAATGAACGTTTTGCCTTGGTGCCTCACCGCCCCCGATACGCTTCCTTGCCAAACCACTCCGTCAACGCCGGACCCAACGCCTCACCCGTAACAAGCTTCGCCGCCCAGTCCGGCGACGACGCGCGCACGATCAGCATCCACGCCTCGCCATAAGCATCGCGGTTGAGGATTTCCGGTTTGCGCATCAGCAATTCGTTATGCGCGATGACGATGCCATCGAAGGCGGCGCGCGCGGCGCCCACCCATTTGCCGCCCTCCACCACCGCGAAGGATTTGTTGGTCTCGAAATCCTTGCCGATGCGCTTGGGCGTGAACACCAAGACGTCACCCATCAGCGTCGTCGACCATTGCGTGAAGCCGGCGCGAATGGTGCCGTCGGCGAGCGGCTCATACCAGATCTGATTGTCGATGTCGTAATGCAGGTGGTCTGGAAAATCGTGACCGTTGACGCTGACCATGGCCGCCCTCAATAGGTCAGCACGCGGCAATCGCCATCCATGACGTCCTGGATCATGGCGGCCGCGCCCATCATGCCGCTGCATTCGGGGATGAGATCGTCCTCGGTCATGTCGTAGAGATCGAGATTGGCCGGACACGCCCACAGCTTCGCGCCCTGGTCATGCGCTTCGCGGATCCAGTCATAGACGGTCTTGGGATGGCCGGGCTTGATGGCAATCGCCTGCGCGACGCCCTTCATCATCAGCCGTCCGGCGGTGGCGGTGCAGACGATGTCGACCTGGTAATCCATCGCGGCGGCGACGGCGGCATGATAAAACGGCGCGCCGAGTTCTTCCGGATTGCGCGGATCGGTATTGAGCAGGATGACGAGCAGCCGCTTCGTCACGGTGCTTGCTCTTGCTGGACGCGCGTCATTGCATCACCTCGTCGATGCGCATGCGACGGCCCCATTTGTCAAAGAAGTGGCCTTCATTCAGCACCAGCCGGTCGTCATCGAGCCGTGCTTCCAGCTCGCGCAGTTTGATGCGCGCGGTCGGATTGTCGAGCGGCCCGCCATGCGACGCGGTGACCGGAAAGAAGGATGCGCCGTGCCAGTCCATGCCAGCGCCGGCAAACATCAGCACGATGTCGTCCCATGTCACTTCATCGCCGATGACGTTGAAATAGGTCGAGCAGAGCGGCGTAACTTTGGTTTCGCCGATATCAACCAGCACCACGAGCGTGGTGAAATCGCCGGTGGCGGCATAGGCGCCGACCAGCCATTCCTCGAAATCGGTGGCAAAGTCGCGCGGGTCAGAAATCGACAACGGGCGTCTCCGGCATGTAATTCTCGAACAGGACCCAGAACGGCGTGCCGTGCTTGTCGGCATACCAGGCTTCGAAGTCGCGCAGCGTCTGCATCGGATCGGGCCTGGCGAGCGCAGCTTGTTGCGCATCGGATGCGGTGGCCGTCTGCAAACTCGCCACCTGCACCGGCGCAACGCTGAGAAACACTGCGCGGCCGACGGCCGCAAATTGCGACAGCACCGCGGTGCGCGGCTCGCTGTCGCTATGCCACGACAATCGCGTGCGCAACACGCCGAGCGCATTGGCGACCGCGATCTCCTCGCTCTCGGCCTGCGCCACCGCATCCACCACCTGTCGCATCAGGTTAAACCTGCGATAGGCGAACACCCGCTCCTGCTCCAGCGCCTTCAGCCGTGCGGAAAACTCCTTGCGCAACTCGGCCTCGGCCTTGTCGGCGTGGGTGGTGGCGTTTTGCAGATCATCGAGGAATGCTGTGGCCGCAGCCGTCATCCGTGACTCCTCATCCCGTACTTCTGGAGCGTGGCGGAAGAGAGAGGGAGTCGAACCCACCAAGAACCGTCTCGCGGCCCTTCCCGGATTTGAAGTCCGGACGCCCCACCGGGGACGCTTCTCTTCCTTTATCCTGTGGCTCCTGCCCGCCCGAAAGTGACGCCGCCGGGCGGAACAGATCAAGACGATGTTTGTTCAGCCGGCGCAAGTCTCCGCGCCGCATTGTCACGCCATGGCGGTCGAAAAATTCCAGGATCTGGATAGCGACTTTGCGGCCATTGTCGAGCCGGTCGCGCAGCTGAGCGGCGGTGAATTCGCCGCGCTCGGCGTGCTCCGCGACATCGATGGCGATGGTGACGATCTCAGCGACGGTGCTGCGCAGGAAGAAATGGTCATGCGCCACCTCATCGACCTGCCCCATCCGGCTGAGCAGCTTCAGCAGCCGGCGGATATCGGCCTCGGAGCGGCCGAGCGTGTCGATCATGTCGCGCACGCGCGGCGGCCGAAAGCGCATGTCGCCGCCGATCAGCGGCTGCATCTTCGCCCAGACCTGCTCATCGGCCGGCGTCAGCCGCACCGCATGGCCCGGCAACCGCACCCAGGCGCCATCGAGGCCGATCTCGCCGTTGCGCGCGAGCCCCTGCAGGAAGGACAGGAAAGCCGGCGCCGGCAAACGCGGCTCGAGCTGCAGGCGCAGCCGCTCAAGGCCAATGCCGGGAAGATCGGGATTGGCGGCATGGAAATCGCCGAGCGCAGCCAGCACGCTGCGCTTCAGCGCCATCCATGTTGCGGGCGACAGGCCGAGCGTCGATCCGCCGGCGGTGACATCGAGAATGCCGATGCGGTCATGCATCGCCGCAAAGTCAGCGGGGCTGATGGCGCGGTCGCGGGCAAACGCCGGCAGATCGACATAGAACGGCGCGCGCGCCAGCAGAGCTGACAGCACCTGCTCGTGATCGGGGAGCGCCAGCGCCTCGATCTGCGCCAGACGCTCGGGCGTGCGCCGCTTGCGCGCCGGCGCGCGCAGGTCGAGCAATTGCCCGCCGCCGATGGTGCGTTGCGCCGTGGTGTCACGCAGCACGAAGCGGTCGCCGGCCGCCGCCGCCAGTGGCTGCTCCAGCACGAATTGCACGAAAGCTTCGCCACCCGGCGGCACCGGCTTGTCATCGAGGAGCACGATGCGCGCTGTGATGTCGGAGGCGGCGTGATGCAGATGCACCGGCGTCCATTGCCCGATAGGCTTGGCCTCGGAGGCCAGGAGCCGCATCCGCGCATCGATCCGCTGGCTCGGCGCATGAAGCGATGGATCAAGCACCACATCGCCGCGATGGATCGCATCCTTGGCAACACCATCGCCAGTCAGGTTGAGCGCGCAACGCTCGCCGGCAAAGCCCTGTTCGCGCGGCATGTTCTGCGCATGAATGGAGCGCACGCGCGCGGCCAGCCCGGACGGACTGATCGTCACACGATCGCCGACCGACACCGAACCGGACAGGATCGTGCCGGTCACCACCGTGCCGATGCCTTGCAGCACAAAGGAGCGATCGACCGCGAGCCGGAACAGACTGTCATCCTTGCGGCCGGCGACCTGCCCCATCAGCGCGAACAGATGATCGCGCAAGTCACCGATGCCGGCACCGTCCGCGACCGACACCGGAATAATGCGCGCATCGGCCAGCGTCGTGCCGGCAACCGTCGCGCGGATTTCATTTTCGACAATCGCCAAGCGCTCGGCATCAGCAAGATCGGATTTGGTGATAGCGATCACGCCGCCGCGCACGCCGAGCAGATCGATGATCGACAGATGCTCGCGCGTCTGCGGCATCACGCCGTCATCGGCGGCAACGACCAGCAAAGCCAGATCAATGCCGGTGGCGCCGGCCAGCATGTTGTGTACGAAGGCTTCGTGGCCCGGCACGTCGATAAAGCCGAGGATCGATCCATCCGGCGCGGGCAAAAACGCATAGCCAAGATCGATGGAAATGCCGCGCTTCTTTTCCTCTTTCAGCCGATCGGTATCGACGCCGGTCAGCATCCGCACCAGCGAGGTCTTGCCGTGATCGATATGGCCGGCGGTGCCGATGATCATGTCATCGCCTCCGTCGATTGCGCCAACGCCTGGCGCTCAATGGCGACAGCCGTCTCGCGCGGCAGGGCTTCGCGCGCGGGCGCAAGAAAGCGATCGGCGAGCGCGCTGCCATTCTTGCGCGCCACCACGAGCAGCGACAGCGCACGTTCGGGATCGCGCTCTACGCCAGCGCCAAGATGATGCGCTGCACCCAGCATCGCCTGACCATCGGCATCGCCAAGCTCAGCAGCCTTGCGCCACCACGCGGCAGCCTCGGCCGGATCGCGCGGAACGCCCAGCGCATTGTGATACATCATGCCGATGCGCGTCATCGATGATGCGACGCCCTTTTCGGCTGCGCGCTGCGCAAAGTCGAGCGCTTGCGCAGGGTCTGGCGGCATCACCTCGCCTTCCAGCAGCATCCAGCTCAGCATGTCCTGCGCTGGTGCGTCGCCAGCTTCCGCCGCCTGCCGATATAGTTCGGCGGCGCGCAGATAATCCTGGGGGGCGCCTTCGCCCTTGAAATAGAGCGCGGCGAGATTGCGCTGGCCGACGGCATCACCACCCTCCGCCGCCAGCGTCAGCCACTTCAACGCCAGTGCGTCGTCGCGCTCGACGCCAAGGCCTTCGGCAAAACAGGCGCCGATATTGTTCTGCGCGCGAGGCACGCCGGCATGGGCAAGCTGCGCCCAGATCTCCAATGCTGCGCTGTAATCGCCCTGCTCCGACGCGGTGTAAGCTTGCGCCATGCGTGCAGCAATGTCGTCCTGCGGCGCTTGCGCTTGCCGCGCATCGGCTTGCGGGAGAAAGCGCTTAAGCCAGGACACCATTCTGATCCTCGATCCGGAGCGAAGACAGATTGGCGATGAAGCCCGCCTCATCCTCAAGGCAACGCATATCGAGAATGAGCGACTGATCGGCGATATGACCAACCACCGGCCTCGGCAATTGCCGCAGGGCCGTCGACAAGGCGCCGATGGCGCGGCCCGCGCCTTTGGCTTGCGCCGCGCGGATGGCAAGTCCGAAGCTCGGAATGCCTTCGAGCGGCAGAGCGCCGGAACCGATCTGGCTGTTGCAGTCCGTAAGTGCGACGGCGAATGCGTCACCAACAGCCTTGGCGACAGCGCCTTGCATGCGTTCGGCCACCGCCTTGATGTCATCGCGCGAGCGCGCAAAGGCGCGCGCCGTCGGCAGACGTTCGGCCAGCCGGTCGGGATCACGATAAAGCTTCAGCGTTGCTTCCAGTGCGGCAATCCTGATCTTGTCGATGCGCAATGCGCGCTTCATCGGGTTCTTGTTGATCTGCGCGATCAGGTCCTTGCGGCCAACGATGAAGCCGGCCTGCGGGCCGCCGAGCAGCTTATCGCCGGAGAAGGTGACAAGGTCTGCACCCTCCTTCACCGCTTCCATCACTGTCGGCTCATGCTTGAGGCCGAAGCGCGTCAGATCGATCAGTGTGCCGGAGCCAAGATCGTTGACCAGCGGCACGTTGCTCTCATGCGCGATGGCGGCAAGGTCGCGCGGCGCAACTTCGGCGGTGAAGCCTTCAACACGATAATTCGACGTATGCACTTTCAGGATCAGCCCGGTGTCGGCACCGATCGCGCCGACATAATCCTTTTTATGCGTGCGATTGGTGGTGCCGACTTCCCGCAAGCGCGCGCCGGCGCGCGCCATGATGTCGGGCATGCGGAAGGCGCCGCCGATCTCGATCAACTCGCCGCGCGAGACGATGGCCTCGCGGTTCTGCGCCAGCGTGTTGAGGACGATCAACACCGCCGCGGCATTGTTATTGACGACCGTGGCATCTTCCGCGCCGGTCAATTCACACAACAGGCCGCGCAGATGATCGTCGCGCTCGCCGCGCTTGCCGCCGCCGACATCAAATTCCAGCGCCACGGCGTTGCGCATCGCTTGCGTGGCCGCCTCAACCGCAGCTTCGGCCAGCAGCGCGCGACCGAGATTGGTATGCAGGATGGTGCCGGTGAGATTGAAGACCGTGCGCAGGCTCGACTGATTGCTGTGCTGCAATTGCGCGAAGGCAAGATCCGCAACCTGCGTCGCCGCCATCACCTGACGCGCGGCGCGCGCCTCACCCAACACCGCGCGGATGGCGGCAACGGTCTGCGGCCGGCCGAACTGCGCGACCGCCGTCTCGCCGGATGGCATGCCCAGCACCTCATCGACCGACGGCAGCTTGCGCAGATCGGCAGGCGCGGCGCCAAGCGCTGCGGCATCGCCTTTGGCGCTGAGGGCATCGCTCATGATGGCCTTCCTCAATAGCCGAGCAGGAACGGATTGAAGGCGCTGCGCCGGTAACCAGCCTCTTTCACCAGAAGATCAAGCGCGAGCGTCGCGACATCATCGGCCACCGGCTCCAAGGCCGGATTTTTGTGCTGATGCAGGATCTTGGAATAGCTGTGGCATTCCTCACAGGTTTCCGCCTGGACATTGGTCTGCGCGCCGTCGAGCTCCTTGTAGCCGATGCCCTTGGTGCTGCCGCAGGCGACGCAGCGGATGCGCACATAATGCCACCAGGTCTGACACAGCGAACAGGCGCAGAAGCGCGTATTGGCCGCATCCTCCCAGCCGACAATGACGCTGGCGACCGGCGGACCGCCGCAGACCGGGCAGACGCCATCGCCCACCGGCACCAGCCGCGAGGCATCGAGCTGCGCGGCGATGCGCGCGAAATGCACCTGCAAGGCCGCAGCGACAAAGACATGGCTGGCGAGCGACTCGACCGGAATGCTTTCGGCCAGCACCGCACGCACCATCTCGTCGCGGCGCGGGGCGTCAGCATCCCTGGCGGCGAGCAACGCCGCACGCGCATCGGTCGGCATGTCGAGCGCGGTTGCGGCATCGAAAAGCCGGTCGAGCGTTGTTTCGAACACCGGCTCGCCGAGAAAGCGGCTGCGGTCGAGCGGCGGCATTTCGAACGAGCGGGCGCGCTCGCGCGCTTCCAGCGACGGCAGATCGGGCTGCCCCAGCCCCGGCTGGATCGTGTGCTGGATGTCGGCAATGCCGGCCAGAAAATTCAGATACGGGGCAAGCTGGTGCGTCTGCGCCAGATCGCGCAGGCGCGCTGCCCGGTTTGCGAAAAGGGATGTCGGATCGGGTAGCCGGGCGAAGGGCGGAGCAGACACCGCCCCGATGGGCACCGGATCATGGCGCGGGGCGCCGATTTCACTCATCTTTCACCTCACGAACCACACGGGCCACGTGCTTACACAGGCATGATGTGGTCCCGAAAACCGCTTCGCACTTTTCGGCATCATGCTCTAGCAGGCCCGCCCGCCTTGCGACGGGCGGTCTTGTTTGTCAGCGCTTTGGCGTTACCAGCTCACGTAACCATTTGCGATGGTGACGCCAAGCCCACCCGCCGGTGACCTGTCCACGGGTCATGGCCGAGATTGTCCCCTGCACCCAGATCGCCGCATAGACATGGACGATCCAGACGCAGATGGCCGCCACCGCCGCCACGGCATGGACCAGCACCGCCACGCGCTGCTGGGTCAGCGAGAAGAAATTGCCGAAATAGGCTTCCCAGATCACGATGCCGCTGGTGATCAGAACGATGATCAGAGCCGACATCGACCAGAACACCATTTTCTGGCCGGCATTGTACTTGCCGACTTCCGGCAGCTTTTCCTCGTTGCCGGTCAGCACGTCATAGATCTTGGCCATCCAGGTGCCGTCTTCGCGCTTCCAGAGATTGGCTTTCCAGAAGCGCAGAAACAGGCCGGCGAAGCTGAAGAACAGCACCACGCCGATCCAGGGATGGATCGCCCGGGTCCACTGCCCGCCACCGAACAGGCCGGTGAGGAAGTAAAGGCTCGGGCTGAACAGGGCCATGCCGGACAGCGCCAGCAGGATCAGGCTGACGGCCGTGATCCAGTGGTTGATGCGGGCGCCTGCGGTATACCGGTCGACCGTGACCGGTTTGCCGGGATGAACGCCGTCACCTGCTTCGACGTCGTATTGCACAGCCATCGCTACTTGCTCCCCGCGAGCCGCTCGGCATTTTCCTCATCCTCGCGCGTGACCTTGTTGGGGCCTGCCACGAGATAGTGCAGGAAGCCGAACGCGGCGAACAGACCGATCGAGGCAAGACCGGCATATTTGGTCACGCCCTTCCAGGCCTCAACAATCGGGCTGATCTTCGGATCGCGCGGGAGATTGGCATAAATCTCCGGCTTGTCCGCGTGCTGCAGCACGTACATCACGTGAGTGCCGTTAACACCCGGCGGATCGTAAAGCCCCGCATTCTTGTAACCGCGGGACTTCAGATCCTTGATCCGGCCATCGGCCCATTTCTTCATGTCGTCCTTGGTGCCAAAGACGATCGCCTGGGTCGGACAGGCCTTCTGACAGGCCGGTCCCTGCCCCACCGCCACGCGGTCCGAGCACAAGGTGCACTTGTAGGCCTTGTGATCGACCTTGGAGATGCGCGGAATGTTGAAGGGGCAACCCTTCACGCAATAGCCGCAGCCGATGCAGTTCTCGTGCACGAAGTCGACGATGCCGTTCGTGTATTGCACGATCGCGCCCGGCGCCGGGCAGGCCTTGAGGCAGCCCGGATCGGAGCAATGCATGCAGCCGTCCTTGCGGATCAGCCATTCGAGATTGTCGCTCTCCGGATTGACCCATTCGGTGAAGCGCATGACCGTGAAGGAGGCCGGCGTCAGATCCTCGGGGTTGTTATAGGTCCCCTCGTTGATGCCGATCTTCTCGCGCATGTCGTTCCACTCAAGGCACGCCACCTGGCATGCCTTGCAGCCGATACATTTGGAGACGTCGATCAGCTTTGCGACCGGCGTCATCGGCTCCGCAGGCAGAGCCTGCGAAGACGCGGAGCGCTTCACCAGATTGCGCTCGCTCATCACCGCCTTGACGGGCTGTGTGGGCGGATTGGGGATGACGTTTTCCCATGCCATGATGCGGTCCTCCCCTATGCGTCTCTCGGCCGCTTGCCGTCAGGCCCGCGGTCGAACAAGGTCTGGATCAGACTGCGCTCCGGATCCTTCTCACCATATTCGGCGAGCGTGAGCGGCCCGGAGATCGGCTCGATGTCCACGAGGAACGCCTTGTATTCCGGCGTCTCGATATTGGCATCGCCGACATAAGGCGTCAGCGAATTGGGCCCGAAGCCTTTCCGGGTGACACCGGTAAAGCCCCAATGCAACGGAATGCCGACCACATGCACGGCCTTCCCGTCACACATCAGCGGCCTGATCCGCTTGGTCACGACCGCCTTGGCCTTGACCGATCCACGCTTGGACCACACCCGCACCCAATGACCCTTCTGGATGCCCTTTTCCCTGGCGAGTTCTTCTGAGATCTCGACAAAGAATTCCGGCTGCGTCACCGCGTTATAGGTGACGTGCTTGGTCCAGAAGTGGAAATGCTCGGTGAGACGATAGGACGTTGCCGCGTACGGAAACTCCTTGGCGTCGCCGAACTGTTCCATATCGCCCTTGAACACGCGCGCCACCGGATTGCCCCGCACCTTCGGTGCGATGACATTGACGACGGGCGATTCAAACGGCTCGTAATGGACCGGGAACGGACCATCACGCATCATGCCGCGGGCGAACAGACGCGCCGACCCTTCCGGATTCATGATGAAGGGGCCAACCTCCTGCGGCTTGGCATTCACCGCAATGTCCGGAACGTCGTAGCCGGTCCAGGCGGTGCCATTCCATTCAATCAGCTTGCGGCTTGGATCCCATGGCTTGCCATCGATATCGCAAGACGCCCGATTGTAGAGAATGCGCCGGTTGGCCGGCCACGAGAAGGACCACTTCGAATAGGCGCCGGTCTCGTCGGGATCGCTGTTATCCCGGCGGGCCATCATGTTGCCCGCCTCGGTAAAGCAGCCCGAATAGATCCAGTTGCCGCATGCCGTGGTGCCGTCATCGCGCAGAGCGCCGAAACCTGCGACCTGTTTGCCCTTCTCCAGCAGAACCTTTGTCGGGTCGTTTGGATCAGTGACGGTTTCCAGCACCGAGCCGTTCATCTCCTTGGCAAGTTCTTCCGGAGACGGCTCGTTGATGTCCTTGTAGTTCCAGGTCAGGTTCAGGATCGGATCGGCGAACGCGCCGCCTTCCTTCCGATACAGCTCCTTCAGACGCAGATGCAGCTGCGCCATGATCCAGGCATCAGTCTTGGCTTCGCCCGGAGGCGTCGCACCTGCCCAGTGCCATTGCAGCCAGCGGCCGGAATTGACCAGCGCGCCTTCGTCTTCGGCGAAGCAGGTGGTCGGCAGCTGGAAGACTTCAGTCTGGATCGATGCCGTATCGACATCGTTGTGCTCGCCGTGATTTTCCCAGAACCGCGATGTCTCCGTCTCGAGCGGATCCATCGTCACCAGGAATTTCAGCTTCGACAACGCCGCCGTGATCTTCTTGCGGTTGGGGAAGGACAACAGCGGATTGAAGCCCTGGCAGAAATAGCCATTCATCTTGCCCTGGTGCATGAGCTCGAAAGCTCGCAGCACGTCGTAAGCCGGAACATCCAGCTTGGGCAGATAGTCATAGGCCCAGTTATTGTCCGCCGTCGCCGCAGCGCCCCACATCGCCTTCTGGAAACTGACGAAGAACTTCTTGTAGTTCTGCCAGTAGCTCATCTGGTTGGGACGCAACGGCTTGAAGCCGCGTGTCGACATATAGGTGTCGAACGAGGTCTCCTTCTCCGTCGGGATCGTCAGATAACCCGGGATCAGGTTCGACATCAGACCGATGTCGGTCAGACCCTGGATGTTGGAGTGACCGCGCAAGGCATTCATGCCACCGCCGCGCACGCCGATATTGCCGAGGATCAGCTGCAGCATCGCCATGGTGCGGATATTCTGCGAACCCTTGGAATGCTGCGTCCAGCCCAGAGCATACATGGACGTCATGGTCTTGGTCTTCGCCGAACATTCGGCGATCATTTCCGCGACCTTGACGAACTTGTCCTTGGGCGTGCCGCAGATCCGCGACACCATCTCGGGTGTGTATTGCGCGACATGCGCCTTCAGCAGATTCCACACGCAGCGCGGATTCTGCAGCGTATCGTCGGTCACCACATAGCCGTCAGGACCGATCTCAAGGTCCCAGGTCGAGCGGTTATAATCGCGACGCTCCTCGTCATAGCCGGTGAACAGGCCGTCCTGATAGGCGAAGCCTTCTTTCACCAGATAGGTCGCGTTGGTGAAGGACTTGACGTAATCCCACTGCACCTTGTCGTTCTGCATGCAGTAGTTGATGACGCCGAGCAGGAACGCGATGTCCGTGCCCTGACGGATCGGCGCATAATAGTCCGACACCGCAGCCGAGCGCGTGTAACGCGGATCGACCACGACGAGCTTCGCGCCGCGCTTCGCCTTCGCTTCCGTAACCCATTTAAAGCCGCAGGGATGAGCCTCTGCAGCGTTACCACCCATAATCACCACGAGATCCGTGTTACGGATGTCCGTCCACGAATTCGTCATCGCACCGCGACCAAACGTTGGGCCCAAACTGGACACCGTGGGGCCGTGTCAGACCCGCGCTTGATTGTCGAATACGAGCATCCCGGCACTGCGCACAACCTTGTAGGTGCACCAGGCCGTTTCGTTGGTGGTGGCCGACGCCGCGAGGAAACCGGTGGTGATCCAGCGGTTGACCGTCGTGCCGTCGTTATTGCGGGCGATGAAATTGGCGTCGCGATCGTCCTTCATCAGACGCGCGATGCGGTCCAGCGCCACATCCCAGGAGACGCGCTCGAACTTGTCCGAGCCCGGCTTGCGGACCATCGGGTATTTCAGCCGGGTTTCGGCCTTCACGAAGTCCAGAAGGCCGGCGCCCTTCGGGCACAGGGTGCCGCGATTGGTCGGGTGGTCGCTGTCACCTTCGACGTGAACGAGCTCGGCCTTCTCACCCTTTTTGATGTCACCCTTGGAATAGAGGATGACGCCGCACGCCACTGAGCAGTACGGACAGGTATTGCGCGTCTCGGTCAGGTTGGTGAGTTTGAAGGGCCGAATCGCGGCCGCATAAGCCGATTCGAGATCCCCGAATCCAAACGCACCTATGGTTGTCCCTGCGAGACCCGCGCCAGCGCCCTTTAAGAAATGGCGCCGCGAGAGCTCCATGTTCATTGATGGCCCTCCTTGAGACCACACGCCCCACCCTGGGACGGATTTGCACTGAAAGAAGGCACCTCTGGCACCTTCCGCTACTGAAACTGTCAAAAGGGTATTTTTGAACTGGTCTAGTGTCAATGAACGCCTGTCGGGCGGGCAGCCTTCTGGGCCCGTTATGCTGCGGTATAATGTCTCTGACCCTGCTACCGGAGCGTGCGGACGAGCATGCTGCATCGCACACCAAAGCTCGGGCTGATTTCCACCCTCGTTTCGCGGGCCCGAGTCGGTGATGCGACGCGATGCGCTGGCCGGACGAATGGAACTCCGTGCTAGAAGAGCGAATGCCTGATGCGCCCGACCTCATCCTCGATCTGCGCGGCTTGCGCTGCCCGCAGCCGGTCCTGCGGGCCAAGAAGGCGCTGCGCGAGGTCGCGATCGGTGGCGCGTTGGTGCTGGAATGCACTGACCCGCTGACGGTGATCGACGTGCCGCATTTCGTCAATCAGACAGGACATCGGCTTGCCGAACAGGCGCGGCGAGACGATCTTTACATCTTCCGCATCGTCAAACAGCGCTGAAGCATCGGCATGGACGACATCTATCTCGACAACAATGCCACCACGCCGATCGATCCGGCGGTATTCGACGCGATGCTGCCGTTCCTGCGCGAGCAATTCGGCAACCCCTCCTCCTCTTATCCGCGTGGCAAGGCGGCCCGCGCGGCGATCGAACAGGCCAGAGCGCAGGTGGCGGCGCTGATCGGCGCTGAGGCGGACGAAATCGTTTTCACCGGCGGCGGCACCGAAGCCAGCAACATCGCCATCCGCAGCGGCGGTGTCAGCCAGCACGGTCGCAAGACCATCGTCACCACGACTATCGAGCATCCGGCGACCGATGCCTGCTGCGACCTGCTCCGCCGCGATGGCTATGACATTCGCCGCGTGCGGCCGGATGGCGCTGGCGTGGTGAAGGCAGAGGGTTTTGCGGGCCAGATCGATGCGAAAACCGCGCTCGTCACCGTCATTCATGCCCAGAATGAAATCGGCACGCTGCAGCCGATCGCCGAGATCGCCAGGCTGGCCAAGGGAAATGGCGCGTTGATGCACGCCGATGCCGCGCAATCGGTCGGCAAGGTGACGGTCGACGTCAATGCGCTCGGCATCGATCTCCTGTCGATTGCCGGTCACAAGCTCTATGCGCCAAAGGGCATCGGCGCGCTGTATATGCGGCGCGGCCTTACTCTGCCGTCGGTTCTGGTCGGCGCCGGACAGGAGCATGGCCGCCGCCCCGGCACCGAGAATGTCGCCTTTATCGTTGCGCTTGGCGAAGCCAGCCGCATCGCCGCAGCGCAACTCGATCAGGTGCAGGCGCGGATGGCGAAATCCGCCGATGCGCTGGTGGCAAAGCTGCGCGCGTCCATTCCCGATCTTGTCGTTGTCGGCGAAGGCGCACCACGTTTGCCGAACACCCGCAACGTGTTGTTTCCGGGCGTTTCCGGGCGGCTGTTGCTCGAACAATGCCCGGGCGTATCGGCCTCCACCGGATCGGCCTGTCATGCCGATCGCGAGGAAGCCTCCGCTGTGCTGCTGGCGCTTGGCCTTGATCCCGATCGCGCGCTGGGCGCCGTGCGGCTCTCGGTCGGCCGGCAGACCAGCATCGATGACGCCGAACGCGCCGCCGAAAGGCTGATCGCAGCCTGGCAGGCCATGAACGCTTCTACCCCTTCCCTCATGTCTGCCCGACAAGGAGCACCCGCATGACCGTGCCGCAGGTTCGTCTCACCTCCCTCGCCCATGGCGGCGGCTGCGGATGCAAACTCGCGCCGAATGTGTTGCAGCAATTGCTGTCATCGGCGCCGACGCATAACCCTTACAAGCAATTGTTGGTCGGCATCGAGACCGGCGATGACGCCGCGGTCTGGCAGGTCGACGACAATACCTGCATCATCGCCACCACCGATTTCTTCATGCCGATGGTCGACGATCCGTTCGATTTCGGACGCATCGCCGCGACCAATGCGATCTCCGATGTGTATGCGATGGGCGGCACGCCGGTGATGGCGCTGGCGATCCTTGGCATGCCGGTCGACAAGATCGCGCCGGAAACGGTGCGCAAGATCCTCGAAGGCGGCAATGCGGTCTGCACCAGCGCCGGCATTCCGATTGCCGGCGGCCATTCGATCGATTGCCCAGAGCCGGTCTATGGTCTTGCCGTGATCGGCACCTGCCGTCCCGAACACGTTCGCCGCAACGCCAATGCCAAGCCGGGCGACGCCATCATCCTGACCAAGCCGCTCGGCGTCGGCATCTATTCGGCTGCGATCAAGAAGGATCTGCTGCCGCAGGGCGGCTATACCGACATGATCGCGACCACGACGCTACTCAACAAGATCGGCACGACGCTGGCGCAAAATCCGGCCGTGCATGCGATCACCGACGTGACCGGCTTTGGCCTCCTTGGCCATGGCCTCGAAATGGCACGCGGCTCGAACCTGACGCTGGCGCTTGACGCGTCGAAGGTGCCGCTATTGCCGGAAGCGGTGTCACAGGTGAAACAGGGCTGCGTCACCGGCGCCTCGCATCGCAACTGGACGAGCTACGGCCATGAGGTCGAACTGCCCGACGGCGCGGAGGACTGGCAGCGCCATCTCCTCACCGATCCGCAGACCTCCGGCGGTTTGCTGGTGGCGGTCGCGAAAGACGATGCTGAGGCGGTGGTCGAGACCATACGCGAGGCTGGTTATCCCTATGCGGCCATCATCGGCGAAGCGCAGAAAGGTGCGCCGATGATCCGGGTTGGAACCTGAGACGGGAACCTTTCCACAACCGGCGATTTACTTGGGGGACCCATTCAGGAGGCTCACATGCCGCGATCTGGCAGGACTGTGTTGGTAGCCGGGGCGATCTTTGCCCTCTTCACGGCGCTTGTTTCCGCACAAGGCACATCGACGCCAAATTCCGGCACCGCCAAGCCGGCCGAGAGTGCCAATCAGCCGACCCCCGGCGCCAATTCCGGCACCGACCCGAAAAATGCCGGCTCGACAGGCTGGTCCGGCGGCACCGGCGGCTCCTATATCGGCACGTCACCGCATGCGCCGACGCCCGGTTCGCCGAACCAGCATCCGGATACGGCCAAGGGCCTCGACCCGACCAAGGACAAGAAATAACGTCGACGACGCCGCTACGCCGTGACTTTGCCGTAGCGGCGCATCGCTTCGATCGTCAGCCCTTTGCCGACCGCGCCGAAGGTGTCGCCTTCGACGACCCGGGCATTCGGGACATGCGCAACGATGGCCTTGCGCACATGCGCGAGCTGAACTGAACCGCCCGTCAGAAATACCGCATCGATCTTGTTATCCGATACGCCGGCTTGCGTCAGGCAGCGCGCGATATGCGCACCAATGCTGGCCGCCAGTTCATCCGTTTGCGTGACGAGATCGCCTCGGCTGATGGCGATGTCCAGGCCCGGCTCCAGCCAGTCCAGCGCCACGCGGGTCTTTGGCTCATCCGACAGCGCGATCTTCGCGCCCTCCACATTCATCGCCAGCGTATGGCCGCGCTGATCTTCGACCACGCGCAGCAACCGGTCGAATAATTCCGGCTGCTTGGCTTCCCGGCGGACATAGCGGATGTCCTGCGCCACGCCGCGCTCATACAGCCGGTTGATATAAGACCAGGTTGCGAGGTCGTGATAATAGCCGGTCGGTGCATTCAGCCCTGCCCGCGTCATGGCGCTGCCATAGCCGAGCAGCGGCATCACCGTGCCGAGGCTGAGACGGCGATCGAAATCGGTGCCGCCGATCCGCACACCATCATTGGCGAGGATGTCGTCTTTCCGCTCAGCGCGCTGATGACGCTGCGGCCCAAGCCGGATGATGGAAAAGTCCGACGTGCCGCCACCGATATCGGCGATCAGCGCGATCTCCTCGCGGCTGATCTGCCGCTCGTAATCGAGCGCCGCTGCGATCGGCTCGAACTGAAACGTGACCTCGTCAAATCCGACCTCGCCCGCAATCTCGCGCAGGACCGCTTCCGCCTTACGGTCGGCATCGGGCGCGTTATCGACGAAATGCACCGGCCGGCCATGCACGACCTGACGAAACTCGGTCCCCGCAGCCTGCTCGGCCCGACGCTTCACCGCTTTCAGATAATAGGCAATGACATCGCGGAATTTACGCCGCTCGCGGCCGACCTGCGTCGTTTCCTCGATCAGCGCCGTGCCAAGCACCGATTTCAGACTGCGCATCAGCCGGCCCGGCGTGCCGTCCACATAATCGTCGATGGCCTTTCGGCCGATCAGCACGCCGCCATTGCGATCAAAGAATATCGCGCTCGGGATCGTGGTGTGCTCGCCCTCCAGAGGCACCAGAACCGGGATATCATCGACAGAACGACCCAGCGTCGTATTCGAGGTCCCGAAATCAAGTCCACAGGCTGACATCACCAACTCCAGAAAAAAGGAGCGCCCGTTTACCGAGTGAAGACGTGGTGATCCAGTCCTAATTGAGAGCCATCTGATACAAGCGCGATGACGACATTATCCCCCCGCGATCAGGGTCCTCGTGCCGGTCCACAGGATCTGGATGCCGATGCACAACAGGATGAAGGCTGACAGCCGCACCACGACATTGGTGCCGTTGCGGCCGAGCATCGCGATGATGCGGTCGGCGAAGCGATAGCAAATGAACACCGTGAGTGCGATCGCCAGAATGCCAAGGATTGCCGCACCTGACAGCATCATGATGTGCGTCCATTCATGGTCGCCGGATGGCCGCTGACTGCCGAGCGCGATCGCGACTGAGATGCCGCCCGGTCCCACCGTCAGCGGCATTGTCAATGGATAAAAGGAATCCACGCTGGTGCTCTTGTCGGGCCTTGCAGTGTGCTGGTCGTCCGGGGTCACGCCACTCTGCAACAGCTTCCAGCCGAAAGCCGCAACGACAAGGCCGCCGGCAATGCGAACGACCGGCAGCGTGATGCCGAAGAACACCAACAGATGCGAGCCGACAAACATCGAGCCGGCCAGAAGGAAAATACTGTTAATCGCCACCTTGCCGGCGAGCGTATTGCGCTCGGCTTCGCTGCAGGAGGACGTCAGGCCGAGAAAAATCGGCGCCGAGCCGATCGGATTGATGATCGGAAAGAGACCTGCGTAAACCAGCAGGAAGGCGTTGAAGACGTCAGGCATGGACTTGATGACAATCCTTGTCGGCAATGGCTGGACCATGTCCGGATGAGTAGCGCCCGTCAATTGACGATCGCGCCGACCTGCGGATAATGGCCGCGTTCCATCGCCCTCTGCGAAAGCCGCCCGCCATGCCGCTCGCCGATTTACTCTGGCTCTGCGTTGCCGCCTATGGCCTGCATGTGCTCGAGGAATTTCAGTTCGACTGGCGCAACTGGGCCCGCGCCGTGATCAAGCTGCCGGTGGAATGGACGGACTTCTATATTGTTAACGCGCTGGTGATCGTGCTCGGCGTCGTCGCCGCCAATCTTGTTCGCCAGCCCGCGCTCGCATTGGCCTTCCCTGCACTGATGCTGATCAACGCTTTGTTCTTTCATGTGCTGCCGATGATCCGCACCCACGGGCGCTATTCACCGGGTGTGTTCACAGCGGTGCTCTTGTTCTTTCCGCTCGGGATCGCCTGCTATCACCGCGCGCTGTCAGCCGGTCTCGTCGGCTGGCCGGGGGTGGTTCTATCCTTCATCATTGGCGCATTGCTGATGGCGAGCCCGATCGTGCTGCTGCAATTGAAAAGCCGTACCTATTTCCGGCAGACCTGATGCTCAACCGCTCTCTTGGCATTGTCCGCGAAGGCTGACGATCCAATCAGGGAAGCCCCGTCTTCGCGGGACATGACAGGACCGGGTCGGCGCGACAGCGATCCCATTTTCAAGACACTCCCACCGATCGCCGCAACCATTCCGTAACACCGCGCCCCTAGCTTGCCCACATGGGCACCGTTGTTCCCTTTCGGCGCAATCCGCAGCAATTCGCGAACGGGCGCAGGCCGCGCCGGTATCGCATTCTTGGCATTCCAGTGAGCCTCGTTTTCGTCGGCGGCGTGGTCGGTGTCGTCGTGCTGCTGCGGCCAGTGCTTGATCCCAAACCGGTGGCGCTGAACGCCGCCGTGACTGTGGTGGACGGCGATTCGCTGCGGACCAGCGATGGCGACATTCGCATCCTCAATATCGATGCGCCGGAATTGCATCAAACCTGCCGCGACGAAAAAGGCCGCGAATGGTCATGCGGCCGCGAGGCGCGCAAGCGCATGGTGGCGCTGATCGCCGGCGGTGACGTGGTCTGCACCTCCTCCGCGCGCGACAAATACGGGCGCACGCTTGCCACCTGCAAGGCCAAGGGCGTCGACGATCTTGGGGCTGCGATGGTGCGCGATGGCTGGGCCATCAATTTCGGCGGCGAGAATGGCCCCTATGTGGCGCTGGAGGATGAAGCGCGCGCCGCCAAACGCGGAATCTGGCGCGGAACCTTTACCCAGCCACGCACTTGGCGTGATGCCCATCCACGCACTGACGAAGTGCAAAAGCCCTAACCATGCGAGCCGCGGCGGTCCTGCAACCGCGGGTTCCTCACGGAACCTCCCGCATTGCGATCTGTTGTCGCAAGCTCGTGAAATGAGACCAAGGGACCCCGCTGAATGCGTAGAAGTTTAGAGAAACCGGCCATTCAGCGCCGTCAGCCGCAGGCTCGCCACATCGAAATCGGAGACCGGAAGGCGCTGGAGACGTCCCGCCATTGGCAACAGGCTTTGCCGGGCGGCCGCAAGGACAGCCGCTATTACGAGATCGTCGAAGACACGATCATGCCTGAATTCGATTTCCGCTATTTCATCCTGCGCGGAAATGATGGCGCCATCCGCGCGGTGCAACCATTCTTCTTGCTCAATCAGGATCTGCTTGAGGGAAGCGGCAAAGCATTGCGTTCGGCGGCCAATTTCGTGCGCCGGCTTTGGCCATCGTTCTTGACGATGCGGACGCTGATGCTGGGCTGTGCCGCCGGCGAAGGCCATCTCGATCGGCAGGACGAGGATATCGCCGGACAGGACGCAGCCCTTCTCGCGCGCAACATTACCCCACTTGCCAAGGAGATGGGCGCCAAACTGATCGTGCTGAAAGAATTTCCCGCGCAATATCGCAAAGCCTTGAAGCCGTTTCTGGCACACGGCTTCTCGCATATTCCGAGCCTGCCGATGGCAGAGCTGAAACTCGACTACAAGGATTTTGAGGATTATCTGCGGCGTGGCGTCTCCGCGCGGATGCGCTCAGACCTGAGACGCAAATATCGTCAGGCTGATGCCGGCGCGCCGATCAGCGTGACGGTTCACCGCGATATCTGCGACATCATCGACGAGGTCTATCCGCTTTATCTGCACGTCTATAATCGCTCGAGCCAGCATTTCGAAAAGCTCACGAAAGAGTATTTCTGCGCGCTCAGCCGACGCATGCCGGACAAGTCGCGCTTTTTTGTCTGGCGATGCGAAGGCAAGGTGATCGCCTTCAGCCTGACGATGGTGCATGACGATCACATCTGTAACGAATATCTCGGGCTCGATTACGATGTCGCGCTGTCGCGGCATTTGTATTTCGTGGCCTTCCGCGATGTCACCAGCTGGGCGATCGCCAACGGCTATCAGCGCTGCCTGTCGACCGGGCTCAGCTATGAGCCGAAATTCAAGCTCGGCTTTGATCTTTACCCGCTTGACCTTTATGTCCGGCATACGTCCGATCGCTGGAACGCGCTGTTCAAGCGCATCCTGCCCTGGCTTGAGCCGACACGTCAGGACCCGGTGCTGAAACGATTTGCCAATTACGATGCGCTCTGGGCCGACACCATGTGTGCACAGGGCGAGGCAGCGAAGCCGGACGATGAGCGTCAGGTCTCCGGCTCGGTCGTGAAGAAGAGCGGATAGCCCTTTTCCTTGCCGAGATCGGTTGCTTCCTTGGCTTTGGTCTCGGCCACGTCGCGCGTATAAACCGCGATCACGCATGAGCCCTTGCGGTGGGCGGTCATCATCACCGCATTGGCGCGCTCGACGCCCATCCGGAATACCGCCTTCAGTACCTGCACCACGAATTCGCGCGGCGTAAAGTCGTCGTTGAGCAGGATGACCTTGTAGAGCGGCGGCCGCGCCGTCCTGGTCTGCGGTTTCGTTGGAGTCTTGACGATCGGCTCTGGCATGGCGGCCCTCCGGCGTCGGGTGAAATCCATAAATGGCGTCGGGTGAAATCCATAAATAACGCGGATGCCGTCCGCCGCAACATCCGGCGATGCTCATCCTTGTAGCAATGTCTCTAGCCGATCGATCAGCGGGAGCTGGCTGGCGAGGATCTTGACCCGGGCGTCCGCGAGCGAGAACCAGCCGGCCCGGTCGATTTCCGGAAAGGTCTGCATCCGGCCGCTGCGGGGCGGCCATTCCATCTCGAAGCGGCCGGGGTTGATGGCGGCGGTATCGCAATCGCCGGCCAGCGCGAAGGCGGTGACGATCTTGCCGCCGCTTTGCTTGATATCGCCAAGCGGACGGCATTCGGCGTCGGGCGGCGCGATGCCGAGTTCTTCGGCAAACTCGCGTTTCGCGGCCAAAAGCGGGTCCTCGGGGTCGTCATATTCGCCTTTGGGGATCGACCAGGCGCCCTCTTCCTTTTTCGCCCAAAACGGGCCGCCCGGATGGACGAGCAGAACCTGCAAAGCGCCGGCCTGATGTCTGTACATCACGATGCCGGCGCTACGCTTGGGCAAAGGGCATCCCTTCGATCGAACAGCCTTGGGTCTAGCGGTCTTGGGGCGAACAGCCTTGCGGACGCCTTCGCCCCTCAGTGGGCCTTACTCGGCGGGCTGGAAATTCATCGCCACGCCATTGATGCAATAGCGCAGTCCCGTCGGCGGCGGTCCATCGGGGAAGACATGGCCGAGATGGCTGCCGCAGCGGCTGCAATGCACCTCGGTGCGGACCATGCCATAGCTGCGGTCCTCTGTCGTTTCGACAGCGCCCGGTTCCGGATCGTTGAAGCTCGGCCAGCCGGTGCCGCTCTCGAATTTGCGACCTGACTTGAACAGCGGTTGATCGCAGCCGGCGCAGGAGAATGTGCCGGCGCGCTTTTCGTAATTCAGCGCGCAGCTGCCCGGCCGTTCGGTGCCGTGCTCGCGCATGATGTAATATTGTTCAGGGGTCAGCAGCGCACGCCATTCGGCTTCGGTGCGGGTGACGGGATAGGTTTTTGTCAGGGTGTCGGTCATGGCGCTAATATGGGCCTGCGCTCTGCACCTGCCAAGTCCAGTACCGGGCCTGGTCGAGCAGCCGCCTGCCTGGGGACCTGACGACCGATGATCGAAACCGCGATCCGCCTTGCGCTTTCCAATTTCACGCTCACGTTGCTCGTCATCGGCCTGATCGCAGCGGCGATCGCCTATGCCGCCAAGCCCGCGCCGCGCACGCGGGAGCAGCTGATCGAAGCGCTGTTCTCGTATTTCCTCTTGTTCTCGATCGGCGTCAGCTTTTTCTACAATTTCGTGATGCATGTGTTTTTCGGTGCCATGGCGGCACGCTTCATCGGCTGGGCTGACAGCCCGTTCCAGACCGAAGTCGGCTATGCCAGCCTCGGCTTTGCCGTGGTGGGTCTGCTGGCCTTTCGCGGCGACCGCGGCCTGCGCATCGCCGCCGTGGTGGGGCCGTCGATCTTCCTGCTGGGCGCCGCTGCCGGCCATGTCGTGCAGATGGTGACGGCACATAATTTCGCGCCCGGCAATGCCGGCGTGATCTTCTGGACCGACATTGTCTTGCCGGTGATCGGCTTCACCCTGCTGGCCTTGCAGCGGCCGCATGCAGGCGCGCCTTTGGCGGCCCGTCCGAAGCCGGCGCAGTCAGCGCCATAACGACACGCCGCTGATTTCAGTGATAGAAGCATCGCCGATTCACGGCGTGACCAGAGGCCACCATGACCCGCAACAATCTTCTTTTTCTCATCCTCGGCGCACTCGTCGTCCGCCGTCGCCGTGCTTGGCTACAACCTCTATCAGGAAAAGAAACAGCCTGACGGCGTGCAGATCAATGTCGGCCCGGGCGGTCTCTCCATCAAAGAGAAATAGCGGCCAGGAGGCTTATGGCCAGCGCCAGCATCAATCAGCAGGCGTGCAGCATCAGCTTCACTTGTCGATGAAATCCGCGCAGCGGGGGACATTGGTGTTGGTGCCCCACGGCATGATCGGCACCGACGATGTCGAATTCTGCGGCGAGCCTTCGATCAGGCGGTCGGAATATACCATGTAGACGAGAACATTCCGCTTCTCGTCGCAGCCGCGCACGATCTGCATCTTCTTGAAGAACAGCGAGCGGCGGGCCCGGAAGACATCCTCGCCTTGCGAGAATTTCGCCTTGAAGCTGATCGGCCCGATCTGCCGGCAGGCCAGCGAGATATCGGATACCTCTTCCGCAAGGCCGAGCCAGCCCTTGAAGCCGCCCTTTTCCGGCACGGTGAAGTGGCAGGCGACACCCTCCACTTCCGGATCGTCGAGCCCATAGGTTGCAAGCTTGTCGTTCGGTGACAGCCATTTGAACACCGTCGATCGCTTGAAGATCAGGTCTGGTTCATCAGCGGCCTTTGCAGGCGCGAGCAATACCAGACCCAGCGCGATCAGCGCGATGATGCGGGCAAACATTCCGAAGGTCTCCGATGCGGGGCTCTTGAGATAAATAGTCCCCGCCCCTGCGAAAAGGGCCAAAGCCTTTAAAGCGTCAGGTTGGCGAGCAGCAAAAGGCCGATCAACGGCGTGGCGGCTGCCTGTGCTGGGACTCTGCAGGAACTGGATTGGATGGCGCCGGGCTCGGCCGATAGCGCGGGTTGGCGACGCACATATCGGTGCCGATCCGGGTCTGCTGACATTGCTCGAAGCTGACATAGCCGCAGCTATAGGCGCCCTCGCTGTTGCCGCCGGTGATGATGCACCAGGGATATTCGACCTCGGCTACGGCCTCCCGAGGGGCCGCCATCCAGGCAGCCGCGACGAGACTTGTGCCCAGCACGATCAGCAACAGCGTTTTCATATCGATCCGGAGCCTTCCCCAACCTTCTTGCGACCGTGACACGGTTGCGACGTGAAACCCGCGTGAGCAGGCGGGGCTCCCTGACAGGCGCAGCCCCGCTGCAATGTCATCAGGGAGGCCAGCATTTCCTCGCCGCGAATTGAATCCCGGACATGGATAAACAAGAGGAGGCTGCCACCCAAAGCAAGGACCAGCGCGCTCGTAGACAACAATCGATTTATAAAATCCATAGCGGCAGCCCAACGCAGACTCGATCTCGTTGTTAGCCGCCAGCAGCCCCTCGTGTTCACCCCTCTTTTGGTTGTAATCGCGCCACTGGTTACTTCAGCCTCAACACAATCGGGGAAACCCGGTTTCTCGCCGGTCATCCCTATGGCGCAGTGAAAATCCTCTCAACTTTTATCGGCGTAAAAAGGCTCAATCGGCCTTCTTTTTGGCTGCTTTTCTGCAAGCAGATCGCTGTTTTTAGCAGCGTGAAAATTCTTGCCCGCAATATGTCCGCAATCTTGACGACGTTGAAACAGCTCCTCGTCTCGTGGACAAATTTTGCGACACAGATGGGCGCAGGTGCGTCAGCACCCATGCATGCGGCAAGGCCGATGCTGTTGCGAGCTCAGGTTGTGGTGGCGTCAACGCAGGAAGGAAAAGAAGCCGCGGCTCTGCGGCGCAGGCGGCTGGCTGTCATAGGACAGCGCAGACCCAACCGGCCGCGGGAAAGGATTGCGAGGATCGCCTGCACGCAAGCGTAGATCCACCCTCGCCTCGCGCTGCTCGCGCGTCAGACCGCCCCTGCGCGGCGCTTCGCGTCGTGGTTGCAATTGCTGCGTGTTTGCTGCCGCAGATCCGGTTGCTGGCCGTGACGCCGACTGCCCCGACGTGGCTTGCCGGCTTTGCGACGACACAACCGGGGCCGCTTGCGTGGCGACAGGTGGCCTGACGGTCACTGTCGGCGCGGCAATCTCCGGCTCTCGCGTCGCGACGCCGGTGGTGGCGCTTTGCGGATGCGGCGGTTGCGCCACAGAGGCCTGTGATTTTAGCGCGGTCTTCTGCTCGGCCTTACGTTCGACTTTGCGCGGCTCGGCAGCGGCTTTCATCAGAAACGGTGTTGGCGCGTTGCGCTCGGCACGTCGCAAGGATTGCGTATCGAGGAGGCAGCGGCCTTCAATGAACGGCCAGCTCTGCTCGGCGCAGGAGCGCTCGGGTGTATGGACAGCAACAGACCCCACAACCTCAGACATCGGCTTGGGCTGCATCAATCCAGTGAAGTGGCGCGAGGCGAGATGCAGGCTGCCGAGAAGCGTGCCGCCGCCGACAACGACGGCGCCAACGACGCAAAGAAAGGCCGCCGCCTTCCCGCGTCGGCGGGTTTGCGGTCGCAAAGCTCCATCGAATGACGCCTGGAACATGCTGAACGTCGACATCGCGTCCTTCCAGCTCCGCAGCCGACAACAGCTATCGAAGGCACCGGCATTTCACCGGTTTTGATTGTGGCATTTGGAAGGAAAACAGGCACGCGCGTTTGCTAAAGATGGTTTTGAAACTCTTGCGAGGCGGGCGCGATGGTTAACCTGTGCCAAAGACTAAACAGGCATCGGATCTTGTTAAGGCAGCGGCGCAAATTTCCGGCGCGTAAGCAATTTCTTGTGGAGCGCCCCCTAAGCTTGGCCGTGCAGTCGCGCCTGATCTCGTAACACAGATGGCGGGACGGCGCTGATTCATCGGCTTTGTTCGGGCAACTCGCCAGAACATTGAGAGGATTTCGAGAGCTAAGGCTCGTCTCATTGGGGGGATTTGGAATGCGCGCCTCGTTCGCCTGTCTCATTCTGGCCGCCACGCTGTCAGGCGCGCCCGCCATCGCCCAGACGTCACCTGAGCCAACATCAGCCGAACAGACTTCTGCTGAACAGAACGCTGCTGAGCAGAATGCTGCTGAGCAGACTTCGGCTGAGCAGCCATCAGCCGGGCGCACTTCCGTCGAGCAAACAGCCACCGACAAGCCGGAGGTGGAGCACACAATCATGGCGCATAGCGCAGTCGCCGCTCCATCGGCGGCCGCGCAGACCTGCGCCAACCCCGATGCGCTCGGCATCTCGCGGATGGTCGAGATCGACACCACCGGCGGCCCCGGCTTTGGCCTTGAACAATTCAAGCAGCACGACTTTCTGCGCGATCATGAGGTGTTGCTGACCTTCGATGATGGCCCTTGGCCCGGCAATACGCCGGCGGTTCTGAAGGCGCTGGCCGATCACTGCACCAAGGCCACTTTCTTCATCATCGGCCAGCATGCCAGCTATCATCCCGAATTGCTGCGACAGATCGCCGATGCCGGCCACACCATTGGCACCCATACCTGGTCGCACAAGACGCTCACGCGCAAGTCGCTGACCGTCGACCAGGCCAAGGCCGAGATCGAGAAAGGCATCAGCGCGGTCAGTCTGATGCTTGGCCGCCCGGCTGCACCATTCTTCCGCTTTCCGACGCTGCGACATTCAGCGGCGCTGATCAGCTATCTCGGCGAGCGCAACGTCGCGATGTTTTCGACCGATGTCGATTCGTTCGATTTTCGGACACGCAAGCCCGATCAGGTCATCGCCACCACGATGACCAAGCTGAACAAAACCGGCAAAGGCATCATCTTGATGCACGACTTCCAGCATGTGACAGGCGAAGCGCTGCCGGAATTGCTGCGCCAGCTCAAGGCCGGCGGCTTCAAGATCGTACATATGCGCGCCAAAGACAGCGTCAAAACGCTGGCCGAATATGACGAACTGGTGCGCAAGGATGCCAAGCTGCAGCGCTTCAGCGAGCGGCCGACGGCGAACGTGGTGCGAACCGTCGAATAAGGCAGACATGAGCCTGCGGGCCGCCAGACCGCATGATTTTCCTTTTTGCGCCGGCAACGGCATAATGGCGGATCACGCGACTGCAGAAGTTTAAAATTATCGAGATGCCTTATCGCTTCGTCGGCTACGCCATCATATCGGAAGACGGAATGCTGGCCGATGCCATGGGCGTCATTCCGCCATCGCTGGTGGTCAAGGCTGACCAGGATTTCTTCATGCGCGGCCTCGATGACGCCGCCGCGCTGGTGCATGGCAGAAACTCCGCCGAACAGCCGACATCGCCGTCACGGCGGCGGCTGATCGCGACCCGCTCCATCGCCTCGCTTGCGCCGTCGCCCGATCAGCCCAATGCGCTGTTGTGGAATCCCAATGGTATCGCGATTGAGGACGCGCTCGCCGAATTCGGCATCGCAGCTGGCGATATCGCTATTATCGGCGGCACCGATATTTTCGGTGCTTTCCTGCCGCGCTATGACGCCTTTCACCTCACGCGTGCACCCGACGTAATGTTGCCGGGGGGACGGCCAGTGTTTCCCGGCATTCCCGCAACATCGCCGGAAGCGCTGTTGCAAGATGCTGGCCTCGTGACCACCGGCGCGCGCCGCCTCGATCCGCAGCGCGGAATCACCGTTACGAGTTGGCAGCGGAAAGTCTGAGCCGGCGCGATCAGCGGTAATAGCGACGGGCTTGCGCGGGCGGTGCCGGATAGCCGGTAAAGCGCGGGTTGATGGCGCAATCGCCGCCGGTTGCTGACACCGCCTCCTGGCATTGCTGATAGGTGAAGTAGGCGCAATCCATCTGCCCGTCATAGGCGCGTACGCACCATTGCGTGACCGGCCAGCGTCCAGCCTCCGCCTCGCGCGTGGCATCCACCGCCATCATCACCGCAAACAGCGACGCCAGCATCAGTCCGCGCGTCACCAGGCGAGTACCGACAGAGCGGACAGCAACAGGACGTGACATGATCAACTCCAATCCTTATTCACACGCGTCGGGCCAGCGGTTCGTCATAGCGATCCTGCAAAGGCGCCCAAGGTCCCAGAACGAAAAACACCAATAGCCCGCCGATCAAAGACAGATTCTTCAGCGCCTCGCTCAGACTGGCAACACGCTCGGCGCCAGTCATCGTCCAGAATGGCTGCGCGTAATACATCGCAGCAATCGTAAAGAGAATCAGAAGGGCGGCGCCGGTGCGGGTGGCAATGTTAACGGCTACCATCAATGCAGCGCCAATTTCGATCATTGCGGCAATCAGTGCGATGAGCGTCGCGGTGGTCTGGCCGGTCAGGGTTTCGAGCTGGTGGGTATAAGCGATGGCGATTTCCGGCAGCACCAGTTTCGCGCTGACCTGCGCCGCAGCCATCGGCATATCGATCAGCTTTTGCGCGCCGGAAATAATGAAGATCAGGACGAAGGCCACGCGGCCGATCGCAAACAGAATTGTCATGTCCCGCCCCCGCCCCCATCGGTTGGCAACACCGATTCCCTGACGCCACCGGCGCGCCTATCCTGCCATGACGACGGAGGAAGTGCTGCCGCTACTTTTTGGTCCCGCCTGTTTTCTTCGCAGGCGCTCCGCCTTTCTTCGCAGGCGCGGCCTTGCTGGCGCCTTTAGCGGCGGGCTTGCTGGATTTCTTGCCGGCTTTGACGGAAGGCTCTTTCTTCGTCGGCACGGCTTTGGCCGCAGCAGCCGGCCGGTCGCGGATCTCGACCACCAGCGCCCGGACCTCCTTGTCCGACTCGTTGGCCGTCGCCGTTTCCTGCGACGGAATCCATAACGCTTCGCCGGCCTTGAAGATCAGCTCATAGGCGGTCCGCCCCGGCGGCGTGAACACCAGTGCGCCATCAGTCAGGGCGTACAGAAAGGTATTGGGGCGCGCCTGCGCGGGCTGGCGGCTGCCGGGCGCGAGACGGATTTCGCGCACTTTGATCTGCTCGTTTTCCAGCAGCATCTTGCCCGGCTTGTCCTGCGCGAGCACCAGTTGGGCCGACAGAAGGGACAAGGCCAAGGCAAGGACAGCGCGTTTCATGATCGGGATGTCGTCTCTGACGGATATGAACGCCGGGAACCGGCAGCGTCAGATCAAACGACTTGTTGGCATACCCGTTCCACGGGACTGGCATCCCAATAGATCAGGCTGCCGCCGGCTTGAGATCAGGCTGCCGCCGGCTTGCCGCTCTCGACAAGATGCGCGGCGTCCGATGGGGCATGAGCCCCACGGCTCTTCGGCTGCGGATCAAGCGACTCCACCAATTGCAGGAAGGCAGCGGCCGGCAATGGCGGCGCGAACACATAACCCTGCGCCGAGCGGATGCCGCGTTCGCGCAACGCCACCACCTGTTCGAAGGTCTCGACCCCCTCGGCAATGATATCCATCCGCATGGTGTCGGCCAGGTCCACCAGCGTCTCGATGATGGTTGATGAGTGATTCTCGGTGCCCAGCGCATCGACAAACATCTTGTCGATCTTGATGATATCGGCGCCCAGCTTGAGCATATAAGACAGGCCGCCATGGCCGGTGCCGACATCGTCGATCGCCACGCGCACGCCCAGTTCCTGCAACGAGGCAACGACGCGGCGCGTACGGCTCAGATTTTCCAGCGGCTGGCGTTCGGTAACTTCCAGAATGATCTGCGAATAGCGGATCGGCGAACGCTCAAAGATCGCCCGCAGATCGCCGATAATGGTCTCCTGCTCGAAATGGCGGGCCGTCAGATTGAAGCCGATCTTGATCTTGGGCCGGGCGGCACAGGCCTCGCCGACCTCCGCGACCACGGTACGCATCATGCTGCGGGTCATCTCGATGATCAGCCCGCTCGATTCCGCAATCGGAATGAAAGTCGCCGGCGAGATCACGGTGCCGTCGCGCTTCTTCCAGCGCATCAGCACCTCGGCACCATTCAGCCGGCCGGTCGTAATGTCGATGATCGGCTGATAATAGGGAACGAATTCGCCGGCCTGGATCGCGCGGCTGATCTCGGTGATCGGATTGTCCTGGCGGCGCTGACGCAGCAGCATGCCGAGCGCGACCAGCACGAGGAAGCCGATCGCCGCGATGGCCAGCAATACATCGCGCAGACTTTTGATCGAGATGGCGGGATCGCGCTGCGGATAAGAGGTCGCAACGCGCAAGCCGAAACGATCGGAATTGCGCGCATTGCTGCTGATGGCTGCCAGTGAATCCGCATCAGCCGGGCGCTCGCCGATTTCGTCGATTACTGTGCCGTCAGCCAACGCGACTTCGGCATAATGACCCGGCTGGAATTTCTGCACGCGCTGCGCCGACAAGACATGGGGCGGCAGCAGCGCCGCCACACTGTTGGCGCCGGGGCCGCTGCGGCGGCGCAGGCGCACCATGCGGCTGGGATGATCGCCGATCTCCACCACCTCGATGGTGGCGTTGCTGCCCTTCACCGGCTGCGCGCCCAACACCTTCACAGCGCCGAGCGCCATGTGGGAATCGGCGCAGAGCGGCTGTTCGGCCGGCCCCAGCACCGCAATCTGCTTGACCCAGGCGACCGACAACGACACGGCATTCAGCGTATCGATCTGGTCACGGCGGCAGCCGTCCACCCCTTCGCGTTCAAGTTTTTCCAGAGCTGACAGCGATGCATCGAGCCGGGCTTCGGCAAGACTGATGGAACGTCGGGCGAAGGTTTCGACTTCGCCGGCGGTCTGACGCGCGATCAACCGGCCGAGCCAGCCATCCAGCAGCACGAGAAGGACGCCCGTCAGCAGGACGCCAGCGAAGATCGCCGCGAGCGTTTTCAGTTTTGCAGACACGAAAAAACCCTGCCCATCACGGACAGATGCGGCCTTGACGTAAAGGCCGGGTTTAATCGTGCCAAATCGGGAACCCGATCAAACGACCGTGACGCCCAAACTGCCAACATGGTTACAAATTAATTAAAAGCGCGGGCTCAGGCCGCCTCAACGCGATCTGCGATAAAGCGCGGTAATGCGAAGGCGCCGCATTGAACTTGCGGCGTCCAATATTTGGTCGCGAAGGCACCCGCCGCCTGATAGCGTTCGTTCAGCACGTCCGCCGATACGTTGCGCAAGGCTTTGTCATCGGTCGCCCAACCCATCGCCATGTGGCCGCCGATATAGGTCGGGATCGCCGCGACATAGCAGCCGCCGTCGGCAAACAGCCGGCGAAACTTCGATACCGAACTCGTCAGTTCATCGGGCTGGAAAAACGGCACACCATTCTGCGTCACCAGCACGCCGCCTGGTTTGAGGCAGCGCTTGCAACCGGCGTAAAATTCTTCCGTGAACAGCACCGCGCCCGGACCATGCGGATCGGTGGAATCGACGATGATGACATCGAAGCGCCGCTCGGTCTCGGCCACGAATTTCATGCCATCGGCGATGACGAGATCGAAGCGTTTGTCGGCCAGCACCGGCCCGGTGAATTCCGGAAAATGCTCCTTGGAGAATTCCACCACCGAGGCATCGATCTCGACCTGTGTCAGCCGTTCGACCGTCTTGTGCTTCAGCACTTCCTCGGCAATGCCGCAATCGCCGCCGCCGACGATCAACACATCACGCGCGTTGCCATGCGCGAAGATCGGCACATGCGTCATCATCTCGTGATAGACGAATTCGTCCTTGGTGGTGACCTGGGTGGCGCCATCCAGCATCAGCACCTTGCCGAAATACGGATTGTCGAACAGCACCAGATCCTGGTGCTCGGTCTTCATCTCGTACAGCACCCGCGTCGCCTTGTAGGACACGCGAAAACCAAGCTCGTCAAAGAGGGTTTCGGTCAGCCAGCGGTCGTTGCCCATGACATGCACCTTCTGTGTCATGGCCGGGCTTGTCCCGGCCATACACGTCTTGAAAATGAGGATCTAAAAGACGTGATGCCCGCGTAGCAGTCAAGTATACGCGGTCTGCGCATGCTTGACTGCTACGCGGGCATGACGACGTCAAAGTGTCGGCGGAATCAGACGCCCTGTCCGCGCAGCAATTCGCTGACGGCGATGCGGCCCGGCTTGAACGCTTCGCGCAGCACCGGCACGCAAGCCTCCGGCTTGGCGTCGCCGCACATGAACACGTCGAGCGCCGCATAGCCATTCTCGGGCCAGGAATGGATCGAGATGTGGCTTTCGGCCAAAACGGCTACGCCCGAGACGCCGCCATTGGGCTCGAAATGGTGCAGATGGATGTGCAGCAGCGTCGCGCCGGACGCCGTCACGCAGGTCCGCAACGCCTTTTCGATATGCTCGATGTCGTCCAGCTTCTGGGCGTCATAGAGATCGATGATGAGATGCGCGCCGGCGCATTTCACCCCGTTCCGCACCACGAAATGGTCATAGCGTTCGTCAGACTGGGCTGTCGAAGCTGCGACCGCGAAATCCTTCTTTCGGGAGGTACTTGGGGTCCCCAAGCCCGTCGCCGATTGAAAGAGGCTGTTCCGGCTCATGCCGTCCTCCTCAACCAGAGAGCGAAGCCCGAGAGACCGGCA
>Ga0164243_10000245_pt1 | contig 118470 bp, 93 predicted proteins | sample OricompcompostOP_FD_108781 | JGI IMG/M metagenome (GOLD analysis project Ga0164243, IMG submission 108781) | Organic Plus compost microbial communities from Emeryville, California, USA - Original compost - Organic plus compost (OP) | ecosystem: Engineered > Solid waste > Mixed feedstock >...
CCGCTTGGTCGGATAACGCTGCAGCCACTGCGCCTGCATCCGCAGCGCTGCAGCGTCTTCCGCATCGATGTCGTACTTGTCCGTGTCGAAATAGATCACGTTGCGGCCCTGCATCTGCGCAAGAAAGTCCGCATTGCTGCCCGGTACCGGGCCGGAAGGAGCGCTGCTGCCCGATCCATCCACGCCCACCGGATTGGGCGGAAGATCGGCGGGAGCCGCGTTCTTGGAGCAAGCCGCCAAACCTGCCGCCAGCGCAGCCACCGCGACCATATGTGCAACCTGTTTCATGTTACCTCCGCCTCCCGGGCAGATGCCCGATCACTTGTCCGTAAAACAGAATAGAAGCGCACGCACGACAGCCGTTAATACGGGATTTTTACAGGGAGGCAGGGCGGTGGGGTCTTGCATTTTGCTGCGGATATTCCTGCTCTATCGTCGCAATATGGTGCCGAAGATGGCGGCCGCGAAATGTGAAAAACCCATACGAACGCTGCGCGCCCGTTGCCGCTATTGCAGAGGCAAGCTTCCCACTGAGAAGCATGAAATCCTTGAACGGCCTGGATAGCCGGCCCTTTGTTGATGCCCGTCCGGCTATCCACTTTTTCCGACGCCCGCGGATCATCGCAGCCCGCCTCTCTCCATTCAACCGTGCACCGGGACGGCGGCCAGGCGATAGCCGACGCCGGGCTCGGTCAGGATCAGTTGCGGCTCCGCGGCGTCGTATTCCAGCTTCTGGCGCAGCAATGCGATGTAACTGCGCAGATACTGCCCGTCGGCATGGGGGTCGCTCCATCCGGCGATCAGCAGCTTACGATGGGTCACGACTTGCCCCGCATGGCGGCACAGCACCTCCAGCAGCGCGAATTCCTTGGGCGAGAGCTTGATCTCCTCCCCCATCAGGCGAATCTCGCGCTGCGCGAAATCGACCGTGAGCTGGTCGGAGACGAACTTCTCCTGCGATGCCGTATCCGATCGGCGCAACCGCCGCGAGGCGGCTCTAATCCGCGCCAGCAGTTCTTCGATACCGAACGGCTTGTTGACGTAATCGTCGGCCCCTTCGTCCAGCGCGCGCACCTTCTCCGCTTCGAGATGGCGAGCCGAGAGGATGATGATCATCCCTTCGGTCAGCTGCTTGAGCTTGCCGATGATCTCGATCCCGTCCGCATCGGGCAGGCCGAGATCGAGCAACACGAGCTCATATTGCTGCAACTCGGCCGCCTTCAGCGCTTCCGCCGCCGAATCCGCCGTGGCGATCGCGTAGCCCTGCGAGCGGAGCACGGGGCTGAGCGCGCTGATGATCGCCGGCTCGTCATCCACGAGCAGGATGTTCATTGCAGCGCCTCGACATGATCGAACGCCATCTCGGCCAGAGGCAGCGTCAGCTCGATCTTGGTCCCCACCCCTTCGAAATGCGGGCTGACGATCGCCACCGTGCCGCCGAAGGCCTGGGTGAAGCCATTGGCGATATGAAGCCCCAGCCCGTTCCCGTCGCGATGCGCGGCGGCGCGGGAACGGTAGAACTTCTCGAACACCAGCGCCTGCTCATTGGCCGGGATGCCCGGCCCGAAATCGATGATCTCCAGCATGCAGGCCCCGCCCACCCGCATCAGGCGCAGATAGATCGGCCGCTCGCTCGCGCCGTGGAGGATCGCGTTCTCGAGCAGGTTGAAGATCACCTGCTCCAGCATCGCCGGATTGGCGCGGACCACAGCGGAATCCAGCCCGATCTGCTTTTCGATCTCCTGCCCCGGATAGGTTTCCCGCACCGAGGCGAGCACGACGCCCAGCATCTCCACCACGTCCACCTCGGTGAACAGCACGGAAGGGATGCCCGCCTGGATCCGCCCCATGTCGAGCAGATTGGCGGTGTAGCGGTTGAGCTTGCGGCATTGTTCGCTGATCGTGGCGAGCATCTCCGCGCGGTTGCGGGGCGAAAGGCTGCTGTCGAAGGCCTTGAGGCTGGTGGCCGCTGCCTCGATCGCGGTCAGCGGCGTGCGCAGGTCATGCGAGACGGACGAGAGGATCGCGGTCTTGAGCTCTTCCGATTTCTGCAGCGCCTCGCTTTCCGAAAGCCGTTCGAGCAGCAGGCAACGATCCACCGCGAGGCCGAGAATGATCGCGATCCCCTGGAGATCGGGCACCCCCTGGTCGCCTGCCGGGCTGTCGTCCAGCGTGAAGCGGACGAAGCCGATCTCCCCTCCGGACCCTTTCAGCATGTGGATCGGGCGCCGGCCGCTTGCGCCGCCGCCGATCTGCTCCGCCACCAGCCCATCCGTATCGAACGGCCCACTTTCCCCGGCGGCGGAATACACGCCGTCCTCGCGGATCAGGTAGATCTCCACATCGCGCACGCGCTGGAACGGAAGGCTCCCCCGGGCGATGCGCAGCACGTCCATAATACGGATCGCGCGCTGCAGTTCGTCGCTCAGCCGCAGCAGATAGGCGCTCTTCGCTTCCGCTGCACGGGCCAGCTTCACGCTGTCCTTGAGCCGCCCGGCCATCGCTCCGGTCAGCACCGCCGTGACGTTGAAGGCGATCAGCGGGATCAACTCCTCGGCGGAACTGGCACTGAAATGAAACAGCGGCTCACTGAGGAAGAGATTGTAGATCAGCGACGCGGTGACCGCCGCCGTCACACCCCAGGCCAGGCCCGAGCGCGCGCCGATGAGGGTGACGCCGACCAGATAGACCAGCACCGCACTTCTCGGCCGGTCCCACATCTGGGCGAAATAGGTGCCCACCGTGGCGAGGGCGAAGATCGCTATGTCCACCATCGCCGCCAGCGCATCCTGCGCATTGCGGGAAATCAGGCGACGGGGGAAACTCTTGGCCATCGCCGCGCTCTAGCACGGCGCGCCGATCGCGTGCTCCACGGATTTTTTACGCCAGGCAAGGCGTGGAAAAGCGGGAGGCCCCGGGGCGGCAAGCCGCCCCGGTTCCCGCTCGCTGTCAGAACTTCTTGCGCAGGGTCACCGCCCATTCGCGCGGCCGGCTGGGCTGAGCCCAGAGGAAGGTGCCGGGATCGACCTTGGTCACGTAGTAGAACTTGTCGAACAGGTTCTGGACTTCCAGCGACAGGTCCCAATTGCCCGGATCGTTGCGGTAGGTCAGCCGCGCGTTCACCAGCGTGTAGCCGTCGATCATGCTGCGCGCGCTGTTCGAGGTGCCGGTGTAGATCTTGCTGCGATAGGACAAGTCCACGCGCGGCGTGATCGAGCCGGAGCCCACCGGGATGGCGTATTGGATGCCGGCGCTCGCCTTCCATTTCGGCGTGTTGCCCAGCACGTCGCCGACATAGGGGCCGGAGGAGCCCTGGGCAGCCGGATCGACCCAGGTGTAATGGGCATCGATATAGCTCAGCGAACCGTCGATCAGCAGGCCGTCCACCGGCTGGATCTCGGTCTCGACCTCCACGCCCTGGATGGTGGCGTTGCCCGCATTCTGCGGCGCGGCGCAGGGGAAGCTGTCGGGGAAGCCTTCCGGATTGAATTGCGGGCAGGAGATCAGCATCAGCTGGATATCCTTGTATTTGTTGTAGAAGGCCGAGACGTTGAACCGCATCTTGCGGTCGAACAGCTGGGTCTTGATGCCGATCTCGTTCGCGGTGACCGTTTCGGAATCGAACGGCTGCACCTGAGAGGGAAGATAGGGCCGCGGGTTCACGCCGCCGCCCTTGAATCCGGTCGAGCGCTGGACATAGACCATCACGTCGTCGGTGAGGTCGTAATCCGCGCCGATGCGGTAATCGACCCGATCGCCCTGATAGGTGCCGGATTCGCCGTCGAGGTTGCCCACCGCCGAGTTCTCCGAACCATCCGGATTGGTCCGGGTGTAGTGATAGGTCTTCTTGTCGTCGGTGTAGCGCAGGCCGCCGGTGATGGTCAGCCGGTCCGTGGGATGCAGCTCGATATGGGCGAAGGCAGCGGCGGTCCGCGAATTGACCGGATCGTCGCCCAGGAAGTCGTAGCCCGGCACGCCGATATAGGGGAAGCTCACGCGGTTGGAGTAGGTCGTTTCCGCCTCGAAATAATAGCCGCCGAGAGTGAAATCGATCAGCCCGTCGGCCAGCTGGCCGGAGAGGCGGACCTCCTGGCTGAACTGCCAATGGGCCAGTTCCTCCTCGCTCAGGATCAGCGACAGCGGCGAAACGTCCGGATCGCCCGACCAGTAAGTGTCGAACTTGCGGTAGCCGGTGATCGACTTGAGGTTCAGATTGTCGGAAATGTCGGCATCGATGGTGAGCGAGCCGCCCCAGCCTTCATATTTGCTGCGATTTTCCGCGGCCCAGCCGTCATAGCCGGAATAGACCCCGCCCCGGATGGCGAAAGTGGCGTAACTGACATAGGGATCGCTCGGGATGAAGCGGTCATCGTAAGGCACGCCGTTGTCCTGCGAACCGCCGAGATTGGTGGCCAGCAGGGTGACGGCGGCGCCTTCGCTGTCGTCATGCGTGTAGTCCCCCGTCAGCGTGATCTCGACCCGGTCCGACGGGACGAAGCGCAGGATGCCGCGCACCGCCTGGTAGGAGGTGCCGCCCTCATGGCCCAACACGCAATCCGAATTCGACGACTCGATCGGCAGGGCCGGAGTGGAAGACGGGTTGGCGCACTGATAGTCGAGCACATCGACATAGCCGTCCTGGCTCTTCGACACGCCGGAAAGGCGGGCGAACAGCTTGTCCTCCACCAGCGAGAAATCCACGCTGCCACGGAAATCGAGGCGATTGCGGCTGCCATAGGTGACCGAGACATAGCCGCTGCCATCACCGGTAGGCGGGCGGGAGATCAGGCGGACCGCCCCACCGATCGAATTCTTGCCGAACAGCGTGCCCTGCGGGCCACGCAGGATCTCGACCCTTTCCAGGTCGAGCAGGTCGAACTGCGCGCCGGTGAGCGAGGCGTAATACACATCGTCGACATAGATGCCGACGCCCGGCTCCAGCGCCGGGTTGAAGTCGAATTGGCCGATGCCGCGGATCGAGGCGCCCATGGCCGGGCCGAACGACCCGCCGAGCGGGCGCAGGGTGACGTTGGGAGCCTGCGAGGCGATCGCGGCCACGTCGGTCTGGCTGCGCGCCTCGAGCATCGCCGCATCCACTGCGGTGATGGCCAGCGGCGTATCCTGCAAGCTCTGCTCGCGGAACTGCGCGGTGACGACGATCTCGCCGATCCCGCTCTTGTTCGTATCGCTGGATGAAGCTTCGTCCTGCGCGAGCGCCGGGCTCGCGGCGGACATGGCGATGGCCGCCGAGACGGCCAGGCGTGAAACGCCCCGCCGCATGCGGAAATTCGATTCTATCCTCGGCATCGATATCCTCCCTTGTTCCGGGACTATGGCGGCCGGTCTCCGGCCGCTTCCCATGCTTGTGGTCCTGCCACCCCGCCCCTCAAGGCAAGGCGGCGCCGGCCTTCCCATGATCGACGACGCCCCGTGGATGCGCCGGATCCGCCGTGCCGGAAACGAGGGCATCGGCGGACCCGGCTGCGCTGGGCGGTAAGCCCCTCATTGCTCCGCTACCGGCGCAAGCTGGACGTGATCCGATCATGGCCCGATTGATGCGCTCGCCCCCGTTTTGCCGTCTTGCCCATGAACGCACCGGGCCATTTGCCGCAAGCGCACCGCCCTGGGCATGCATTGACAGGGCGCAGGAGAAGACGGCTCACGTGGCCGCAGATCAGACATTCGGGTGAGACGATGCTTGCTGCGCTACGTTCCTTTTCCCTGTTCGGCTTTCTGGCGGGTATCGCCGCGCTGGCCGTGTCCTGCACTACCGGCGGTGGTGGTGGATCGGACCAGGAATGGTCCGTTATCGGTGGCACGTCGGACGAGCAGCACTACAGTCCGCTCGACCGGATCAACGAAGGCAATGTCGGCAAGCTGGGCCTTGCCTGGTCCTACGATCTCAATACCGATCGCGGCGTCGAAGGCTCCCCGCTCTATGCCGACGGCGTGCTTTATGTGGTGAGCGCCTGGAACGTCACCCGCGCGTTCGACGCGCGCACCGGCAAGGAATTGTGGGCCTACGATCCGAAGGTCCCCCCGGCCTATGCCCGCTGGGCGTGCTGCGACGTGGTCAGCCGCGGGCTGGCGCTGTGGAAGGACAAGGCGATCATCGCCACGCTGGACGGCCGCGTCATCGCGCTGGACCGCAAGACCGGCCAGCCGGTCTGGACCGCCAAGACGCTGGACCGAGATGGCAAATATTCCGTCACCGGCGCGCCCCGCGCGTTCGACGGGATCGTGGTGATCGGCAATGGCGGCGGCGATTTCGGCGCCCGCGGCTATGTCACCGCGCTGGATGCGGACACCGGCAAGCGGCTGTGGCGCTTCTATACCGTTCCCGGCGATCCCGCGAAGCCGGACGGCGAAGTGTCCGACAAGGCGCTGCGCGAGATCGCCCAGCCCACCTGGACCGGCAAGTGGTGGGAACAGGGCGGCGGCGGCACCGCGTGGGATGCCCTGGTCTACGACAAGGAACTCGACCTGCTCTATATCGGCGTCGGCAATGGCGGCCCGATGCCGCAGGCCTTCCGCAGCCCCGGCGGCGGCGACAACCTGTTCCTGGCTTCCATCGTGGCGGTGCGCCCGAAGACCGGCGAATATGTCTGGCATTACCAGGCCAATCCCGGCGAGCAGTGGGATTACACCAACACCCAGCCGATCGTGCTGGCCACGCTGAAGGTCGACGGGAAAGAGCGCAAGGTGCTGATGCAGGCGCCGAAGAACGGCTTCTTCTACGTGATCGACCGGGAGACTGGGAAGCTGATCTCGGCCAAGCCTTTCGCGCCGGTCAACTGGGCCAAGGAGATCGATCTCAAGACCGGCCGCCCGATCGAGAATACCGACATCACCCGCTACGACAACGAGCCGCGGCTGATGGCCCCGGGGCCGGGCGGCGCGCATAACTGGCAGCCGATGTCGTTCGATCGGAAGACGGGCCTGGTCTACTTCCCGGTGACGGAACACTGGATGGCCTATCCGCTCGGCCCCGGTCGGCCGGAAAGCAATGTCTCGCAAACCGTTTCCGCCGCGCGTCAGAAGAAGACGATGGAGTTGATGGGCGAAGCGGAGCGGCGCGAGAAGGCCTGGCTCACCGCATGGGACCCGGTGGCCCAGCGCGAAGTCTGGCGCGTGCCCCACTCGCGGCCGGGCAGCGGCGGCGTGCTGAGCACGGCGGGCAATCTGGTGATCCAGGGCACGCCCGACCGCAAGCTGGAGATCTACCGTGCGACCGACGGCAAACTGCTGTGGGAATATGACGTGCAGAACGCGCCGATCGCCGCCCCGATCACCTATACGCTCGACGGAGAGCAATATATCGCCGTCAACTCCGGTTGGGGCGGCGGCATGGCGCTGGTCGAGATGGCGGCCGGCAAGCCCCCGCTCCAGAACGGACCCGCGCGCCTGCTGGTGTTCAAGCTGGGCGGCACGGCCACGCTTCCGCCCTTCGAGCCGGCAAAGCAGGCGAAGCGGGTGGAACCGCCCCTCTCGCGAGCGCCCGAAGCGCTGATCGAGAAGGGCCGTCTGCTCTATCAAAGCCATTGCTCCACCTGTCACGGCGCCAACGCGCGAGGCGGGATCAAGGACCTGCGCTGGATTTCGCGCGAGACCCACGCGGAGTTCGACCAGATCGTGCTGGGCGGATTGCGGGCCGACAAGGGCATGCCCAACTTCGGAAAAGAGCTCTCGAAAGACGATGTGGCAGCGATCCATGCCTACATCACCGCTCGTGCCAACGAGGATTTCTTCACCGAGAAGTGATCCGGTCGGGCCGTTCCCTGGGGCCCTTCCGCATCCGGTGAGGACGGGCCGGCCTCCAATCCGCGAGGCCGGCCCGCATTGTTTCACATGGAAGAAGCTATGCGCGGCCCGTTCGCAACCGCGAAAAGGTGCTTCATAAAGTCAAGCACCTTGCTATCTCGCGCAAAATGCGTAGCATTATACCCAATATAAGGACGGGAAGGCCACGAAGCGTCCCGCGTTCACCAGGGAGAGACCTCACCGATGAAGGCCAACCAAGCCGTCGCTACGCTGGAAGCGCCGCGCGGAAACGAGCAGTGGAAAGCGTCCTTGCCGGCGCAAGCCAGGCCCGGCCCCATCTTGCGCCCCGACAAGCCCGGTTCCGGCATCTGCCGCTACGATACCTGCGAGACGCGAGGCGATCCCCTCAGCGGCCAGATCGTCACCGCCCTGCTCGGCTCGATCCGCGTATGTCACATCAAGGCGGCGGCCCATCTCAGCCAGCGGCTGCATCCGCTGGAAAGCTATTCCTGGGCGCCTTTCCTCAAGATCGTGTTCCAGAAGAGCGGGGTATCCTACCTGCAGCAGGGCAACCGGCGCACGGTCATCGATGGCGGCCGCTGGTCGATCTATGACGCTGCCCGCCCCTATTCGGTGCAGAACGTGGTCGCGCTGGAACAAATCGCGATCCTGATCCCGCGCGACATCAAATCGCCTGAGATCCAGTTGGGCGTGAGCCTTGTGCCCGAAGCCTCGATGAAACTCGACGGCATGAGCGCGGTGCTGTTCAACGCCGCCCAGTCCGCCCTCGCCGAAGCCGACCACATGGAGGAAAGCACGCGCGAATCGTTGGGGGACAGCATCCTCGAACTGGCGAAGCTCGCCCTGTTCGATCGGCTGGGCGGAGCAAGCCGCATCCCCATGCGCGACACGTTCCGGGAGAAGGTGAAGCGCTATGTGCTGCACAATCTGGCCGACAATGAATTATGCGTGGATTCGATCGCCAAGGCGCTCGATTGCTCCAAGCGCTATCTGCACAAGGGCTTTGCCGAAACCGGCGCCACGCTCAGCCAGTTCATCTGGTCCGAACGGCTGGAACGCGCCCGGCGCGATCTCGCCTGCGAGGCGCTGGCCCACCGCTCGATCACCGAGATCGCCTTCAATTGGGGTTTCGTGAACTCCGCCCATTTCAGCCGCCGCTTCCATCACCGCTACGGCATCTCGCCGCGCGATTACCGCAAGCGGATTCTGAGCGATCGGAAACAAGCCGCCCTGGTCAACTGACGTTCCCTTCCCTCCTTGGGAAGGCATCGTCATTGCAAGGTCCGGAAGAAGCCAGCGCGGCCTCGAACAATTCCTGCAGCCGCTGGCGCAGGATCGTGTCGCCCACATCGCAGACCGGCTTGGCGTTCATGATCTGGCGGAAGACCCCGCTGCCCATCATCACCGTGAGCGCAAGGCACGCGCGGAGCCGCCCGTCGGGCGCGCCGAGCAGCGATGCGATCGGCTCGAGGATGAATTCGTCCATCGCGTCATGCACGATCGCGGAAGCCTGCAGGGAAGTGGCGGAGCGCAGGATGATCAGCAGGCGTTCCGTCTTGGCGGCAGCGTCCGCACAGCTTTCCACCTGGTCCATCACGCAGGCGACGAGATGGGCAGGTAGCTTCTCCGCCTCCACCCCTTCCAGGAAGGAGTCGGGCTTGCCGTTGTCCAGCACTTCGCGGAAGAGTTGTTCCTTGCCCCCGAAATAGCGGATCACCAGCGCCGGATCGACCCCCGCTTCGCCGGCGATGTGCCGCACGCCGACATTCTCGTAGCTGTCGCGTGCGAATTGCCGGCGTGCCGCGTCGAGGATTGCCTGGCGCGTCGCCGCGGCGTTGCGAACCGTCTGTCCGCCTTTCGTGCAGCCGTCCATTCCCCGCCGATAGCAGCTTTCGACCAATGTTCAACGATTGTTGATTTATTATGTCCACATGCGTTGACAAAGCCTTGGCGGCTGCTTAGCGCACGATCCTCACTTGTCGACCAGGGCCCGTCAGAGGCTTGGCACAGGGAGGGAGATGCGGCGGGAAGAACACGGCGATTACGGACCCAGTGCATCAGATGATTCGACACAAAATCCTTTTCGCGGCGGCAGCCTTGGCGGCGTTTCTCGGCGGATGTTCGGGGAGCGAGCAGGCTCCCCCGCCCCCCGCAGTGACAGTGGCGACGCCGCTGGTGCAGGAACTCGTCGATTGGGACGATTATGTCGGCCGCTTCGACGCGATTGAAAGTGTGGAAGTGCGCCCGCGCGCCACGGGCTATCTCAGCGCCGTGCATTTCCGCGACGGGCAGTATGTCTCCAAGGGCCAGCTTCTTTTCACCGTGGACCCCCGCCCGGCCGAAGCCGCGCTGGCGCAGGCACGTGCGCAGCTTGCGCAGGCGCAGGCGGCCTATGCCAATGCCCAGACCGAGCTGGCCCGCACCAAGACGCTGGCCGAAGCCCGCGCCGCCAGCCAGGAAGAGCTTGAAAGCCGCCAGGCCGCTCTGCGCACCGGGGCGGCACAGGTGGCAGCCGCACAGGCGGCAGTCCGCGCCCGCCAGCTGGAGGTGGGCTTCACCCGCGTCACCGCGCCGATTTCCGGCCGCATCTCGGAACGGCTGGTCGATCCGGGCAACACCGTGACGGCCGACCAGACGATCCTGACCACTATCGTCTCCACCAATCCGCTGCACTTCACCTTCCAGGGCTCGGAAGCGCAGCTGCTGAAGTACCAGCGCGAAGGCACTGGCGCGGTGCAAGGCACCCCGGTGCGCGTCCGCCTGGCGGACGAAGGGCAGTTCACTCACACCGGCACGGTCGATTTCGTGGACAATGCGGTCGGCAAGGGCAGCGGCACGATCCGGGTCCGCGCCGTCATCCCCAATTCCGACGGCTTCCTCAAGCCAGGCATGTTCGGCAATCTCCGGCTGGAGGCGACCCGCGCCTATCCCGCCATGCTGGTGCCGGACGAAGCGATCGTGGCCGATGCCTCGCGCAAGATCGTCTATGTCGTCGCCAAGGATGGGACGGTGAAGGCCAAGCAGGTTGAGACCGGCCCGCTCAGCGGCAATCTGCGCGTGATCCGCAAGGGCATCGAGCGCACGGATCGGGTCGTGATCGCCGGCGTCCAGCGCGCCCGGCCGGGCCAGAAGGTCAGCCCCAAGGCAGGCACGATCAAGCAGGAACAGGCAAAGGGAGTGCCGGCCGCCAACGCCGCGCCGCCCGCTTCCACCGCGCTTCCCGCCGGCAATCGCTGAGGAGCGGGCAGTGAAGCTCTCGGCCTTCTTCATCGAGCGCCCGATCTTCGCGGGCGTGATCGCGATCTTCATCACGCTGATCGGGGCATTCTGTTTCCCGATGCTGCCGCTTTCCCAATATCCGGAGATCGCGCCGCCCACCATCGTGATCCAGGCGTCCTATCCCGGCGCATCGAGCGAGACGATCGCCGAGACCGTCGCCGCGCCGCTGGAGCAGGAGATCAACGGCGTCGAGGATATGCTCTATATCCAGAGCTCCTCCACCCAGGGCCAGGCCCAGATCACCGTGACTTTCGAGCCCGGCACCGATCTCGACGCCGCGCAGGTGCTGGTGCAGAACCGGGTAGCGCTGGCCGAGCCGCGCCTGCCGGAACAGGTGCGCCAGGTGGGCGTGACCGTGAACAAGCAGGCCACCGGCTTCCTGCTGATCCTGACCCTCACGGCGGACAAGGACGCCGGTTTCGATGAAGAATATGTCGGCAATTACGCGCAGACCGTGATCCGCGACCGGCTGCTGCGCCTCAAGGGCGTGGGCGGCGTCAATGTGTTCGGCGGCGGCAACTACTCGATGCGCGTATGGATCGATCCCGACCGGGCGGCGGCGCGCGACATCACCTCGAGCGAAATCGTGGCGGCGCTGAGCGGACAGAACGTGCAGGTTGCGGGCGGCTCGCTCGGCCAGGCGCCCGCCGGCGTGAACAGCCCGGCCTTCGAAGTGCCGGTGGACGTGCAGGGCCGGCTAGCCGATCCGCAGGAATTCTCGGACATCGTGCTCAAGTCCGATCCGGCCAGCGGCTCGATCACCCGCCTGCGCGACGTTGCGCGGGTCGAGCTGGCGAGCCAGGATTACGGCATGCGCGCGTTCTACAACGGCCAGCGCGGCGTCGCCATCGCCGTTATCGAACAGCCCGGCGCGAACGCCCTCGACGCCGCCCAGCTGGTGCTCGACGAGCTGGAATCGATCGACAAGGACCTTCCGGAGGGGATGCATTACGCCATCCCCTACAATCCCACGCAGTTCGTCTCCGCTTCGGTGGAAGCGGTGGAGGAAACGCTGGTCGAGGCGATCGTGCTGGTGATGATCGTGATCCTCGTCTTCCTCCAGACATGGCGGGCCGCGATCATCCCGATCATCGCCATCCCGATCGCGCTGATCGGCACCTTCGCGGTGCAGGCGGCGCTGGGATTCTCGATCAACTCGCTTTCGCTGTTCGCGCTCGTGCTGGCGGTGGGCATCGTGGTGGACGATGCGATCGTGGTCGTCGAAGCGGTGGAGAAGCATATCCGCGAAGGCATGGCCCCGCGCGAGGCGGCCCATCGCACGATGAAGGAAGTATCCGGCGCGCTGGTGGCCATCGGGCTCGTGCTCGTCTCGGTCTTCGTGCCTACCGCCCTCACCCCCGGCATTCCCGGCATCTTCTACCGCCAGTTCGCGGTGACCATCGCCGCGGCGGCGGTGATCTCGCTGATCGTCTCGCTGACCCTTTCCCCCGCTCTTTCCGCCTTGCTGCTCAAGCCGCATGAGGAGACCCACGCCGATCACGGGCCGCGCTGGCTGCGCCCGCTGCGCAAGGGCGCGGAGCGCTTCAACCAGGGTTTCGACTGGCTTTCGGACCGCTATGGCAAGCTGACTGCGCGAGTGGTGCGCATGGCAGCGATCATGCTCACGATCTATGCCGGGCTCCTCGCCCTCACCGGATGGCGGCTCGATGCGACGCCCACCGGCTTCATCCCCGATCAGGATCAGGGCATCCTGATCGGCGTGCTGCAGATGCCCGCCGGCTCGTCCCTGGACCGCACGAACCAGGTGTTGGACAACGCCTTCGCCGTGGCGATGAAGCAGGAGGGGATCAAGGGCGCGATCTATCTCGCCGGTCTCGACGGCACGACGCAGTCGCAATCCTCCAATTCCGGTACGCTGTTCATGCAGTTGACCGACTGGTCGGAGCGGGGCGGCGATCTCAAGGCGGACGAAATCGCCAAGAAGCTCACCGGCCAGCTTGCCGGGGCGATCCATGAAGGCAACATCTTCATCGTCTCCCCGCCCACCGTGCGCGGGCTCGGCAATGGCAGCGGCTTCATGATGATGGTGCAGGATCGCGCCGGGGCCGGTTATCGCGCGCTCGAAGGGGCAGGCGGCGTGATGATGGGCGCGGCGGCGCAGAAGCCCGAGGAAGTGACGCAGGTTTTCACCACCTACAACACCGGTACGCCCCGCATCCGCGCCGATGTGGACCGCACGCGGGCGCAGTTGCTCGGCCTCCAGCCGGGGCAGGTCTACGATGCGCTGGGAACCTATATCGGCTCCACCTACGTCAACGATTTCAACTTCCTCGGCCGCACCTACCGCGTGACGGCGCAAGCGGAGCCCACCGCGCGCGATGATGCCTCCGATGTCGGCCGCCTGCAGGTCCGTTCCTCCAGCGGAGAGATGGTGCCGCTTTCGGCGGTCGCCTCGCTGCGGGATGATACGGGGCCCGCACGCGTCGTGCGCTACAACCTGTTCCCCGCGCTGGAGTTGCAGGGCCAGGCCGCGCCCGGCGTGTCGTCCGGCCAGGCGCTCGAGACCATGGAGCAGCTGGCAAGCGCCAATCTGCCGCAAGGCTTCGGCTTCGAATGGACCAGCCTCGCCTATCAGGAGAAGGCGGCGGGCAGCAGCTCGGCCCTGATCTTCGCCCTGGCAGTGGTATTCGTGTTCCTGGTGCTGGCAGCGCAGTATGAATCGCTCGCCCTGCCGCTGGCGGTGATCCTCATCGTCCCGATGTGCATCCTCGCCGCGATGATCGGGGTGAACCTGAGGGGCATGGACAACAATATCCTCACCCAGGTCGGCCTGGTGGTGCTGATCGCACTCGCAGCCAAGAACGCCATCCTGATCGTGGAATTCGCCAAGCAGGGCGAGGAAGCGGGGCTCGATCGCTTCGATGCCGCCATCGCCGCCGCGCGGGCACGCTTGCGGCCGATCCTGATGACCAGCTTCGCCTTCATCTTCGGCGTGATCCCGCTGGCGATCGCGAGCGGCCCGGGCGCGGAGATGCGGCAATCGCTGGGCACCGCCGTGGTGTTCGGCATGTTGGGGGTGACCGGCTTCGGCCTGATCTTCACGCCGATATTCTACACCGTGGTGCGCGGCCTGGCCGACCGGCTGAGGCAGCGGCGGGCCGGCAAGCCCGACAAGGAAGCCGGCAGGGGCGATCCGGCCCTGGAAGGCGGTGAAGCATGATGAAGCGACTGCTCGCGGCCACGACCGCCCTCGCCCTGGCTGGCTGCACGGTGGGGCCGGACTATGTCGCCCCCTTGCCCGATGCACCCGCGCAAGCGCCCTTCATAGGCAGCACGGATGCGTCCTTCGTTCCCGAGGAGCCGCCCGCCGAATGGTGGACGCTGTTCGATTCCCCGGTGCTCGAGCGGCTGGTGCGAGAGGCTCTCGCCGCCAATACGGATCTGCGCGTAGCCGCCGCCAATCTCGAACAGGCGCGCGCCGTGCTGAGCGAAGTCCGCTCCGCGCGCCTGCCTTCCACCACGGCCAGCGCAAGCGGCAGCTACGGCCGCACTTCCGGCGCGACGGCGGGCGTCCCCGGGCCGGGCCCGGAAGGAGAGACCTATGATGTCGGCTTCGATGTCGGCTATCAGGTCGACCTGTTCGGCCGCATCCGCCGCGGGATCGAAGCCGGGCGGGCCGATCTGGGTGCGGCCCAGGCCAGCTACGACCTCGCCCGCATCAGCGTCGTGGCCGAAACGGCGCGCGCCTATGCCGACGCCTGCAGCGCCGGGCGGCGGCTCGCCGTCGCGCGCGAGAGCCTGCGAGTGCAGGAGGAAACTTTCGACCTCACCCGCCGCCTCGTCGAAGGCGGGCGGAGCACGGAACTGGAGATGAACCAAGCGGGCGCGCTGCTCGAACAGACCCGCGCCGACATTCCCAGCCTGGAAGGGGAACGGAAGGCGGCGCTGTATCGCCTCGCCGTACTTACCGGGAAGCCGCCCGCGGAGTTCCCCGCCGACGTCGCCGGTTGCGACGCGCCGCCCCGCGTGCACACGACGATCCCTGTGGGCGATGGTGCAAGCCTGCTCGCCCGGCGGCCGGACGTGCGCGCCGCAGAGCGCCGCCTTGCCGCCGCGACGGCGCGGGTCGGGGTCGCCACGGCCGAGCTCTATCCCAACATCACGCTGGGCGGCTCGATCGGTTCGACCGCGAATACCACCGGGGACATCTTCTCCGATCACGGCTTCCGCTTCAGCCTGGGGCCGCTGATCTCGTGGAGCTTCCCCAACATGGCCGCCGCCCGCGCCCGCCTGGCCCAGGCGGAAGCCGGCTCCGATGCCGCGCTGGCCCAGTTCGACGGAACATGGCTGAGCGCCCTGCAGGAAACGGAAAGCGCCCTCGCCCGCTACGCTTCGGAGCGGGACCGCCTCGCCATTCTGACCCGCGGGAGGGACCAGAGCGCCGAAGCAGCCCGCATCGCCCGCCTGCGCTACGAGCATGGGGCGGAGAGCTTCCTCGTGGTGCTGGACGCCGAGCGCTCCCTGGCGTCAGCGGAGGCCCTGCAGGCCGCATCCGAAGCGGAGCTTTCGGACCGCACCGTGACCTTGTTCCTCGCCCTCGGAGGCGGCTGGTAGGGTTCACAGCTTGGAGGGGCTGGCCCGATCACATCCCTATTCGTGTCGAGCGAAGTCGAGACACGGATGCGCTGTGCCAGCGTGTCTCGACTTCGCTCGACACGAACAGGGCAAAAAGCGAAGAGAACCCTTCAGCTAAGCGGGGCGCGCATCATTCCGCGCCAGCGGCCCCTGTCCATCCCCCGGCGGTCGCGACATAGAGCCGCGCGACGTTGCGCAATTGCCGCGCGCGCGCCTCGTCCAGGGAAGAGCGGGCCTGTTCATAGAGCCGATCGGAATCGAGCACCTGCAGTATGCCGCTATTGCCGACCTGGAAGCTCTTGCGCGATAGGTCGCGTGATCGCGACGCGATATCGACCGCCTGGCGCTGGGTTTCCACCAGGCGGGCATCGTTGGAGAGCGCGCTGAGCAGGTCCGCCACCTGGCCGAAAGCTTCGATAACAGTCTGGCGATAGGTGGCAGCAGCAGCCTCGACGCCCGCTTGTGCGCCGCGCTGCTCGGCCTTCAGCGTCCCGCCATGGAAGATCGGCGCAGTGATTCCGGCGAAGATGTCGAACGCGCGGAAGCCCGAATCCAGCACATTGCCGATATCGGGCGAACCCTGCTCGATCGTAGCCCCCAGCGTGATGTCGGGATAGAGGCGCGCAGTGGCGATGCCGAGCCCGGCGGTCGCCGCGTGCAGTTCCGCCTCGGACTGGAGAATGTCCGGCCGCTTGTGCACCAGTTGCGAGGGCAACGTGACGGGCACGCTCGCCGGCAGGGCAAAATCTTCGAGGTCGAAATCGGTCGGCCCGAGCTCCGCGGGAGAGACGCCGACCAGGATCGCCAGCATATGCCGCGCCTCGGCCAGTTGCTGCTCCAATTGGGGCAGCTCTCCGCGATCATTGGCAAGCTGGCTCTGCGCATTCAGCACTTCCACCATCGTGCCCTTGCCCGCCCGGCGGCGCGCATCGGTGAGATCGACGGTGCGCTGGTCGTCGGCCAGCAGAGCATTGGCGGTCTCGATCCGGGTGCGGATGGCGGCGATGGCCAGCACCTGGTTCACCACCCGCCCGGCGATGGTGAGATGGGCTGCCTCCGTCCGCCGCAATTCCGCCTCCGCCTTCGCGGCCGCCTGTTCCACCTGCCGCTTCCTGCCGCCGAACAGGTCGAGATCGTAAGTGATCCCGCCACCGACCGAATAGAGGTCGAACACCGGATTGCCGTCCGCCCCGAAGGAAGACGGATCGAAGCCGAAGCCGGCGAGGTTCACTTCCTCCCGCTCGACACGGGCGTTGACGTCCACCTGGGGCAAGCGTCCACCGGCCACCGCCGCGATCCTCTGCCGCGCCTGCTCCAACGTAGCGTCGCTGGCGGCGAGGCTGTGATTATGGGCCATGGCGCGATCGACCAGCGCATCGAGCTCGGGCGATCCGAAAGCAGCCCACCAGCGCGGCCCTGGCCCTTCGCCCTGCCTCGCGGCAGGTCCGCCCGCCTGCGCCGGCGCTTCATTCGCCGCAACATAGGCATCACCTGCCGGCGGCTCCGGCCGTTCGAAATCGGGCCCGACGGTGCAGGCGGCAAGCGAGGAGGCAGCGATCAGCGCGAGCGGAAACAGCTTCTTCATGATCATTCCATGTGCAGACCCAGATCCTCGTCATCCGGCTTGTGCCGCGCGGGGCGCATGAAGAGGATCATCGGCGCCATCGCCAAGGTGACGACGAACAGCGCCCAGAAGGCATCGACATAGGAAACCATCGCCGCCTGGCGCGTGATCTCCGCATTCAGTCCGGCAACGGCGGAAGGCAGGTCGAAATCGAAATCCGGCAGGTGCCATTCCATCACCGGATTATCGGGCCGGATGCCTTCGACCAGCCGCGAATGGACCGTGGCGGCGTTACGGATGGTCATCGCCTGCAACACCGAAATGCCGATCGCCGATCCGATATTGCGGATCAGGGTGAACATCGCCGCACCTTCGTTGCGCAGCCGCTGATCGAGCGTGGCGAAGGCCAGTGTGGACAGCGGCACGAAGATGAGACCGGTGCCGAGCCCTTGCACGAAGCCGGAGACGATCACCAGCGTCTCGTCCATTCCCAGCGTGAAGCTGGACATCAGATGCATGGACGCGCCGCTCAGCACCAGCCCCGCCAGGATCAATATGCGCACGTCGAAATGACGGATGAGCTGGCCGACCAGCATCATCGAGATCATCGTGCCAACCCCGCGGGGCGCGGTGACGAGGCCGGTCAGGACCACCGGATAGCCCATCAACTGCTCCAGCATCGGCGGAAGCAGCGCCAGCACCGAAAAGAGCAGCACTCCGAGAAAGAAGCCGAAGACCGAACCGAGCACGAAATTGCGATCGGTGAACAGGGCAAGCTCGATGAAGGGCTTCCTCGCGGTGACCACATGCGCCACGAAGAGATAGAGGAACAGGCCGCCCGCCACCGCCTCCGCCCAAATCTCGAGCGAGTTGAACCAGTCCTGCTGCTGCCCCCGATCCAGCATCAACTGGAGCGAGCCGATGCCTAGCGCAAGGAAAGCGAAACCAAGGAAATCGAGCGCCGACTGGTTCTCATTGCGGGTTTCCGAAAGAAAGGCGGATATCCCGAAGAAGGTCACGATCCCGATCGGCAGGTTGATGTAGAATACCCAGCGCCAAGAGAAGCTGTCGGTGAGCCAGCCACCCAGCGCCGGGCCGATGATCGGCCCCAGCACGGCGCCCATCCCCCAGATCGCCATGGCCGGCCCATGCCGGTCCGGCGGGTTGATATCGAGCAGGATCGCCTGGCTCATCGGCACCAGCGCTGCGCCGAACATACCCTGCAACACGCGGAACAGCACCAGTTCGCTGAGCCCGGTGGCCAGTCCGCACAGCGCCGAAGCGACGGTGAAGCCCACGATCGAGACCAGCATCAGCCGCTTGCGCCCGAAGCGCCCGGCCAGCCAGCCCGTGAGCGGGGTGAAGATCGCCGCCGCGACGATATAGGATGTCAGCACCCAGGTGATCTCGTCCTGCGAGGCGGAAACGCTACCCTGGATATGCGGCAGGGCGACATTGGCGATGGTGCTGTCCAGCGCGTTCATGATCGTCGCCGCCATCACCGAGAAGGTGATGAAGCGACGCGTCGTGGCGTCCGGATAATCCGCTTCGCTCATCGCGCGGCGGGCGCGGCAGACCTGGTGGAACGCGCCGGGGGCGTGTCCGGCCCGAACAGATGGCGCACATGTCCGGTGTCGACCGTAACGTCCGCGCTCAGCCCCGCATGCAGCGGCAGATCGGCCGGCACCGCTTCCAGTTCGAGCTCCACCGGCAGGCGCTGCACCACCTTCACCCAGTTGCCGGTGGCGTTCTCGGCGGGCAGCAGGGCAAAGGCATTGCCCGTGCCGGGGCTGAAGCTGGCGACATGGGCCTTCAGCACATGATCGGGATAGGCATCGATGATGATCTCGGCTTTCTGGCCCAGCCGCATGTAGCGCAGTTGGTTTTCCTTGAAATTCGCTTCCACCCACATGTGCTTGCCGACCAGCGTGAACACCGGCTTTCCGGCCGTGACATAATCCCCGACCTGAAGCTGGTTCACTTTGGTCACGATCCCGTCCTGCGGGGCACGGACCACCGTATAGCCGAGATTGAGCCTGGCATCGTCCACCGCCGCATTGGCCCTGCGCACGCCCGGCTGGGTGGATATGGGCGCATCGACCCGCCCGGCCAGCGCCGCCTTGATGCTCTCGGCCTCGCCCGCAGCGGCGGAGATCGCCTGCCGCGCCGTTTCGACCGCGAGCACGGCCTGGTCGTATTGATCCTGCGAACTGATCCCCTGCGAGAGCAGGTCCTTCTGCCGGGCGGCCTCGCGCCGGGCATAATCGAGCTGGGCATTGGCGGACTGCACCCGGGCCAGCGCGGCGGCGTAATCCGCCTGGCTGGCCGCGACATGGCTCTGCGCATCCGCCAGCTGGGCGTCGGCGGAACGCATCGCCGTCTCGTAACGGCCGGGATCGATGCGGAAGAGCACCTGGCCGGCACGCACCACCTGATTCTCGTGCACCTCGATCGCGATCACGTTGCCCCCGACATTCGGGGTGATGGAGACCAGGCCCGATTGGACATAGGCGTTGTCGGTCGATTCATACCGTCCGCCGTGAAGGTAGAAAGCAAGTGCGCCGATCAGCACGATCACCGGCGCGGCGATCAGCAGCGGCAGGCGGAGACGGCGCTTGATCGATGCCCTGTCGTCCGGTTTCGGTCCATCTGGCGCGGTCTCGCGCGCTTCTTCTTCGACGGCGAAATCCTGCGACATGTCGGCCACGCCCGAATCCTCGTGAATTGCGGATGATGGGGGCGGCGCGCCACAAGGGGGGAGAGCAGCGCGCCGAGCTGCCTATCTAGTAAGCCCTGAGAAATAACCTAGTGAATATTGGTCAGATTGAATATGAAGCCTGTTCATGCCCAAGATCGACCTCAACCTGTTGCGCGTGTTCGAGACCTTGTACGAGATGCGCAGCGTGACGCGGGCGGCGGAGCGGCTGGGCCTTACCCAGTCCGCCGTAAGCCACGCGCTGGGCCGGTTGCGCGATGCGATCGGCGATCCCCTGTTCGTGCGCCATCCCGGCGGATTGCAGCCCACTGCCCGCACGATCGACATCGCGCCCGGCATCCGCAACGGGCTGGAGCAATTGCGCGGCGCGCTTTCTTCCATGCCGTTCGAGCCCGCGACAGCTGTCCGCCGGTTCCGGATCAATACCGGCGTCTATTTCTCAGACCTGCTGATCCCCGCCCTGGTGGCGCATCTGCGCGAGGTTGCGCCCAATGTCTCGATCGCGATCGACGCCCCGGGGCCGGACCTGCTGCCTTCGCTCGACAACGGCACCACCGATCTTGCGCTGGGCGCCTTCGGCAAAGCCCCGCCCCGGCTGGTGCGACAACTGCTTTTCCGGGAGGAGCTGGTATGGATCGCCAGGAAGGACAACCCGCTGGCGGGGGACCCGGAACTGCTTTCCACCCTGCCGAACAGCGGGCGCGTGAATGTGGCGGTGGGCCGGCCCTTCCCCGGCCATGGCGCCTATAGCTGGGAAAACGGGCTGGAACGCCTGGTGGTCGCCTCCCTGCCGGTCGACGGCGCCGACCATTCGCTGGATGCGGAGGAAGCCACCAGCGTGCACGATGCGCTGACCGCGATCGCCACGGTCGCCGCGACCGACCTGGTCGCGCTGGTGCCGCGCCGCCTGGCGCTCAAGGGCGTGCTGACCCGCGACATCGCGATCGTGGAGGCACCCGCGCAGGCGAACGAGATCGAAATGGCCATGCTGTGGCACAGCCGGCTAACCGACGATCACGGGCTCCGCTGGTTGCGGGAACAGATCATCCACTGCCTGGGGTTGGACAGCGCGGCCTGAGGGCCTCAAGCCGCGCCGGCTTTCCGGCTGGCCTGCGCTTCCGCCCGGCTCCGATCCCAGCTCAGCACCGCCTCGCTATTGTCGCGATCCGCGCCGAGCCGATCGGTCGCGCCTTTCCAGCGATCGTAGACCAGATCGAGCACCGGGGTCTCCACATCCATCGCTTCGGCCAGATCGACGGCGATGCGCACATCCTTGGTCAGCAGGCCGATCTTGAAGCCTGTCGCGAAGCGGCGATCGACCACATGATCCTTCATCACCACCTCGGTATGGAAGTTCTTGCCGGTCGATACGTTCATGATGTCCACCATCACCGCGGGATCGAGGCCGAACCGTCTGCCGGTCAGCAGGGCTTCGGCCGTGGCGGCAAAGGAGGCCGCGCTGACATAGTTGTTCAGCGCCTTCATCGCGTGGCCCGAACCGAGCGGGCCGGTGCGGAAGATGCGCGCACCCATCGTGCACAGGATCGGCTCCGCCCGCCGCGCATCCGTTTCTTCGTCTGCCCCCAGCATGATCGCGAGCGTGCCGTCCGCGGCTCGCGCCATGCCGCCCGAAACAGGAGCATCGACCAGCCGGACATCGTGCTTCGCCAGCTCTGCCCCCAGTTCCCGCGTGCCCACCGGCTCGGACGAGCTCATGTCGATCACCAGCAGATCAGGATGGAAATTGCGCAAGAAGCCGCCATCCTGTGCCGAAAGCAGCACTTCCCGCACCACTGCGCCGGTCGGCAGCATGGCGATGACCGCTTCGCAACTGCCAAGCTCCTCCAGCGAAGCGGCCGCCCGCGCGCCCGTTTCGGCGGCGAACTGCGCCAGCCGGGCGGCATCCGCGTCATAGGCCAGCACCTCGTGCCCGGCACGCGCGACATTGGCGGCCATCGGCCCGCCCATGTTCCCCAATCCAATGAAACCGATCTTCATGTCATCCCGATCCATTTGCCCGGCGATCAGCCGGCATCGACTTCGGCCAGGGCTTCCGCGGCCGCCGCAAAGCTGTCCACCGCTGCGGGAAGACCGCCATAAGTCAGCGCATGGAGGAGGATCTCGCGGATCTCCTCCCGGCTCACGCCGTTGGCAAGTGCGCCCTTCACATGCACCTTCACCTGGTTGGCCCGCCCCTGGGCGGCCAGCATCGCGATGGTCAGCATGCTGCGCAGCTTGAGGTCGAGATAGGGGCGGTGCCACAATTCGCCGAAACAGGAACGGGTGACGATCTCCTGCAAGGGCCGGGTGAAATCGGTCGCCGCCTCGATCTGCCGCTCGGCTCCTCCGGGGCCGAACATATGCCGGCGCAGCGCCAGCCCCCGATCGAAATCGCCTTCTTCCATCAAGCCTCTCCTGCCTTCCGGTGCCAATCCATCCGCGGCGCCGTAGCCCGGCCCATCACTCGCGGATGAGAATCAACTTAACGTGATAAGTTTTTCGGCACAACATGCAAAATGCGCCTTCGCCCGCGAAAGGAGCGGTCCGCAATGCAGCGAAAGGGGCAGGGTGATCTATTCAACGCCCTTGATGACGGCGGAAAGGGCGCGCAGTTCGTTCGCCAACCGATCCAACCTTTCCGCGCCGAACCGGTCAGAATATTCGCGCAGGACGCGCACCATCTGGCGCGAGGTGGATTTCACCATTTCCCGTCCTTCCGGCGACAGGGCGATCATCATGCGCCGCCGATCGGTGGGATCGGGTTCCCGCACGACCAGCCCGCGCTCCTCCAATTCCTTGAGGATTCGCGTCACGCTGGGGGCATGGAGCAGGCCCACTTCCGCCAGCCCGGTCGCATCGGTGGCGCCACGATCATTGATCACGCGCATCACCCGCCATTGCGGCTCGGTCACGTTATGCTCCCGCAGGATCGGCCGAAGCGGAGCCATCACGGCTTCCCTGGCGACCAGAAGCGTCGCCCCCAGCGACTGCTCGAAAGGCGGGAGTTTGCGAATTCCGTTCATCTGGGCCCCGAACAATGATTGGCTCGTACCGTTTACCGCTCCCCATAAAGTTGCAAAACAAAATATAGGGCCTCGTGCCTTCTCCCCCTCATCGCCGCGAGTCAGAGCTGCGGTGCGCCCTCGACCTCGGAAACCGCCGCAAAGGCCAAATGACAAGGGTCGCGCTGGACAAGGATTCCCTTCCGCTGCCGCTTGATAAAATTATCACGTTAATAAAAATGCGATCATCGTCCGCCAATCGCCTCTCCTCGGCGCAATCGGGCGAGAACCAATCGCTCGATCGGGCGTTCGCATCTGCATCCGCATCGGAAGTTTCGGAGGACAGCGTAAATGAAGATTGCGCAGATCGCACCCCTGGCTGAAAGCATTCCTCCCAAGCTCTATGGCGGTACGGAGCGCGTCGTCTCCTGGCTCACCGAGGCGTTGGTGCGCCAGGGCCATGAAGTGACGCTGTTCGGCAGCGGCGATTCCGTGACTTCGGCCGAACTGGTCCCGGTGACCCCCCAGGCGCTCAGGCTGGATCCCACGGTGAAGGATGCGCTGGGCTACCACATCATGCTGATCGAGCAGGTGCGCCGCCGCGCCCACGAATTCGACGTGCTGCATTTCCATATCGACCTGATCCACGCGCCTTTCGTACGCAGCCTGGGCGTTCCAGCAGTGACCACGCTGCACGGGCGGCTCGACCTGCCCGATCTCGTGCCGTTCTATCGTTCTTTCCCGGATCTTCCGCTGGTTTCGATCTCGGATAATCAACGTCTGCCGATGCCTCCGGTCAACTGGGTTGCTACCGTGCCGCACGGCCTGCCGCGCGATCTGCTGCGAGCCACCTTCGCGCCGAAGGGCGACTATCTTGCTTTCCTCGGCCGCATCTCGCCCGAGAAGCGGCCCGACCGTGCGATCGAGATAGCGGCGCGCGCCGGCATCAAGCTGCGGATCGCCGCCAAGATCGATGATGCCGACCGCGATTATTGGGAAGAGGTCATCGCCCCGCTCGTCGCCCGCCATGGCGACATCGTGGAGTTCATCGGCGAGATCGGGGACAGGCAGAAAGCGGAATTCCTCGGCAACGCTCGCGCCCTCCTCTTCCCCATCGACTGGCCCGAACCCTTCGGCCTGGTGATGATCGAGGCGATGGCCTGCGGCACGCCCATCATCGCCTTCGGTTGCGGATCGGTGCCCGAGGTGATCGATCATGGGCGATCCGGCTTCATCGTCAGCAGGCTGGACGAGGCGGTCGACGCCCTCGCACGGCTCGATGAATTGCCCCGGGCGCAGGTGCGCGCCTGCTTCGAGCAACGCTTCACCGACGAACGGATGGCCCGGGACTACGTCGCGCTTTATCGTCGACTTATCGACGCGACATTCGCCCAGGCAGGCAATGTCGTGCGGCTGCACGACCACGAGGCGGTGGCGGAAGCCAGGATCATCGCCTGAAGCCGGGGAGACGAGCAGGGTGGAAGCGACTGCACGGAAATCGCCCGACGGCACCCGCCCCGATCCGGCGGATGCCGACCAGCACAATGTGTTCGAGATCGCGGCCACCGCCTCGCTTCACGAGCGGCGGCCGCGCACGCTCAAGCACAACGACACTTTCGCCGTGTTCGACAATAGCGGCGACGTGATCGCCGCACCCGGCAATTCGGAAGGCGTCTATCACCGCGACACGCGCCACCTGTCTCACTTCTACCTCACCATGTGCCGGGGCACCCGCCCCATCCTGCTGAGCTCCAGCCTGCGCGAGGATAACAGCGCGCTCAATTGCGACCTCACCAATCCGGACCTGTCGGAGGACAGGAACCGGCAAGTGCTGCAGAACGACCGGCTGCACATCCAGCGCAAGCGTTTCATCCATGACGGCTGCGTCTATGAACGGCTCAAGGTCACGAACTACGACGACCGCCCCTGCCACGTCACGCTGGAGCTGAGCTTCGCGAGCGACTTTGCCGACCTGTTCGAAGTGCGCGGCACGCAAAGGCTGCGCCGGGGCCTCATGCTGCCGCCCGAGATCGGGGAGGACTGCGTGGTGCTGGCCTACGAGGCGCTGGACGGGATCACACGCCGCACTGCCCTCTCCTTCTCGCCCCCGCCGGAGAACCTTGCGAGCAACCTCGCCTTGTTCCGGTTCGACCTGCGCCCGCGCGAGAGCGGAACGGTGATGATCGAGATCGCCTGCGCGGAGCCCGACCCATCCCTGCCCCTGGCCCAGCGGCTCGTGCGGGCCTATCGCGAGGCGCGGCGGGAATTGCGCGCTTCCTCTTCCCGGGCCACCTCGATCGCTTCCTCCAACGAAGTGTTCAACCAGTCGGTGCGCCGCTGCATCGCCGACACTTACATGCTGATCACGCGGACGGAATTCGGGCCGTATCCCTATGCGGGAATCCCCTGGTATTCGACCGTGTTCGGGCGGGACGCGCTGATCACGGCGCTGGAGACATTGTGGCTCGATCCCGAGATCGCGCTGGGCGTGCTGCGCTATCTCGCCCATAATCAGGCGACCGATTTCGACGCCAGGGCCGATGCGGAGCCGGGCAAGATCCTGCATGAAGTGCGCCATGGCGAGATGGCCAATCTCGGCGAGGTGCCTTTCCGCCGCTATTACGGCAGCATCGATTCCACCCCGCTCTTCGTGATGCTTGCCGGGGCCTATCTCGACCGCACGGACGATGCCGAAACCATCGCGCAGCTCTGGCCCAACCTGGCCTCCGCACTGCAATGGATCGACCTGTACGGTGATCGGGACGGGGACGGCTATGTCGAATACGGCCGACAATCGGATGACGGGCTTATCAACCAGGGCTGGAAGGACAGCCACGATTCCGTCTTCCACGCCGATGGCAGCATGGCGAAAGGCCCCATCGCGCTGTGCGAAGTGCAGGCCTATGTCTATGGCGCATGGGATGCGGCGGCGAAGATCCTCGCCCGGCTGGGCAAGGATGAGGACGCGGCCGCCTATCGCGGCCGCGCGGCGGACCTTGCGGAGCGCTTCGATCGCGACTTCTTCGACGAGGAGCTCGGCACCTATGTCCTCGCGCTGGACGGGCGCAAGCAGCGCTGCCGCGTGCGCTCCTCCAACGCGGGGCAGGTGCTGCTGACCGGCCTCGCCCGGCCGGAACGCGCCGCCATGGTGGCACGCACGCTGATGGACGACGCCTCCTTCTCGGGCTGGGGCATCCGCACCATCCCGGCGGGCGAGGCGCGCTACAATCCGATGAGCTATCACAACGGCTCGATCTGGCCGCACGACAACGCGCTGATCGCGGCGGGGCTGGCGCGCTACGGCTTCCGCGCGGAGACGGCGCAGATCTTCGACGCCCTGTTCGCCGCATCCACCCATGTCGACCTGCGCCGCCTGCCCGAGCTGTTCTGCGGCTTCGCCCGCCGCCCGGCCGACGGGCCGACCTTCTACCCGGTATCGTGCATCCCGCAGGCCTGGTCCGCCGCAGCTCCGCTGTCGCTGCTGCAATCGAACCTGGGCATGACGATCGACGCGGCCCAGCGGCGGATCGTGTTCGACCGGCCGATGCTGCCGCCCTTCCTCGACGAGCTTCGGCTCGGAAGGCTCGCCATCGGCGATGCCTGGGTGGATCTGGGCCTGCAGAGATCGGAAACGAAGGTTCTGGTTGACGTGCTCGACCGGCAGGGCGATCTCCAGATCATCACCCGCCTCTGACGTTGTTCCGGCCGGCCGTCTCTCCCGCAAGCCGGTTCATGGCATCGGCGCCGGAAATCGATCCAAGGCACTGAAACCAAATGACCTGTCGTGAGTATCCGCCATGGACGGAACAACCCGGCACGCGGCTTGCCCCCAATCCCCGCGCTGCCATCCGGAAGACCTGCTATGGACACCTATCGCCTGGTATTCTTCGAAGACGGCATCGGCGAAGCCAAGACAATCGAATTCGAGGCCCCCGATGCGGCAAGGGCGCTGACCATCGCCCATCTGGAAGCGAAGGAGCGCACCGCCAAGCTGTGGAAGGGCGATACCTATCTCTGCGGCATCCGGCGCACGGGGCATGATGTGTGGGAAATCGCCTCGCCCCATTCCGATCCGTCCCGCGGGCCGACCCTGCTGGCCGGCACCTGACCCCGTGCACGCCCGCGAGCGAACCGTCGAGAAAGCCGGGAACGGTCCTGCCCGCCTGCTGTTCTCTTCCTAGCGGAGGCAATCGCAGGAGACGACCAATGGGTGACCTGAAGGAACGCGTCAAAGGCATCGCGGATGAAACGATCGGCAAGGTGAAACGCGCGGTCGGCGAAGCCGCGGGCCGGCCGGACATCGAGGCCCGGGGCGACGCGCAGGAGGCCAGGGGCGACGCCGAGAAGGCACGCGCCAAACGCGGCAAATGATCGCGGGAAAGGGGGCGTAAGGCCCCCTTTTCGCCACTCTATTCTCCAGCAAGAAGGATTCCGGCAATGGCCCAGCAAGGCAAGAAGAGCACCCCTGCCAAGAAAGCGCCCGCCGCCAAGCGCAGCCGCGGCCCGGCGGCCACCGCCAGGGCTGGAGGCCGCAAGGCTGCGCGCAAGGTCGGTTCCCTCATGGCCAAGCCGGTGAAGGCCCTCGAACATGAGCATCCGCAGACGATCGCCAAGATGGCGGTGGCCGCACTTACTCCGGTAATGACGAAGGCCGCTCTCAAATTCCTCGCACGCAATCCGATCATCGCCATTGGCGGAGCGGCGCTGGTGGTAGGTGCGGTGCTGGTCCTGAACGAGCCCGACGAAACGGCCTGAACCCGCTCACCCCAAGCAATTGCCTGGCGATAGGAGCGCAAATGGGGCAGACGGTGGGCTCGGCATGAGGGGATGCAGGGAATGGACGCAGTTCCGCGCGAGAGCGACGACAGCGCTGCTTCCGGCGCGCACCATTTCCGCGAGAACATCGTGCTCTACGGTGCTTTGCTGGCGAATGTCGGCATCGCCATCGCGAAATTCATCGCCTCGGCACTGACCGGTTCCTCCTCCATGCTGACCGAAGGCGTCCACTCGCTGGTGGACAGCGGCAACCAGGTGCTGCTGCTCTACGGCCAGGCCAAGGCCAAGCGGCCAGCGGACGAGGCCCATCCGTTCGGCTATGGGCGGGAGCTCTACTTCTGGGCCTTCGTGGTCGCCATCCTGATCTTCGCAGTCGGTGCCGGCGTTTCGATCTACGAAGGCTGGGTGCATATCGGCAGCCCGGAGCCGCTGCGCGACCCCACGGTCAACTATGTGGTGCTGGGCGTGGCCTTCCTGATGGAAGGCGTTTCCTGGACCATCGCCGTACGCGAATTCAACGGCAAGCGAGGGGCCGGCAGCTGGTGGCAGTCGATCCGCAAGTCGAAGGACCCGGCCAGTTTCATCGTGCTGTTCGAGGATAGCGCCGCGCTGATCGGACTGATGCTGGCCGCGATCGGCGTCTGGGCCAGCCACTATTACGGCGATCCCCGGCTGGACGGTATCGCCTCGATCGCCATCGGCCTGATCCTGGGCGGCGTGGCGATCCTCCTCGCCCGTGAGGCCAAGGGCCTGCTGATCGGCGAAAGCGCCGACGCGGAGATCATCGGGAAGGTGTGGCGCCTGCTGGACCAGCAGCCGCAGATCACCGCCGTCAACCACATCCGCACGATCCACACCGCGCCCGACGCGGTGTTCGTGGCGATCAGCGCGGACTTCGCCGATGACCTCCCCATGGGCGAGGCCGAAAGCCTGGTGGAGCGACTGGAAGGCGCGATGAAGGCCGCCATTCCCGAGCTGACCTCGATCTATATCCGGCCGGAGAAGCGGGAAGAAGCAGTCGTGCAGCGCCGCCCCGCGGCCGGATAGGGCCAAGATGGCGGCCCTTTTTCGTCATGCCAGCGAAAGCTGGCATCTCGGGCCTTTGCGTGTCACCGACGGAGACCCCAGCTTCCGCTGGGGTGACGAGACGGTGGCGGGGTGGAAGGGGGAACGCCAGGGTCGGAACCTCCGGCATCATGCCTCCCCTCGAACAACAATCCCCTGCGAAAGATCGACAACATGCAGCAGGGGCTTCCCCTCGGCGAAGCGCCGGCAGTTTTCCAATGCAATACGGATAAGCTCCGCACGATCATGTCGGTTGGCGTCGGCGGCCGCGATGTGGGGCGTGACGAGCAGGTGGGGAGCGGACCAGATCGGATGGTCTTGCGGAAGCGGTTCCGGATCGGTGACATCGAGCGCCGCCCCTGCCAGCCGCCCGGCCTCCAGCGCTGCGAGATCGACGATCGCTCCTCGTGACAGGTTGGTCAGGAAAGCGCCCGGCTTGAGGTGCTCCAGCCGCGCCGCGTCGAAATAGCGACGGGTCTCGTCCGTCAGGGGCGCCGCGACGACGATATGATCGCACTCTGGCAGATGCCGTTCGGCATCCTCCATCCGGCAACTCGCTTCGGCCCCGGCCTTGTCTCCTCCATGCCCCGGACGGAACCGCCCTCCCCTCGCGCAAGCCGATCAATATTTCACGCCGATCTTCACCCCGAAGGTGCGCGGCGGATAAGGTGTGGCCAGCATGTAGGGCCCGAGATCGCCATTGGCGACGAGCAGCGCATCGTCATTCGTGATGTTGTCGATGAAAGCCGTGACGCTCCAGTTCCGCTCGGGCGAATTATAGGTGATATCCGCCAGCGAACGCCACCAGCCTTCCGAATAGGAGCCGGGCGTGTGGCGATAATCCACCCATTGCCCGCTCTCGTGATGCGTCTGCGCATGCAGGACGATGTTGCCGCCATTATTGAGATCGAACGTGTGCTGGTAATCGATCGTGAGCGTGAAGGCTGGCGCGTTCTGCAGCCTGGTGCCGGTGAAATAGGCGCCCGTCTCCGGCACGTCGAATTCGGTGTAGACCGCGTCGAGGAAGGTCATGTTCACGCCCAGCGTGTCGTTGGGCGTCGGCGCGAAGGCGATTTCGACCTCACCGCCATAAAGGCGTGCCTTCTGCGAATTGAACGTCCCGCCGATCAGCACGCCGTCATCGGTCACGTCGAAGCCGCTCGTCTGGTAGCCGGTATAGTCGTAGTAGAAGCCTTCCGCGTTGATCTGGAGGCGATCGTCGAGGAAGCGGCTCTTGATGCCGGCCTGGTAGGCGGTGATCTCCTCCGGGCCGAAGGTCGGCGGGAAGTCGCTGTTCGGGGGCACGCCGTTCACGCCGCCCGCCTTGTAGCCGTCGCTCACATTGGCATAGAGCATCACCTTCGGCGTGATGTCGAACTCCACCCCCACGCGATAGTTGAGCTTCTTGGAGCTGTGCTCGCCCGCGACGTCGACCGACGCGACATAGGGCTGGTCGTCCTCGTCGAGCAGGACGATGCCGGTATTGCCGCTCTGGGTCTTCTTGTCGTCGGTGTAACGCAGGCCGGCCGAGATACGGAAACCTTCCACCAGCGGAACCGTGACCTGACCGAAGATGGATTGCGAGCGATAGGTCAGGTCGTAGATGTCGTTCTTGAAATAGACGTTACCGATCGGGCGGAAGCCGGGCCGGTTGACCGTGACCGAAGGGGCCAGCTGTGAAGTGAAGTAGTTCTGCTCCTGCGCAGTCTCCTTGGCGTAATAGACGCCGAAGACCCAATCGAAGGGCGATCCAGGATTGGAGGCAAGGCGCAGCTCCTGCGAATGCATCTGGTCGTTGACCGCCGGCGCATAGCCGAACGCGCCCGAAAGCGACTGGTGGTTGCGATATTTCCAGTCCCGATAGTTCGGCACCCAGGTGAGCGTTCCGATCCCCAGATCGTAGCTGACCTGCGCATAGATCGCCCGGTTTTCCGACCATAGCAGGTTCGGCTCGTCCTGGTTGATCGTGGCGTCGGTCCCCTGGCCGGCCGTGCCGGCCCACGGATCCCATTCGATGCCGGCACAGCCCTGCGAAGGCAGACTTCCCGGAGGACATGGGGAATAGGTCGAACCCCGCTCGTCGCGCTTGGTGAATTCGGCGGTGATCAGCGCCTCGAATTCGGAAGTGGGATTGGCGAGGAAGCGCGCCCGCACGCCCATCACGTTCTGGTCGCCATAGCCGTTGTCGAAATAACCGTCATGTTCGGCCATCGCGCCGGACACGCGAAGAGCGTAGCCGTCGGCGATAGGCACGTTGACCATGCCTTCCACCCGCAGCGCATCGTAATTGCCATAGGACACGGATGCGCTGGCCTGCATCTCGTTGCGCGGCTTTGCAGTCACGAAATTGATCGAGCCGGCCACCGCGTTGCGCCCCTGTAGTGTGCCCTGCGGGCCGCGCAGCATCTCGACCCGGTCGAGATCGAACAGGATGGGCGGCATGCCGTAGGGCTTCGAGATGTAGATATCGTCCACATTATAGGCGACCGACTGGTCAACCCCCGGCTGCGAAGAGTAATTGCCCAGACCGCGGATATAGGTCAGCAGGATGAAGCTGGGCTGGATGCTGACGCCTGGAACGAGCCCGTTGAGCTGCCCCGGATCGCTGATGTTCCGCCGCTCCAGGAAATCGCTGCCGAGCGCGGTGATCGAGATCGGCACCTTCTGGAGGTTTTCCTCACGCTTCTGGGCCGTCACCACGATCTGCTGAAGCCCGCCGCTCGTGGCTTCCGGTTCGTCATCCTGCGCGGCCGGCTCCTCGGCCGCCCAGGCCGGCGCCGTGAGCCCGAAAGCGCAGATCGCCGAAACCGAGGCGATCAGCGGCCGCGCCCCCCCGAAACCCCCGCCCTTCCCCGAAAGCGATGTCCGCATGTTCTCTCTCCCTGCTTTTTTCATTGGAGTTCGCACCATTGCGGATGTCATGCCTTACGGCCCGCCGATCGGTCTTCATGAGATGCGAACATTCCATTTTTGCTTTGGCGAATGCGCGGAAGGCCGCGCGGCGGGGTTCATGCACGATCCCGCCCGCGGGATTTCGGCACCAAAGCGGCCCCGCGCGAAACCGCGCACAAGAAGGGATGGATGCTGAACGCAATTCAGCGTGAGGATCGCATGCCGCCCCTATCTTTTCGATAGGGCGGCGGTCAGGCCCGCCCCGATCAGTTGGAGCGCTGCATCCCGATGAGCGATGCCGGTTCCTGCGCGCCGTTCGACAGGCGCCAATCGCGCGGCGTCATGCCGTAGACGCGCTTGAATTCCGTCGAGAAGTGGGAGGAGCTGTTGAAGCCGTTGGCGAAGGATATCTCGGTGATGCTCTTGCGGCGGCGCGTCTGCTCCAGCAGCTCGCGGGCACATGCCTCGATGCGGCGCTGGCGCAGATATTCGGATGGCGTCTGCTCGTCCCCCTCGAAGGCGAGCTGCACATAGCGCGGCGTAAGATGCAGCCGCCGCGCGATCGAGGAAATCGTGAGGTCGGGCTCCCGGAAATGCTTGTCAATGAAGGTCTTCACCTGCGCCCGCCGGATGTCAAGGCTGGTGCTGCGCTTCACATCCTCGTCGACCCGGCCTTCGCAGGCAAGCACCGCCAGCAGCTCGAGGAAGGAGCGCGTGACCTGCGGCCCCGCATCCTCGAACCGCCCGGCCTTCGACAAGGCGACGCAGCTGTCCAGCGAGTTCGCCAGCAGGTCCTGCAGGCCGTAGGGATAGCCCAGTCGCCGGGCGAGCACGCCCTTGTAGTCGGGCACATATTGCTCGAACAGCTCGGCATCGATCACCAGGCTGGTGGTGGAATAGGCCCGGCTGGTGAGGATGCGGCACGGCATGTCCGAGCGCAGGATCAGGAGCTCGCGCGGGTGGACATGGAGGGCTTCCCCGGTGCCCAGCCGGATAAGCTGCGGCTGGTCGCACATATATGCGCTAAACTTGAGGTTCCGCTTGGTGCTGGCAGCCCGGTTGTCCAGCGCGACCGGCGACATCTTCGCATGGGAAAGCGCAACCCCGCTGGCGCGGGTCCAATCGATGGAGGCCCACGCATCGTCGTCGATCGCCGCCGCACGCCAGCGGGATGCGAAGATGTCGGATATGGCCGTGCTGATCACGCCGATCCGCTTCTGCGGATCCGGCATTTCCTCGTCGGAAATTCTCAGTGCTTGCATTGACCCTCTCCCCTTTGGGCCAGCGTTTCCTTGTTTTCCTGAAACGCTTTGCCCGGCCTTCTGCTTCCAGGTGGCCGAGCGTATATCAATCCCCAGCCCCTGAATAGCGTCGTCCCTCACTCATCCCATTCGAAATCCGAAATGTCGCTTTTCTGAAATGGCCGAATGGTTTCGATCTCGCCGGCTTCCAGCTTGCGGACCCAATCCGGATCGCCGATGAGGCTGCGCCCCACGGCCAGCAGGTCGAATTGCGCGCCCGCGATGCCCTCGCGCATCCGCCGGACCGTTTCCGGCATGGTGCCGGCCGCCTCGCCTTCCTCCGAAAAGCTCTGCATCACATCCCGATCCAGCCCAACGCTGCCCACGGCGACGGTCGGCTTATCGGAAAGGTGCTTCGTCCAGCCGGCGATCGAGCGGTCGCTGCCCGGCCATTCGGGAAGCCAGAACCGCCGGGCCGAGGCGTGGAACATGTCCGCCCCGGCATCCTCCAGCAGCTGGAGGAATTCCTGCAGTTCCTCGGGCGCCTGCGCAATGCGTGCGGCGTAGTCCTTCTCCTTCCATTGGGAGAAGCGCACCGAGATGACGAAATCCTCCCCGCAGGCTTCCCGGATCGCCCGCAGGATGCGCGCATGCAGCGTCGCGCGATCGACCAGGCGGGCTCCGCCATATTCGTCCTCGCGCAGGTTCGTTTCCGCCCACAGGAACTGGTCCAGGAAGAAGCCGTGCGCGCAATGGAGCTCGATCCCGTTCGCGCCCGCCTCCATGGCCAGGACAGCGCTGTGCGCATAGGCCTCCACCGTCTCGTCGAGATCCTGCGCACTGGCCGCGCGCCCGCGCCGGAAGCCTGGATAGCCCAGGCCGGAAGGCGAGATCGTGCGCCCATCGGCATCGTTGCGCAGCGCGCCTTCATGCCACAGTTGGACCAGGAAATGCCCACCCGCCTCACGCGCCGCGCCGATGGTCTCTTTCCAGGCCGGGGCGGTACTCCCGTCCATCCTGCATGCGAGGGGCTGGGCCGTGGCGGCGGGATGGGCGACCGCGCAGGATTCGCTGATGATCAGCGGCACCCCGCCTTCCACACGCTTGCGGTAATAGCGCGCCATGCGCGGGAGCGGCGCCCCGTCCACGCACCAGCTGCGCTGCATGCCCGGCATGATGAACCGGTTGCGCAGGGTCATTCCCTTGATGGCAATCGGCCGGAACAATTGCTCGATGCCGCTGTCGAGGGCGAATTGCCGGCTCATCCGGCCGGCGCCTGCAACGGGCGCTGATAGGCCAGGTCCTCACGGCTGCGTTTCGGAAGAGAGGCGGACCATTCGGGGCCGAGCCATTCGGAGCTGGGCACTTCATAAGTCCAATCCAGCACGAAGCGGCGGACGGTGATGGCCCAGCGCCCCTCGCGCCGTTCCAGCCGGTCGATATAGCGGCCCCCACCCGCTCCGATCACCGGCCTGTCGGAGAAAGCGACGAAGAAATGGATGTAGCTTTCACAATGCGCCGTATCCCCGTCGATCTCGCAGCTATGGCTGCTGATGCCGTGATGGGTGAGCCGGAAGGCGGCCTCGCACTCGATCGCCCAGGGCACGAATTCGTCGACCTTTCCCACGAAGGCCCCGTGATCGTCGATGCCGTCGCCGTGGAAAGCGCTCCGGATAAGGTCCGGGTCGAGCCGGTCGAGCCCCCGGCCATAGCCGGTGATCCGGTCCAGTATCTCCTGCCGATCGGCAAGATATTGCACTCTCGCGGCCAGCTCGGCGAATTGCTGATCGGGGATCTCCACTCTCCCTCCCTGAAATAGGCTTCGATCGTGGCGAGAAGTTATGCGGCTTCCCGCGAAGGGCCGATTGCCGGAGGACGAAATTCCGTTTTTCGGTTTTGCGAAGGGCCTCATTGCCCGGCCCCGGCACCCGCTTCGCGCCTGTTCAAGGCCCGACTTCGCCTTGCTCGAAGCGCCGATCCCGCTCGTCGCTATCCTGCCGGCGGCTCCGAAACGGACCCGGCAACCGAGCGAGAGGGCGACCATGAGCGATGCAAACGATGCGGAAACGCTGGCGAAAGAGGTTCGATATCTGCGCGACCGCCAGGATATCGCTGAGGGCGCAGGAACATGGTCACGCGCTCACCTGCTTGCCAACGATGTAGCCGAAGGTGAGGCCCGGCCCCACGGTGCAGCCGCCGGAGATGTAATCACCCCCGGTGATGCTCAGCATGTCGTTGCCGCCTGCATAAAGGCCCGGGATCGGCTTGCCGGCCTCGTCCAGCACCTCGCCCTTCCCGTTCGTCTGCAGCCCCGGAAAGGTGCCGACGCAGCCTGCGAACACGCGCATGGCGTAATAGGGCGCCTTGTCGAGCGGGCCGACGCACGGATTGGGGCGATGCTCCGGATCGCCGTTCGCGATGTCGAAGGCGTGGGTGCCGCGATGGAATTCGGGATCGTGCCCTTCGCGCGCATGGAGATTGTATTGCGCAACCGTCTGTTCGAGCTGATCGGCGTTGATCCCCGCCTCATGCGCCAGTTCGCGCATGGTGGAACCACATTTGAGGAAACCGTTCCTGACATAGTGCCGATACGGCATCGGCCAGGGATAGACCGGGCCCATGCCATATCGGCGCAGCACGCGATGATCGAATATGATCCAGGCGACCGGCTCTTCTTCCGCCGGGGTCACCTTCACCAGGTTGACCGAGAAATCGTGATAGGACCGCCCTTCGTTGCAGAAGCGCTTTCCGTTCCGGGTCACCGCGATCACGCCCGGCATCCCGCGGTTGAAGAAGGCCGGCATGGTCTCCAGCCCGCCCTCCACGTTAGGCAGGCGGATGATCGGCGAGAAGGCGACGGGCGACTTGGTGTCGCTTTCGAAGCGGGCACCCACCCCTCTCGCCATCTTGATGCCGTCCCCGGTGTTTCCATAGGGGAACATGTTCCAGAGCTCCGGTGCGCGGGCGCCATGGGGGAACAGCTCCGCGCGCAAGGCGGAATCATGCGGGAAGCCGCCGGTGGCGATCATCACGCCGCGCCGGGCGCTTATCTCCACCCGCCCCTCCGCCGTATCGACGACCGCGCCGGCGACGCGCCCGTCCTTCACCACCAGCTTCTTTGCCGGCGCTTCGGTCCATAGCCGCCCGCCGCGCTCGAAATAGGCCGAGGTCAGCCCGCCGATCAGCGCGTTGCCCAGTGCGAGCCGTAAGGTCCGCCCGGCCCGGAACTGGTCGCGCAGGCGCAGCAGCATGCATTTCACGACATAGAGGGCCGAGCGGATCTTGCGGCCGGCGGTCGTATAATAGCCGACCTCGTTCACTCCGATCTGCATCCCCATGAACGTTCCGGTGCGCAGCGGCGGACGCAGCCGGTGCAGTTCCTCGCCCAGCGGGGCCGCGTCCCAGTTCTTCGGATAGAGCGCGCGCCCCGTCTTCGAACCGCCGGGGGAATCGCAATGGTAGTCCGGAAAGCCACCCAGGAAACCGAAGCGGACCGGGCTGTTCTGCTCGATGAAAGTGAGCATTTCCGGCCCGTTATCGAGGAAAGCCGAGACGGTGTCCGCATTGTAGCGCTCGCCCGTCTCGTGGCGGAAGAAAGTCTCCGCCTCTTCCCGGCTGTCGTGATAGCCCATCGCCGCCGCATGCGGGCTGCAGGGAATCCAAGGGCAACCGCCGGACCTGGCGGTGGCGCCGCCGAACTTGTCTTCCTTCTCCACGACCAGCACATCGAGGCCCTTGACCGTGGCGGTCAGCGCGGCGCTCATCGCGGCGGCCCCGCTGCCAATGACCAGAAAGTCGCATTCGTGCTTGCTCGCGGACGGCGGCGCTTCAACAGACATCGATGATCCTCACCCCAATTTTCATCACAGCGTAGCTTGCCCGGTCCGCAGATTGCGAACTTTCAATCGCGCGAAGTATTCGGTTTCCGAGCAGCGAAGCCGCCCCTTCCCGGCATCTCGGGAAAGCAGCTTCCGATCTTCGCGAAATCGGAAATTTTCCCTTCGGCAAAACCGTATCGCCCGCCGGCAAATCGCGGTTGCTTGCCGGTGGAAGGGAGAACGCCGATGTCATGGAAGAAAGCCGCCGGATCGCTGGGAGCGGCAACGGCGCTGTGGCTTGCCTGCACGCCCGCACCCGCGAAGGCCGACACGCCGGACGAGCCTTGCGACCGCGCCTGCCTGGAAGGCTTCGCGAAGGCCTATCTGCAGGCGATGATCGACAACAAGCCGGATCAGGCCAGGCTTGCCGGCACCGTCAAATACACCGAGAACCAGGAACTGACCGAGATCGGCAAGGGCCTGTGGCTCCATGCCGAAAGGCTGGGTGACTATCAGATCTACGTCGCCGACACCCGCCGGGAACAGGTCGCCTATCTGGGCAATATCAGGACCGACAAGGGCTGGTCCATGCTGGCGGTTCGCTTGCGCATCCAGGACGGCGCGATCTCGGAAGTGGAAACCATCGTTCCCGGCCCGGCGGCGGGCGAGGGAACATTCGATCTGGGTGCCGGCGCCGCCGCCTTGGGCAAGGCCAGGCCCGCCTTCTCCACCGCGCTCCGGCCCGAGGAGAAGAGGGACCGCTCGCAGCTGATCCAGGCGGCGGACCTGCATTACGAAGGGATCGACCGCGGCAACGGGGACATCGTGCCGTTCGGGGAGAACTGCATCAAGGTGGAGAACGGAGTGCAGCTTATAAAGAACCCCGATTTCCCTTCCCCGGTTAGATCGCCCACGGGAGCGAAGCTTCCCAATTACCAGGCGATGGGCTGCCAGGACCAGTTCAACACGCATGTGTGGGACACGGACCAGGTGACCGACCGCCGCTATCCCGTGGTGGATGAGGAGCGGGGCATCGCCGTCGCCTTCGTGATGTATCATCAGTATATCAAGGGACCTTGCGCCTATGTGGTCGATCACGGCCCGGCCTGCCCCGGCCAGGCGGTGGAGCCCTACACGCTCGCGGCGGCCGAAGCGTTCAAGGTGCGCGCGGGCTTCATAGAGGAGGTCGAAGCGATCTTCACCGTCCTGCCCGAGCTCCGCCTGCGCGGGCTGTGGTAGGATGCATGCCGTGAAATGGGCGCGGCAGAGGACCGAGCTGACGCTGGAAGGCGCCGAGAGGCTGTTGTGGTGCGCTCTCGACTACTCGGCCGAGCAAGGGGCCGCAGTCGCCATCGCCGTGGTCGATCCGGCCGGTTACCTGTTGTGCAGCGCCCGCATGGACGGCGCGCCGGGCGTCAGCTCCGGGATTTCGGCCGACAAGGCTCGGACGGCAGCACAACTCCGGACCGCTACCCGCCAGCTTCAGGAGACGGTCGACCGCCGCCATGCGTCCTATCTCTCGATCGCCAGCCTATGCCCGGTCAGCGGCGGTGTTCCGGTCGTGCTGGAAGGGGATCTGATCGGCGCCCTCGGGGTGAGCGGCGGGACGGAGGCAGTGGACCACGACCTCGCCCACTGCGCGGCCGAGCAGTTCCTGGAACAGCTGGCCGGAGAGCGGCCCAAACGCCCCGCAAAGGAAGGGGAAGGCGCATGATAAAGGAGTCCTTCCACGCCGATTGCCGCCAGCTTCCCTGGGCGGAATGCTGGGCAGGCGATCCGGGCACCCTGCGATGCCCCACCAGCCAGGCCTGTTCCACGCCAGATCGGTCCATGATCGAGACGAGGTCGTCCGGCTCCCTGCCCAGGTCGGCCGGAGCGGTGGATCGGCCGAAACCGCGCCGGTCGAACGAGATCACCCGGGCCCGGCCCCCCAGCCCGGCATGCTGCCCTCGCCAGATCGTATGATCCAGAGTCCAGCCATGGGTGCATAGCAGCGCCGGGCCGCTTGTTCCGCTGGACCAGACCGGCAGTCGTCCGCCGGAGACCTCGCACAGGAAGGCGGCGCCTTCCGGATCGCTCCCCGGCAGACCCACCGCCCTAGCGGAACATGTTGGTGGAGCTGTGATCGCCCCCCAGCCAGCGTTGCAATATGCCATGGGCATCCGCCTGGAGCCGGTCGGCCATCGCGACCGCTTCCGGCGCGTCGGCAGTGAATTCGAGCACCAGGCCATTGGGATCGGTGACATAGACCGAGCGGCAATAGCCATGTTCGAGGACATAGGTGGCCGGCTCGACGATTCCCGCCCCGGCGATCCGCCTTTCGAGATCCGCCTGCTCGGCCTTGTCGACATGCAGCGCGATGTGATGGAACGGAGAAGGTGGAATGTCCGGATCGAACAGGGCCTGGTCCTCGGGATCGGCGAACTGGAAGAATGCCAGCGCGCTTCCGTCCTTGAGGCCGAAGAAGCAGTGGCAATAGATCCGCTCCTTCCCGAACAGCTCGTCCTTTTCCGCCCAGGTCGCGGTCAGCGGAAAGCCCAGGACATCTTCATAGAAGTGCCGCGTCGCTTCCATATCCTTGGTGGTGAACGCGGTGTGGTGAAGCCGGTTAGCGGGGCTCGACATGGTGCATCCTCTCCCTAATGCCGTAGTGGAAACCATAGGGCGGATCGCGCCTTTTGCAAATATCGAAACTTTTTTCGATTATCGAAAAATCAGGGCAAAGCCTGCGCCAGCGTGGGGAAGCGCTGCAGCGATCGCTCGATCTGGCCCGCAGCCTCGCGCAGGCGCGGAAGCCGGCTGCCTTCGAAATCGGTCTCCCCAGCCCTCCCCGTGGCGGTGGAGCAGTTGATCGCGGCGATGACGTTGCGGCTCCGGTCGAAAATCGGGACAGCGAGCGAACAGATGCCGTAATCCAGCTCGTCATTCGCCCGCGCGAAGCCGAACTTGCGCACCTGCGCCAGCTCTTTCCTGAGCGGCGCTGCGTCGGTGACCGTGTTGGGCGTGAAGGCGATGCGGACGGAGCGGTCGAGATACTCCCCCAGCGCCTCGGGCGGCATGAAGGCGAGCAGCACCTTGCCCAATGAGGTGGCGTGCAGGGCGAAGCGCGTGCCGGCATGCGCCCCCAGGCGGATCGGGCGCAGGGTGGAGACATGGGCGATATACATCACCTCCTCGCCGGCCCGCACCGCCATAGAAGCACTGTCGCCCGTCTCGTCCCGCAGGTTCTGGAGAAACGGGGTCACTGCCTGCTCGATATTGGTCGAGGAAAGGAAGGCGTCGGCGAATTCCAGCACCTTGGGCCGAAGGTTGAACAGCCGCCCGTGCTTGGCGACATAGCCGAGCTCGATCAGCGTGTTGAGGCAGCGGCGCGCCACGGCGGGGCTCAGGCCAGCAGCCAGCGCCACGTCGCTCAGCGACATTTGGGGGCGGGCGGCAGAGAACGCGTTCAGCACGGTCAGGCCGCGTTCCAGGGTGCTCAGATATTCCGGGTCTTTCTGCCTCGCCGTCTCGTCCATGCCCTTCCTCCGCTTGTCAGAAGCCCGTCAGGAGCCGAATAAGGCTGCGTTGTCCTGGCCCAGCACCGGCGGGGCGGCGACCTCGTCCATCCGTTCCCCATCGAAGCTCAGCGGATTGCGCACGGTGCGGAACGTGCCGCCCAGCGGACTGGGGGCAGCAACCTCCAGCCCCAGATGCCTGCCCTGCTCCGAAGCCAGCACGGCGGCCGGCTCGGCCACTTCGGAATGCGGCACTTCGAATTCGGCGAACCGCCCTTGCCAATGGGCAAGCGGCTGCGCGGCGAAGACGGGCAGGAGCAGCTCCGCGATGCGCTCGTAATTCTCGATCCGCGCATTGCGATCCGCGAAGATCGGATCCGCTTCCAGCTCCGGACGCCCGATCGCCTTGAGCAGGTTCTCCCAGAACTTCTGGGGCGACGACATATGGAGCGCGATGCTCTTCCCGTCGGCGCAGGCGAAGACATAGGATTGGGAGACATGTGGCCGGCTGAACGGCCCCATCACCAGATCCTCGGACAGGTAATGGGTGAAATCGTCGAGATTGAAGTAGGACATCGATTCGATCATCGAGGTTTCGACCAGACTGCCCTTCCCCGTCCTTTCCCGCGCGTGCAGCGCCGCCAGCACGCCCATCGCGCCATAGATCCCCGTGATCGCATCGGCGATGGCCGGGCCGACCACCCGAGGCCTGGCGGGATTGAGCAGCAAGCGCAGGAAGCCGCTGGCGGCCTGGGCCACCGTGTCGAAAGCCGGGCGGTTGCGATCCGGCCCGGAACTGCCGAAACCGGAGATCGAGCAGTAGATCAGCCGGGGGTTGATCCCGCTCAGCCGCTCGTAGCCCACGCCCAACTTCTCCGCCATGCCGGGCCGGAAGTTCTGGATGAACACGTCCGCACCCGCAATCAACTCGTCCATCCGGGCAAGGTCCTCCGCTTCGCGCGTGTCCAGCGTGACGCTGCGCTTGTTGCGGTTGTAGGTCTGGAAATGGGGGCTGTAGAGCCCACCCTTGAACGCGCGGAAAGGGTCGCCCGTTTCGGGCCGCTCCACTTTGATCACTTCCGCCCCGAGATCGGCAAGCTGCATCGCGGCCGCCGGGCCGGTGATGAAGGTTCCCATCTCGATCACGCGGATATCCGCGAGCTGCTTCAGCATCCCGATCTCCTTGCCTGTGCGCGTTGACACCCATAATCCTTCGCTATACGAAATCAATTTCGATTTTCGAACTTTAACAAAGGATCTGAAGGCGCGATGCGCATCGGCAAGCAGAACAACGCCGTATCCTCGATCTGCACGTCCGACGCGGAAAGGATCGTCGTCCGCGGGGAGGATCTTTGCGAAGATCTGATCGGCAAGATCGACTTCACGAGCTATTTCTGGCTTCTGGTCACGGGCGCCCGCCCCACAGGGGAGCAACTGTTCTTCACCAACGCCATGCTGGTCGCCTTGGCCGAGCATGGCCTGGTCCCCAGCGTGGTTGCCGCGCGCATGACCTTCGCCGCGGCGCCGGAAGCGTTTCAGGGCGCGGTCGCCGCCGGGCTGCTGGGATGCGGCTCCGTCGTGCTGGGAAGCGCGCAGGCGGCGGGCGAATTCCTTGCCGGCGTTCTCGATCGCGCGGGGGAAGCAGGCGATCTCGACAGCGCGGCGGTATCCTCCATCGAAGAGCTGCGCGCCCGGCGCAAGGCGGTGCCGGGCTTCGGCCATCCGCAACATTCGGACGGCGATCCCCGGGCCAACCTGCTGCTGAGGCTGGCCGGCGAACGCGGCGCAGCCGGCAGGCATATCGCTGCGCTGGAAGCATGCCGCCGCGCCTTGCCACAGGCGATCGGCAGAGATCTGCCCATCAACATCAACGGCGCGATCCCGGCGATCCTGCTCGACATCGGCTTCCCTCTGCAATCGCTCAAGGCGATCTCGATCCTCGCCCGCACGGCCGGCCTGATCGGCCACCTGACCGAGGAAGCGCAGACGCCGATCGGCTTCATCCTCTCGGGCAAGGCCGCGGAAAGCATCGCCTACAAGCCGGACTGATCGGCTGCCCGGTCTGGCGGCGATTGCGCGCCGCCTAAGCAATTCGGTTCGCCTTTGCGCAGGTTGGCGTAGGCAACGGCTCCCCCTGGAACCAGGCCTATCCCTCACCCGGCGGGGGCGATAATCTCTACCTTTCCTCCATCGTGGCGCTGAAGCCGGACAAGGCGGACGAATGGAAATCCCGTCCGGTCCCGGCTGGGGCGCGGATGTGGACGAGGCGGCGCTGCGCGAACACGCCTGGACCGGACCGGGTGGGCAAGGCTGACTGCGCAAAACCGCAGGATCGCCTATTCCGCGCCGATCTCGATCACGATCTTGCCCACCGCCTCACGCCTTTCGAGCATGGCCAGCGCATCCGGCGCCTGGCCCAGCGGGAATCGGCGGGAGATGCGCGGGCGGATCAGGCCGCGCGCATGGAGGCTGGACAACTCTCCGATCGTCTGCCGGAAGCAGGCCGGATCCCGGGCCACGACCGCGCCCCAGGCGCCAGCGACGATCTTCGCCTCGCCGAACAGCACGAGATTGAGCGGAAGCTGCGGAATCCCGGCGGCAAAGCCCACCACCACCAGCCGGCCGCCGGGCCGCATGGCACGCAAGGCGGCTTCACTGTAATCGCCGCCCACCGGATCGATCACTACATCGGCCCCGCCACCTGCGGCCGCGCGCAATTGCCGGCCCAGCTCGCGCCGCCCTTCCTTGTCGAACGGTCCGCGCGGATAGAGGAACGCCTCGTCCGCCCCGGCTTCCCGCGCAGCCAGCGCCTTTTCGGGTGAGGAGACCGCCGCCAGCACCCGCGCACCCATCGCCTTGGCCAGCTCGACCGCCGCCAGGCCCACGCCGCCCGCTGCGCCGAGGACGAGCACCGTCTCGCCTTCCTTCAGTTCGCCGGGCGAAACCAGCGCATGATGCGCCGTGCCGTAAGTCAGTTCGAGCGCGGCGGCCTGATCCAGCGGCATCGTGCCGGGCACGGCAACACATTTCGCCTCGCTCACCGCCAGCTTCTCGGCCATCCCGCCCCAGCTGCACAGCGCCATCACCCGATCGCCCGGCGCAAAGCGCGTGACCTCCGCTCCAACCTGCTCCACGATGCCGGCAACTTCCGCCCCCGGGGAAAAAGGCCTGGGCGGGCGGAACTGATATTTGCCCGCCACCAGCAGCACGTCGGGAAAGTTGACCCCGCAGGCAACCACCCGGATCAGCACCTCGTCGGGGCCGGGAACGGGATCGGGGACCTCTTCGAGAACCAGGCTTTCGGGCGGCCCGGGATGGTAGCTGAGCAGAGCCTTCATCGCCTGGTCCTTCCCGGCATGCCGGCGAGCACCGGAGGCATCGGGCGCGCCTCCCTCTCCCCCGTCTGCCCGGCAAGCCGCGCGAGCACCGGGCCGGACCAGTCGCGGATCACGTGGCGCGCAATCCGCCAGCCTCGCGCAGTCGGGCGCAGCGCATCGTCATACCAGCCCATCACCGTCACCGGATGAGCAGCGCCTTCAGACTGGCGCACCATCACAGTGACATAGGCCTTCACCCGCGCTTCGCCCGCATCGCCTTCGATCACGAGATTGCCGATGTGGTGCTGGCGGCCCGCCGTGGTGGGCAGGCCGGCCAGGAAGGAGGCAAAGCCGCGCAAGGCCTCCGTACCGCACCATTCGGCCGGCTCCTCGAACGCATCCCACACCAGCACGCCGTCCGCGGTGAAGCAGGCGGCGAAGCCTTCCACATCTCCCGTATCCAGTGCCCAGGCATAGCGGGCAAGGACATCCCGGATCTGCTCCCTGTCTTCCGCGGTCAGGCTTGCCGCCATGCGAATTCCCTTTCCGGCCACGCTCAGGTGACGATGTAGTAGTCGAAGATCGAATGATTGCCGCGCCGCTCGCCTGTGCCGACGAAGATGGTGCGCGTCATCCACTCATGCGCCCCTTCCGGCGCCTCGAAGCGCGGGGTGATCCGGCAATAGGGCGCTTCGGCCGGCGTCTCCCCCCGCTCGATCGCTGCCAGCGTCTCAGGCGAGGTGTAGGCGAGGCCGGAATTATGGATGTAGATCGGGGTGCCGTCTCCCGCTTCCAGCACGTAATGCGCTTCGAACTCCACCAGGCCGCTCCGCCAAAGGCGTGGCCAGTCCCCGCCGGATTGCGCCACGACCTTGCCCGTGAGACGGGGCCCGGTGATCTCGCCGCCCAGCACCGAGACGAAACCGCGCGTGAATTCCTTGAAGCCGGGCCGGAAGCGCAGGCGCGGTCCATCGCCGAACTCCAGCTGCATGCGGAAGGCGAACTCCAGCCCGGGGGGCGCCAGCTCGGACATATCCATTAACCCGCTCCTCGGTCTGCTTGCCCGCCGGAAGCGATCATCTCGCGGATCACGCGCTTCAGCACCTTGCCTGCGGGGCTGCGCGGCAGGTCCTCCCACACGGCGAAGGACTTCGGCACCTTGTAGCCCGCGAGATGGGCGCGGCACAGCGCCGGGAACTCCTCGACGGCGGCGGATGCGCCGCGCTTCAGTTCGATCACCGCCGTCACCGCCTCGCCCCATTCGGGATCGGCGACGCCCACCACCGCGCAATCCTGGATCGCCGGATGCATCATCAGGATGCGTTCCACTTCCGAAGGATAGACGTTGAAGCCGCCGGAGATGATCATGTCCTTGCGCCGGTCGGACACATGGACCCGGCCATTGCCGTCCTTGAAGCCGATATCGCCGGTACGGAACCCATCGAGCCGGAAGGAATCCGCCGTTTCCTCCGGGTTCTTGTGATAGCCCGAGGCGAGGACATAGCCCCTCACCACCAGTTCCCCCTTCTCGCCCGCCGGCAAGGGCTCCCCATTTTCGCCCACGATGTCGATCCGGGCGAGCGGCGAAGGGCGGCCGCTGCTCTGCAAGGTCTCCTCGTCACCCTGCGCGATCGCGTCGCGGATCTCGCGCCCGGTCAGCCAGCAGATGCCGCCGCCGAACTCGGTGCCGCCATAGCCGATATGCAGCGCGTCGCCGAACACAGCGCTCGCCTCGCGCAGCCTCTCAGGCGCGATCGGGGCGCCGCCGCAGATCATATAGGCCAGGCTGGAGAAGTCCCTGCCGGCCATCGCCGGATCGGCCAGTAGGCGATAGAGCGCGGTCGGCGGCAGGAACATGTGGGTGACGCCATGCTGCCCGATCGCATCGATGATCGCGCCCGGATCGAAGCCGGGCTGCACCACATGGGCCGCGCCCATGGCCATCATCTCCAGCGCGCTCGCCCCCGCCCCGTGCGTCATCGGCGCGGCCACCAGGTTGACGGGCGCAGGATGGGCCAGGCGCTGCATCACCTCCGCAATGCGATAGGCCCAAGTTCGATGAGTGGTCATCACCCCCTTGGGGAAACCGGTGGTGCCGCCCGAGCAGGCCAGCGTCGCCAGCGCATCGGGATCGATCCGCAAGTCGCGCCTATCGGCCGGAACGCCACGCAGGAAATCCTCCAGAGCGGGATGGCCCGCCACCCCTTCCCCGTCGATGCAGACCGCAAGCGAGATCGCCGGGCAGCGCGCGAGGAGCGCGGGCACCTGGGCGATGAACTGCGCGCTGTAGAACAGCACCTCGGCATCGGTGTGATTGAGGATGTAGACGGTCTCCTCCACCGCGTTGCGGGCATTGACCGGCACCCAGGTGCCGCCGGCACGCAAGGCCCCCAGCACGCAGGCGAAGGCGATGGAGGAATTGGGTGCGATCACCGCGATGCGCGCGCCGGGCTTCACCCCCGCGCGAGCCAATGCGTTGCCCAGCCGGAAGGATTCCCGCTGCGCCTCGCCATAGGTGAGCGTCTCGTCCCCGAAGATCAGGCAGGGACGGTCGGAGCCCAGCGCCACGCCATTGTCGAAGAAGTCGATCAAGCTCAGACTCATGAGCAGAACCTTCCGGCAAGTGATTGAAACAAAAGGAAGCCGATCACACCGTCCGTTCCCTCATCCGCCGCACCGAACGGCGGCCCGACAGCAACACGGCGAGCGCTGCGATCAGCATCGCGGCCAGCACCGCAATGGCGGGGGCGAAGCTGCCCGTGCGCGCCAGGATCGCTCCGATCAGCCACGGACCGACGATGCCCCCCGCTGTTCCGAACATGCTGATAAGGGCGATCACTCCCACCGGCACGACCTTGCCGCCGATCCCGACACTGGAAGGCAGTGCCCAGAACACGCCCTGCGACGCGCCGATTCCGGTGCCCGCGAGGGTGAGCAGGGCCAGCACCCACCAGCCGGTGGGCAATCCGGCAGAAACGAGCATCGCCACCCCGGCCAACGCGGCGGCGATGCCGACATGCCATAGCCGCTCCCCCGTCCTGTCCGAGTGGCGGCCGTTCAGGATCAGGCCGATCATCAGCCCCAGCTGGGGCAAAGCGCTGAGCACGCCGATCGTGAATTCGCCCTGTCCCGGCACCAGCTCGCGCACCAGCTGCGGGAGCCAGAAGACCAGCGCGTAGGAGCCGGTCATGATCAGCAGCCATACCAGGCAGCAACGCCACACCCATGGATCGCGAATCATGGCGGAAAGCGGCATGGGGGGCGGCGCTGCATCGCCCTGCCCCTCATCCCGCGCCATCGCCTCCACCAGTTCGGCCCGCTCGGCATCGTCGAGCCAGCGCGCCGCGGCGGGCCGATCGACGAAATAGAACGCGGCGAGGATCGCCAGCAGGAAGTTGGGCAGCGCCAGGACAAGGAACATGCCGCGCCACGGGCTGCCTCCCAACGGGCTTTCGATCCCCAGCAGGAAGCCGCATAGCGGCCCGCCCAGTACCATCGAGAGCGGCACGGCGGCCAGCGCCCCCGCCATGGCCGTGGCGCGCGCCGATCGCGGCACCCAGCGGCTGATGTAATAAGTCATTCCCGGCGCGAAGCCGGCTTCGGCCATGCCCAGCAGGAAGCGGGCGAGGTAGAACTCGCCCGGCGTCTCCACCCGCGACATGCAAATGCCCGCCACGCCCCACAGGGTGATCGCGGTGAACATCCACAGCCGGATGCCGATCAGCCGCAACAGCGCGGCATGGGGATATTGGAACAGCAGATAGGCGGCGAAGAACACGCTGACCGCCAGGCCGAACGCATCCGGCGTAAGCCCGATATCGCCCGACATTGCATGCCCGGCATAACTGATGTTCATCCGGTCGATCGCGTTGACGAAGGTGATCAGCCCGATCGGCAGCACCAGCCGCTGCAACAGCTTGCCCCGCAAGCCGGGGCTCAGCTCGCCGGCCGCATCCACGCCGCTCCCGGCCAAGTCAGAAGACCTTCTTCACGGTCACGGCCCACCCCCTCGGTGCTCCCGGAAAACCGGTCACGGTCTGGTTGGAGCCGCGATTGTCGAACACCACGTTGTAATAGAGCTCGTTGGTGAGGTTCGTCACCTCTCCCGATATGGAAAGGCCGGAATCCTCCGAACGCCAGGTGAGCCGCGCGTTGAGCAGCGTGCGCGCCGGCGTATAGCCCAGCGGATCGTTGACCGACTGGGTATAGAACCCATCGCTATGGCTGAGATCGAGGCGCGGCGTGAGCGTTCCCGCACCGCCCAGGTCCGCCTCATATTGCACGCCCACGCTATATTGCCATTCCGGCGTGTAGGGGCCCCTCATGTCGAGCGACACGCCCGAGGCAATCGCCCCGTCGGAAAGCGAAGTGTAGTCGAAATCCAGATAGGCCACCGAAGAATCCAGCGTGAAGCCGGGGAACGGGTGCAACGTGCCCTCCAGTTCGAAGCCTTTAACGTCCGCCTTGCCTGCATTCACCGGCAGCGCGCATGGCGCGGGAGGCGCGCCCGGCAGCGGGCAGGAATTCATGATCAGGATGATGCCGTCATACTTGTTCAGGAAGGCCGATGCGTTGAGCCGCAGCACCCTGCCGAACAGGTCGGACTTGAAGCCCAGCTCGAAGGCATTGAGCTTCTCCGGGCCGAATGGCAGCGCCTGCGCGGGGTAGAAGGCCCGCGGGTTCACCCCGCCGATCTTGAAGCCGGTGGAGAACTGGGCGTAGGTCATCAGCGCATCGGACCAGCGATACTGGGCAGCAGCGCGAAAATCCCAGTGATCGGCCTTCGAGGTGCTGCTCAGCCCGTCGAGCGAGGCGACACGCGGATCGGCCGCCCCGCCATAGATGTTGCCCGGGATTCCCAGCCGGCCATAGGTGAAGGTCTTGCTGGCATCCGTGTAGCGCACCCCGCCGAGCAGGTGCAGCCGGTCGGTCACTTCCCAATCGGCATTGAGGAAGGCCGCCTTGCTTTCCGTCTCGGCATGATCGTCCTGCAGGAACTGGAGCGAGGGGATGTTCACCCGGCTGATCGAGCGGCCGCTGAAATCGAAGTAGAAGCCGCCCAACGTCAGCTCCACCGCATCGAACATTCGGGCGTTGAGGCGCAGTTCCTGGCTGAAGCTCTCGCCGGTCACGTCGTTATCGATCAGCGCGGTGTTGATCGGCGTGCCTTCGTCGAAGGCATAGCGGCTGCGATATTCGCGATAGGCACTGATCGACTTGATCGAGACGGTATCCGACAGCTCGTAATCCAGCTGGAGCGAAACCCCGCCGCCGCTCACCGAATAGCGATCCTCGATCGAATAAGGAGCCGTCCCGTCGCGCGGGGAGGGATCGGAGAAGGTGGCGTAGTTGATGTAGGGGCTGCTGCTGAAGGTATCCTGCGCGTAATCGCCGAAGGGCGAATAGCTGATGAAGGGTGAGCCAGTGGCATTGCCCAGCGCCACTCCGCCCATCACATAGGCGGGATTGCCCGCAGGCACGCCCGGAACGCCCGCCTGGCTGCCCACATAGAGCAAGGTGGAAGGTGCGCCTTCGCTCGTGTCGTGGGTGTAATCGGCGATCAGATTGGCCTCGAACCCGCCGCCCGGAGCCCAACGCAGCGCGACCCGGCCCGCCTGGTAGGACTTGCCCCCTTGCGTGCCCAGCTTGCAGCCGCCTTGCGCCGTCTGGAAGCCGGGAACGGTGGTGCCGGGGTGGGTGCAGGCATAATCGTAGCGCGTGACATAGCCGTCCTTGGCGACCCCCGCGCCGGTCACACGCACGAACAGGCTGTCGGGCACCAGGGTGAATTCGGCCGCGCCTTTCAACTCCATCCGGTTGTAACGCCCATAAGTCGCCTGGATGAAGCCCTCGCCCGTCCCGTCGGGCCGGCGGGAATAGATCTTGATCGAACCGCCGATCGAATTCTGCCCGGACAGCGTGCCCTGCGGCCCACGCAGTATCTCCACCCGGTCGAGATCGACGAGATCGACGATCGAGCCCGTGAGCGTGGGATAGTAGACATCGTCCACATAGACGCCGACGCCCGGCTCCTGCGCGAAGCTCGAATCATATTGGCCGACGCCGCGGATGAACGCCTGCAGCGAAGGCCCAAGGTTCGAGGTCGCGGGACGCAGCGTCACGTTGGGCGCCTGGGCCGCTACGTCCACCACGCTCGTCTGCCCCCTGGCTTCGAGCTGTTCGGCGCCCATGGCGGTGATCGCGAGCGGCGTGTCCTGCACGCGCTGGGAACGGAACTGCGCCGTCACCACGATGTCGCCGTAATCCTCGGCCGCCTGGGCGGCATCGCCTTCGGTCTGCGCCGCCGCGGGCGCGGCGATCCCCATGGCGGCCAACCCGCAGGCGATCAGCGCCCGGCGGCTCGTACCCATGCGATTATCGGAAACTCTCCACCTCATGCAGCCATCCTCCTGCCGGTCCGAGGCCGGCGCTTTTAATTTGTTTTATGTAACAAAACATATGTGATTTGTTTTGTAAAGTATATTTTGCCGTAGCGCCCCGATGAGGCTAGGCTGCGCCGATGCCGGGCATTTCCCCGGCCGGCAGGAGTGCTATGGAATGAAGGCATCCGCTCGACCGCGAAGTGCGGCAACGGAAAATCGGGAGGCGAGAATGGCAAGCGCGGAGATCGAGGCGATGGAACTGGCCCCCCTCACCGCTTCGCTCGGATATCTGCTGCGCAGGCTCCAGCTCAGCTACAAGAAGCACTTCAACCGGATGGCCGGCGCCAGCGGCATCCAGCCCGGACAGGTAGGGGCGATGTTCGCGATCGGCCTCAACCCCGGCATCGCTCCGTCGCAACTCTGCGCGGCGCTGGGCATGGACGCCGCTCAGGTCACGGCGCTGCTCAACCAGCTCGAACTCAAGAAGCTTGTCACCCGCCGCTCCTCCAAGCAGGACGGGCGCTCGCGCGTGATCCAGCTCACCGCGGCGGGCCAGCGCGAGTTCAAGATCGTGCAGGAGCTGGCGCTGGAAGTGGAGCGCAGCTTCGTGGGCGAAGCGCTGAGCGAGGGGGAAGCCCGGCAGTTGATCGCGCTCCTTTCCCGCCTGCTTGCCGGCGTGAGCGAATGAACCCTTCCGCCTCGCATGCGCGCGGCCCCCTGGCCGGCGTCCGCATCGTGGAGATCGCCGGGATCGGCGCCTTGCCTTTCGCCGGCATGTTGCTGGCCGACATGGGCGCCGAGATCCTGCGCATCGAAACGCCGCGCCCTCGCGAGTTGCAGGTTTCCTCAAGCGATCCGGTTATGCGCGGCCGCGCCCAGATCGTGCTGGACCTCAAGGATCCAGCCGGGCGGGAAACGATGCTCGGCCTGCTGGAGCGAGCGGATATCCTGCTGGAGGCGCTGCGGCCGGGCAAGCTGGAAGCGCTGGGCCTTAGCCCGGAAGTCTGCCTCGCCCGCGCCCCCGCCCTCGTCATCGGCCGTGCGACCGGCTGGGGCCAGGCCGGCCCGCTTTCGCGGACGGCCGGCCACGATCCCAACTATGTGGGCTATACCGGCGCGCTGGAATGGCTCGGGCGGGAAGGCCGGCCAACCATGCCGCCGTTCGGACTGGTAGGGGATACGACGGGCTCGCTCTATCTCGTGATGGGCGTCCTCGCCGCCCTGCATCATGCCCGCGCCACCGGGCGAGGCCAGGTGGTGGACGCCTCGATCCTGGACGGCACCCTGTCGCTGATGACGGGCATCTATGCCGCGCGCAGCAACGGCCTGACGAAGAACCCGCATTGGCGCGGAATGATGATGACCGGCGATTGCCCCTATACCGGGCTCTACGAAACCGCCGACGGACGCTTCGTGGCCGTCTGCGCGCTGGAGCAGCATTTCTACGACCAGCTCGTGGATGGACTGGGCCTCGACCCCGCGGACCTGCCCGACCGTCATGGCCTGGCCGGCTGGCCCGCCCTGCGCTCAATCTTCGCCGAGCGCTTCCGTTCCGGGAGCAGGGATCATTGGGAAGCGGTGTTCGACAGCACGGATGCCTGCGTCAGCCCCGTGCTGACGCTGGAGGAAGCGGAACGGCATCCGGCCAACACCGAACGCGCCGCCTTCTCCGACGGGCTCCCTGCCGCCACCCCGCGTTTTTCCGAAACTCCCATCGACCACGCTCCCCCCGCCCGTAAGGGAGAGGAACTGCTGGAGCGCTGGCTGGGCAAGGCCTAACAGCTTCCTGGCGGCGCTGGGCCGCCATGACGATCAGTGGCGCACGGGGGCAGCCCTCGCGCCTGCGCGATATTCCCGCGCGGTCACTCCGAAACGCTGGCGGAAGGATCGGCAGAACGAACTGAGATCGTTGAAGCCGGCATCGAAGACCAGCCGGGTGATCGACACCCGATTGCCGAGGCGGTTCAACTCGGCCGCGACATTGTCGAGCCGACGGGCCTGGATATAGGCGGAAGGCGTGGTGCCCATCTCCGCGAAAGTGAGCTGGACCACGCGCGGGCTCACCGCCAGCGCATCCGCGATGGTGTTGGTAGAAAGCCTCGGGTCGGAAAGATATTCCTCGATGAACCTGAACAGGCGCCGGCGGCGTTCGGCGCGCAGGTCGTTGCGGATCAGGTCGCTGTCCGTGCGGGCGAAGGCGGCGTCGATCAGCGGCCAGATGACCTCGCCGATCGTGTCCGCCCAATCGGCCGCCTCGTCGGCCTGCAACTGCTCCCACGCATTGCGGACGAAGCCGGACAGGAGCGCACCGGCGCCGCAATTGCCGCGCACGGGAATCCCGGTGAGATGCCGCAGCCGCGGAAGCCGCTCTTCGGTGCGCGCATCCGGCAGCCGGATAACGATGCCCGATATCTGCTCCTCGAACTCGACGCGGAACGGCTTGGCGAGATCATAGACCATGAAGTCGCCCGGCCCGAGGACATGCACCTCGTCCCCGATCCGGGTCCAGCAGCGGCCGGAATGCTGGAAATGGAGATTGAGCGCGAGATCGCTCCCGTCCCCCCGGCTTTCGATCGAGGCCGGCATGGAAACCGGGGCAAGGATGTCGCAATCCCGGAGCCGAAGCCGCCGCATGGAAGCATGGAAGCGATCCCTCTCGTCGGAATCGATCGTCATGGGTCCCAGCGTCGACGATGCCAGATCGTTCCAGAAGGGCAGCGTCTTTTCGCGTACAAGGCCGTCAGTCGAAAAATGCTCCACGGCACCCATGTCCCCCAGACATCTTGTTTGCAGCACAGGTTATGCCTCTCCTGATTTTCACGCAAGTATGGCCACGGTCGGCCGGTTGGGGATCAGAAACTGTATCCGACGGTCACGCCCCAGGTTCGCGGCGGATAATAGGTCGGCCCGATAAAGCCTTGAAAATGGAATGGATAAGTCCCGTTCACCGCGAGCTTGTCGGTGAGGTTCTTGACCCATAGCGAGGCCTCGAAGCCCTTGTCGGGGGAACGGTAGCGCAGCCAGGCGTCGATCATGCCGAAGCCCTCCTGCCCTTCCGAGAGCCGCTTGAACTCGCTGTAATAGGTCGTGCTGCGATAGAAGGCGTCGACCCTGGCGGTGATCGTGCCGCCATTATCGAATTCCGCCACATCCGCTTCCACGCCGCCCGACAGGCTCCATTCGGGCGAGTTGCGGGTGGGATTGCCGACCAGCGAAACGACCGGCGAGATCAGCCCGATCGTGTAGGGATCGATGACGTTGCGCGGGTCGAGCGGGTCGATCGTCTCGAAATCGGAGAATTTGGAATCTAGATAGGCGACGCTCGCATTGATCCGCAGCCGGTCGATCGGGCGGGCATTGGCCTCCAGTTCGAAGCCTTTTGCCTCCACTTCCGCCGCGTTTTCGAACAGCTGTTCCGGAATGCCGAGATTGTTTGGCGCGGTCTTCTGGATCTGCATGCCGTCGAGCGTGTAGCTGAAGGCGGCCAGGTTGAGCGTGAGCCTGCCATTCGCCAGGCTCGACTTGATCCCGACTTCGTGGTTGCGGATATTCTCGGGATCGATGATCCGCGCGGTGCCGGGCGACAGCCCTTCGCCCACCCCGCTCTTGAACCCTTCGGAATAGGTATAATAGAGCAGGATGTCCGGATTGGCCTGCCATTCGATGCCTATTTCCGGGGTGAACTTCTTGAAGGTGCGCGATCCGATCGCCGCCGGGATCAGCCCCGCGCCGCCGGACGAAGCGAAGAAGCCGGCATTGTTCACGCTGCGCTTCTCGGTGGTGTATCGGCCGCCGAGCTTCAGCGAAACGCCGGGCAGGCCCATCAGGGTTTCGAGATTGACGAGATACTGCCCGAACACCGCCCACACATTGGTCTCATGCCGGGCATAGGCGCAGAAATTCGGGGGCGGGTTGGGATCGCCCGGGCCGAAGGCGCGATCGGCAATGCCGCAATGGGCGAAGGCATCGACCGGATCCACCCCTGAAAGCGCCAGGCCCTCCAGGTTCTCGGCAGGGCCGAAATAGCCCGGCCCGTCGATCCCGTAGAATGTCTTGCTGTTCAGCTTTTCGTTGAAATAATAAAGGCCTAGAACGCCTTTCACCCATTCCGTGTCGGTCTGTAGCTGCAGCTCGTTCGTGAACTGCTCGCTGGTTTCGGCCTTGTGGACCGTGGCAAGGCCCCGGGTGGCCGAGGTGTTGATGATATCCGACACGTCGTAATCCATGCCGTGATCCACCTTGAAATCGCGATAATTGGTGATGTTCACCAGGCGCAGCCAATCGCTCGCGTCCCAGGTCATTGTGCTGGTGACGGCCCAGCTCTTCGCCTGGAAGAACGGATCGAAATCGCCGGCGGAATCGCGGGGACGATCCGGGTCGGGATAGCCGCCGGTGCCGGTATAGACGAACAGCGATTCCCCCGGATTGTCCGGATCGGGAAACGCCATTGCCCCGACATGCGGAGCGCCGGAATAGTCGTTCTGGCGGAACCATTCGCCCGACACCAGCCAGCTGAAATCGCTCGACGGTTCCCACATCAGCTGCGCGCGCGCCATCTGCCGGTTGTTGTCGTCGATGCCACGGTTCGTGCCGGCCATGACGCCGAACCCGTCGCGATCTTCCGACCGCGCGGCGATCCGGGCGGAAAGAGTGCTGCTGATCGGCCCGGAGATCGCCCCTTCGATCTCGAGGCGATCGTAATTGCCGTAAGTGGCGTGGACATAGCCGGTGAGATCGCGCGTCGGCTTCGCCGTGATGACGTTGATCGCGCCGCCGACGGCATTGCGCCCATAAAGCGTGCCCTGCGGACCCCGCAGCACTTCCACCCGGGCCACATCGAAAAACGAAGTGAGCTGCGCTTCCGGACGCGAGATCACCGCCCCGTCGACATGGAACGCGACCCCTGCTTCCGAACCGGCGACGGAGGTGTTGAGGCCGACCCCGCGAATGAAGATCTTGGCCACGTTGTTGTCGTCGCCGATGGTCAGGGAGGGCGCGAGCGTCTGCAGGCCTTTCAGGTCGGTGACATGGGCATCGCCCAGCGCATCACCCGACACGGCGGTCACGGGGATGCTGACCGATTGCAGCCGCTCCTCACGCTTGTTCGCGGTGACAAGGATTTCATTCGCGGCGGTGGAAGCCGAGGCAGGCCGCTCATCCCGCTCGCTGTCCTGGGCATGCGCCTGAGTGACCGCGGCGAAGGATACGCCGAGGGCCAGCGCGGTCCGGGCAAACGCTTTCATATTTCTCTCCCTTTGCATTTCGCCTCTCCGGACGAACTCGATCCTTGCCGGAGCATGTCCCACTGGGGATGCACAGCCGGTGACAAGGCTGGAGTATCGGAGCGGATGGGCGGTTACTTGCATTGCTGCGAAAGTGATTTTGCAGGTGCCGCAAGCTGCGGCGGCGCATCGCATGATCGCCGGCATGGCTGCGGGCGGAGGCAATCACCTGCTCCCATGGGCTTCGTGGACGATGTCGAGATTCCATCCGAGGGAGCCCAGATCGCTCCGGCGGAAAGGACGGATCGCGTCGTAGCGGCCTTCGCGGACCTTCCTCACCCAGTCGGGATCGCCGATCAGGCTGCGACCCACTGCAACCAGATCGAATTCGCCTGCGCCCAGGCGCCGCTCCAGCTCGACGATCGAGGCTTCCGCCTTCTGAGCGGACTCCGCCCCATCCAGGATCGCGCTCATCACATCCTGCTCCAGCCCGACGCTGCCGACGGCAATCGTGGGCAGGCCCGAGAGCGCCTTGGTCCAGCCGGCGAACCCCCTTGCGTCTCCTTCCCATTCGGCTTGCCAGAAACGCCGGGTCGAGGCGTGGAACAGGTCCACCCCCGCCTGCGCCAACAGGTCGGTCAAGATGCGCAGCTCTTCCGGGCTCTCCACAATCACCGCTTCGTAAGCGGCTTCCTTCCATTGGGACATGCGGAAGGAAATGAGGAAATCCTCGCCGCAGGCAGCGCGTATCCCGGCGACGATCTCCGCCGGCAGGCGCGCCCTTTGCGTGATGTCCCGGCCGCCATAGCCATCGTCGCGGCTGTTCGTCCCGGCCCATAGGAACTGGTCGAGCAGATAGCCGTGGCAGGCATGTATCTCCACCCCATCAGCTCCGATCTCCCTCGCGAGGCAGGCCGAGCTGACGAAGGCCTCGCGGATTTCCGCCAGCTCATCCGCGCTGGCCGCCCGGCCATTGCTGCGCCCGGGATAGGCCAGGCCCGAAGGGCTGATCGTGTTGCCGTCCACCGCTTCGCGAATGGCTCCTTCGTGCCAGAGCTGGACCAGCATGTGCCCGCCCGCCGAATGGACGGCATCGATGCAGGCCTTCCACCCCGGCATGGTGGCGCGGGTGAGCCGGCCCGCGGTGGTCTGGCCGGTCGCGGTGGGATGGTCCACCGCGCAGGATTCCCCGATGATGAGCCCCACCTCCCCTTCAGCGCGACGGCGGTAATAATCCGCCAGCTCCGGCGCGGGAGCTCCGTCCACGCAATGGCCGCGCTGCATCGCGGGCATCACGAAGCGATTGGGCAGGATGATGTTCTTCAAGGTGAACGGAGAAAAAAGCACTGAAGTCATGATTGCCGGGCTCGCTTCCGCTGGAGATGGGTTGGGGCTGTGAAACGGGCAGCGGGTGCTATCCCACGGCTTGACCCGCCGCGCGCATCGGCCCGCCTTCCGGTGTGAAGGCGAAGGACCGGATCGCGAAGCCGCACAGGACGCTCACCGTGAGGCCCACCTCGAAGACCAGAAAGGCGCTGTCGTAGCTGTGGAACCTGTCGAAAGTCAGGCCCATCAGCACCGGCCCCAGCCCGTTCGCCACCGCCGCCGCGGCATAGACCAGGCCGTAGAGCTGGCCGAAGCTGCGGAGCCCGAACAGGCGGGTGAGGTAATAGGGCAGCAGCCCGTATTCGCTTCCCGCCGCGAGCCCGATCAGCGCGATGCCGGCGAGGAGGAAGGCCTTTCCGCCTGCCAGATGGACCAACACGACACCCAACAGGAGCACGCAATAGACGGCGCGAATGATCCAGGGCGAGCGCATCCGGTCGAGCGCAAAGCCGATCAGGAACTGGCCGACCATCAGCCCGATCGCCCCGGCGGAGAACATCGCCGCTGCTCCGGTGGGGTCGACGCCCCGGTCGGTTGCGATCGCGATGAAATGCGCCTGCACGCCGGCCACCGCCGCGCAGGTGAGGAAGATGCTGAACAGGAGCAGCCAGACCAGCGGCCCACGCCGGACTTCCCGCGCCGTCGGCCCAAACGGGCGGAACAGCGGCTCTTCCCCCCACTCGGCCGGCTCGTGCAGCAGGAAGAACACCGCCGACATCCCCAGCGCGATGGGCAGAAGCCCCAGCCCCAGATAAGCGCCGCGCCAGCCGAAGGCGTCCACCAGGAAGCGGGTGGCGAGCGGGATTGCCGCCCCGCCGATCCCGCCGCCCACGCCCAGACAAAGGCTCAGCATGATCCCCCGGCGGCCGAAGAAGACGCGGGAAAGGGCGCGGGCGATGGCTACCCCGCTCGCCATGGTGCTCATCGCCCCGGCAAGGGCGTAGAGGCCCAGCATCAGGAGGGTCGAGCCGTTCATCAGCGACAAGCCGATCACCGAGAGGCCGAACAGGCCGAAGCCCGGCAACAGGATCGCCCGCGAACCGAACCGGTCCAGCAGCGCCCCGATCACCGGATAGAGCAGCGTCGCAGAAGCCATCGCGGCGAACAGCGCAAAGGAGATCTTCCCCCTGCCCCAGCCGAATTCCCCGGATACCGGCTGGAGCAGGACGGGAAAGCTGGAAAACAGGATGGGCGCGACAGACACCATCATGCCGATGAAGCCCGCCATCGCAATGCGCGCCTGATAGCCGCGCAGAACCGCCGCATCCACCGGCTTTCCGGCGAGTGCGTCCATCGGGATCAGCCCTCGGCCTCGATCACCAGCGGACGCTGGTAAGACAGGTCGGTCCGGTCATGGGTGCCCATGGGATAGCCTTGCGCGATGTAGTAAGGATCGCTCATCGGCGAAGCGTCGGCCGTGAACATCCAGTCGATCATCGTGCGGCGGGCGGCGATGCGCCATTCTCCCCCGCGCTTCTCCAGCCGGTCGAGATAGCGGCCGCTGCCGAACCACACGGCCTTCCCGTCCTTGGTCAGCAGCCCGTAGAGCACATAGCTTTCGCAATGGGCCGTATCGCCTTCGATCTCGCAATTATGCGTGGTGATGTTGTGGGTGTGGAGGTCGAAGGTCTCCGAATGAAGCGCATTCGCCCAGGCGGCATAATCCGACGCGCGATTGACCACATTGCCATGCTCGTCCAGCGCGTCCGGATGGTAGGCGCTGGTGAGGATATCGACATCGTGCCGATCGATCCCCCGGCTGTAGCGGTTGATGCAATCGGTGATCGCCTGCCGATCCAGCAAGTAATCGAGCTTGTGCTGCAGCGTCTGCAATTCGTCCATCGCGCCTCTCCTTTGTCCAGGCACCCTTCTCTTCGAAGGGCTTCGCGCGGACCTTCGGGCCTTCGGCCGCGCCAGACTTGGCGATGGACGAATGGCGCTTTGGAATTGGCGCAATTCTGCATTTCGCAACTACGATGCCCGGAGCGAGATGACTTCGGTTCCGCATCGTCATTGCGAGGGGCAAAGCCCCCGCGGCAATCCAGGGGTCCCCTCCGGGCCCTGGATTGCTTCGCTACGCTCGCAATGACGAAGTGAGCGCGTGCAAATCCCCTCATCCCGACGAATTCCCGTCATTCCCGCGCAGGCGGGAATCCAGCTCTTTCGCGCAGCATCAGTCCGGCTCTTGGTTTCACGAAGGCACGAAAAGACAGGGCTGGATTCCCGCCTGCGCGGGAATGACGAAAGGAGTTCTAGAAGGGAGTCCAACAGGTCCTGACCCTAGGCCGCATCGCCCCCACCGATCGCGTGCCGCGCCGCCAGATGGCCGAAGGTGAGGCCGGGCCCGATGGTGCAGCCGCCCGCGATGTAGTCGCCGCCGGTGATGCTCGCCATATCGTTGCCCACCACATAGAGGCCCTCGATCGGCTCGCCCGAGCCGTCGAGGGCGCGCGCATGGCGGTCCGTCCGGATGCCGGCGAAGGTTCCGACGCAGCCGGCGAACACCCGGATCGCGTAGAAAGGCGCCTTGTCGAGCGGGCCGACGCAGGGATTGGGCTTGTGATCCGGATCGCCCCCGGCAATGTCGAACGCGTTGGAGCCACGCCGGAATTCCGGGTCCGTTCCCTTGCCGGCGAAGGCGTTGTAGCGCGTCACGGTTTCCACCAGCCCCGCGCGATCGATGCCGGCCGCATCGGCCAGTTCCTCCAGGGTCGCCCCCCGGCTGATCGAGCCGTTCCTGATCCATTTCCGGTAAGGCACCGGCGCGGGCCTGGCGGGGCCGTTCCCCAAGCGGCGCATGTAGCGGTGATCGAACACCAGCCACCCGACGGCTTCCGGCTCTCCCGCGCATTTGCGCAGCAGGTCCACACCGAAATCATGATAGGATCGGGCTTCGTTGGTGAACCGCCTGCCGTCCCGCGTGACCGCGATCATTCCCGGAACGCCGCGATTGAGGAAGCACGGCATCGTCTCCAGCACGCCCTCGGCCGAGTTGAGGCGGGTGATCGGGGTAAGCGCGATGGGCGACGCCATCCGATCGTTGAACTGCGCCCCCGCCGCTTCGGCCATGCGGATGCCGTCGCCCGAATTGCCGTGGGGGAACATGCCCCACACTTCGGGGCTGTAGGCGCCGGTGGGGAAAAGCTGCCCGCGCCGCAGCCCGTCATGGGGGAAGCCGCCGGTGGCCAGCACGACGCCTCTCGAAGCGAGCACGCGGACGGTTCCTTCCGCCGTTTCGACATAGGCGCCCACCACCTTCTTCCCCTCGATCGCCAGCGACCTCGCGGGGGTGCGGGTCCAGAGTTCCACCCCGCGCGCAAAGGCAGCCGCCGCCAGCGGGCCGATGAGCGCATTGCCGGAAGTGAGGCGCAGGCTGCGGCCCGCGGTGAGCCGGTCCTTCATCAGCCCCAGGATCCGTCGGAACACGAAGGCGAAGGAGGAAAGCTTCCGCCCGGCCGTGAGATAGAGCCCCACCTCGTCCGCTCCGATCTGCATGCCGAGAAAGGTGGAATAGCGGTTCTGCGGGCGCAGCCTCGTCAGCTCCGTCCCGAGCCCGCGCCCGTCCCACGCGACCGGGGCGAGAACGCGCCCTTCGACGGAGCCGCCCGGCGTGTCGCAATGATAGTCCGGCGCGCCCTTGAGCCACTGGAAGCGGAGCTCGCTGTTCGCTTCCAGGAAATCGATCGCCGAGGCCGCATTGTCGACGAAGGCTTCCACCACCGCCTGGTCCGCGCGATCCCCCGCTTCCTCCCGGAAGAAGGTCAGCGCCGCTTCCCGGCTGTCCCGCGCGCCGCCGCGCCTGGCGTGGGAGGAGAGCGGGATCCACGGGCACCCGCCGGAACGGGCCGATGCGCCGCCGAAAGTCGCCTCCTTCTCCACCATGATGACCTTCAGCCCCGCGACTGCGGCGGTCAGCGCGGCGGACATCGCGGCCGCCCCGGTTCCTATCACCAGAAGATCGCAGGACTTGTCTGCCATGGGCGGTGCTCCTTTCCCGTTTCCTCGCCGGCGCTTCCCGGGCGCCTTGCCTTGCGCCTAACCGGCGAAATGCGAAGCGTTCTTGGCGATCCGCGCAATTCGGGCGGGCACGGCCTTCACGGACCGGCACCCTGGCCTTGCGAAGCCTTGCCCCCGCCGGTCGCCTGGCCGCGGATGTAGAGGCGCAGGGCCTCCAGTTCCTTGCCGTCCAGATCCGGGAAGCCGGGCATCCCGCGCGAGAGCAGCAGGCCGCCCTGCACGACGTTGGCGAAGGTGTCGGGATCGAGGGGGATGCCCGAGGCCCGGAGGTCCGGCGCCCCGCCCGAGGCGACCGCGCCCACCCCGTGGCAGGCGCCGCAGCGATTGCCGTAGAGCGCAGCGCCCTGCGCCGCCTGGTCCGCGCTTGCCCTCGCCGCCCCTGGAGGATCCGCGATCGGCGTCGCGGGGCCGGGGGGAGCCGTCTCGGGCAGCCGCGCCTTCCCGTCCAGCCGGAAGGTCAGCAGGCGGCGGGGATGTTCGTATCGCCAGCCGAATTTCGCCTGGCTCGTGAGGCTGCCGGCTGCCGCGCCCGAAGGCGGGCCGGCCAGCACCGTCACATATTGCACGCCGTCCAGCACATAGGTGATCGGCGCGCCGAGCACGGAGACGCCCGCATCGAACGACCAGAGCCTGGCCCCGCTCGCGGCGTCGAAGGCGTTGAACGTGCCGTCGATCAGGCCCTGGAACACCAGCCCCCCGCCCGTCGCCATGGTTCCGCCATTGACGATCCCGGGCGTCGGGATCTGCCAGGCGGCCTTCTTCCGCACCGGATCCCAGGCCAGGAGCGAGCTCGAGAACTCCGCCGAGGCCAGTTCCTGCTTCACGGCCGAGACATCCCCCATGCCGGTGTTCCATGCGTTCTCCGTCGGCTTCCAGTTCGCGGTATCCACCCCTTCGGACGAATAGGCATCCGCCTGCCGGATCGCCGGAATGTAGAGCAGCCCGGTCCGAGGGCTGAACGACATCGGCTGCCAGTTATGGATTCCGAACGTGCCGGGCCACAGGACAACGGGGCCGTTCTCGTAGCGGATGCCGGGCTTTTCGATCGGCCGCCCGCTCTTCAGGTCCACCCCTTCCGCCCAGGTGACCTTCCCGAGCTTCTCCGCGGAAACCAGCTTCCCGGTCGCCCGGTCGATCACGTAGAGGAAGCCGTTCTTGGGCGCCTGCATCAGCACCTTGCGCGGTTTGCCGTCGATCTCCAGCTCGGCCAGGGTGATGTCCATCGCCGCGTTGTAATCCCACGCCTCGTTGGGGTTTTCCTGATAGTGCCAGACATATTCGCCCGTATCGGCGTCCAGCGCGATGATGGAGTTGAGGAACAGCGCGTCCCCGCCCTTCGGATTCCTGATCTTCCAGTTCCAGGGCCCGCCATTGCCGGTGCCGACATAGATCCGGCGGAACTCCGGATCATAAGTGATCGCGTTCCACACCGTGCCGCCGGGGCCGAACTTCCACCATTCGCCTGACCAGCTCTGCGCCGCCATCTTCATGGCCGCGTTCTCGAACCCCTTCGCCGGATCGCCGGGAACGGTGTAGAAGCGCCAGAGCCGCTTGCCCGTCTCCGCATCATAGCAGCTTATCGCCCCGCGCACGCTGCCCCGCTCGGCACCGCCGAAGCCGATCAGCACCTTGCCGTCGAACACGCGCGGCGCGCCGGTGATGGTCGCCTCGCCGCTCTGGTCCACATCCGGCCCCAGCGTCTGCGTGCTCCACAGCTCCTTCCCGTCCCGCGCGTCCAGCGCCATCAGCCGGCCGTCCTGGGTCCCGAAGATCACCTTGTCCTTCCACAAGGCGAGCCCCCTGATGCCCCAGGAGGGATAAAGCTTCTTGCCGGCGACCTTCGCCACGCCGGGATCGTAGCGCCAGATGGTCCGCCCCGTCTTCGCCTCGATCGCCTGGACCACGCTGAGCCCGGTCGCGATATAGACCTTGCCGTCGGCGAAGAGCGGCTGGCTGTCGGCCCGCAGGGGCACGTCTATGTCATAGGCCCATTCCAGCCCCAGCCGAGCGACATTCGATGTGTCGATCTGGTCCGCGCTGCTGAAATGATCCTCGTTATAGGTCCGCCCGTAGCTGGCCCAATATTCGCCCTTGTCGTCGGGCGAGATCAGCCAGCTGTCGGGCTTCCCTCCCCCCGGGCCCGGATTGCACGACGCCAGCAGCGCGGCCGCTGCGATCGGGCAGGCGATCCCGGCAAGCCTGCGGCGCCATATCCCCCCCGGACTGCGATCGAAAAATTCCACTGCCAGACACCTCTCTCGATCATGCTTGTATCTCTTCGGCGCACCGCACCGGCCGGCCGGAACGCGGAGGCGAATCTAGGCCCGCCCGCGGCGCGTTCTTGCGATTATGCGAACAGGATTTCGTGTGGGGCGAAGATGATCGCCCCGCCCATCGGGGAACATTGCCCTGATCGGCCCATTTCGTTGGACGCATGCGAAGGCGGTGGGATATCTCTCGGCCCTCGCCCGATCGAAGCGCGATCGCGGCTCGCCAGGTGCGCCGCGCAATTTGAAGAGCATGGGATGACCGATACCGCAAGTACCGCCGCCGCCCCCGCGCAAAGCCATCAGGCGATGCTACCTCACTTCAACCAGCTATGGGCCGCCACGATCTCCTGGTTCCAGACGAACTGGCTGGAAATCATCATCGCCGGCGCAATCGCCGTAGGAATCGTCTCCGGCCTCTATGCGCTGCGCCGGCTGGGCTCGCGCTGGTGCCGGCCGGGGCGCAACCACGGCGATTGGCTGACCGTCATGGGCCGGACCATCTCCAGGACCACCAATTATTTCATCCTGATGGTCGCGATCCGCCTGGTGGACGGCTACGCGCAAACGCCCTTGATGCTCGACCGGATCGTAGTGTTCCTCTTCACTGTGGCCGCCGTGCTGCAGGGTGCGATCTGGGCGCGCGAGCTGATCCTGGGCGCGATCGAGCACCGCACCTCGCAGGAACATTACCAGAGGGAAGCCATCATCAACGCGATGGGCCTGATCCGGCTGCTGATCAGCGTGGTGGTGTTCGCCATCGCGGCGGTGGTGCTGCTGGACAATCTGGGCGTGAACGTCACCGGGCTCGTCGCCGGCCTCGGCGTGGGCGGCATCGCCATCGGCCTTGCCGCGCAAGGCATCTTCGGCGACCTGTTCGCCGCGCTGGCGATCATCTTCGACAAGCCGTTCAGCAAGGGCGACGCGATCACCTTCGGCGACAGTTCGGGCACGATCGAGGCGATCGGGCTGAAATCCACGCGCATCCGCGCCTATACCGGCGAGTTGCGGATCATCGCCAACAAGAACCTGCTCGACAAGGAGATCCTCAACGTCACCGGCCGCGACCATATCCGCCTGCCCTTCACCATCGGCGTCGCCTACGAAACGCCACCGGAGACGCTGGCCCGGATTCCCGCGATCCTGACCGAGCTGGTCGAGGCCGAAGGCGGCAAAGCGGCGCGCGCCGGGTTCGAGGCGTTCGGCGCCAGCTCGCTGGATTTCACGCTGCTGGTGGACGTGCCGGGCAATGACTGGTCGGTGGCGCATCCCCTGCGCGACCGCCTGCTGGTCTCGATCATGAAGCGCTTCGCACAGGAAGGCATCTCGATCCCCTACCCGACCCAGACCACCTTCACCGCCGCGCCGGACGGCACGATGATCATGCCTTATCCCGTGGATGTGCCTGCGGAAAAGGGGTGATGGCGCATACCTGCCGTCTTCGTCATTGCGAGGAGGTGAAGCCGACGCGGCAATCCAGGGCCGTTATATGGGACCCTGGATTGCCGCGGGACCTTCGGTCCCTCGCAATGACGAAGGGATGGGCGCGCACAGCCGCCTGAGACCCCAGCTTTCGCTGGGTGACGGAGGGGTGTCACCCTATCGAGAAGGGGATACCCCTCCACCGCCGCCTTGCAGGGGAGGATCGTGCCGGAGCCGATGCAATCCGCGAAAGATTCTTCCGCTGCTTCTCAAACCGCCAGCGCCCGCTCGCAGATCGCCAGCCCTTCCTCCAGCACTTCGTCCGGAATGGTCAGCGGCGTCAGGAAACGCAGCGTTTCGCCGTAGATGCCGCAGGACAGCAGGATCAGGCCCAGCTCGAACGCCCGGGCAGCCACGCGCTTCGCGCCTTCGGGATCGGGTTCGTCCGACCCGCGGGAGCGGACCACGTCGAACGCCATCATCGCTCCAAGCCCGCGCACATGCGCGATGGGCAGGAGATCGTCCCGCCGGCTCCATCCCTCGAACCGAGCGCGCAAGGTCTCGCCGATGGAGGCGGCGCGGGCGGGCAGGTCCTCGCGCTCGATCACGTCCAGCACCGCGAGCGCGGCGGCGCAGCTGATCGGCGAGCCGCCGAAAGTGGAGCCGAGTCCGCCGGGATGGACGCAATCCATCACCTCCGCACGGCCCGTCACGGCGGCGATCGGGAAACCGCCGCCCAGCGCCTTGGCCATCGTCACCAGATCGGGCTCCACGCCCGCATGCTGGACCGCGAACAGCCGGCCGGTGCGGGCGAAGCCGCTCTGCACCTCGTCGCAGATCAGCAGGATGCCATGCTTCGTGCAAAGCTCGCGCAAGGCCTGGAGGAAAGCGGGGGGCGCGGCATGGAACCCGCCCTCGCCCTGCACCGGTTCCACCACCATGGCCGCGATCGAGCCCGGATCGGCATCGGTGCGGAACAGGGTGTCCATCGCCGCTAGGCTCGCTTCCACCGAAACGCCGTAATGCGCGATGGGAAACGGCACGCGCCACACTTCGCCCGGCAGCGTGCCGAAGCCGCGCTTGTAGGGCAGGGTCTTGCCGGTGAGCGCCGTGGTCATCAGTGTGCGGCCGTGGAACGCGCCGGCGAAGGCGATCACCCCGGTCCGGCCCGTGGCCAGGCGGGCTATCTTCACCGCATTCTCAACGGCTTCCGCGCCACTGTTGAAGAAGATCGTCTTCTTCGGACCCGCCACCGGCACCAGCGCATTGAGGCGCTCGGCAAGGGCCACGTAGGGCTCGTAGGCCATCACCTGGAACGAGGTATGGGTGAAGCCGTGCAGCTGCGCCTCGGCCGCGGCGATCACCTCGGGATGGCAATGGCCGGTGCTGCACACCGCGATGCCAGCGGCGAAATCGACATAGCGATTGCCTTCCACGTCCCAGATCTCGGCATTGCGCGCCCTGGCGGCGAAGGCGGGCGTGGCGGTGACGATCCCGGCTGGGATCGCGGCGGACCGGCGGGCGAGCAGGTCGGCATTGCGACGAGCGGTGCCGCTCACGGCAGTGGAGGCGGTGGCCATCAGATCCCTCCCAGGGCGATGTATTTGATCTCGACAAAGTCCTCGAGCCCGTAGCGCGAGCCTTCGCGCCCAAGCCCGGATTCCTTGATCCCGCCGAACGGGGTAGCGGGGTTGGAGGACAGCACCTCGTTCACCGCGACCATCCCGTATTCCAGCGCTTCGGACACGCGGAACACCCGGCCCACGTCCCGCGTCCAGAGATAGGCTGCAAGGCCGTAGGGTGTGTCGTTGGCGAGGGCGATCACCTCTTCCTCGCTCTCGAAGCCGTAGATCGCCGCGACCGGTCCGAAGATCTCGGTGCCGGCGATGTCCATTTCCATCCCGACATCGGTGAGCAGGGTCGGCTCGTAGAACAGCCCGCCCAGCTCGTGCGGCCTGCCGCCCAGTGCGACCTGCGCGCCCTTGCCCACCGCATCCTCGACCAGCCCGGCCACCTTGGCGACCGCGGCCGGATTGATCAGCGGGCCGATGCGCGTTCCTTCGGCGAGGCCCGATCCAACCGGCAGGTCGCGCATCGCCGCCCCGAGCTTCTCGGTGAAGGCGGCGCGGATGCCGGATTGCACATAGATACGGTTGGTCGCGACGCAGGCCTGCCCGGCATTGCGGAACTTGGTGGCCATGGCGCCGGCCACCGCCTCGTCCAGATCCGCATCGTCGAACACGATGAAGGGCGAATTGCCGCCCAGCTCCAGCGAGAGCTTCTTCACCGTGTCCGCGCATTGGCGCATCAGGATCTTGCCGACCCGGGTGGAGCCGGTGAAGGATATCTTGCGCACGTCCGGGCTGGCGGTGAGCGCGCCGGCCACCGCTTCGGCCCGGGCGGCGGTGACGACGTTCATCACCCCTTCCGGGAAACCGGCCCGTTCGGCCAGCAATTGCAGCGCGATGGCGGAAAGCGGCGTGTCCTCCGCCGGCTTGACCACGATGGTGCAGCCCGCCGCCAGCGCGGGGGAAACCTTGCGGGTGATCATCGAGCTGGGAAAGTTCCACGGTGTGATCGCGCCGACCACGCCGATCGGCTGCTTGATCACCAGGCAGCGCTTGTCGGGCGCGTGCGGCGGGATCACGTCGCCATAGAGCCGCTTCGCCTCCTCAGCGAACCATTCGATGAAGTTCGCGCCGAACACCACCTCGCCCAGCGCCTCGGCGCGGGGCTTGCCCTGCTCGAGGGTGAGCAGCTCGGCCAGCGCGGCGCTGTTCGCCAGGATCAGCTCGTACCAGCGCCGCAGGATCTCGCTGCGGTCGCGCGCCGTGCGGGCGGCCCAGGCAGGGAACGCCGCCCTGGCCGCGGCGATGGCCTGCTCGGTTTCCTCGACGCCCATGTCGGCCACTTCACCGATCGGCGCGCCGCTGGCCGGATCGTGGACGGGGAAGGTTCGCGCGGGATCGCCCCGGTGCGCATGGGCCAGCACATCGGCGAGCAGCTCGGCGCCCTCGCTCGAAAGGGGGAGATGGCCGGCCATGGTCAGGCGAGCCCCAGCGTCCGCGCCGTCTCGTCCAGCGCGCGGGTGAGGATTTCGACAAGCTCATCGATCTCGGAGCGGGTGATGACCAGCGGCGGGCTGAGCACCATCGACTGGCCCACCGCGCGGGCGATGAGGCCGTTGGCATAGCAGGTTTCCCGGCAGAGGATCGCCGCGTTGTCCTCCGCCGTGCAGACCTCGCGCGTTTCCTTGTTCCGCACGAGCTGCAGCGCGGCCATAAGCCCGACGCCGCGCCGCTCCCCCACCAGCCGATGGGCCTGGGCCAGGTCTTCCAGCCGCGCCTGGAAATAGGGGCCGACATCGTCGCGCACCCGCTCCACCAGCTGTTCGTCGCGGATGATCCCGATATTGGCGAGCGCGACCGCGCAGGCCACCGGATGGCCGGAATAGGTGTAGCCATGAGGCCAGAGCCCGCCCTTGGCGATCACGTCGAAGATCCGGTCATGCACCGCCACGGCGGAGATCGGCAGGTAGCCGGAGGACAGGCCCTTCGCCATCGGCATGAAATCGGGGGCGATGTCGAAGGTCTGCGAACCGAACCATGCCCCGGTGCGGCCGAAGCCGCAAATCACCTCGTCCGCGATCAGCAGCACGTCATACTCGCGGCAGATGCGCTGCACTTCGGGCCAGTAGGTGGCGGGAGGGACGATCACCCCGCCGGCGCCCTGCACCGGCTCCGCGATGAAGGCGGCCACGTTTTCCGCCCCCAGCTCCAGGATCTTCGCCTCGATCGCGCGCGCGGCCTTGAGCCCGTATTCCTCCGGCGTGAGGTCCCCGCCGTTCACATACCAATGCGGATGCTCGACATGCTCGAATTCCGGCAGCGTGCCGTTGTCCATCTGGTGCATCGGCGGCATCCCGCCCAGGCTCACGCCCGCCACGGTCGATCCGTGATAGGCCAGCGTGCGGCTGATGATCGTGCGCTTGGCCGGCTTGCCCAGCAGCTTCCAGTAATAGCGCGCGATGCGCACGATCACGTCGTTCGCCTCCGAGCCGGAATTGGCGAAAGTGAAATGGTCCAGCCCCGGCGGGGTGAGCCCGGCCAGCGTCTCGGCCAGCTCGATCATCGCCGGCACCGCGCTCTGGAAATGGTTGTTGTAATAAGGCAGCCGGTCCATCTGCGCCTTGGCCGCGTCGGACAGTTCCTTGCGGCCGTAACCGATATTCACGCACCACAGCCCGGCCATGCCGTCCAGTATCCTGCGCCCGTCATTGTCCCACACGCAGGAGCCTTCGCCGCGCACGATGATGCGCGATCCCTGCTCCAGGATCAGCCCGGGGTCGGTGAAAGAATGGAGATGGTGGCGCGCATCCCGCGCCTGCCACTCGGCGGTGGGCACCGAATTGTTGGTGAGTATCGAGCTGGCCATCAGCGCAAGGCCTCCAGAACCGAATTGAAGAAGTCGTTATCGAGGATCGCTTCGGAATGTTGCGGCTTGGCCCGCGAGCTCAGCACGCAGATCAGGATGTCCTCGCGCGGGTTCATGTAGAGATACTGGCCGAAGATGCCCCGCGCGGAAAAAGCTCCGTCCTCCAGCGAGCCGGAGAAGTCCGGCACCACCCACCACATATAGCCGTAGTCGAGCCGTTCCCTGCCGATCATGCGCGATCCGCACGCCTCGCGCAGCCAGCCTTCGGGCAGCACGCGCTCCCCGCCGATCGTGCCGTCGCCCATGGCGAAGCGCCCGAAGCGGGCGAAGTCGCGCAAGGTGGCGCTGATGCCGCTGCCCGCGACCTCCAGCCCTTCCGGGGCTTCGAGCCACCAATAGGCGTCCTGCTCCATGCCCAGGCGCGACCAGAGCTTCTCGGACAGGTAGTCCGACAGCCACTTGCCGGTAGCGGCATGGACCAGCGCGCCCACCACATGGGTCTCGCCGGTGGAATAGTTCCAGCGCGTGCCCGGCTCCGCCACGCGGGGAAGCGACGACATATAGCGCAGGATCGCCCCCGGGCGCTGCTGGAGCTGCAGCTCCAGCATCCGCCGTCGCTCCGACCGGGGATCGAGATGGAGATCGTCCCACTTCACGCCGGAGGTCATCTGCAGCAGGTGGCGGATGGACACGCCGTCATATCCCCCGCCCTTCAGTTCGGGCAGGTAATCGGTCAGCGGCTGCTCGACGCTGCCGATGAAGCCGTCCCGGATCGCCGCGCCGACCAGCGTGGCGGCAACGGATTTCGCCATCGACATGGAGACCCAATGCGTCTCCGGAGTCAGCCCCAGCTCGTATTGTTCATGGACCACCTTGCCGCGGTGGCAGATCAGCAGCCCCGCCACGCGGTTGCGGAAGACATAGTCGTAAAGATCGTATTCGCGCCCATTGCCGCGGATCACGAGATCGTCCAGCTGGCGCTCGGCGGCATAGGCAAAGGGGCTCACTTCGCCCGCGCGGCGGATGGTGCGGACGGGGAAGGCCTGATGGGTGCGGCGCAGAACGTCCACCTGCGCGGCCGGCATCAGCTTTCCGGCATAGAGCGGGGTGATCAGATCCACCCAGTCGCCCAGGCCGGCTTCGCTGCCCTCGGCCCGACCCTGCGGCAGCACGGCCCGCGCATCGGAAACGGTCAAAGCTATTCCCCCTGAGAAACCTGTCGAACGGTGTCCCCAGCTATCCCTACAGCGCCGCGCGGCTAAGGTGCGAAGGGCGGGAAAGGCGTTGCGCCCAGCGCACCACCTTGAACAAAGGGGCTTTTTCGGGGGTTTTCGGGGGGTCAGGCGGGGCCGGTCCGATATACCCCTTTCGTCATTGCGAGCGCAGCGAAGCAATCCAGGACGGTTGCATGAGGCCCTGGATTGCCGCGGGGCCTGCGGCCCCTCGCAATGACGAAGGCGGGTCGCCCCCGGCCCCTACCGCGCCGCCACCTGCAGCGGCAGGACTTCCCCCGCCGATTTGCGATCCGCGAACTCGCGCGCCAGCTCATCCTTCAGCCAGCGCAGGTAGCGGCGGATGAGCGGAGTGTCACCGCTGCCGGAGCGAACGAAAGCGTAGTATTTGCCGAAACTGTAAGGCTGGAACGCCGGATTGCCCCGGCCGATCTCGATCAGGTCGCCCGAGGCCAGCGCCGCCTGCCCCACCAGGGCGTTGACCAGCGCGATCCCCCGCCCGTGGAGCGCAGCGTCCAGCGTGAGGTGCCCCTGCGAAAGCCGGGGGCCAGTGAGGTCCACCTCGTCATAAACGCCGTGGACGGCCAGCCAGTGGCCCCAGCTGTCGAAATCATATTCGTGGAGCAGCCGGTGACTCAGCAGGTCGCGCGGATGGTCGATCGGCAGCGATTCGGCGAGATAGGCCGGGCTGGCGACCGCGACCACCGCCACTCTCGCCACTTCCTCGCACTCCGCGCCCGGCGGCACCTTCACATCGGTGCGATAGACGGGGACGAAGCGGATCTCGATGTCGGATTCGCTGGGAAAGACCGGCAGGTTGCGATCCAGCGAGCGCAGCTCGATCTCCACGTCGGGATTGTTCTTCTCGAACATGCCCACCCGGCGCGACATCCAGTGCAGTGCGAAACCGGGCGAGCAGGAGATGTAGAGATGATGGTGATGCCCCCGCCGCATCAGGTCGATGGTGGAGGCCGCGATCGCGTCCATCGCGGCGGCGATGTCGCGGTGATAGCGGCGCGCATCCTCGGTCAGCGCCACTCCGCGCGCGGTGCGTTCGATCAGCCGCGCGCCGGTCCATTGCTCCAGCGCCTTGAGGTGGCGGCTGATGACGGCATGGTCCCGCCCCAGGCTGCGCGCGGCCTGGCGCACGCCGCCCAGCCGCGCCACGGCGTCGAAGGCGCGCAGGGCCTCGAAGGGCGGGATCGTCTTGCGGGACGGCGGAGTGTAGGCTGCGGCCCGATCGTCGTCGTCATGCGTTTCCAATGCGCGCATCTCCCGTAACGGCAGGGGCCGCCGCTTCGGGATGCGTCTCGCCGAACCGCCGGCTGAAAGGGCGATACAGCGCCAGGATCAGGATCGCGCCGCTCACGCCGATTGCCGCATGTAACAACCAGAAGGCCGGTGGTTGCAAGGGTTCATAGAAGCGGCCGAGCCAGCCGGCGAAGATTCCGGCCAGGAACAGGCCGATATAATAGCCGCCCGCCATCATCGAGCGGAGCCGGAACGGGGCGACTCGCACCACCAGCGCCAGCGCCACGGGCGCGGTGAGGAGATAGCCCACCCCGATCACGAAATGGAACACCAGCGGCCAGGCGATCGGCACCTTCCCGCTGCCCGCCGCCCATTGCCCCAGGGCGAGCAGCACGCATCCCGCGCCGAAGACCGCGCAGCCCAGCGCCAGCTTGGCCAGCTCGGAAGGCTCCGCCTTCCGCTTCGCCAGGCCCCGGAACAGGCGCATCAGCACGGGGGTGAGCAGCAGCACGGCCACCGCGTCGAGCGACTGGAACCACGTCACCGGCACGCTCAGCCCTCCGCCGATCCCCAGATCGACATGGTCGCGCAGCCAGATGGGATAGGTGTTCCAGATCTGCGACTGCACGGTCCAGAACAGGGAGGTGATCGCGATCAGCACCCACAGGGCGATCACCGTCTTCACCTCCTCTCGGGTGAGCGGTTGCCGGGCCTTTGCCTGGTCCTGCCGGGGAGGCTCGCGCAGATAGGGCAAGCCCCGCAAATAGACCGCGATGCCGATCAGCATGCCGAAGCCGGCGGCGGTGAAGCCGTAGTGCCAGCCATAGACCTCGCCCAGCGTGCCGCAGACCAGCGGGGCGAGGAAGGCCCCCACCACCACCGAGGTGATGTAGAGCGTGTAGCCGTCGTCATGCCGCCGGTCCCCTTCCGGGTAGAGCGCGCCGACCTGCGCCGCGAGATTGCCCTTGAGCAGCCCCGCGCCGACGATGATCGCGCCTATCGCAGGCAGGAAGGCGGCTTCGAACGCCATCAGGAAATGCCCGCAGGCCAGCAGCACCGCCCCGCCGAGGACGGCCCGCGTCTTGCCGGTCAGCTGGTCTCCGATCCAGCCGCCCACGATCGGGCAGAAATAGACCAGCGCCACATAGATGCCGAACAGCTGCGCGGCGAGCGCCTGGGTGGAAAGGGGGCCGGTCACGCCTTCCACCACGGCGCGCAGCTGGGCAAAGCCCCACACGCCTTCCACCGTGCCGGACTTGAGCAGGCTGCCGGTCATGTAGAGCATCAGCAGCGCCTGCATCCCGTAGAACGAGAAGCGTTCCCACATCTCGGTGAGCACGATGTAGGTCAGTCCGCGCGGATGGCCGAAGAGGTCGGGGGGCGGATTGCCCGCTTCGGGGGATGCGGCCATCGGGGAACTCCGGAAAGCAGGAAGCCCGCACCTGGGGAGGAGCGGGCTTCGTGAGGTTAGATCAGAAATCGCGCGAAAGGACGATCCCGAAGGTTCGCGGTTTGGTGCGCGACGATTGCTGCCACGCCTGGTAGGGATCGACCTGGCGGTTCTCATTGGTGATGTTGGTGGCGTAGAGTTCCACCTTCACCAGCGAGAAATCGGCCCCGATACGCGCGTTGAGCAGCGGAATCTCCTGCGAGCACTGGATGCGCGGCACCAGGATGGAGCTGTCGGAAGCGCAGGTCTTGTCGCGATAGCTGAAATCGAGGTGGAGGAAGGCGGGGATGTCGGGCGTGAGATCGAAATCGAAATCGCCCGCCACGCTGAAGGTCAGCTTGGGCGCGTAGTCACCGGGGTCGCCCACCTCGACATTGGTGGATTCACCTTCCTCGATGTCGAGCTTGGTGACTTCGCTATGGGTGTAGGCAGCCATCGCGGTGAGGCGGAACTGCGGCGTCACCGCCCAGTCCAGGCTGCCTTCCACGCCGTAGATCTCGAGCTGGCCGATATTGCGGGTGAGCGAGACGAACCCGCCGCCATCGTCGAAATTGAAGAACTGGCCGGTGCGCAGCGCGTCGTCATAGACCGAATAGAAGGCGGCCAGGTCGAACTGCAGCGCCCCGTCCGCCGTGCGGCCCTTGGTGCCCAGCTCGAAATTGGTCAGCTTCTCCGGCTTGTAGGGCGGCAACCCTTCGGTGTTGAACCCGCCGGAACGGAACCCGCGCGAGACGTTGCCGTAGAGGTTCCATTCCTCGCCCAGCGCATAGGTGAAATAGATCCGCGGATCGGTGGACTTGAAATTGGCCTTCTGGGTGACGCCGCCGTTCCACTGGGTCACGTCGTCGGTGAAGGTGCGCACGCCCGCGCCCACGGTCAGCCGGTCGGTGAAGCGGTAGGAGACATCGGCGAAGCCCGACCAGGATTCCGACGTGTCGATATCCTGGTAGACGAACGGATAAGTTCCGCCCGCGTAATAGGAGATGCCTTCGTCATACAGGTCGGACTTGGCGTCGCGGTAATAGACGCCCACCGTATATTGCAGCGGTCCGTTCCCGCTGGAGGTCAGGCGCAGTTCCTGGGTGAACTGGCGCGCCTTGTCGCGGATGCCGTCGAAGCCTTCGTTCTGCACCGTGTAGGGCGTCTGCGGCCCGGCGATATAGGTGGTGTAGTAATTGCGGTTGAGCCGGACATAGCTGGTGGAGCTGGTCAGCGTCGCGAAGTCGAAATGATAGTTCGCGGTGAGGTTGTAGATCCAGGAGCGGTCCTTGCGCGGCTCGGGCAGCAGGTCGTAGTCCGGGCTCAGCGGCACCGGGCGGGTGCGGTCGGGGTTCTCGTAATCGAGGCCGAACAGGCTGCTCATGCGATAGAGCGCCACGGTGCCCATCATGTCGAACCGATCGCTCGGCTTGAACAGCACCTTGGCGCGGAAATTGCGGATGTCCTGGTTGTTTCCGTCCTTGATCCCCCGCGCCGGCTGGTCGATCCAGCCGCCGCCGTCCTCCAGCGTGCCGGCGATGCGCACCGCGAGCACGTCGGTCACCACCGGCAGGCTGAGCGCGCCGGAGAGCTTGAGGTTGTCCGCCCCGTCCTCGATCAGCGAGTAATCCGCCCGGGCGAAACCTTCGGGCGTCTGGAGGTTCGGGTCCTTGGTCACGAAGCGGATCGTGCCCGCCATCGCGCTCTGCCCGTAGAGGGTGCCCTGCGGGCCCTTGAGCACCTCGATCCGGTCGATGTCGAGCATCCTGAGATCGACCTGGCGGAAGCCGCCGGTGAGGGTGACGGGCACCTCGTCCATATAAGTGGAGACCATCGCGTCCGAGCCGCGGATATTGGCCGCGCCGCGCATGAACACCTGGCTGGAGCCCGGCCCGTCATAGCGCAGGATCAGGCCCGGCACGGCGTAGGAAAGCTGCTGGACGTCCTCGATCCCGCGATCGGCGATCGCATCGCCGGTCAGCGTGCTGATCTCCACCGGCACGTCGATCAGCCGCTGCTCGCGCTTCTGGGCGGTGACCACGATCACCCGGGATTCCCCTTCCGCCGCCGCGGAAGAGCCGGAAGGCGCTTCCTCCTCCGCATGGGCGGGCGCAGCCATCGCCGCCATCAGCGCCAGGAAGGAGGCGCTACAAACACCACGGCGCAGTTCATCGAGCTTCATACAAACCCCCATGTATTGTTCTGATCGAAGACTGTTGCGGCGGCCGGGAACCGAACAGGCGCGAAGGGGGTTGTCCGTGGTGCGCCGCAAGCACCACGAGCGATCAGCGGCCGCCCGCGCGCAGGCCGACCTGCGCCCACTCGCCCGGATTGATCACCAGCCTGCCCTTCTGCGCGAAGTCCAGCACCATGGGATAGCGGCCGGGGACCATGAACCGCCCCCCGTCATACGGCACCAGCTCCACCTGGCGGTCCATCGGGATGTTGAACGCCGCGCGGCCGCTCGCCTGGCCGAACAGCTTGCCGTCCTTCTCCGTCACCGTCACGCTCACGAAGTTCGAGAAGCGGTAGCTCCCGGCATAGGAGGCCAGCACGCGCGCGGGGATCGCCGGCTGCGGCCTGGCCACCGGCAGCGGGGGCTGCGGAGGCACCGAGGCCAGCACCGCGTCCCACGCCAGCTCCGAGGCGATCGCGCCGATCTCCACGCTGTTGATCGCGCCCGGCGCCGCCGGATCGGGCGCGTCGATCTCGCCGGTGGTGACGGCATAGAGCGTATCCCCGTCCCATCCGGTGGCGAAGGGCTGGATGCTGCGCCCCATCGCGGTGTGGACCTGCACCGCCAGCCGCTGCAGTTCGGAAGGGTCCATCTTCTGGTTCACCGCCACCAGCGTGACCGTGGTGTTGCGCATCCGCCCGCTCTCGCTGCCCCAGCCCGCCTTGCGGCTTTCGGGCAGGTTGCGCATCAGGTCGCTCACCGTCACGTCGGCGGGCCAGCTCGGGTCGCGATAGCAGGCGGCCAGCCGGCCCTCGCGATCCACCACCACGCCATAGGCGTTGACCACGGTGAACACCGCGATCTTCAGGTCGCCGATCTGCCGGAACGCGCCGCCCTGGCCCGAATGGGCCTTGCAGCCGAAGAAATCGCCGGTGCGGGTCATGCTGCCCGCCCCGGCCGCACCGTTGCGGAACAGCCCGGCCTGGCGGGCGCGATAGGCCGCCTGGGCCAGCTTCTTGTCGGGATAGATCTCGTTCAGCCGCCGATCGCCGTAATCGAACACGATCGCCCCCACCGCAACGGCGATCGAATCCCACACCCCGGTGTTGCGCCCGTCATCCTTGAGCGCGGTCGCCACCCCGGTGGTGGCCTCCAGCCCGTAGGCCGAGCCCCCGGCGAAGACGACCGTGTCGATGTCGTAGGTGGGATAGCCTAGCCGCAGCAGGTCGGTGTTGATCGTGCCCGGCGCACCGCCGCGCGCATCCACCGCCGCCAGCACCTTCCGGTCGAAGCTGAACACGGTCACTCCGGTGGGGCCTTCGCGATAGGCGCCGATGCCCACCTTCAGCGCCGGCCAGTCGAACCGCATCTCCGCCCCGCCGCTGTTGAGCACGGGGGCAAGGTCGTCCTGCGGATCCGGCGGCACGGCTGCCGGCGTCTGCGCCAGCCCCGGCGACGCGGCCGCCAGCAGGCCTGCAAGCAGCACGGCGAAACAATTCCTACGCGGCATGGTCACCCCTTCCTGTCCTCGGGCCGACAAGTCTGCGACAAAATGCCCCGGCCCACATTTGCAAAAACAATCACCGACGGTGCGCCTCACGCACCAGGATCGCAAATACCAGTCATTGCGAGGAGGCGAAGCCGACGACGCAATGACTTGTCTCGTTCGTATGCCGCAGGCGCAGGGATCGGTGGAGACATTCCCGCGCCCCCTTTCGTCATTCCCGCGAAGGCGGGAATCCAGTTCCAGCCGGTGCGACTGGATTCCCGCCTTCGCGGGAATGACGAGGGGGGCGAGTGGGAGTGACGGGGGCGGGGGCGATGTCCCACCCCCAAGCCGCCCCTGGTGCGCCCCCCGCACCACGCGGCGCTTCATTGGCACTTTTGGGCGGAATCCCCGATGGTAAGGCGGGAAACGAAGCATGGGGAAGCCGATGTCCGATCAATCACCACCGCCTGCCGGGCCCCGGCTGTTCCGGCCGGAGGCCTATGTTGCGCAGCAGCCGGAACGGATCGTGCGCGATTTCCCCTTCGCCACGCTGCTCTCCCCCGCCCTGCACGCCACGATGACGCCGATCCTGTTCGAGCGGGACGACGATGCCGGCACGCTGGTGGGCCACCTCGCCCGGCGCGGCGAGCATGCCCAGGCGATGCAGAGCGGGGACAGGGTGCTGGCGATCTTCGCCGGCCCGCATGCCTATGTCTCGCCCCGCTGGTATGTCGAAAAGCCGGAGGTGCCGACCTGGAACTACCTCGCCGCCCATGTACGCGGCCGGCTGGAGGTGCTGGACGACGACGCCAGCCAGCTGGCCATATTGCGCCGCACGATCGATCGGATGGAAGCCGGCGCGACCGATCCGTGGACGATCGAGCAGGCGGCGGAAGGCCGGGTGCAGTTCCTGCTGCCGATGATCCGTTCGTTCCGTATCCACGTCGATTCCATCGAAGGCACCACCAAGCTCAGCCAGCGCCATCCGGAGGAGGACCGGCGGCGGGTGGTCGCGGCCCTGCGGCAGGAGCGCGAGCCCACGATCGCGGATTTCATGGCCGCCGATCTCGACGCCGATCCCGGCCGATGAGCGGCACCCTCCGGCATCGCGTGGCCCTGCTGGGCTGCGGCCTGATCGGCGAAAGCTGGGCCGCGCTGATGACCGCCCATGGCCATGACGCCGTGCTGTGGGACCCGGCCGAAGGCGCGCTGGCCGGCATCGCGGAACGGGTGGCGGCCCTGCGCGGACAGGTCGTGATGGCGGCGGAAGCGCGCCTGCCGGAGCCGGGGCGGCTGCTGATCGCCGGCACGGCCGAGGAGGCGGCGGCCCAGGCCAGCTGGGTGCAGGAGAACGCGCCCGAGAACGCGGCGCTCAAGATCGAGCTTTATCGCCGCGTGGAGCGCGCCGCGCCTCCCGAAACGCCGATCGCCAGCAGCACGTCCTCGCTCACCTGGTCGGAGCTGGCGCCGGGGCTGGAGCGGCCCGCGCGGCTGCTCACCGCGCATCCCTTCAACCCGCCGCATCTGATGCCGCTGGTGGAGGTCTATTCGCCCGACGATGCGGTCCGCGCCGCGGCGGTGGAATTCTATGCCGGCATGGGGCGCGAGGTGGTGCTGCTGCGGCGCGACATGGTGGGGCATATCGCCAACCGCCTCTCCTCCGCCCTGTGGCGCGAAGCAGTGCATCTGGTGGCGGAAGACGTGGCGGACGTGGCCGCGATCGACGCCGCGCTGGTCCATGGGCCGGGCCTGCGCTGGTCGGTGATCGGGGCCCATCTCGCCTATCACCTGGGCGGCGGCGCGGGCGGGATCGAAGCCTATCTGCGTCATCTGGGCCCCAGCCAGGAACGCCGTTGGGCCAGCCTGGGTACACCGGCCCTCACGGCGGAGCTGTGCGAGCGGCTGGTGCGCGGAGTGGAAGCCGAAGCGGCGGGGCGCCCGATCCCCGAGCTGGCCGCACAGCGCGACCGCGCGCTGATCCGCATGCTCGCCGTGCGCCGGGAAGAGCGGAGGGAGGAGCGGGGGGATGAGCGCTGAGCCCGCGGCGCGGATCGCGCTGATCCATGCGCTGGAGGAATCGATCGCGCCCAGCCACCGGGCCTTTGCCGAGGAATGGCCGGAAGCCTGGTGCTTCGACCTGACCGACAGCTCCCTCTCGCACGACCGCGCCGCGCACGGCAGGCTGGACGGGGCGATCGCGGGCCGCATCCGCGCGCTGGCCGCCTATGCCGAAGCCGGCGAAGGCCATGGCGGGCGCACCGCCGGCATCCTGTTCACCTGCTCTGCCTTCGGCCCCGCGATCGACGCCGCGCGCGACCTTGCCGGCGTGCCGGTGCTCAAGCCCAACGAAGCCGCCTTCTGCGAGGCGGTGGACGCCGGCAGCCGGATCGGGCTGGTGGTGACCTTCGTCCCTTCGCTCGCCAGCCTCGAAGCGGAACTGCGCGCTACTGCCCTCGCGCTCGGCCGGCAGGTGGAGATACGCAGCGTTCTCGCAGAAGGAGCTCTCGCCGCACTCAAGGCCGGGGACGGCGCGGCCCACGACCGCCTGGCCGCCGAGGCGGCGCGCAGCCTGGGCGAGGTGGACGCGGTGGTGCTCGGCCAGTTCTCCCTCGCCCGCGCTGCCGGCGAGGTGCGGCGCGCCACCGCCCTCCCGGTGATCACCACCCCCCACAGCGCCGTGAGGGCGCTGCGCAAGCTATGCGGCGCTCCCCATTCCTCCCTGTCGCGAAGCAATGGGGAGGGGAGGAACCTATCTCGTCATTCCCGCGAAAGCGGGAATGACGAAGGGAATGGCGGGGGAAGAGGGAAGGCGGAAGGGTAGGCCCCCTCCCGTCATTCCCGCGAAGGCGGGAATTCAGTTCCGGCCGCAGCTCCCGGCGCTAGGCCCGGTAGCGTTCCACCCCGCCGACATAGGTGGAGAGGACCTTCGCGTTGCGGATGTCGTCGGGGTCGATCGCGGTGAGGTCGCGGTCCAGCACCACGATGTCGGCCAGCTGGCCAGGCATGATCCGGCCGAGCTGGCTTTCCTGGAAGCCGGCATAGGCGTTCTCGGCGGTGTAGCTGACCATCGCCTGCTCCACGGTGATCTTCTGGTCGGGCAGCCAGCCATGCGGATTGGCGCCGTCGATCGTCTCGCGCGTCACCGCGCCGTGGATGCCGATCACAGGGTCGAGCGGGGCCACCGGCCAGTCGGAGCCGAAGGTGACATGCGCGCCGCTGCGCACGAAGGAGCCGAAGGCATAGGTGCCGTGCAGCCGTTCCTCCCCGATGCGCTTCACCGCCCAGCGCCCGTCGTCGATCGCGTGGAACGGCTGCATCGAGGCGATCACCCCGTGCCGCACGAAGCGCGGGATGCTGGCGGGGCGCAGGTGCTGCGCGTGCTCGATGCGGAAGCGCCGGTCGCGCGGGCCGTTGGCCTGCTCCGCCTCGGCGAAGGCGTCGAGCACGTCGTCGTTCGCGCGGTCGCCGATCGCGTGCACCGCCACCTGGAGCCCGGCCCGGTCCGCTTCCAGCACGAGGCTGCGCAATTCGTCCAGCGGCAGGATGCGCACGCCCGAGAAATGGGGATCGTCGCTATAGGGTTCGTAGAACAGCGCGGTGCGCGAGCCGAGCGAGCCGTCCGCCAGCCCCTTCACCCCGCCCCAGCGCACCCATTCATCGCCCCGCCCTTCCTCGGCGATGGTCGCGGCGATCCGCTTCCAGTCCTGCAGCGGGACCATGGAATAGAACCGCATCCCCATCTCGCGCGCGATGGGGGAACGGCGCAGCGCCTCATGCGCGCGCCAGTCGATCTCGGGGATGTGGACCTGCGCCAGGCCGTGGGCGTGACCCAGCCGGATGCCCGCCGCCAGCGCCTCGGCCTCCTCTTCCGGGCTGGGGAGCGGGATCACCCCCGCGAGGAGGTCCTTCGCATTGTCCTTGAGGATGCCGGTGGGCTCGCCCGCGGCGTCGCGCACGATCACTCCGCCGGCGGGATCGGGCGTGTTGCGGTCGATCCCGGCAAGCTTGAGCGCCACTGAATTGAGCAGCAGCATGTGCAGATCGGTGCGCGGCACGGCCACCGGGGTCTCGGGGGTGACCGCATCGATCCACTCCTTCGTCGGCAGCTCGCCGCCCAGCCGCTGCTCGTCCCACCCCTGGCCCAGGATCCAGCGGCCGGGATTGGCCCGCGCCGTGCGGCCGATCAGCTCGGCGAACTCGGCCCGGCTCTTGGCCGCGAGCAGGTCCGGCTGGGCGAGCGAGAGCGAGGCCTTGAGGAAATGGGTGTGGTTGTCGATGAAGGCGGGCATGGCGAAGGCGCCGTCGAGCTCAACCCGCTTCGTGCGGGCGGTGATGCCGGGGCGCACCGCCTCTTCCCCCAGCGCGACGATCCGGCCGGCGAGGATACCGACGGCGTCCACCCGCGGAAGCTGCGGCAGGCCGGTCCACACCGTGCCGCCGACCAATGCCAGGTCGAGCCCGGCCTCGGCCACGGCGGCGGCGCGCAGGGGCCCTTCCGCCAGCATCATCGCCGCGCCCGCCCCGAGGAACCGCCTCCGCCCGATCCTGATCACCGCCCTGCCCTCCTGCCTAACATGGGCGCCAGACTGGCGGACGGGCGATGGGTGTCAATGGTCCAGTTCTTGCGGCAAATCCCGCAAGCCGGCCCCCTCCCCGGCCGCCAGCGGGGGGCCGGGGAGGGGCCCGGAAGGGGCTTGGGGGGAGGAGGGGGCCGGAAAACTCACATTCGTCACACGGGTGAATTTGCAGAAGATAAACCCCCTCCCTGCTATTCTCCTTCCATGCCCAAGCCCGCCCGAGTCCCGATCGGCAAGCGCGTCGCCCCGGCGCGTTTCCTTCTGTTCGCCGCCGCGCTCGTGACCGCGACATGCGCCGCAGCCGCAACGGGCATCGAAGCGCGCTTCGCCCCGCTGATCGGCTTCGACGCGGCGGCCTTCCTCTTCATCCTCACCGCCGTGCCGCTGCTGAACGCCGATGCTCAGTTCATGCGCCGCGCAGCCGAGCGCAACGACGCCAACCGCGCCGGGCTTCTCGCCATCAGCGTGCTGCTCTCGCTGGTGATCCTGATCGCGCTCGGCGCCCTCGTCGCGGACAGCAGCACGCCGCGCTCGACGGGGGAAGCGGCGATCATCGTCGTCACCCTCCTGCTCTCCTGGCTGTTCGCCAACGTCGTCTTCACCCTGCACTACGCCCACCTGTTCTACCTGCAGCGCGACGGAGGCGATCGCCGCGGGCTCGAGATTCCGGGCACGACGGAGCCGGATTACTGGGACTTCCTCTATTTCAGCTTCACCCTCGGCATGACCTTCCAGACCTCCGACGTATCGATCCCGGGGCGGTACATGCGCAAGGTCGCGCTGGGTCAGTGCATGGCGGCCTTCGTGTTCAACATGGGCATCCTGGCCTTCACGGTGAATGCGCTTGGCGGCTGAACCGGCGTCACCCGGACGATGCGGAGAGATATTGGCTAGGCGCCACTCCGAAGGTGCGCCGGAACATGGCCGCGAAGCCGCTGGTGCTTTCATAGCCCACGTCGAACGCGACCTGGGTGATCGAAGCCCCCGCCGCCAGCATGGACAGCGCCTCCATCAGCCGCACCTGCTGGCGCCACACGGCAAGGCCCATCCCGGTCTCCTGCCTGAAGGCGCGCGTGAAGGTGCGCCGCCCCATGCCGGCGATCTTGGCCCAATCGTCGATGTCCCGCGGATCGGCCGGAGTGGCCAATATGGCGTTGCACACCCGCAGCAGCCGGCGATCGGAGGGCATGTTCACCTGGTAAGGGGCATCGGGCATCCGCTCGATCTCCTCCAGCAGCAGGGCGATGATGCGCCCCTCCCTGCCCTCCATGTCGTAAAGCGGCGGGAACTCCACCGCCTCGAGGATCAGCGCCCGCAGGAAGTCGGACACCTCGAACACGCGGCAATCACCTCGCCGCCCCTTGCCTTGTGGTGCAAGATAGAGCGTGCGAAGCGAAACCGCGCCGCGGCAGGCCACTTCGTGCTGGGTTCCGGCGGGAAGCCACACCGCGCGCTGGGGCGGCACCACGAAGCTCACCTCGGGCGTGCGCACCGCCATCACCCCGGAGGATGCGTAAAGAATCTGCACGTGATCGTGGCTGTGCATGGTATCGACGAAGCCAGCCGGATATTCATCGCGCAAGGCGACGACCGGCCGATCGCTCGACAACACCTCCTCGCTGCGCCTCATGGCCCGTTCCCGACAGATTACGACCAATCCCGTCATAGTGGCCTTTGCGAGCCGTTTGGCAACGCCTTTGCGCGCAAGGCCTGTCTTTGCCGGTCATTGGCCCGATCAGATGGCTGCGGGCCGCTCTCTTTGACTATCAGGAAGCGCGTCACGAACGGATCGTGGAGGAGTGAGCGTGCCGAACGATATCGAACCCGGGAGAACCGATCCCCTCGATCGCGATATCCGGCGCTTCGTCGATACGATCAGCGCGACTTATGCAAGCCTTGCGGGCGACGCCTCCCACGGCATGGCGGCGCGGCGCGAAGTGGCGGAGCGCGTGCGCCTGGAATGGCGCAGCGGCGGCCCGGTGATGGCGGAAACGCGCGAATTGCGGATGGGGGCGCTGCGGCTTCGATTGCATCGCCCCACCCTCTCGCCCGCGCTCCCGGTGATGCTCTACATCCACGGCGGCGGCTGGACGGTTTTCAGCATCGACACGCATGACCGCCTGATGCGCGAATATGCCGCGCGGGCAGGCATCGCCGTGATCGGGATCGATTACAGCCTCTCGCCCGAGAACAAGTTTCCCAAGGCGCTGGAGGAGATCGTCGCCGCGCTCGAATGGATCGAAATCCATGCGGCGGACCTGCAAGTGGATGCGCGGCGGATGATCCTGGGCGGGGATTCCGCCGGCGCCAACCTGGCGGTCGCGGCAAGCCTGCTAAGGCGCGACTGCGGGATGCCGGCCTTGAGCGGAATGGTGCTGAACTATGGCGCCTTCTCTCCCGAGGCGACCGAGAGCTACCGGCGGTTCAACGGCCCCGCCTTTCCCCTCGAAGCAGCCGAGATGGACGATTTCTGGGCAAACTATGTCGAAAGCCCCGATGATCTCTCCAACCCCCTCGTCGCCCCCCTGCGCGCCGATCTGCACGGCCTGCCACCTGCCTTTCTCGCCATCGCGGAATGCGACATCCTGGCCGACTGCAACCACGCCATGGCCGAAAAGCTCGCCGCCGCCGGAGTGCCGGTGAGGGCGGAGACATATCGGGGGGCGGCGCATAGCTTCTTGGAAGCGGTCTCGATCGCCCCGCTCGCCGGGCAGGCGCTGGACGATCAGGCCACCTGGATTGCGGAAACGCTGGCGAGAGCCGAGGCAAAGGAAGGCCTCGACGCCTAGAGGCTCCCCTCCGCTTTCGTCATGCCAGCGAAAGCTGGTATCTCGGCCTTTGCGCTGCCGCCTGAGACCCCAGCTTTCGCTGGGGTGACGGCGGAGAAGGTTCCTCGTCCTACTCGAGTAGGCGGGAAGCCGGCCGCTGCGGTTGCAGCCCGCTTCCCGCCCGATCTCACTTCAAGGCCATCCGCAGGGTGGCGCCGATCGTGCGCGGCCGAGTGACCGAGCCGGCGAAGGAGAACGGCGCGTTGAGGATGCCGTAGGTATCGGTCAGGTTCTTGACGTAGACCGCCAGCTCCACACCGGGGGAGACTTCGGCCGAAGCGTTGAAGTCGATGATGTGGTAATCCCCCTTCTCCAGCGTCGCCCCGAACGCCACCGGCGCAGCCGAGAGGTAGCGGTGGGAGAAGCCGAAGCGCGGCTTGAGCGGTGAATCCGCGAAGCTGAACTCCACCTGGTTGGCGATCGTCCAAGGCGATGCGCCCGGCAGGCGAGTGCCGGCCGCATAGCCGCCTCCGGCAGCGAAGCTGTCGGGCAGCAGTTCGGAGAGCCGGGCGTCGTTATAGGAAACGCTGCTCGTCAGGCTGAGGAACGAAGTGGGGCGGATATTCAGCACCGCTTCCACACCGTCGATATCCGCGCCTCCGCCGTTCACGGTGTAGGCATCGTAATCGACAGGCGTATAGAGGCGGGCCTGCATGCCGTCCCAATCGATGTGGTAGGCCGTGACGTCGAGCGTCACCTGCCCGGGGATCGCATCGATCCGCGTGCCGATCTCGAAGTTCTTGGTGCTGTCGCTTTCGAAGCTGAGCGGCGCGCCGGACGCCACGGCATAGACGTTGGTCCCGCCGAGTCTGAACCCTTCGGAATAAAGGGCATAGATCATGAAATTGCTGCTCGGCTTGTAGGTCAGCGACACCTTCGGGATGAAGTTCGATTCCTTCTTTTCGCCCGGCTGATAGTCGAAGGGTGGGATCAGCGCGGCGTTGGCCAGGAATTGCAGCCGCGGGGTCGACTTGTATTCGAACAGGCGACCACCGAGCGTGAGGGTGAGCACATCGGCAAAGGTGTAGGACGCTTCGCCGAACAGGGCGAGTTCCTGCACGTCGTTGTTGCTCACGGTCCGCTGCGTGAAATCGTCCGGCGCGATCACGCTGCTGGGCTGGCCGTCGAACTCCCCGGGATGGGCGTCGATATAAGCGCCGATGCCCGCGATATAAGCGTGATCGGTGCTTTCGGATTTCAGCTTGGTGTAGTTCGCGCCGACCAGCCAGGTGAAAGGCCCGTCATTCGCCGAAGTCAGGCGCAGTTCGAGATAATCGGTTTCAGACTTGCCGGTAGAGCCGGAAAGCTGCGGCGTATTGGTGCGCGGATCGATCCCGACGAAGATGGAATCGTCATACGCCAGATCGCTTTCCTTGCGGATATAGCTGCCGAGCGCGGTCAGCGTCGCGAAGCCAAGATCCTGATCCAAGCGCAGGCTGTGCAGCTGGAACTCGCTATGCTGATATTCGGGGACGTTCGTATCGCGCTCGTAGGTCTCCGGATCGGCGCCGAACACCACATAGGTCTGATCGTCGAGATCATATTCCTGATACATGCTCAGCACGGAGATCTTGGTCGTTTCCGTGGGCGTCCACACCAGCGAGCCGCGCAGACCGCGCACTCTGAGATCGTTGCTGCCCTTGTCCCCGGTGCCGACATTGTCGAGATAGCCGGCATCGTAGCGCTCCAGGCCCACGATGCGCAGGGCGAGCTTGTCGGGCACGATCGGCACGTTGATCATGCCCTTATAGGCGTAATTGACCTCGCCCGCGCGGCGGGTGGAGGAAATCGTGCCTTCGAAGGCGGCATCACGGCCCGAAGCATCGGCCTGCTTGACGACATAATCGACCGCGCCGCCAAGCGAGGAGGAACCGAACAGCGTGCCCTGCGGGCCGCGCAACACCTCCACGCGCTCGAGATCGAACGTGTCGACATCGGGGATGACCAGCGGGAAGCCCGGTTCGACCAACGGGATTTCATTGAGGTAGTAGCCGGTCGTCGCCTGGTTGGCCTCGTGATAGGTGGTCGAGGCGATGCCACGGATCACCACTTCCGAAACACCCGGCTGGTAATCGTTGAACACCACGCCGGGAACGCGGGTGATATAGTCGGACAGGCTTTGCGCGTTGAGCTGCTGGAGCTGCTCATCGGTGACGGCGGACACCGATCCGGAGACATCGCGCAACGTCTCGTTGCGCTTCGTGGCCGACACGATGATCTCTTCATTGCCCGTTGCGCCGGACTGGGCCTGGGCGATGGAGCCGGTTCCCAGAGCCAGCATGGACATGCTGCCGGCAAGAGCGATCCTGACGGATAGTATAGTCATGTTAGGTGCTCCCTGTGCTTGTTATGCTCACAGGCTATCACTTTTGTGCACCGCAACGGCGAAGGGTCGGGCCAGTTATATCAACGATCGGGCCAGTCGGGTCATTTGCCGGTCGCAATCGGGCTGGAAGGCGGTAGAAATTGGCCCGATCAGCGGCTTCGGGGGCCTGTTCGGCGCGGTTCCGCCCAAGGCAACGCATATGGTAGGGCTTTGGCCGATAGGGGCGGAAGGATGGCGATGAGCAATTTGGGTCGCTTGGGCAGGCGCGGCTTCCTCACCGGTGCCGCCTCGAGCGCATTGCTGCTGGGCGCTCAGACCCGCGCCGCAGGGTCTAAGCCGCACACGAGCGAGCAGAGCCGCTGGCCGGATGTCGAACCCCCGCATCCCGATCGCATCTCACACCCGATCGAGCAGCTCGGCCGGGAGCGCGACGACGTCTATTCCTGGATGAAGTTCGTCCCGAAATCGGGCGTGCGTTCCGAAGACAACCTGCCCGATGCGATCGCCCGGCATCTCGCGGCCGAGAACCGCTATGCCGAAGCGATCCTGGCCCCCCTGCACCACGAACGGGAAGCACTGCTGCGGTTGATGCTGACACGCGCCTCCAGCGGCGTGGAGCCGCCGCCACTGCTGCAGGACGGGTGGGAATATACTACTGCCATCCCGCCCGGTGGCGTGCATCCCATCCATGTGCGCCGCAAGGCGAGCAAACCGCCGGAAGTGCTGGTCGACGATGCCGATCGCGCGGCGGGGCAGGCCTACTACCGCAGCACGGACCATCAACCGAGCCCCGACCATAGCTTTTTCGCCTGGGCCGAAGACGTGATCGGCAACGACCGGCACCGCATCCTGGTGCGCGACAACCGGTCGGGAGAGCTGCGCGTGCTGGTGGAGAAGGATGCCTATGGCTATGGCGGGCTCGCTTTCTCCCCTTCTTCCCGCTGGCTGTTCTGGATCTGGCGCGACGCGCGCAACCGCCCCACGCGGCTCTACCGCACGGCGGTGGACGGCAGCGCCACAGCGCTGGTCTATGAGGAAAAGGACCCGGCGATCTTCATGAGTCTGAAGCGTACGGCGGCGGACGGCTTCATCGCACTGACCCTCTCCGGCCCGGAGACCGCGGAAGTCCGGCTGGTTCCCGCCGATGACGAGACGGCGGAGCCGATCGTGGTGGCCGCACGCCGAACCGGCGTCCTGTACGATATCGATGAATGGGACGGCGATCTGGTGTCGCTGACCGATGCCGATGGTGCGTTCGACCAGAAGATCCTCCGCCTCGATCGCAAGAGCTTCAAGGTGCTGGAAACGCTCGTTCCGCATCGGCCCGGCGTGCCCATCCTTTCCATCATGCCTTTCCGTACCGCCCTCGTCCGGCTGGAGCGGGCGGACGGGCTGCACAGGCTGGTGATCCATCCCAAGGGTGGGCCTGAGCGGACCATCGCATTCGACGAGGCCGCCTACGCCATCGAACTGCCCGCCGGGCAGGACTATTCCGCCGGCGAGGTGATGATCGTCCACCAGTCGCCCAAATCGCCGCGCCGGTGGATCATGGTGGACCTCGCGAGCGGAGCGCAGAGGGTCGTTCAACAGGAGCAGCCGGCGGACTTCGATCCCGACGATTATGTGGTCGAGCGCCTTTTCGCCCCGGCCCCTGACGGCGAGACGGTGCCGATCACCCTGCTATCCCGCAAGGACGCCCCCAGGGACGGCGGCGCTCCCCTGCTGCTCTACGGCTATGGGGCCTATGGCGTCCCGAGCGAGCCAGAATTCTCCGTGCCGGCCACGGTGCTGGTCGATCGCGGCTGGCGCTATGCCATCGCCCATGTGCGGGGAGGCTCCGAGAAGGGGAAGCGCTGGTTCCTGGAAGGGCGCAGGTTCTCCAAGCGCAACAGCTTCACCGATTTCTTGGCCTGCGCGCAGCATCTCTGCCGGGAGAGATATTCCACGCCGCGCCGCGTGGTCGCCTTCGGGCTTTCGGCCGGCGGCCTGCTGGTCGGGGCCAGCATGAACATCGCGCCGGAGCTGTGGGGCGGCGTCGTTGCCAAGGTTCCCTTCGTCGACATGCTCAACACGATGAGCGATGCCGACCATCCGCTGGTGCCGCTCTTCCGCCCCGATTGGGGCGATCCGCTGGCCGATCCGCAAGCCTATGATTATATCGCGTCTATCTCCCCCTACGAGAACGTCCATCCCGCCCCCTATCCGCCGCTTCTCTGCACGGCGGGGCTGAAGGATGACCGCGTTTCCTACTGGGAGCCAGCCAAGCTGGTCGCCGAAGTCCGCTACCGTTCGACCTCGGGCAATCCGGCAATGCTGCTGACCGACATGCATTCGGGCCACCAGGGCAGCGCCGACATGCGCAGCGAGTTCACGGAGAAGGCGCTGTTCTGGGCGTTTGCGGAACGCTGCGTGTCCTGATCCCCCACCAGCCCAGGGCAAAGCCCAGCACGATCAGGACGAGATCGACCGTCCAGGCGACCGGGTCACCGCCCATGCGCAACAGCAGATGCGCACCGCCAGCGGCCGTCAGGGCCGCCGCAGTCAGAAGCTTCAGCCCTCGCGAGAGGGCGGGAGGCTCGAACCGGATCGCCGCCGCCAGCGCAGCCAGGCTGACCCCACCCCAGACGGCGACCAGCGCCCCTATCGAAACGGCAGGGCTTACCGCCGCCACAGCCGCGCCGAGCGCCAGCGCGGCGGGCTGGCCCCAGACCACGCTGGTCCAGACCCGTTCCCATCCGGGCGCGGGATTGCGCTTGTCGCGCCGCCGGGCGAGCCAGATCGTCACCCCGCTCGCCGCCAGATAGGTCAGGCCCAGCCCGAGCAGCGCATAGGCGACCTTGATCACACCGCCGCCGAACCAGCCGAAATGCACCTTGCCCAGCGAAGCGAGTATGTTCTCGCCCAGATTGTTGTCCCCCGCGCGCCGCGCATGGTAGAGGCCGGAGCGGTCGAAAGCGAAGGTGTCCGTATTGGCCAGGCGGCTGTCGTCATGCGTGACATTGAACAGTGCAGCGCCGCCCCTTTCCGTCGGATGTTCAAGCATCACCAGTTCCACCCGCCCATCCGGAACCTGCTTGCGCAATTCGGCGAACATCGGGACCAGGTCGATCACCGGAGCGGGGCGAGCATCCTCCTTGGGCTCGGCGGGCAGGAACAACTCATAGACCTTGCCCACGTCACCCTGGAACAACGCGATGCCCAGCACGCCCACGATCAACGTGGTGAGGCCCAATAACGCTCCGGTAAGCGACACGGCCACGTGGAACGGCAGCGCCCATACGCCCAACCGGTTGTGCAGATCGGCTTCCTGCAAGCGCCTGGAGCCGCCCAGCCGAAGATGGAAGGCATCCCGGAATATGCGGGGATGCGCGAGGATGCCCGAGATGAGCGAGGAAAGCAGCGCCACCCCGGTCAGCCCCACAAGAAACAGCCCCCAGCTCTGCGGCAAGTGCAGGTTGATATGGAGGCGGGTGATGAATTGGGTCCAGGGCGTGCGCACCTCGCCCACCAGCCTGCCTTCGGCATCGGCGATCCAGCCCGGCCCCTCGCCTTCGAGGCTTAGGGTCAGATGCGGCAAGGCAGGGCTGGGCATCCGAATATAGGCATGCCCGACATTGGTCCCGGCTTGCGCCACCATCGCTTCCAACGCCGATTGCACCGCCTGCGGGGAAGCGCTTTCGAGGCGCGGTGCATCTGCTTGCTCCCAGCGTTCGAACTCCTGCGCGAAGACGGCGATGCTGCCTGTGAGGCACACGAGGTAGATCGCCGCCGCGAAGGCCAGCCCCAGCCCGCTATGCCCCTTGAGGACGGCACGCACGAAATCGGCCGGTACGCGCGATAGGAGGGGCTTGCGGGGCTCGCGGGCCATCTTGCCGGTATTCATGCGAAGCCCTTGAGGATAGCGAGGCCGAAACCGGCCAGCGCAGTGCCCACGAGCACGGCCGTGGCACGCAGGATGCGGCTGTCGGCCAGCGTCCACGCCATGGCCCCGCCCCATACGACCGGAACGATCAGCCCGCCGATCAGCAGCCGGGTCTGCGGCTCACCGGGGATCCACACCGCATAGCATATGCCGATAGCCATCGCGGCGACCATCCCGATCGGCCCCGCGAGCAGCCAGCGCAGGGTTGTCCGCCACCGGGTGGTCGGCCGCTCGACCGGCTCGGACGCAAGGCTGCCCGAGCCTCCCCGCGCAGCCTTGGCCGCCCTGACCGTAGCCCCGCTCGCCACTACGGCGAGAGCGGCCACCGAAACGAGCGCGACCGCAATGAACGGCCCCCGTACGGGGCCCAGCACCCAGGCGGGCCAAACCAGGTTCGCGACAAGCACGGCCCAGCCCGCCAGACGGGCATGCCGGCCTTCGTCTCCCCGCGCACGCCAGGCCTTGCGCAGCAGCCATGCGCCGAGCATGCCACCCGCCAGCACGGCGGGGCTGGCAAGGAGCACGGCATCTACCATCGCACTTCCAGCGCGACGCCCGGCACACGCGGATTGCCGGGCACGGCATTCGCGAAGGCGGACAGGCTCCCGCGCTCCCTTTCGCAAGCGATTCCGCGAACAAGCGTGATCGGGCCCCGAGAAGCCAGAATGACATTTCCCATATGGATTACCCTCGCGCGCGACCTATATACACGGTTATTGCAAGTCAATATCAACAAAAACGGCTAACGGAACCCGGTGCCATGGCGAAACCCTTGATCGATAGTGTCGCTGCGCTGGAGCAGGTGGTGGGGCGCAAGCCGGCCGGCATCGACCTCAAGGTGATCGACCATCTCGACGATTGCGCCCTGCGCTGGATCGCCTGCTCGCCACTGATGTTCGCAGGGTTCGGCGGCAACGCGATCGGCGTGACCCTGGGCGGCGGCGAGCCGGGCTTCGCCCATGCCGCACGCGGCGAGCTTCGCCTGCCTGCAGGGACGCTCGATGATCCTTCCCTTGCCCGTCCCGGATGCGGATTCGGCTCGCTGTTCCTGGTTCCGGGAATAGGAGAGGCCCTGAGGGTCAACGGGCGAGTGACCAAGGCGGAAGGCAGCGAGATCGCGATCGCGGTCGAGGAATGTTACATGCATTGCGCGAAAGCGCTGATCCGCTCGGCCTTCTGGTCAGCGCAGCCGGACGCGGCGGCACCGGCGCCTGCAAGGCAATTCGTGGCCGAAAGCGCCTTCATGGCGCTGGCGACCTGCGACGCGGACGGCAATGTCGACCTCAGCCCGAAAGGCGATCCGCCCGGCCGCATGGCCTTGCTCGACGAAACCGGCACCCTGCATTTCGCTGACCGGCCCGGCAACCGCCGCACCGACAGCTTCCGCAACATCCTGACCCAGCCTGGAATCGCAGGCGCCCTGCTGATCCCCGGCGCGTGCGAGGTCGCGCTGTTCCAGGGCGTAGCCCGGCTCACGACCGATGAGGCGGAGCGCGAACGGTTCACTGTGAACGATCGGGTCCCGCTTCTGGTAGTGGATGTGGAAGATGCGCGGGTGGAAAAACGCCACAGCCCGGCGCTGCAAAAGGCCAGGCTATGGCCCTCGCGCCCCGCCCCTGAAGATCTGGACGCGGCGGAGATATTCACCGCCCATCTCAAGCTGAACAAGGACAAGAGCCTGAGCGCCCGGATCGCGAGCGCCGCCGTCTCCGTTCCAGGCCTGATGCGCAAGGGTCTGGAGCGGGACTACAAGTCCAACCTCTACTGAGCCGGCCGCCGGCCTCGGAGATCAGCGGCTTTCCCTGCTCCCGCGCGGCTTGTCGCCCTCCTTTCGCCTCGCTTCCCCCCGGGTCACGAGGAATACCGACAGCAGAGCGCCGATGGTGGAATAGCCAGCCAGCAGGATCATCGCCCGTCCGAAATCGGACCCGATCCAGCCAAACAGGAAAGCGGTGGCGAGCAGAGCCCAGCCGCCGATCCTCAGCGTGCGGGATTGGCGGGCATCGAGCTGACGGCCGAACAATCCCCGCTGATAGCGCTTCAATCCCGCGCAAAGCGCCAGGAAAGCAGCCGCCGACAGCAGCAGAAGAGCGAGGTGCAGGATCATGCCGGGGCCTTCCGCCTCCCCCGCTCACGCGCCGGAGCGAGGGAGGAGGTGACCCTCAGCTTCCATGCGAGGAAGGCGAACATCCCACCGATCGCCAGCATGGTCAGCTCGAAGCCGGCAAAGATCCAGTCTCCCGCCAGCAGGCTGGCCGGAAGGTTGCGCGAAGTCGTCAACGCACTGACAAGCGGGATTGCCAGGAACAGTGCGGCGCATAGCGCGCTCAGCTCGATCCAGCCCCGCCGCGGCGAGCGCGCCAGCGAGAACAGGAACGCGCAGGACCAGCCGATGAACAGGCTGTCTATCTCCCAATCGGCCCGCTCGACCAGCTTGATCGGCAACAGCCGGTTGGCGAGGAAGTAGGTTGCCAGCCCGATCGGGAAGCCGACGATCACTCCGATATTCAGCCGCTCGACGATACGGAAGCCCAGATGCGGCCGGGCCGGATCCGGCAGCTTCAACCGGCGCTTCACCGTCCAGAGGACCAACCCGGTGCCCACCATGGCCGTGCCGAGCAGGCCGGAGATGAAATAGAGCCAGCGCAGTGCGCTATCCGCATAGCGGCCCGCATGAAGCCCGATCATCACTCCCTCCGTGGTCTGCGCCGGGCCTTTGGGCGCGCCGGCATCGAGCGGGCGGCCGGTCACCCCGTCGAACTCGAGCGTTTGCCCACGCGCGTCCAGCGAGGAACTGGGCGCACTGGTTATCGACACGCGCGCCGCCGCGTCGCCGGGATTGGAGACGTAGATATAGCCGATGCCGGCCCCATCCCACACATGGTCGGCCTGCCGCACCATCGAACCCAGCGAAGCGAGCGGTGCGGCCTTGCCGGTGCGCTCCACCGTGTCACCTTGGGGAAAGGCATCGGCATAATACCTGTCCGCGCTCTGATAGACCGCCGCGATGGGAACCGGTGAAAGCAGGCTGCCTAGCGTGACGAGGCCGGTATAGGTGATCATGAGATGGAACGGCAGCGCGAGCACCGCCGTGACATTGTGCCCGTCGAGCCAGCTCCGCTGCCCCTTGCCGAACCGCAGCATGAAGAAGTCGGTGAAAATCTTCTTATGGGTGATGATGCCCGAAATGATGGCCACCAGCATGAACATCGCCGCGATGCCGACGATGTAGCGCGCCCACAGCACCGGCATGTAGTGCAGGTCGAAATGGAACCGGTAGAGGAAGAAGCCGCCCGCCGTTTCCCTGGCGGCCACCGGGTTGCCTTCCCCGTCCAGCGTGGCCTGAGTGGGGCTTCCCGCCGGGGCATCGGGCGCGGGCGACCAGTAAAGTGCCGTGGTGGCGGCGCGCTTGCCCGGCAGGGTGATATACCAGTCGCCCGATCCGGGAGCATTGGCCTCCAGCCAGCGGACCGCGCCGTCCGCCGCCGCGACAGGATCGCTCGCACCCGTCACTTCGGGCTGCATCCAGCGCGTGATCTCCTCCTGGAAATAGGCGGCGGTGCCGCAGGCGAAGATCACGAACAGCAGCCAGCCCAACAGCAGACCGGACCAGGTGTGCAGCCAGGCCATCGATTGGCGGAAGCCCTGCTTCATGCGCGGCCTTCCAATGCGATCGACATGGCGAGGATCACGCCTAGCACCGCCGCTGTCCCTCCCCACCATAGCCACAGGCGCAGCGCGCTGCGCGCCGAGAACGCCCAGATCAGCAAGGCGGCGTAGATCCCGAAAGACACCAGCATGCCGGTGACCGCCGCTTCGACATTGCTGGTGGGCAACAGGCGGGCCAGGCAGGCGCTGGCGAGCCCGGCGAGCAGGTAGCCTCCCGGTATGGCTGCTATCCGGGCCGCCATCGCCAGCCATGCGTGTGATGCCTTGCCCATCCTCAGAACGACCGGCTCAGGGTCAAGCGCCAATTGCGCGGTTCGCCCGGAGTGACGCGCTGACTGCAACACGCGTCGGGGTAATAACGCTTGTCGAAGATGTTGTTCACGTTGAGCCGGGCCTCCCATCCGCCAAGCTTATAGGAGACGCCCCCGTTCACCAGCACATAGTCTTTCAGCACCATCAGGGGATCCTGCCAGGGATAGGACCCGTCATAGACGTATCGATCGCTGTTGTAGAGCAGGCCAAGATTGATCCCCACATCCGCCAGTGGCCCCGATGGCACCACATAGTGGCCGAACAGGGTGGCATTGTGCTTGGGGATGTTCGGCAGCGGCGTTCCGACCGGGATATCATTGTCATCCACGTAATGGCCGTCGATATAGGCATAGGCGAAGTCCAGCCCGAAGCTCGGGGCCGGGCGCCAGTGGACCTCCACCTCCACCCCCTTGCTGCGCTGCTTGCCCGACACGCGGGAAAAGAGCGGGAAGTCCGGGTCGGAGGTCAGCACATTGCTGCGCGTGAGCCGATAGACCGAAACCATGCCGCTGACGCCCGCCGTGGGCACCTCGAACTTCGCCCCCGCCTCGATGTTCTGCCCGCGCTCAGGCGGTGCCTGGCCGATCACGGAGGGGTTTCCGTCCTCGCCCACCTCCAGCACGATCTGCGAGCCGAATTGCGGCGTGAAGGACTTCGAATAGCTGCCATAGAGCGACACGCCCGGCACGATCTTCCAGGTCGCGCCGACGCGCGGAGAGAAGGCCGTCTGCGGCTCGCCATTGAACTTGGCCCGATCCCAACGGCCGTTGAGCGTCAGCGTGAAGCTGTCGCCCAGTTCGATATGATCCTGGACATAGAAACCCAGCTGCTCGCCGGTGTCGTAGCCCTCATAAGGAGCGGAAGACGGAACCAGCGGCAGCGAATAATCGGGGTCGAACACGTCCAGCGGAAAATGGCTCCCGTCGTAATCCCCATCCCCTTCATAGCGCGACTTGGTGTTGCGATAGTCGACACCGCCCAGCAGGTTATGGCGCAGCGGACCGGTGCCCACCTTCCAGCTCAGCCGGTTGTCGATCAGGAAGGATTTGAAGGTCTCATGATAGGGGCCGTAATAATAGCGGCCGAGCGACGTGCCGGTGCCAGCAATCGGATTACCTTCGTCATCCAGCTGCTCGTCCAGGTAATCGGCCGCGAACATCCAGCGGTCCCAGAAGGTGGTACGATGCATGTAGCGCATCGTCTGACTGAACTTCAGCCGATCGCTGAACGCGTGATCGAGCATCGTGCCGATCGTCTTGCGGTTCTCGTATTGAAGGGGCTTCTCCTCGCCCGGCTCGTTCACCGAGAAGTCGATCGGCAGATATTTCCCACCCGCCAGAGGCAACACCGTGCCATAGGCCGGGACCGGTGCGTAGGGATTGTCGTGATCGCGCTTCAGCGTGCCGATCACGGTCAGTCGGGTGTCGGGGCCGATCTGCCAGCTCAGCGAAGGCTGGACATAGAGCCGGTTATAGCCGGCGAAACGGACGAAGGAATCCGAATCCCGATAGAGCGCCACCACCCGCGCGGCGATCGTGCCTGCCTTGTCCAGTGGCACATTGGCGTCCATCGTGCCCTCGATGAGGTTGTAGGAGCCGGTGGAGACACTCGCGTCGAGGAAGGCATCATCCAGCACCGGCCGCTTGCTCACCAGGTTGATGATGCCGCCCAGTGACCCTCCGCCGAACAGCGAGGATGCCGGTCCCTTGACCACTTCGACCGATTCCAGCCCGACCAATTCGTTGTTGCTGCCGCCCCCGCCCGCTTCGTTGATCAGCCCGTCGAGATACATGCTGCCGTAGGCGGCATCGAAGCCCCGCAGGGTGTAGGCGTCGTAAAAGCCATAGCTGCTGCTACGCGATGCCCCAGCGACGGAAAACAGCGCGTCGGCAATGCGCGTAACGCCCCGCTCCTCCAACTCCTTCGCGGTAATGACCGAGATTGCCTGCGGAAGCTCTATCAGCGGCACGTCGGACTTGCCGGAAGCCACCTCCTCCTGCAGCGGAAGGCCCGTCACCACGATATCCGCGTCGGCCGCAGATCCGCTGCCGGAAGGAGCTTCTTCCGCCCATGCGCTGGAGGGCGCCAGCACGGCGATGCCTGTCATCAGACCAAGAATATACTTCATAGTCCCCGCTTCTTCCCTATCGCCGATCGCAGGCCGCCCCATCTGCTTTCCGGCACTCAAACAATTGTCGGCGGGGCCCTTGCCGACGCGGGCCCCGCTCTCTCCCGTCAGTAGGAAAAGCTCAGCGAGAACAGCGCGCTGCGCGGTTCCGCATAATAGGCCTGGCCCCATTTCAGGCTGCCGAGATAGTGGGTATCGGTCACGTTGCGCACGTTCACGCTGGCGCGCAGGCCCGCCACCAGATCGATGCCGGCCATCAGGTCGAGCACGGCGTAACCGTCCTGCGTTATGGTCACCGGCTCGCTCACGATCCCGTAATCCAGCACACCGCTGTCCTCGATGCTGATTGCATTCTGCCAGCGGAACTGGGCGCCGAGCTTGAGGTTGCGCAGCTCGGGAAACGTATAGGTGGTGGCAAGCTTGGCCGACCGGGTGGGCACATAGGTGCGCGTCGGATCGCCATACTGGTCGCGGATCCACAGGGCGGTGAAGCCGCCGCTGATCGCCCAGCGGTCGGTGAGGTGGCCCGTCAATTCGATCTCGAAGCCGCGCGAAACCGTGTCGACCCCGATATAATAAGTGTCGCCCGTCGGGCCGGCATCATTCGAGCCGAACACGCCCGCCGCTTCGGCGAGGCCGGACTGCTTCGCGCGGAAGACCGCGGCGCTGACATAAAGCCGCTTGTCGAGCCATTCGCTCTTGATGCCGGCTTCCAGGCTGGTGCCCTTCGCCGGATCGAGCCGGCGGTTGTTGACGTCCACCTCGCTCTGCGGATTGAAGATGTCAGTATAGCTTGTGTAGACCGAGATATTGGGCGTGACGTCGACCACGAGGCCGACATAGGGGCTGACCTTGCTGTTCTTGCGCGTCTCGTCGGTGCCGTAGGAAGAGCCGGTCGTCTCCAGCCATATGGCGCTGGCGCCGACCACTGCCTTCAGCCTGTCGGTGAGGTTCAGGTGGACCGCACCGTAGAGGCGGGTGAGCTTATCTTCAGTATCTTCCGCCAAATATTCATCAGGATAATCCGGCTCCGGCAGGACCAGCCCGTTCCGCGCCCATTCGCTAACCGACGGATATTCGGGATATTCTTCGGAGAACGCCTCGTATTCGCGGCTGTTCATCTTCGCAGTGGACAGGCCCAGCGCCAACGTATGCTCGCGCCCGAAAAGCTTGAAGGGGCCCGAGGCATAGAAATCGCCGAGATACTGATCGTAGGGCGAGCGGTAGATGCCCGTCATGCCGCCGACGCCGAGCCCGCTTTCCGCATCCGGATAGCCATAGGCATAGAGCAGCTTGGAGAGCGACTTGCGGTTGTTGTAGGTGAAGCGGGCCTTTGCCTGCCAGCCGCCCTCGGTGGCATAGGCAAGCTCGGCGAAGGCGCTCTGGTCGTGCACGTCCCAGAAGGTCCAATCGGTCGATGTGGACGCCGAAACGGGATAATCCACCCTCGTGCCGTCGGAATAGAGCAGCGGCAGCGCACCCCACAGCACGCCGTCGGCATCGTTCTCCTGCCGCGTATAGCCGACGGTGGCGGTGAGGTTCGGAACGATGTCCCACGCCACGATCGCACCATACACATCGCGGTTCACGTGATTGTAGCGAAGATAGCTGTCCCCTTCGTCATGAGCGTAGATCAGCCGGGCGGACAGCGTGCCGGAGGCGTTCAGGGGGCCGGAGACATCCGCCTCGACCCGCCTCTCGTCCCACGATCCCAGCGTAGCCGTGGCGGAGACCCGGAGTTCCTTGGTCGGCCGCTTGCGGACATAATTGATCGTGGCCGAAGGATTGCCCACACCGGTCATGATCGCATTGGCGCCGCGCACGGCTTCCACGCTCTCATAGAGCACCGTGTCCATGTCGCCGAACTGGATGCCCCAGCGCAGGCCCAGGCCGATGCCGTCGACCTGGAAATTGGTGATGTCGAAGCCGCGGGACGTATATTCGGTCCGATCGGTTTCCACCCGCTCCACATTCACGCCCACGACCTGGGAGAGCAGGTCGTTCACATTGCCGAGCGCGAAATCCTCGATCCGCTGCCGATCGATCACGGTGACCGATTGCGGCGTTTCACGCAGCGTGAGCGGAAGGCCGGTCGCGGCGGCATTCTGCTGCTCGATCGTGCCGGTCACGACGATGTCGGAGCGACGGCCATCGGCTGCATCGCCCTCGCTTTGGGCCAGGGCCGGCTGGGCCGAGAGCAGAGCGACTGCGGTCGAGGCGAACAGACTCGGTGTGATACGCATTGCAACCTCTTATTGTTGGAGCGGCCGCGACCTATGAATTGCGATAATGCAAGTCAATCGCATTTAGACTGGACGTATGATAAGTTCGGGAAGTTGCATAAAGGCCACTATCGCAGAGCTGCCGTCAGCGCCGGCAACGCTTGGGAGATTGGGCTCCGGAAATGCCGGAAGGCCTTGCCAAAACCGATTTCCCTGCGACTAGGGGCCGGTTCCGGCGGATTCGGAGATGGCTGAATGGAAGAGTATGATTTCATCATCGTCGGCGCCGGAAGTTCCGGCTGCGTGCTCGCCAGCCGATTGAGCGAGGATCCGGCCACCAAGGTCCTGCTGCTGGAGGCGGGCGGCGATCACAATCATGCGCTGATCGACATGCCGCTGGCCTGGATGAAGGCGTCGATGACCCCGCGCTTCGACTGGCAATATTCGACCGAACCCGAACCCTACCTCGACGGACGATCGCTGCCCTTCCCTCGCGGCAAGCTGTTGGGCGGCTGCTCCTCCGTGAACGGCACGATGTATATTCACGGTGCCGCCGCCGACTATGACGCCTGGCGCGATGCCGGCCTGCCCGGCTGGGGCTATTCCGACGTGCTGCCTTACTTCAGACGCGCGGAAACCAACTGGCGCGGCGAAGGGCCGGACCATGGCGGCTCCGGACCGCTTTCGGTGATGCCGCTGACGCCCGATCCACTGCTCACCCCAGCCTTCATCGAGACCGCGCGCCAGCTGGGACTTCCGGCCTCCGCCGACTTCAACGTTCCCCGTCCGGAAGGCTTCGGCTTGCCGGACGTCTCCGTTTCCAGGGGCCGCCGCCACAGCACCGCGCGCGCCTATCTCGATCCGGCGATGAAACGGCCCAACCTTCGGGTCGAAACCCATGCGTTGACGACACGCGTGGTGGCGGAAGGCGGCAGGGCGACCGGAGTAGAGTTCCTGCGCGACGGCAAGACCCGGCGCGTCTCCTGCCGCCGCGAAGTGATCCTGAGCGGCGGGGCGTTCAATTCGCCGCATCTGTTGATGCTCTCCGGCATCGGAGACCCTGCCGAGTTGAAGGCCCACGGCATCGATCCGCTGGTCGAATTGCCGGGCGTCGGGCGCAACTTGCAGGACCACGCGATGGCGCTGGCGATGTATGCCGCGAACGGCCCGATCACCTTCGACAGGCAATTGCGGCTGGATCGCCTCGCGCGGGGCGTGATCCAGTGGAAGCTGTTCGGCACCGGCATATGCAATTACAGCCCGCTCTCCGTGCAGGGCTTCCTGCGTTCCACGCCGGAGCAGGAACGGCCCGACCTGCAGTTCCAGGTCAGCCACACGTCGTTCCTCGCCCGGCCCTGGTTCCCCGGCTGGCGCAAGGGAGCGGGGCACCAGTTCACGGCGGGCGCATTGCTGCTCAATCCGGAAAGCGCCGGCAGCGTGACCCTGCGCTCGGCCGATCCGCGCGAAAGGCCCAAGGTCGTCACCAATTTCCTCGAGAAAGAAGGAGACCGCGTGCGCCTGCGCGAGGCGGTGCGCTTCGTCCGCCGCTTCTTCGCCACCGGCCCGGCGGCGGGCCTCGTCACGGCCGAGCTCGGCCCCGGCCCTGCCGCGGACAGCGACGACGCGATCGACGCATGGAACCGCGCTACGGTGATGAGCGGCGGCCATCCCACCAGCACCTGTGCCATGGGCACCGGCAAGGATGCGGTGGTGGACGCCGAACTGCGCGTGCGCGGCGTCGGCGCGCTACGGGTGGTGGACGCTTCGGTGATGCCCGACGTGGTGCGCGGCAACACCAATGCCCCCTGCATCATGATCGCTGAAAAGGCATCGGACTTGATCCGCGGCCTGCCGCCCTTATCCGCCACGGGCAGCGGATCGGCTTGAATTGCGGGGCGCGGATGGGCTTTCCTTGAGACGTTTCCGCGTTCTCTTTTTTCCTCTCCCTTCTCCCTTCTCCCTTCTCCCTTCTCCCTTCTCCCTTCTCCCTTCTTCGTCATTCCCGCGCAGGCGGGAATCCAGTTCCGACCGTAGCCACTGGATTCCCGCCTACGCGGGAATGACGGGGAGAGGGACACGGGAATGACGAAGAAGGAGGAACGACGAAGAAGGGGAAATGACGGGGAGGAACCTCATCCCGCGCTGGTGACGCTCCACCCGCCGTCCACGCGGAAGGCGGAGCCGGTGACATAGGCCGCATCCTCGCTGGCGAGGAAGGCGATCATGTTGGCGACGTCTTCCGGGCTGCCGCGCTCGCGGAAGGGGACGGCGGAATTGACCACTGCCTCGGCCTCCACCGCCGACACGTTCTGTGCCCGGGCGAAGGTTCCGATGATGCTGTCGGTCATGCGCGTGCGGATCACGCCGGGATGCACCGAATTGCAGCGCACCCTGCGCCCGTCCTGCGCACCGATCAGCGCAAGCGAGCGCGACAATTGCTCCACCCCCGCTTTGCTCACCCCATAGGCCAGGCCCGAAGGCGTACCCATGAAGGAGACGATGGACGCGATGTTCACGATCACCCCGCGCCGATGCTCCATCATGTGCGGCATCACCGCCATGCAGCCGAGGAAGGTGCCGTCGAGATTGATCGAGAGGACCCGGCGGAATTCCTCATAGCTGGTGGAAAGGCCGCCCTGGGAAAGATCGCCTTCAATCCCTGCAGCATTGACCAGGACATCGATCCTTCCGGTGAAGCCAAGCGCCTTGTCCGCCACCTTTTCCCAAGCGTCGGGGCTCGAAACATCATGGACAAGGAATTGTCCGCCCATCTCGTCCGCCAGCCTTTCGCCAGCGTCCTCGGCGATATCGGTGAGCAGGACCTTTGCCCCTTCGCTCGCCAGCAGCCGCGCGGCTGCGCCGCCCAAGCCGCCTCCAGCCCCGGTGACGATCGCCACCTTGCCTTCGAAACGCGCCATCATGCCTCTCCCAACCTGAAGCCCTTGTATCCTTCGGCCGCGACGGCATCGCATTTCTCACGATAGGCCCCGCAACCGCCGATATAGGGCATGAACACTTTCCGGCCGTCCCGCGTGCGGCCGTGATACCAGCTGTTCGCGCGTGGGAAGAGCGTTTGCCGCGCAACTGCGTCGGCGTGATCCATCCACTCGCTTTCGGCCTCTTCCAACGCCTCGATGCGCGTTATGCCGCGCTCCCGCAGTTCCGACAGGCAGCGTTCGATCCATTCGACATGCTGCTCTATGGACAGCACCACATTGCTCAGCACGGAAGGGCTGCCGGGGCCGGTGATGGTGAAGAGGTTGGGAAAGCCGGCGATCGCCAGCCCCAGATAGGCCCGCGGGCCATCGGCCCATTCCTCGCGCAGGGATCGCCCGCCTTCGCCGCGGATGTCGATCGCCTTGATCGCGCCGACCACCGCGTCGAAGCCGGTGGCGAAGACGATGGCATCGGCGGGATAGACGCCATTTCCGGTTTCGACCGCATGCGCGGAGATGGTAACGACAGGCTCTTCCCGCACGTCGACCACCGTTACGTTGTCGCGGTTCAGCGCCTCGTAGAAGCCGATTTCCGAGCAAAGGCGGCGCGAGCCGATGGGATAGCCCTGTGGAGTGACCTTGCGCGCCTTTTCCGGGTCTTTCACCAGCTGCGCGATCTTCCGTCGGGCGAAGGCCGCGGCATGGGCGTTCGATTCCTCGTCGAACAGCAAGTCTTCATAAGCGAGCAGCAGGCCGGTCGTGCCAGCCGCCCATTGTTCCTCGAACCGCTGCTCGCGCGCTTGCGGATCGTCGGCCTTGGCGTTGCCAGGGCGAGGGGAATCGAAGAAACCCAGCGGCGAATGACGGGCGGCATCCCGCTTTTCGGGCAACTTCGTGGCGATTTCCGCCAGATATTCGTCCGTCAGCGGATGGTTGCCTGCCGGCACGGCGAAATTGGGGGTGCGCTGGAAGATCGTGAGCCGCTCCGCCACTTTCGCGATCATCGGCACCGCCTGGATGCCGGAGGAACCGGTGCCGAACAGGGCGACGCGCTTGCCCGACAGGTCGATGCCGTCATCCCATTTCGCGGTGTGCAGGATCGGCCCTTCGAAAGCGGACAAGCCGGGCATGTCGGGCAGCCTGGGCTCCGACAGTGCGCCGGTCGCCAGGATCAGGTGGCGCACCGAATAGGCCGGCCCGCCTCTGGTCTCGACATGCCAGCGATCCGCTGCCTCGTCCCAGCGGGCGGCGGTCACTTTCGTCTCGAAGCGGATGTCGCGCTTGAGGTCGAACCGTTCGGCGACATGTTCGAGATAGGCGAGAATCTCCGGCTGGGCGGCGTAGCGTTCGCTCCAGCGCCACTCCCGTTCCAGCTCGGGGGAGAAGGAATAGCTGTATTCCACGCTGGGAATGTCGCAACGCGCGCCGGGATAGCGGTTCCAGTACCAGGTTCCGCCCACTCCCTTGCCTGCTTCCACCGCCTCTACGGAGAAACCCGCGCTCCGCAGCTTGTGGAGCATGTAGAGCCCGGCGAAGCCCGCGCCGACGATGAGAACGTCCAGCACCTTTTCCTGTCCTTGCATGGCGGAAATCCCCTCACAGGCAATCGCGCAGGAAGCGGCCGGCCGCCTCGATCGCCTCGCGGCCTTCCGGGAGCATGAAGGCGAAGCTCTGCCAGACATGGATCATCTCCGGCCAGATCTCGAGCCGCACCGCCGTGCCGCCCGCGCCGGCGGCGCCCGCCAGGCGCACCGCATCGTCCAGCAGGATCTCGGACGAGCCCACCTGGATCATCAGCGGGGGAAGGCCCGACAGATCGGCGAAGATCGGCGAGGCAAGCGGATCGCGCGGGTCCGCACCTTGCAGGTAATGGCCCGCCATGGCCCGCAAGCCTGCCGGCGTGAGCGAAGGGTCCTCCTCCACCTTGGAGACGAAGGAGCGGCCTTCGCAGGCAAGGTCAGCCCAGGGAGAGAGCAGCAGCGCCGCGGCCGGCAATGGCAGGCCCTGTTCCCGCAAGGCCAGCATAGCCGCCACGGCGAGCCCGCCACCCGCCGAATCGCCGGCAAGAACGATCCGCCCGGCATCGACGCCGCGCTCCAGCAAAGCGCGATAGGCGGTCACCGCATCCTCGATCGCCGCGGGGAAGGGATGTTCGGGCGCGAGCCGGTATTCGATCGCGAAGGCCGGCAAGCCCGCCGCGCGGCCGAGATTGGCGGGCAGCCCGCGATAGCCCCGGGCGCTGCCCACGACATAGCCACCGCCATGGAAATAGAGCAGCGCGCCCTCGCCCGCCCCGCCATCCGCGTGACATTCGATCGCGGGAATGCCGCCGAGATCCGTGTCATGGAACGTGAAGCCCTCAGGCTCCGGCATCGTTGCCAGCAACCCTTCGAACTCCGCCCGGGCCTCAGCCGGGGGCCGGGTGAAATCCGGGCCGTTCGCGCGCATTCCTTCGATCAGCTGGCCCAGCGCCTCGCTTGCCATTGCCGGCTCCTCCTCTTCGAACGGATTCGTCGTTTCGAGGGCCGATAGTAAGCCTGCGGGGAAAGGCGCGCCTGCATAGGGGCGCAACCGTCATGCACTGGGGCGCAAAAGGCGATGCGGCGCGTTCCGCCTCTTCAGGCGTCGCGCCTGCGCCATGCGCTCGGCGGCATCCCGAACCGCTTGTGGAAGCAGCGGGAGAAATAGCCGCTGTCGCCGAAACCGTGATCGAAGGCGATATCGGTGATCGTGCGGCTCGCGTCGGATATCAGGCAGTCCGCCGACCGGCGCAGGCGGCGTTCGAGCAGATAAGCGGAAGGCGTCGTGCCCATTTCGGCGAACATCATCTGCAGGCTCCTGACCGAAATCCCCATCTCCGCCGCGATGGCGGCGGTGGAAAGATCACTGTCCCCCAGCCTCGCCTCGATCAGGCTCAGGGTCCGCTCGCGCCGGGCTGAAGCGGGGCTACGCTGCCCGATCTCCGCACCGCCTTGCAGCGCGAGCGCCAGCAGGTCGTAGAAGGATCGGCAAGCGCCTTCCTCCCAGTCCGAACCCCCGACGGAGAATTGGGACAGGGCAGACAGCGAGAGCAGGTAATTGCGCAGCAGATGCGCCCCCGGAGCAGCGCCATGGCCCAGCCGCCCCAGCCGGTCATCCAGCGAGCCGACCCGCTCCATCAGCGGCTGGCGCGGAAATTCCGCCACCAGCAACTCGTGCGCGCCGGTCCTGATGCAATAGGGCTTGCGGCAGGAACTGAGCACGTAATCACCGGGGGACAGCCGCGTCTCTACTGCCATCTGGGTGTGGCTGGTCCTTCCCCTGACCTGGAAATGGAGGACGATATTGCCTTCGCTTGCCGCCGGAGGCGTACGCATCACCGTGGAGGCGCTGGAGCCCAGCCGGGTCAGCCCGAGGTCCGACACCTGCCACCGGGCCAGCCATCCCGTGAAATCGGCTTCGGGCGTGCTGACGCGGGTGCCCGTGAAATAACGATCGGCCAGTTCGTTCCAGAAGCGCAGCCTGCTGCCCTTGGCCACCGCATCGGTCGCGAATGTTCCCGTCGGGCCCATTCAACCCTCCTCGCCCATTATTTTCTTGTGGGCGGCAGTCTAGCCGCAACTCGCCCGCGATCAACGCGGTTTGACTAGGAGGGGAAGTGTCGGAGGCCGTCCTTACAGGCGGCCGGGATCGGGCTCGAGGACGCGATTCGGCGGGAACTCGATCGCGACCATATGGGCGGCGACCCGGCCGAGGCGGGCCATGATCTCGTCGACCTTCGTTTCCAGGACCATCAGGCCCAGCGCGGCCCGTGCGCGTTCCAGCTCGCCTTCCGCGACATCGGCCCACACGGCCAGCATGACGGCTTCGACCTCGTTTATGGTGGCCTCGTCCCGATCATCGAGCTTCAGCAGGCGCTGCCCGCGATGATGGAGGGTCAACATCAGTTCGTTGAAATCCGCCAGCACTTCCCGCATGTCCATACGGCAGAAGGAGATGGCGAGGCTGGCAGCGGGGCAGCGGTTGCGCCGCATGCAGATCGCCCAGCCGCGCATCGCCCACCAGAGGAAATGGGCGCCTCCGGTCAGCCGATCCGGCGATTGGTCGATGAAACGATACATGCGCACTACCCTAGCGGAACGATCGCGGGCTTCCTACGCTAATGAGAGTCAATTGCAATATGTTTTGAAGCCTTGAGCGCTGCCTTTGCCGCATTGATTCTCGAAGCCTCGCCATGATGCCCATCCGGCCCGCCAAGGCACCGGCGGCGGCGGGCTTAGTTCAGCCGCGCCAGATAGGCGCGCAGCACCCCCAGGCAATGTTCGAGCCGTTCGGCCCGCCATTTCGGGCTGGCCAGATCGAGAGCGAGCAGGGCCGACATGGTGTATTGATTGGCCAGGTGGAAGCGGCTCAGGGCAGCGATCGTCATATAGACATGCCGCGCGTCGAGCCCGTCGCGCAACTCGCCCTTCGCCTGGCCGGCAGCGATCAGTTTCTCCACCGTGCGCAGCATGGTGAAGGCATTTTGCGGCTCTTTCTGCAGCTTGCGCACGAAACGGCCCCGCATCGTGTTCTCGGCGCGGAGCAGACCTTCGAACTGGGGATTGTCTACGAAGTAATCGAAAGTGAAGCGCATGAGCGCCAGCAGCGATTCGAGCGGCTCCTCCTCGCTCAGCGCCAGTTTCGCCTCCTGCATGCGGATCTGGCTGTAAGCCTCTTCGAGAACGCTCTCGTACAGGCCCTCCTTGCTGCCGAAATAATGATAGAGCATGCGGATGTTGCGCCGCGCGGTGCGGGCTATCCGTTCTGCCCTCCCCCCTGAAAAACCGTGCATGGCGAATTCGCGCAGTCCCGCGCGCAGGATCGACTGGCGGGTCTTTTCGGCATCGCGCTTTTGCGGCGGCTTCGCCTCCTTGATCGTTTCAGCCATTCGATCTCCCCTTCCTTCCCCGCCCATGCCGCACGCGCCGGGAAGAAGCAAAAGCTACAGCAGCGGGCATCTAATTCACCATGAGTAATGCAACGATTACATTATTCAGAGCGTGGCATCGTCCAAAGTAACGCCGTCACGGGACTTCGGGCGAGGGAGATCACCGCTTGCCGCCCCATCCGGCCCGGACCCCGCTACGAAAGCTGTTGCCCGCAAGCCTATCGGTGATAGGTTCAACCTCAGATCATAAAAACACACGGAAGAGGAGTTGCCGGATGAGGTATTTGCCGTTCGCCCTGATCGCTTGCGCCAGCCTGGGCCTTGCCACGGCTCCGGCCAAGGCCCAGGAAGGCTGCACGCGGACATCCCTGCAATTGGCGGCGGACAGCTATGTCGCGGCCCAGCGGATCGGGGACACCGCGGGCATGAACCTCGCACCCGGCCTGTCCTATCTCGAGCACAGGACCAATTCGCAGCTTACCGACATCGCCAAGGGGCTTCTGGGCAAGGCGCTGAAGGTCGATTTCTCGCGCAGCGTGCTGGACACGCAGAATTGCGAGAGCTTCACCGAAGTGATCGTGGCCGATCCCGCCCACGCCTATGTGCTCGGCACCCGGCTCAAGCTGGCGGGAGAGCATGTGTCGGAGATCGAGACCTATGTCAGCGATGCCGACGACTGGCTGTTCGACGCGGCCGGCACCCTGCGTTATTCAGCCTCGGAAAAATGGGACCCGATCCCGGCCGAGAGGCAGGGCAGCCGGGAAAGCCTGATTGCGGCGGCCAATGCCTATCTGAACCTGTTCAGCGATCCGGCCTCGAAGGTGCCGTGGGGCTCGCCCTGTGCCCGGCTCGAAGGGGGGCTCTACACGGGCAAGGGCGTGCCGGAAGACAGCTGCAATGTAGGCGTCCCGTCCGGCGTCGACATCGTCGACCGGCGTTTCGTGGTGGATCGCGAGCTCGGCACCGCGGTCGCTCTGGTGGTGTTCGGCAAGAACAAGCTGCCCGATGCGCACAGCTTCCGGGTGGAGAACGGCCGCATCCGCTATGTCCACACCATCACCGTATGCCGCAGCTTCAATTGCGGCATGCCCTTGCCCGACCGTCTGCGGACCCCTGGGGCGCAGTAACCCGGCCTTTCGTCATGCCAGCCACAAAGAAGCACGAGCACGATAGAACCTCCAAAAGCAGCCCCTACTACCACCACCCGCTGTGACTAAGGCTTGCTGCCCCTCCTCCGAAGAGGAAGGGCGGCGGCCAATCGATCAGACCAGCTTCACGCTGTCGATCGCCCAGGCCCCATCCGCCTTGACATAGCTGGCGACAAGGCCGCGTTTCTCCACCCGGCGGACGGCGCCGCTGCCCTGGAGGCGCGCCATATGGGCGAAGGTGCAGTCCGGCTCGATCTGCGACCGGGTCTCGATCTCGCAGGAATAGCGGCAGGTGGCCGTCGCTCCGTCGTCGGAAATCTCGATCGCGGCATGGTCCTCATGCGGATCCTGCAGGATCGAGCAACCCGCGCCGGCCGGAGCCTGCGCCTTGCCGGCGACGAAGAATTCCGCCGTGCGTTCGGCCCCTTCGGTATTGAAGCGGCGCAGCCAGGCACGGTGCAGCGCCTCGATCGCACGTTCGTCCTCCAGGCGGGCGAGGCGGCGGGAAGTGTCGTCTCCGGCCAGCGCCACGGCGGGGGTCGCGGCCACGATCGGCGCGGCGAGTAGTGCGCCGGACTTGAGGAAAGACCGCCGGTCGCTTCCCGGCCGGTGGGATGTGGTGTCCGTCGTCATGGTTCAGGCCTCCTTACGGAAGAAACGTTGCACGTCGAAATGTCCGGCATGGCGGGCATGGGCGCCCACCTGCCCCAGGCTCAGCCCCTTCTCGTCACAATGATAGCCGATGCCCATGTCGTGCATGGTGCGCATATTGATCAGGATCGTGCCCAGCGTGCCGTTGCAGGCCGGTTCGAGCCAATAGACGAAGAAGAGGTTCTCGCGGATTTTCACGAAATCGCCGGGCCCGGACCATTCCATGCCCCCATGCCCGTCGTCGGTGAAGATGATCCAGCTCACCGTCTCCGGCGTGGAGTAGAGATGCATCGAGGTGAGCCCGGGCGAGTAGTTCCAGGTGAAAGCGCGGCCCAGCAGCTCATCGGCGAAGGCGTGGCGCCTGGTGCCCGGATCGGGGATGCCTTCCCCCTTCACCACCCCGCGCAAGGTGCGTGCACCGGCCTCATTGGCGAAATAGGGGGTATTGAGATAACCATTGAAGCAGGTCGCAAGCCCGGCATCGAGGTCCGCCACGATCATGTGGCCGTCATGATTGGGTTCGCCTTCCAGCACATGCCCGAACAGATAGACGCCCGGCATGCCTTCCCATGCGCGATAGCGGGCCGAAGTCCAGCCGCCCTTCCCGTCCTTGCGCCACTGCAGCACCTCCTCGCTTTCGAAGCGGTATTCGATCGCCGGGCCACCGTCATAATGGATGGCGAAGCTCTTGCCCGCCAGATCGCCCACCGGATCGGCGCCGTTGCCGGCCATCGAGCTGCGTTCCTCGAAGATGCGGGTGGATTTGGCGACTGCCGCATCCACTTGCGCCTTGGTCATCTTCGGCATCGTCTGGACCGGGCGATAGACCCGCCGGTCGCCCTTCGCCTTGCTCGGCGCGGGCACCGGGTTGCCGCTGACATCGCCGAACTTCTCGAACTGCGCGATCTGCCCCAGCCATTCGCCGGTGCCGCGGAACAGGTAATATTCCAGCTCGTCCGCCCCGTTGAAGCCCAGGCGCAGGCCGATCTGCTCGAGCCGGTTCAAGTCCATCGCATAGGCAGTGAAGATACCCGAGAACTCGCACTCGGTCCGGGTGTAGATATATTGCTCCTCATCGACGCGGACATAGTCCGAGGGCCCGCAATAGCCGTAGCGCCCATCGAGCCGCGTAAGCTCGACGAAGTGGGAATAGGCCGCGGAAGGATAATATTCGAGCGTCTCGTATCCCGCATCCTGCTTCCAGTAAAGCGCCTTGCCTTCCACCCGGTTGGTGGCGACATGGCGGCCTTCGGGCGCGCTGCCCTGGCCCCGGTCGCGATAGCCCTGCCACACGGCGCGGCTGACCTCGCGCTTGGCTTCCTGCCCGCCGAACCACAGTTCGAACACGGTGGCGAGGTCGGTCCGTTCGTCGATCACCACTGCATAGGCCCGGAGGCTCTTGGGGATGATATGCGCGATCAGCACCAGATGATCGAGCTTCAGCGCCCCATAGCCGGCTTCCACTTTGCCCCCGCCGTTCTCGGCGAAGGAAACACGGCTGTCGGAAAGGAACTCGTAGGCCAGCGCCGGGCCACCATCATCCGTAACGATGCGCAGCGATGTGCCGGCCAGCCCCTTCTCCAGCCCGGAGGCGCAAGCGGGCGCCTGCCCCGCCGCCCGATCGAGCTGGGCAATGATCGCCGCCTCGCTCAGCGCTGTCCAGGGATAGCGGTATAATGGCACGTCTGGATAAGCACGCTTCGGCATGTCTTCCTCTCCCATGTCCACGCGGCCGGAAAGCCGCGCACCGTTTTATCGGCCCACCCTATCAGCGATAGGCTAGGAGTCCAGCACCATGCGCAGGACAAAGCCGATGCGACGAGGCCGATCGGAATCGGCCTTTCGCGAGCGTTGCCATTTGTGCCATAAAAACGTTACGCTGTCAAGATAAATAACCCAATTGGCAATATCGTCATCGCGAGGAGGCGAAGCCGACGAAGCAATCCAGGGCCGTTGCGAGGGACTCTGGATTGCTTCGTCGGCTTCGCCTCCTCGCAATAACAATGGGAGGGACAAATCCTAAACCGGGTTCGCCCCCAGCGCGACCAGCTTCTGCGCTCCCAGGATGATCGCGCGAACGCCGAACTCGAAGGCTCGGTCGTTCATCTGCTGCGGGCGGGCGGTGCCGCGGGTCATGGCGACCTGTTCGTCCGCCGTCCAGCCGATGGTGAAGCGGATGAGGCTGAACAGCAGGAACCGCGTGGGATCGCGAGGAAAGCCCGCGCGCTGGATCGGCTCGTAGATCGCCTGGAAGGTGGTCATGGTGTCGGTGGGCGGGGAAGCGCCGGCGCAGACCAGCGCACCGTCCGGATAGGCATGCATGCATTCGCGCAGCCGCAGGGCGATCGCGAGCAGCCATCCCTGCCACTCCTCACCGGGCCGCGGCGGACGGAAGGCGTTCTGGATGATCCCGTCCGCCACATAGTCCAGCAATTCCTGCTTGTTGCGGAAATGATAATACAGGCTCGCGCTCTTGATCCCGAAGTGATCGGCGAGCTTGCGGATGGTGAGATTTTCGAGCCCTCCTTCCTTCAGAACCAGGAGCCCGCCTTCGGCTATCCGTCTCTTGTTCAGTTTCATGTGATCCCCGGTCTACCGGATTGTCCCTTATCAGCCCAGCGTTGACGCATAAACCTATCAGCGATAGGCAAGGAGAAAACAGACCATAATATGAATGGGAGAATGAATGTGCGTAGGATCGGCAAAGCTTCGTTGTGCGCGGCTGCCGCGCTCGCCCTGGGAAGCCTATCGCTTCCCCTCTCCACCCCGGCGACTGCGCAGGATGCGCCCGCCTCTGCCCAAGCCTCTGCCTCGTGCGACGAGGCTTGCCTGAAAGGCGCGCTGGACAGCTTCCTTGCCGGACTTGCCGCGGGAGACGCGGCCCGGGCGAACCTGGCGCAGGGTGCCCGCTACACGGAAAACGGCGTGCCGCTTCCCGTCGGCGAAGGCTTGTGGCGCACCATGGACCGGGTCGGGTCCTATCGGCACAGCTTCTTCGACACGCAAACCGGCCAGGCCGGCGCCTTCGCCACCATCGACGAGAATGGGGTCACCCAGCTCCTGTCGCTGCGGATCAAGGTCGCCGCGGGCAAGGTGTCGGAGGCGGAGGTGCTGGTGCAGCGCCAGCAGGCCTTGCGCTTCATCAACACCGAAGGGCTCGTGCCCAATCCGATCTGGGATCAGGTCGTGCCGCCCGAAAAGCGGGTCTCGCGCGCGCGGCTTGCCGAGATCGCCAATTCCTATTTCGACGGGCTCAGCCGGGGCAGCGCATCAGGCGTTCCCTTCGGCGAGGAGTGCGAGCGCTACGAGAACGGCATCCAGACCGCCGGGGTCCGCCGCGCACCACCGCCCCAGGGCGCGCGACCGCTGGGGGGCTCGGAAAGCGAGCTGATGCGCTGCGCCCAGCAGTTCGATTCCGGCTCGACCGTCTATATCCAGTCCGTGAAGCCGCGGCGGGTGGAGATCGTGGACGAGGCGCGCGGCATCGTGTTCGGCGTGTTCTACTTCCAGCACCCCGGCGACATCACGGAAATCCGCGCGCCCGACGGCACCACCCGCCCGATGCCGGTCGCGGCCATTCGGCCGTTCACGGTTCCGGCGATGGAGATGTTCAAGGTGGTCGGCGGCAAGATCGTGGCGATCGAGGCGGTCGCGGTGACGGTGCCTTACGGCACGCCTTCCCCCTGGAATTGAGGGGGAGTTTTCTCGTCATTGCGAGGAGGCGAAGCCGACGCGGCAATCCAGGGCGGCACATGGGGCTCTGGATTGCTTCGGAGCTTCGCCCCTCGCAATGACGAGGCTTGCGCAACATCCCCTCCACCACCCCGCCTGTAGCGGCACGGCTCCCCTCCCCATTCCCTTACGGGAACAGGGAGGATCTCGAGAGATTGGAACTTCTACAGCTTGAACCGCAGGCCCAGCGTGTAGCTGCGCCCGATCGTGTCGAAGAGATAGGCGTTGGTCGGGATCGTCGCGAATACGAAGAACTGACCGCTCTTCTGCGGAGGAGCCTGGTCCAGCAGGTTGTTCACCGTGCCGTACAGCTCCCATTCCTTGCCGTTCACCTTGAAGCGGTAGCTGGCGGTCAGGTCGGTATAGGCGACGGCCGGGATCGAATTGTCGTCGATGTCCACGCCTTCGACATAGGTGGCGTCGTAAGTGCCAGCGCCGATGATCCGCTCGTTGATGCCGAGGCCGAACGGACCGTTCCGGTAATCGACATCGATGTTGAAGTTCCAGCTCGGCACGCCGCCGGACGTGCCGGTCTGCCCCGCCCGGTCGACGGAGGCGGCGCCCTGGATCTGGGTCGACAGCTCGAACACCTTCGACGCCAGCACGCGGATGCCCAGCGAGCCGTTGCCGAGATTCGTGCGATAGCTGCCTTCGATGTCCAGGCCGCTGGTCTTCATCTCGCTGATGTTGAGATAGCCGTTGTTGACGCGGAAGATGATCCCGTCGCTGTCCCGCTCGATCCGACTGCACAGATCGGTCGCCCCGGCAGCGCATTGGTTGACGATGTTCTGCGCGCCCAGCTGGCCGATCGCATCGTCGATCTTGATGTTGTAGTAATCGACCGAGAGCTGGAAGCCGGGCAGGAAGGTCGGGCTGAACACCCCGCCCACCGTCCAGGTATCGGCCTTCTCGGGCGTCAGCGCCGTATTGCCGGTCGCCAGGCTGACCACCGTGGCCACTTCGTTGTTGCGCGTCGGATCGCTCACCGCGCCGGCGCCGGCAGCCGAGGTCGAGTAAAGCTCGGTCAGGTTCGGCGCGCGGATGTCACGTGAACGGGTGACGCGGAAGCGCAGATCGTCGATCGGGCGCCAGTTCAGGCCGACCTTCCACGTGGTGACCCCGCCGCTCAGGCTGTAATCGGTGTAACGGATGGCGGCGTTGAGATCGAGGTTCTCCGCGAAGGGCGTGTCGGCCAGGAGCGGGATGGCGATTTCGCCGAACGCTTCCCACAGGTCGTAGCCGCCGGTGATCGGCTGCTGGTTGCTGAAGAAATAGGCGCCCACCGGCCGTGCAAGATAGCTGGACGGAACGCCGCGCGGGATCGGATAGGGATCGGCGCAATCGGGATCGACCTGCAGGCACGAGATCTTCGGCCCGTTCGAGCCCGGATCGACCACCCGGTTCACCGACTCCTTGCGATAGCCCGCGCCCACCGCAAGCCCCACCGGGCCGGCGGCGGTTTCGAAGGGCTGGCCGCGCAGGGCCACCTCGAACACGTCTTCCTTGGTGCGCTCCTTGGTCCACGATCCGTCGCCGCCGGGGCCGTGTGTGATGAAGTCCACCGCCTCCTTCGACGCCGAATTGGGCCCGAACACGTTGTAGGGGACGCAGTAATGGCTCGGATCGGCCAGCGTGGTGCGGCACACCACCCGGCCCGTGTTCGGATCCTCCACCGCGTCGATCGCGTCGAACACATGCGCGATGGTGACGTTGCCGTGGCCCAGGATGGTCTGCAGGTTGGTGCCGTGCTCGTAATAGGCGTCCACCGTCCAGCCGCCGAGATCGGCGGAAAGGCCGGCGGTGTAGCGCTGCGTGTCGCTGATCCCTTCGTTCTGGAGGATGCCCGCCGCCGGCATCGAGCTGCCGAGGGTGAGCGTGTCGAGGTCGAGTTCGACCATCTTGGCGCGGATGCTGTCGGGCAGGAAGGCGTTGTCCTGGAAGATCGTGAGCGATGTCGATCCGTAGAATTGCATCAGCGTGCCGCTGTATTTCGTGCGGCTTTGCGCCACCAGCGCATCGGCGAACAGCTTGACGTTGTCGGTGAGCTGGTAGCTCAGATGACCGTAGCCGGAGGCGCGCCGCAACCAGGGCATGGGCTGGAAATCCAGCCCCTGGTCCTCGCCCGAGCCGCCCAGCATCATCGTGCTGGTGCGCAGCGTGCCGTATTCGAACGTCGCGGGCACGCCGCCTTCCAGGAACTGGGTGCCCGCCAGCGGGCCGGAGGTGATCAGGCCGCCCGCCGCCATCATCGGCGTCGCCGCGCCGCAGACCTGGACCCGCACCGGCGTGCCCGACGGGTTCATGATCGGGGCGCAGGAATTGAACCAGTCGCGATCGCGATAATTCTTCACCCCGTCGGCATGGTAGAAGGTGCCGCTCAGCAGCAGGTGCAGCCGGTCGCCCAGCTGCGCGCCGTAGGTCAGGGAGACCTTCTGGCTCAGATTGTCGCCCCGTTCGGTCACGCCGCCCTGGACCGTGCCTTTCACCCCTTCGAAATCGGTATCGAGGATGAAGTTCACCACACCGGCGACCGCATCGGAGCCGTAGGCGGCCGAAGCGCCGCCTGTCACGATATCCACCCGGTCGACAAGTTCCTCGGGCAGGATCGAGACATCCACGACGCCGCCCGCGGTGGAGGGATTGACGCGGCGCCCGTCGAGCAGGATCAGGCCGCGCTGCGCCCCCAGCGAGCGCAGGTTGAGCTGCGTCGCTGCGCCGCTTTCGGGGGCGAACTGGGCGCTGCTCGGCCGGACGGAGTTGGCGAATTGCGGCAGCTTGTTCAACGCCTCGCCGATGGTGGTCGGGGTGTTGGTCAGCAATTGCTCGCCGGAAACCACGGTGACCGGGGTCGGCGCGTTGAAGCCATTGCTGATCACGCGTGAGCCGGTGACCACGATCGCCGGCGAGTCATTCGCCTGGCTCGACTGGCTGGGCTGTGCTTCCGCGGTGTCATCCTGCGCCGCCGCAGCGCCGGGCAGCGCCAGGCCGGCCAGCGCCGCCCCGGCCACGGTGGAGAAAAGCACAGTCCGCGACGGACGGGAACATATCCTTGTCATATCTGCCTCCCAAATTCAGGATTTCATCTTTTTATCGTTATTCCAGAGGTTTACCGGTCTCCATCCTTCCATATCTCGTTGCGCATCTTGTATGGAGAGGTGTCGATCACGGCTTCGACCTGGTCGATCTTCCCGGAATCGATCTGGAAGATTTCGGCGATCTGGAACGTCAGCGGCGAACGGACCGGGGAGGGAACCGTCATCCCGTTGGTCAGGTGCATGTCGCCCGTCGTGCCGGTATGGTCGAAGAAGCCGAACGACATCACGATGCCCTGCTGCCGGTCGACCACGGGGAAGCGCCTGTCGCGAATGGTGGTGACGAACGGGTAGAAGCCGCTCAACTGCTGATGCTCACAATCCAGCATCAGCACGTCGAAGGATTCCCGCCCCGGCCGGGGAGTGGGCAGGTTGGTGGTCTGATGCCCGTTCTCCAGCCGGTTGCAGCTCTTGGCGAAAGGCGCGGAGCTCTTGCCGGTGCTGGCCTGGAGGTTGGCGAAATAAGCGTCGGCCACGCGGATCAGCTCCGCCCGGTCCATCCGCTTCGCCGGGGGAACGGTGTTGAGGAATTGCGCGCGCGGCGCCCCCATCTCCTCCATCACCTCGCCCGGGGAGCGCATCCCGGAAACGCCGGAGCCGCGCGCCGCGAGGATCTCGATCTCGTCGATCTTCTGGTCGCGCACCCGCAGGCGCAAGGCGACGTAGATCGGCTTGCCGCCTTCGAACAGGGTCGCGAACGTGCCCGCCTGCCCGCCTTCGGGATCGATCACGTCGAGCCGGTAGCGGCCGACGCGCTCCACCGTCTTCCAGATCCCGTCATAGAGCGGCAGCGCCACCCCGTTCTGGGTGGACTTGACCTGGTTGGCGAGCGGCAGGCCGCCGATATCGTGGCTGGCCATTGCATTGAGCGTGTCGTCCAGCAACCGCTTGAGGCAATCCCGCTGGCAATCGACCGGAGTGGCGAGCATCGTGGGATTGTCGTTCGCCCCTGCCCAGGCAGGCGCCGGGCCGGCCAGCGTCAGGCCCATGCTCGCTGCGAGCGCCAGGAATATCCGTTTGTCCATAGCTGTTCCCCTCACCATGGTGAGGCACCCTCTCACGCCCATGGACCCGAAAGGCGCACCACAGCATGCCCGACCGCGCCCTAATGGAGCACGGAGGCAAGGCGATCACCCGCGAATGCGAAGGGGACGTGCCTCGACCAGCAATCCTCAAACTTTTTCGACTCTAGCGGCCGATGCATCTTGCCTATCGCCGATAGGTAAATGCGTCAAGAGACATTGGCGGGGGCCGCGCAAGCCAGCTTTGGGGGTGTCCAGCCTTCTGCGGCAGCCCGAGCGAACTCCCACCTTCATCTTGGAAAGCCGGGGTCTGGGTCGACCTCGTTCCAACGCCCGAGATGCCGGCTTTCGCTGGCATGACGAAAACAGACATTGGGGAACCGCAATCCGCCTTGCGGGAATATCCGTCATTGCGAGGAGGCTTGCGCAATGCCTCCTTCACCCCGCCCCTTTCCGTGCGGGAACAGGGGGATTTTCCCGCCGGCCTGTCCGTTAAACCGCCACCGGCTCCAGCACCCGGATCGTGCCCGGTCCAGCATCGATCTCCACTTCCACGCCTTCCGGCAGGCACAGCTGGTTGCTCACATGCCCGACATTGGCGCCTGAGAAGGCGGGCACACCCAGCGGCGCGAAATATTGCTCGAGCAATTGGGGAATGGTGAGGCCCGTATATCCGGGCACTCCCGCCGTGCAGCGCGTGCATTGCCCGAAGATCACCCCCGCCACCTTCGACAGGATGCCGGACAAAGCGAGCTGGCTCAGCATCCGGTCGATCCGGTATTCCGCCTCGCCCACGTCCTCCAGGAACAGGATCGCTCCCTCGAAATCCGGCAGCCACGGCGTCCCCACCAGCGCGGTGAGCACCGAAAGATTGCCGCCGACCAGCCGCCCTCGCGCCTTTCCGGGCCGGATGGTCGTGATCCGGCGGCCCTCCGGATCGAATGGATCGGCCGGCTCCGCTTCCGGCGGCCCCAGCACCGGCGTCTCGCCCGCAAAGGCCAGCCGCCAGAGGCTTTCCCAGCTTATCCTGTTCCAGCTGTTCGCAGCGTTCGGCCCATGGATGCTCGGAAATCCGGCCCGCGCGGCGAAGGCGAGGTGAAGAGCGGTGACATCGCTGAACCCGATCAGCAGCTTGGGATTGGCGCGGATGACGTCCCAGTCGAGGAATGGCAGCAGCCGTGCGCAACCCCAGCCGCCGCGCACGGTGAACACGGCGCGCACCTCCTCATCCTCGAACATGGCGTTGACGTCCGATGCTCGCTCCCGATCCGTGCCGGCGAGATAGCCGTAACGAGAGGCGACATGCCGCCCCACCCGGGGCACCAGCCCCATCGCGGCGATCATCTGCTTCACCGCTTCGACATCCAGGAGATCGTCGCTGAATCCGGCCGGCTCGATCAGCCCTACGACATCCCCCAACCGAAGCCGGGAAGGCTTGCGCAGCGGCCGAGCAGGAACCGCACCCGCGGGAAACGCCAGCCCGGCGGCCAATCCCCCGATACCCCCCAAAACCGCACGCCTGCCGAACATTCGCCGTCAATAGCGGACCGGACCGGGAGGGAACAGGGCATAAGTCGCGAGAGTTGGGAGGCTTTGCCTGGTCCCCGCATTGTAGCTCGAGCGCACCACCCCCGAAGGCAGCGTCAGCTGCTGCCCCGCGATCAGGCCGGCTCCCGCACCCAGCCCGTTCACCTCCGCGATCTTGTACCACAGGCTCGCATCCCCATAGAGACGCTGCGCGATCCCCTGCAGCGTGTCCCCGGACCTGACCGTGTAGCCCCCCGCCTTGCTCCCCTGCTCGTAGCTGTTGACCCGCTCGATCCCCCGCGTGAAGTCGATCACGCTCACGCCGCTATGCGCCCCGTTGCGATACGTCCCCGGATTGGTCGAACCAACCACCTGCCGCGCATCGATCGAGGCCGCCATCGAGACGTCGTTCGTCCCGTTGTTCCCCAGATAGCCGAACTCCCGCTCCCCGAACCGGTACCACACCTCATGCGGGGCACCCACCTGCGTCGACGGCGCGTTCGACGGCTTCGTCTCGTCCCGCCGGATCACCTGGCCGATCTCGTCCAGCGAGAACGTCACCGTCCGGCTCAAACCGTCATTGATCTGCGCCCGAACCAGCTGACCCAGCGGGTTGTAGGTGTGCGACCCTCAACCCGCGCTCCAGCCTCGATCGCCAGCGACAGGCTCGGCCGCCCGTTCGGCCCCAGTCCCAGCCTCCGGTAGGGCTCCACACCGCGAGACTCGCGGCACCTCCATTCCGCCAGCAAGATCAAGGCGTTGATACGAACACGGCATCGGGAATCTCGCTCACAGTGCCGCTTGTCTCGTTAAATTCCGATGTGCAGACAACAGCTTACCCCATAGAGAGAGAGCCAGTCCTTTTATCTTGCCATATTCCCTTGAGCGCCTTCCAGGAACTCCCGCGCCCTTCCTGCCCGCACCGCATCCGCCAACTCTCTGCCAAAAACACGCATCGCATCCTCCCATTCGGGCATCGGCGCGAGCTTTGGAAGTGGGCAGTTATGCAAGCGCTCGCAGTAGCCAAGAGTATCGTCATCGCGCCCCAGCCATGCGGACAGGATCGCTAGCATTGTCATATTATTTGTTGTGTCCTGGCCTGCTGCCGGTTTGATGGACACCGAGATAAGTTCATTCAGGCTACCCCAGCTTCGCGTTCGAAGTCGATAGGACTGAGGTAACCCAGGGTCGAGTGACGCCGGGTCGGGTTGTAGAA